>Ga0136627_1000699_pt1 | contig 12912 bp, 13 predicted proteins | sample AntDrymUQ4892206_2_FD_104652 | JGI IMG/M metagenome (GOLD analysis project Ga0136627, IMG submission 104652) | Polar desert sand microbial communities from Dry Valleys, Antarctica - metaG UQ489 (22.06) | ecosystem: Environmental > Terrestrial > Soil > Desert | place: Antarctica: Dry Valley... | reverse complement strand
GTCCGGTGAAGCTGCGCACGGCGGGCTCCACGGCGGCGACGCTCGCCAGTCCGGCCTCGAGCACGATCGCCGACGCAGCGAGCGCGTTCGTGAGGTCGTGCGGCAGCGCCCTGCGCATGGAGTCGACGGCGACGATGGGTCCGCCGGGACCCACCAGCCATCCACCCTCGACGTGGTAGTCGGCGCCGTCGGCGGCGAACGTGCGGCGCAAACCCGGGGCGCGGGCGAGGTGTTCCATCACGATTGCGTCGTCGGCGAAGCCGACGGCGACATCGCCTGGTCGCTGCAGGTCGAAGATCTTCGACTTCGCCGCGACGTAGGTCGCCATCGAACGGTGCCAGTTGAGGTGGTCCTCTGCGACGTTCAGCCAGACGGCGGCCTCCGAGCGGAACGTCGACGCCCACGCCAGCCGGAAGCTCGCTGCCTCGACGACGAAGCAGTCGACGTCCATGTCGATCGCATCGAGCAGCGGCACGTCAGTGTTGCCGGCGGCGACGGTGCGGCGACCACCGGCGCGGATGATCTCGCAGGCCAGCAGCGTCGTTGTGGTCTTGCCGTCCGTTCCCGTGACGGCAAGCATCGGTCGCGGCCCGTCCGGGCGTTCCTGCTCGAACCGGTACGCGAGCTCGATCTCGCTGGCGACGTCGAGGCCCGCCTCGAGCGCGGCGGCGACCGCACGGTGGGTCTCGGGCACGCCGGGGGCGGGTACCAGGAGGTCAAACCCGTGAAGTGACGTCGCCACGTCACCGCGGTCGATCACGCGAGCTCCGAGCGCCGTGACCTCGTTGCGCGTCGCCGCCGTCAGCCGGTCGTCGGTGGCGACGACGTCGTAGCCGCGTTGCGCAAGGGCGCGCACGGTCGACCGTCCTGCGATCGCGACGCCGTACACGAGGGCTGACGTCACGGGTTCGCCGTGTTCGCGAGCTGGGTGAAGTCGGCCATGAAGATGCCGAGCGCAGCCGCGACGCATGCGGCGGCGATCAGCCAGAAGCGGATGATGACCGTCGTCTCCGGCCATCCGAGCAGCTCGAAGTGGTGGTGGATCGGCGACATGCGCAGTAGCCGCTTCTTGCGTCCCGACGCCTTGAACACACCCATCTGCACGGCGACGGACCCGGCCTCGAACACGTTGATGCCGCACAGCAGAAGGAGCAGCAGCTGCGTGTTGAGCGTCAGCGCGAGGAAGGCGAGCGCGGCGCCGATCCCGAGCGCACCGACGTCGCCCATGATGATCCGCGCCGGGGCGGCGTTGTACCAGAGGAACCCGCCGCAGGCGCCGGCGAATGCCGCGGCCATCACGCCCATGTCGAGCGGGTTGACCACGCTCGTGTAGAGCTCGCTGTTGCGGAACAGCAGGTAGGCGATGATCGTGAAGGCGCCGAACGCCATCATCGCCGAGCCACCGGCGAGGCCGTCGAGCCCGTCCGTCACGTTGACGGCGTTCGTCGTCGCCCAGATGATGAGCCCGGCGAACAGCACCCACACGAACGTCGGGATCTCCCAACCGGGCGAGTCGGCACGAGTGAACGAGATCGACTCGGAGACGCCGGTGGCGACGACGAGCCACCACGCCAGGCCGAACGACATGAGCATCGTGATGTAGTTCTTCTGGCGCCAGAAGATCCCTCGGTTGTGACCCTTGCGCACCTTGATGATGTCGTCGAGCAGGCCCATCGCGGCCATCCCGACGATGCCGATCCAGACGATCAGGCCCTGGTCGGAGAACGCCAGACCGGCGCGCAGGTGGGCTGCGAGATAGCCGACGAGCGCGGCGCCGATGATGGCGAGGCCGCCCATCGTCGGTGTGCCCTGCTTCGCCATGTGGTGCTCGGGTCCGAGGTCCTCCTTGCCGAGGATCGGCTGGCCGAGCCCGCGATTTCCGAAGAACGTGATCAGCAGCCGGGTGCCCATCAGCGCACCGACGAGGCCGATGCAACCGGCGATGAGGACAGCGATCACGTGGACACCCGTCTCGCCAGCGCCGCATGGGCGACGGTGGCGTCGGCGAACGGCGTGGCGACGTCGCCGACGACCTGCGTCGTCTCGTGACCCTTCCCGGCGATGACGACGAGGTCGCCCTCCCGGGCGGCGTCGATCGCCCGAGCGATGGCGGTGCCACGGTCCGGTTCGATCACGAGGTGGGGACGGTCGGTGGGGTCCACCCCCGCAACAATGGCGTCGATGATGGCCATCGGCTGCTCGTGGCGCGGGTTGTCCGACGTGACGATGGTCACGTCCGAGCCAGCCGCTGCAGCTGCGCCCATGTGCGGGCGCTTCCCAGCGTCGCGATCGCCGCCACAACCGAACACAACGATGACACGGTCGTCCCCACTCGTCAGCTCTCGTGCCGACGAGAGGAGCGAGGTCAACCCCTCCGGGGTGTGGGCGTAGTCGACGATGACGTCGATGCCCGTTCCGGCTCCGTCGACGTGCTGGAACCGCCCCGCGACCGGGGTGACGCCTTCCAAGCCGTCCACGATGCTCGATCGATCGATGCCGATGGTCGCCGCCGCGGTGGCGGCGGCGAGGACGTTCATCACGTTGAACCCACCACCGAGCGGCACCGACAGCTCGGTGCCGCGCCACGTCAGCCGCATCGAACCGGCATCGACGACCACGTCGGTCGCGTCCTGTCGCGAAAACGGCACGATGTCGATCGAGGCGCTGTCGTCCAGCAGGCGGCCGTAGACGTCGTCGACGTTGACGACACCGACCTGCGTGCGCCCCTTCTCGAACAGGCGCGCCTTGGCACGGAAGTACGACTCCATCGAGCCGTGGAGGTCGAGGTGGTCTTCGCCGAGGTTCGTGAACACACCGACCTGGAACTGCGTGCCCTCGACGCGATGCAGCTCGAGCGCGTGCGACGAGACCTCCATCACGACCACATCGTCGCCACGTTCGACGAACTCGGCGAGACGTGCCTGCAGCTCGGTCGCTTCCGGTGTCGTGCGCGCGCCGGTGAGCGTTCCGATGAGGCCCGTGTGACGTCCTGCCGCCGTGAGGATTGCCGCCAGCAGGTGCGCCGTCGTCGTCTTGCCGTTCGTGCCCGTGATGCCGACGACACCGAGCGAGTCGCTGGGCGCGCCGTACACCGAGCGAGCGATCCACCCGAGGCACGGGCGCACGTCGGCGACGACGAGCTGGCCGCCTGCAGGAACGTCGAGGCGGTGGTCGACGACGAGCGACGTCGCGCCTCTGGCGAGCGCCTCACCTGCATGGTCGTGCCCGTCGGTGTGCTCGCCCCGAATGCAGGCGAACAGCACCCCCTCGGTCACGAGTCGCGAGTCGTGCGTGATGCCGCTGACCGCGACGTCGCCGTCGCCGACGACATGCGGCGCACAGTCGGGCGGCACGACGTCGGCGATCGAGCGAAGCGTGGACGCGTGGCTCACGTTCCCTCCGCGCAGCCGTTACCGCCGGCGGGCGGCGTCAGTCCGAGCTCTTGGATCAGCGCAGGTGCGAGCTGGGCGAACATGGGCGCCGCTGCGGTGCCACCGAAGCGGTCGCCGGTGCCAGCAGGCGGCTCGTCGATGGAGATCAGCATCGTCACCTGCGGGTCGTCGGCTGGCATGAAACCGACGAAGCTGGCGTAGTACGCCTTGTTGCCCTTCTCGTCGAAGTACGTGCCGTTCGGCTGCGCCTTGAGACCGGTTCCTGTCTTGCCCGCGATCGGCATCGACGCAACCTGCGCCCTCGTCGCCGTGCCGCGACAGACGACGCCCTTCATCATCTGCGCCGTCTGGCGTGCTGCCTTCGCCGATACGACGCGATGGCTCTCGGCTTCGCGCGACGTGCGCAGTTCGCCGTCGGCGGCGACGGAACCGACGACGAGCCGCGGTGAGACGTACGTGCCGTCGTTGGCGATGGTGTTGATCGCGGCGACGAGCTGCACGGCCGTCACCGACACACCCTGGCCGTAGGCGATCGTCTTCATCTCGGTGCCCTGCAGGTCCTCTGCGTCCTCGAGGATGCCGCCGGACTCACCGGGGAAGCCGAGCGGCGACACCTCGCCGAACCCGAAGTCGCGCATGTACTCGACCTGCTTCTCGACACCCATCTGCTCGGACACGGTGATCGTGCCGATGTTCGAGGACTGCACGAGGATCTGCTCGACGGTCATCGACTGCGTCGGGTGGTAGCCGGCGTCGCTCAGCAACAGCGGGTCGTCGGAGAAGTACTGCTTCTGCCACGGCACGACGTACGTGGTGGCCGGCTCGACCACGCCGGCATCCAGCGCCGAGGCGATGGTGACAGCCTTGGCCACCGATCCGGGCTCGTACGTGTCGACGGCGGCGTAGTTGCCGGACGACACCGCGTAGCTGCCGTCGTCCTGGCGCTTCACCGACGTCATCGCCAGGATGTCGCCCGAGTCGGTGTCCATCACGACGAGGCTGCCGCCCTTCGCCTTGATCGACTCGACCCGGTCGAGCAGGCCGGCCTCTGCGGTGAACTGCAGCGACCGGTCGAGCGAGAGCACGAGGTCCTGGCCCGGCTGCGCCTGCTCGATCACGTTCTCGGAGCCGGGGATCGAGCGCCCACCGGGTGCGACCTGGCGGGTGACCTCGCCACTCTGGCCGGTCAGGAACTCGTCGTACTTCGCTTCGAGGCCGGCAATGCCGTTGCCGTCGATGTCGGTGCCACCGATGACGCTGGCCCCTGTCGTCCCGCCCGGCATGATGCGCCGGTCCTCGTCCGTGACGTAGACGCCGTACAGATCGAGCGCGTCGATCTGCTCGCCGAGCGACGGTTCGACCTGGCGCGCGACGTACGCGAACCCCCGCTCCTCGTCGGCGAGGTCGCCGCGCAGCTCGTCACGATCCGGCTCGTCGAGGCCGAGCAGGTCACCGAGGAGCTGCGCCGTGCCACGTTTGTCGACGACCTCCTGGGGATTCACGGACACGGTGACGGCCGGGATCGACATCGCGAGCTCGTTGCCGGTGCGATCGAAGATGCTGCCGCGCTGCGCGGCGACGGTGCTCGACCTCGTCCACTGCTGCGAGCCGGCGTTGCGCAGATCGGCTGCCTCCGTCGTCTGCAACAGGCCGACGCGCACGAGCAGGGCAGTGAGCAGCAGCACGAGCAGCAGCAACGAGGCGATCAGCCTGCGGCGCGGTGTCCCGGCGTGGAACCGGGGCGGGCGCGGCGGCTTGGCTGCCTTGATCGCCGTCTTGGCCTTGCGATCCGAGAATCGGCGATCGGAGCGGGCTCGCGACGCCGCCTTGCGCTGTGCGACGCGAGTCTCGTAGGGCGTGACCGTGCGGTTGCGGGCAAGACGAGATCCCGACGTGGTCCTGGCGCGCGCCGGCGTCGCCGGCGCCTTCGATCGCGCCGATGTGGGCTTCGCCGCCGGCGTTCTCCGACTGCCTGTCGTCGCCAGCCGGCGCGGCGCCGATCCGCCGGGACGCGACGGTGCGGGGCCGCGACGGGACGCCGGCGCCGACCGCCGCGAGCCGTGGCTCGCCTGACGAGTCGCACCCGAGCGGGCCGTGCGTGGGGCCTGCTGCCCCTGCGTCCGACGACGGTGGGCGCGTTGCTGTGGACTCACCGTCTCAGCCTCCCGCGACCTTGACGCGACGGAACTGGTCGAGTGGTTGTTCCCCACGGACGATGCGTTCGGCCTCGTCGATCGATCCCGACGCAGCGAGCGCCTGGGCGTACACGTCGGGCGAGACGCGCACGAACGTGCCGGCCGTTGCGGCAAACATCCCGAGCGCTGTCGCCTCGCGTGAGAGCCGTCCGGGCGAGCGCAGCTCGGCTCGCTGGCCGCGTAACACGTCGAAGCGCGCCCGCGACTCGGCGACGTCCTGTTCCAACTCGTCGACGCGCAGCTGACGTTCGGCGAGCGTCGTGTTGAGCACGGCTGCACCGAGCATGAGACCGGCGAGCACGATCGCGGCAAGGAACACCAGCCCGGCCGTCCGTCGCCGGACTGGCACGACGCGAAGGTGGTCGCGTGTGCCGGCACGGGTAGTAGCCGACGTGGTGCCCGGGCGGCCCGGTCGTGCGCCGGGGCGCGCCGGTTGGCGGCTCGGGCGCGCTGCCGGTACCGCAGTGGATCGCAGTGGGACGGCCATCAGCTCGCTCCTCGTTCGTGGGTCGGTCGGTCGTCGTCCGCGTCGCGGTGACGGTCATGGTCGAGGTCGGACGTGTCGAGGCGTTCCACGACGCGCAGGCGCGCAGACGCTGCGCGACGGTTCCGGACCACCTCGGCATCCGATGGCGAACGTGGGATGCCGCGCACGAAGCGCACGAGTGCGACGGCACCGCATCGGCACGGCAGGCCCGGCGGGCAGCTGCAGGCGCCAGACGCCTCGCGGAAGCGCTCCTTCACGATGCGGTCCTCGCCGGAGTGGTATGTGAGCACAGCCATCCGCCCACCGGGCGCGGTGATCGCGATGGCCTGGTCGATGGCGATGGGGAGCGCGGCGAGCTCGTCGTTGACCTCGATGCGGATCGCCTGGAAGCTGCGCTTGGCCGGGTGTCCTCCGTGGCGGCGTGCAGGGGCGGGGATCGCGGCCGTGATGATGCCGGCGAGCTCGGTGGTGGTGGCGACCGGCCGGGCAGCGACGATGGCCGCTGCGATCCGCCGGGCGAAGCGCTCGTCGCCGTACTGGCGCAGCACCTGGGCCAACGTGCGCTCCTCGTAGGTGTTGACGACGTCGTCGGCGGAGTGCGACGCGCTCGCGTCCATCCGCATGTCGAGCGGGCCCTCGTGCTGGTACGAGAAGCCACGCTCGGCGCGGTCGAGTTGCGGTGACGAGACTCCGAGGTCGAACAGCACACCGCTGATCGGGGCGGCCCCGACCTGGTCGAGTTGGTCGAGCTGGTCGAAGCGACGGTGCGAGAGCGTCACGCGGTCACCGAACGGCGCGAGGTGAGCTGCGGCAGCGTCGAGGGCCGCCCGGTCGCGATCGACGCCGCGCACCGAGAGGTCGTCGCGCGAGGCGAGGATCGCCGCCGCGTGCCCGCCGCCGCCGAGGGTCGCGTCGACGATCGTCCCTGCAGGGACGGTGGCGAACGCTGCGACGATCTCGTCACGCATCACCGGCAGGTGGCGATATGTGACATGGCGATCGGTGGCGTTCACGTCGACGCTCCCCCGGCGAGGCCGGCCAGCTCGCCCTGGCCAGCGCTCGAGATGCCGGCGAACAGTTGCTCGCACCAGATCTCGCCGTGGTCGAGGGCGCCGCTGAGCACAACCTTGGAGGATGGTTCGAGGCGGGCGAACGTGCGCATGTGCTCGTCGATCGTGATGCGGCCCTGACGATCGATCGAGACGAGTGCCGCTGCGCCGGCGATGGCACGCAGCCGGTTCTGGCTCATCTCGCCGGTCCTCACCTGCGCGAGGAGGTCGTTCGCTCGGCGCTCGAAGGCCTCTGCGGTGTGGATCGTGACGCAGCGGTCGTCACCGATGGAGAGGTAGCAGCTCCCCTGCATGTGGGTCCTGAACGGGGGCGGCAACGTCAAGCGTCCCTTGTCGTCGAGCTGCCGTTCGTGTGTGCCGACGAACACGCGGTCCCTCGTCGCCTTCCCGTACCGGCCCCGACGTCCTGCCTCGCGAAGAATCCGGAGCCGTGCTCCCTCGCGGCCACATCATGTCGCCACGATCCCCCAATGTCAACCATTCTCCCCCATTTAACCCCACGTCACCCCAACTGGAGGTCGCATGACGCGCAATAGCGCGTGCCGTGACCTCCAGTTCGGGGTCGTGGCTCAACCGGGCTCACTCGCGTCGAGCGCGGCGGCCAGTGACGTGCCGAGGTCCTCAGCCGATGTCGCTTCGATGGTCGCCACGGCGACGGCGTCGAGCGCTGCCGCGTCGGCTCGATGCCCGGCCGCGAGCAGCGGTGCGAGCACGTCGGGGCGCCAGCGGTGGTGCACGGCGCACTGGAAACGACAGCCGTCGCGCGTGCGGCGCTGGGAGATGCCGACGAGCTTGGCGCCGTCGGCGGTGACCACCTCGCCGTGCCCGACGCCGGCGAAGCAGACGAGCGACGACAGCGGACCGCACGACATCGAGGCGGCCTCGGCGACGCCGGCATCCTCGAAACCGACGACGGCGAGTGCGCGCCGCCATCGCTCGCCGCACCAGCGCATCGAGGCGGGCACGTCAGCGTGCCACCGATGGTCGCCGGCGGGCACGAGCACGTCGATCCACGTCATATGCTGCGGCTCGACGAGCACCATCCCGCCACCGCTGCGGCGCCGCGTGACGTCGATGCCGACGCGGTCGCACACCGCGAGATCGATCGTGGACATGTCCTGGCGAGAGCCGAGCACCACGGCCGGACGGCTCGCCGTCAACACCCAGACCTCGGCACCCGTGACAGCGGCGTGGTCACCGGGCGCCCACGGGTCGATCGCGTGCAGCTCGCCGGCGCGGCCGGCAAGCCGGCGGACGGGAACGGTCACGAGGCGAGCGTGTCGGGAGCCAAGTAGGGCTTCCAGGCCTCCGGCACGTGGCCGGGGCAGAACGACACCCAGCTCGCGTGACGCGGCGCCTGGGACGGCCGGGCGAGGCGCATGCCGGCCTCGTCGGGTGTGCGATCACGCTTGACTGTGTTGCACCGGCGGCAGGCAGCGGCCACGTTTTCCCAGATGTGCTCGCCGCCACGCGACCGTGGCAGCACGTGGTCGATGGAGTCGGCGTGGCGACCGCAGTACTGGCACGTGTGATCGTCGCGAACGAACACCGCCCGCCGCGAGAGCGCTGTGGCGTGGCGGTACGGCACGTGCACCATGTAGCGCAGCTTGACGACCAATGGGCGCGGGAAGGCGTGGTCGACCGAGAGCACCGGCCGCTCGTCCTCCTCGACGACCTCGGCCTTGGCGGCGATGACGAGACACAGGGCGCGCAACGAGGCCACGACGCCGAGCGGCTCGTAGGTCACGTTGAGGACGAGCGCATGTCCTTGCACCACCGCAGATAGTTCACCACATCGAGCGCCTCGGCTTGTGCGTCGATGCGCCCGTACTGGGTCTGCATGCGGAACTCGAGGTACTGGGATGGTGGCAGCGGGCGGGCGCGCCCGCGCCAGCGGCGATCGCGGCGCCACCAACCGTCGGGGACGAGACGCACCGCCTGGCGGAACGCGGTCGACCACAGCGACGGGCGTCGCGCAACCGCCAGCACCATCGATCGGCGGCGGTGACGCGACGTCACAGCAACTCGGTGAGCGAGGCGATCCGCTCGAACGCCGCGTCGGGGTGATCGTCGAACGGATCGACGAGGATCGGGTGCAAGTTCGCCGCCGTCGCGCCACCGACATCCATCATCACGGAGTCACCGACGTAGGCGATGCGCTGGCGGTCGATGCCATGGAAGTGCGCAGCGGCGAAGTCGAAGATCGCCGGATCCGGCTTGGCGACACCGACGACGGCACTGTCGATCACGCAGCGCACGTCCACGCCGGGGCCGGGTCCCACCTGGCAGACCTGCGACAGTGCGAGCACTCGTTCGATCTGACCCGCAGCGTTGGACACGACCCCCAGCGGCACGCTGCGGCGCGACAATTCGGCCAGCACCTGGACCGACTCGCGTATCGGCCATCGCCAGAGGTGATCGATGCGCACGCGCCCGAGTGTCGTCGCGGCCTCGTCGACGAGGTGGTCGGGCACGCCGACGCACTCGACGTAGGCGACGTCGTACAGGCGCCAGTCGCGCTCGTCGGCACCCTGAGCGGACTTCACCGCCATTGCCCGATAGTGCGCACGGAGATGTGCCTCGATCGTGGCATCACCGCCGAAGTACGCGAGGAGCGGCGACAGCACCGTGGGATCCGGGAGCACGAGCACGCCGCCGGCGTCGAACCAGATGGCATCGAACCGGCTCATTGAACCGTCACGATGGTTCGCTCGCAGGGCTCGCTCATTGGTGCACCATGGCCGTGTGGAGGATCGACAGGGACGACGGGCGGTGCACCAATGACCGCTCCGCTGCTGCGCAGCGGCGCACCGTAACGATGGTTCGCTCGCGGGGCTCGCTCACGGCGCCGGGTCGCTCCGGCGAGGCTCCTTCGGCAGTGCGAGCACCATCTCGCCGAGGATGTTGCGCTGAATCTCCGACGAACCGGCGTAGATGGTGCCCGCTCGTGCGTTCAAGAACGTCCCGACCCATGACGCAGACGAGCTCGGCGCACCGGCGACGTCGGTCTGGAACGACGACGCCGGCCAGCGACCCGACGGCGTCATCGCATCGGCGCCGAGCACGTCGAGCGCCAGCTCGGTGACGGCGCGGTGGTACTCGCTCCAGAACAGCTTGCTGATGGCCGCATCAGGACCCGGCGCGTGGCCGGCGAGGAACTGCGTCAACGTGCGCAGCCCGAGCCAACGCATCACCTGCACGTGGGCGTGGGCGTCGGCGAGTCGCTGGCGCATCCGGGCATCACCGGTGACGCCCCGGTCCCGTGCGAGCGAGATGAGTCGGTCGAGCTCGTCAGCGAACCGCAGCGGCACCGTGGCGGCCGCTTCGCCCCGCTCGTAGCCGAGCAGCGTCATCGCCACCGCCCATCCGTTGTCGGCACCACCGACGACGTCGTCACGGGCGCACACGGCATCGGTGTAGAAGACCTCGTTGAACTCCTGCTGCCCCGTGATCATGGTGATCGGGCGCACCTCGATGCCGGGTTGGCGCATGTCGACGAGCAGGAACGAGATCCCCTTGTGGCGCGGCGCATCGGGGTTCGTGCGGGCGAGCGTGAAGATGTGGTCGGCGAGATGCCCGGCGGATGTCCAGATCTTCTGGCCGTTCAACACCCACTGGTCGCCGTCGAGCTCGGCACGCAGTCCGAGGTTGGCGAGGTCGGACCCGGCGTTCGGCTCGGAGTAGCCCTGGCACCAACGGTCGGCACCCGACAGGATCCGGCCGAGGTGATGTGCCTTCTGCTCGTCGGTACCCCACCGCAGCAGCGTGTTGCCGAGCATCTGGATGCCGAACACGTCATTGGGGCCACCCGTCGGCACACCGGCGCGGGTCAGCTCCTCGGCGATGATCACCTGCTCGAGCGCCGTCAGGCCGCCCCCGCCGTACTGGACCGGCCAGCCCGGCGCGAGGTATCCGGCGCCGTGCAGCGTCGTTCGCCAGCGCTCGACGAAGTCGTCGACATCGTCGGGAGCTAGTGCGCCGACACCTGCCCACCCGGCCGGCAGGTGCTCGGCGAGGAACGCTTGCACCTTGTCGCGATAGGCCTCCGCCTCGGCCGAAAAGGAAGGATCCATCGGTCCGAACGTATCGCTAGCGCCGGGCGCGGCTCAGCGCGGAGACAGCGGCACCGAGCAGCGGGCCCTCGGGGCCGAGGGCGACCGTGTCGACACGCAGGTCCTGGAGGTGGGACAGCTTCGCCCGCTGTGCCGTCTCTCGCGCCACGACTTCGGTCAGCTCGGGGCCGAGGCCCGCCACGGTGGCACCTCCGATGAGTGCGAGGCGGCTGTCGAACGACGACGCCGCCGTGGCGATCGCTCGACCGAGCATGACGCCCGTGCGTTCGCGGATCGAGGCAGGTGCGCGGCGCAACGGGCGGTTGATCTCCGCCTCGAGCGCCCGCGTGGAGATGTACGGCATGAGGCATCCCGAGCCGCCGCAGAGGCACGCCAGGCCGTCGTCGAGCTCGACGAGGACGTGCGCAAGGTTGCCGGCGTTGCCGGTGCGGCCGTGCACCACCTGACCGTCCACGATCACGCCGCCGTCGACGGACTCCGACGCGATGACGACGATCATGTGATCGGCGTCGTCGGGGTCGTGACCGCCGAACCAGCGCTCGGCCATCGCCCGGCCGTTGCCGCGCGTCTCGAGCACGGCGTCGATGTCGGTCAACTCGCTGATCCGCTTGCGCAGCTCAAAGCCCTGCAGCGCCGGCATCGACAGCGGCGAGACCCTCCCGGCGGGTTCCTCGATCGGTCCCTCGCACGTCACGCCGCACCAGCCGATGCGGTCGTGTTCGGCCGAACGGGCGGCGACGACGCGGCGGACGAGGCGTTCGAGCGCCGACCACCCGCAACGCGTGGGCGTGGTCACACGATCGCGCACGACCATCTGGCCGCTCGCCGACACGAGGCCGGCACTCAGGCGCTGACAGCCGACGTCGACGGCGAGCACCCAGCGGTCGTCGCCCTGCACGCGATTGGGTCTCCCCGACGATCGTGCCACCGCATCGATCGAGGCGGGCGACGGCACGGCAGTCACCGACGGGACGGTACCGCGCGAGCCAACCAACGGGCGATCTCCTCTATCCTGGCGCGGTGTCCACCACGACCTCGGACCTTCCAGAACGATCTGAGGTGGCACCGCGCGGCGGCGAGTCACCACGTTTCGCGCAGTACTTCGACGCCATCGTCGGCAACGTGTCACATGTGCTGCGCGGCAAGACCGACCAGATCGAGCTGTCGATCATCGCCTTGCTCGCCGAAGGTCACCTACTGATCGAGGACGTGCCCGGCGTCGGCAAGACGAGTCTCGCCAAGGCGCTCGCGGCGTCCGTCCACTGCGACTGGAGCCGGGTGCAGTTCACGCCCGACCTGCTCCCCTCCGACGTCATCGGCGTCAGCGTGTTCCAGCGCGCGAACGAGACCTTCTCGTTCCAGAAGGGCCCGCTCTTCGCCAACATCGTGCTCGCCGACGAGATCAACCGAGCGTCGCCGAAGACACAGTCGGCGCTCCTCGAGGCGATGGAGGAACGCCAGGTGACTGCGGACGGCACGCGCTACGTGCTGGATCGGCCGTTCATGGTGCTCGCCACGCAGAACCCGATCGAGCAGGAGGGCACGTACCGGCTGCCCGAGAGTCAGCTCGACCGCTTCAACCTCAAGATCTCCCTCGGCTACCCGAACCGCAAGGCACACCTCGAGATCCTCGACAACCGTGGCTCCAACGTCACGCTCGCCGACATCTCCCCCGTCGTGTCACGCGTCGAGCTG
>Ga0136627_1000698_pt1 | contig 12920 bp, 22 predicted proteins | sample AntDrymUQ4892206_2_FD_104652 | JGI IMG/M metagenome (GOLD analysis project Ga0136627, IMG submission 104652) | Polar desert sand microbial communities from Dry Valleys, Antarctica - metaG UQ489 (22.06) | ecosystem: Environmental > Terrestrial > Soil > Desert | place: Antarctica: Dry Valley... | reverse complement strand
GCCGGCTCCCGGCGGTCCCAAGAGAATGAGGTTGAGCTCGCTCACGAGACGGGAGGCTACCTGTGGCACCCTAATCGTGGCGGCGGCGAAGTAGCGGTGCGAGCGAAGCCGATCGTGACGCGCGGGTGGACGGAGCGCGGGAGGGGCGAGCCTGGCGAGGACGCAGGGAGGCCGTAGTGCTCTGCACACGGCCGACCGCCTGTACTCCGGAGGAGTGAGGACAAAGCCAGGCGACGCCCATCGCGTCGCTCCGGGCGCCTGCCTACTTCAGGAAGCCTTCGTAGTTGCGCATCATCAGCTGGGCCTCCAGCTGCTTCATCGTATCCAGCGCTACCCCCACGACGATCAGGATCGAGGTGCCGGCGAAGAAGAAGTTGGCCGAGGTCTGGCTGATGATGATCGTCGGCCCCGCCGCTACGACGGCGAGGTACAGCGCGCCGGGAAACGTGAGCCGCGCGAGGATGCGGTCGAGGTACTCGGCGGTCGGGCGCCCCGGCCGCACGCCGGGGACGAAGCCGCCGAACTTCTTCAGGTTGTCCGCCTGCTCGACCGGGTTGAAGGTGACCGCGGTGTAGAAGTAGGTGAAGAGGATGATCAGGATCGACTCGCCGACGAGGTAGGGCCATCCGTTGGGGCCGAAGGCGGCCGAGAGGTCCTGCGCCCAGGGCTGCTGGATCAATCGCCCGACCGTCGGCGGGAAGGCCATCAGCGACGCGGCGAAGATGACCGGGATGACGCCGGCCATGTTCACGCGCAGTGGCAGATAGGTCGATCCACCGCCCGACATGCGCCGTCCGATGACGCGCTTGGCGTACTGGATCGGGATCCGTCGCTGGCCCTCCTGCACGTAGACGATCGCGGCGATCACCGCGAGGCACATGAACGGCATCATCACCTTGAAGATCGGGTCCGGCGACTCCCACCACTGCACGATCCCGCTGGGCAGGCTGGCGACGATGCTCGCGAAGATCATCAGCGAGATACCGTTGCCGATGCCGCGCTGGGTGATCAGCTCGCCTAACCACATCAGCAGCACGCAGCCCGCCGTCAGCGTGATGATGATCACGAAGACGCGGCCGAAGGTGAAGTTCTCAACCACGTCGACGCCGCCGCCGCCAAACGAGTTGATCAGGAACACGTAGCCGATCGACTGGCCGAAGGCGAGGCCGACCGTCAGGTAGCGGGTGTACTGCGTGATCTTCTGCTGACCGACCTCGCCCTCTTTGCGCAGCTTCTCCAGCGAGGGCACCACGACGGTCATCAACTGCAGGATGATCGAGGCCGTGATGTAGGGCATGATCCCGAGCGTGAAGATCGCGAAGCGCTGCAGGCTTCCGCCCGAGAAGAGGTTGAGGAAGCCGAAGACGTCCGACCCGGTGAAGTTCTCGGAGATGCTCTCGAGGGCATCGACGTCGATGCCCGGCGCCGGGATGTAGGCGCCGACGCGGTAGAGCAGCAGCATCGCGGCGGTGAACGCGAGCTTCTTCCTGATCTCTGCGACCCGGAAGGAGTTGAGGAACGTCTGCAGCACGGGCCGGTGTTCCTAGGAGCCCTCGAGCGTCTGCGCGGTTCCGCCCGCGGCCTCGATCCCCTCCCGGGCCGTCGCGGAGAACCCGTGCGCGCGAACGGTCAGCGGCTTGGTCAGCTCACCGCGGCCGAGCACCTTGACCGGCACGTCGCGGCGGGTCGCCAGCCCGGCCGCGCGCAGCGCGTCGGGGGTGACCTCCGCGCCCTGCTCGAAACGCTCGTCGAGATCGGAGAGGTTGACCGGCTGGGTGCGGGTGCGGAAGCGCTCGAAGGGCATCGACTTCTTCATGTGCGGCCCGCGCAGCTTGCGCATCCGCATCTGGATCGGGTTCTGCCCACCCTCGAAGCCGGCCCGGCGCTTGGAGCCCGAACGCGAGCCCGCGCCCTTCTGGCCGCGCCCGGAGGTCTTGCCCATGCCCGAGCCCTCGCCGCGACCGACGCGCTTGCGCCGGTGCGTCGAGCCCTTGGCGGGCTTGAGGTTGTGCAGCCCCTTGATCTCGGAGTCGCCGCCGCTGGGGCGCTGGTCGCTCACGGGCGGACCTCGACGAGGTGGGCCACGGCGGCGATCTGACCGCGCAGCACGGCGCCTTCCGGGCGCTCGCAGGTACGCCCGATGCGGCCGAGCCCGAGACTCTCCAGCGTCGCGCGCTGCTTCTTCGAGGAGCCGTTGGGCGAACGGACCTGCACGAGGGTGACCGTCTCGGCCATCAGACCGTCACCTCGACGGGACCCCGGCGCTCATCGATGCCAAGCACCTCGGCGACGGTCAGCCCGCGCAGCGCGGCGACGTCCTCGGGGCGGCGCAGGTCCTGCAGCGCGACCATCGTCGCCTTGACGAGGTTGATCGGGTTCTGCGAGCCGAGCGACTTGGAGAGCACGTCGCGGATGCCGGCGAGCTCGAGCACGGCGCGCACGCCACCGCCGGCGATGACACCGGTTCCCTCCGAGGCGGGCTTGAGCAGCACGCGCGACGCGGAGTGGATGCCGAGCACGGGATGGGTGATCGTCGCATGGTGCATCGGGACCTCGTAGAGATCGCGGCGGGCGCGCTCGACGCCCTTCTGGATCGCGACGGGAACCTCGTTGGCCTTGCCGTAACCGACGCCGACCTTGGACTTCTCGTCGCCGACCACGACCAGCGCGGTGAACGAGAAGCGTCGGCCGCCCTTGACGACCTTGGCGACGCGGTTGATCTCGACGACGCGCTCCTGCAGATCGGAATCGCGCCCACGTCCGCCATGTTGTCTGTTGCTCTCTCGTGCCATCTCGTTCGAGGGTATCTGTTGGTGTTGTGCGGCGCGCCCCGCTAGGAGCGCAGCCCGATCGTTGATCGGGCGAGCACCGCAGCGACGATCTCCCCTAGGAGCGCAGCCCGATCGGGGAGGAGCGCGGCCGGATCGTTGATCCGGCGAGCACCGGACCCCTTCTCGCGGCGAGCACCGCAGCGAGGGTCTCCACTAGAAGCGCAGGCCCGCCTCGCGGGCCCCGTCGGCGAGTGCCTTGACGCGGCCGTGGTAGCGGTAGCCGCCACGGTCGAACACACAGGCCTGCAGTCCGGCCGCCTTGGCGCGCTCGGCGATCAGCTCGCCGGCGCGCTTGGCCTGGTCCATCGAGGCGAGCTCGCGCAGTTCGGACTCTGTCCAGACGACCGCCGCGAGCGTGTGCCCGCGCGTGTCATCGATCAGTTGCGCGGTCATGCCGCGGTTGGAACGGAAGACCGAGAGCCGCGGACGGTCCCCGGTGCCCCGCACCTTCGCGCGCACCCGTCGGCGGCGGCGCAGGCGGCTCGCCTGTCGCGTGGGAGTGCTCATGCGCGCTTGCCGACCTTGCGCGCGACGTGCTCATCGCGGTAGCGAATGCCCTTGCCCTTGTAGGGCTCCGGCGGGCGCTTGTCGCGGATCTGGGCGGCGATCTCGCCGACGACCTGCTTGGAGAGCCCGCGCACCACGATCTCGGTCGGCACCGGCACCTCGAACTGGACGTCCTGGGGCGCGGGGACCGGAACCGGGTGCGAGTAGCCGAGCGCCAGCTCGAGGTCGCGGCCCTTGAGCTGGGCGCGGTAGCCGACACCCTGGATCTGGAGCCGCTTCTCGAAGCCGTTGGTCACGCCCTCGACCATGTTCGCTATCAGGCTGCGGGTGAGCCCGTGCAGCGCTCGGTGCTCTCCGCGATCGGTAGGCCGCGAGACGAGGATCTGCCCGTTCTCCTGCTCGACGGTCATCGCACGGCTGACGCGCTCGGAGAGCTCGCCCCTGGGGCCCGTGACGCGCACGAGCTCGCGCTCGACGTCGACGGTCACGCCGTCGGGAACGGCGATCGGTCTTCTGCCGATCCGGCTCATGGGTTCGACTTCCGCGTCCGGCTCGGGATCTCGCAGTTGCGCATCACGCTCCAGATCACCAGACCCTCGCTACGAGCTCGCCGCCGACGCCCGCCCGGCGGGCGTCGTGTCCGGTCATCACGCCACGCGAGGTCGAGACGATCGCCGTGCCCATGCCGCCGAGCACCTTCGGGACCTCGCCGGCGCCGACGTAGCGGCGGCGGCCGGGCTTAGACAGCCGCTGGATGCCGGCGATGACGGGCCTGCGGTCCTCGGTGTACTTCAGCGTCACGCGCAGGCTCTGGCCGATGCGCCCCGGCTCGAGCCCGTAGGACTCGACGTAGCCCTGCTCGGTCAGGATGCGCGCGACCTGGGTCTTGAGCTTGGACGCGGGTAGGACCACGGAGTCGTGGTCGGCCTGGAGGCCGTTGCGGATGCGGGTCAGGAGATCTGCGATCGGGTCGGTCGTCACTTGTCACCTCCGGGGGGCGTCCCGCCCCGCGTTCTGATGTTCAGCTTTCGCATCCGGTCTTGGTCACCTCCGCGGGGCGTCCCGCCCCGCGTTCTGATGTTCAGCTTTCGCATCCCGCTTCAGATCCTTACCAGGAGCTCTTGGTGAGCCCGGGGATGTGTCCTTCGTGGGCGTGGTCGCGCAGGCAGATCCGGCACAGGCCGAACTTGCGCAGGTACGCGCGCGGGCGCCCGCACTTGCGGCAGCGATTGTACCCGCGGGTCTTGTACTTAGGGGTGCGCTGCTGGCGCACGCGCTGTGAGGTCTTGGCCATCTAGTCGCTCTCCTTCGGGGTCTCGTCCCCGGGCTGGTGCTCGGCGTCCTCGCCCTCCGCGGACTCGGGATGCTCGTAGGCCTCGGGGGTCTCCTCCTTGAGCTGTTCGAGCGCCACCTGCTCGGCCTCGGCGCGGGCGCGCGCCTGCTCATGGCGCCGCTCCTCCTCGGCCTCGGCCTGCTCGGCCTCCGCGTGGGCCTGACCGGGGCGCCCGGCCTCCTGGAAGGGCATCCCGAGCGCGAGCAGCAGCGCGAAGCCCTCCTCGTCGGTGTTCGCCGTCGTTGTGATCGTGATGTCGAGGCCGCGGACCTGGTCGATCGCGTCGTAGTCGATCTCGGGGAAGATGATCTGCTCGCGCACGCCCAGCGTCCAGTTGCCGCGCCCGTCGAAGGAGCGGGGGTTGAGGCCGCGAAAGTCGCGGATGCGCGGAATCGCGATCGACATCAGCCGGTCGAGGAACTCCCACATGCGCGCGCCACGCAGGGTGACGGTGACCCCGACGGGCATGCCGTCGCGCAGCTTGAAGGCGGCGATCGACTTGCGCGCGCGGCGCACGTTGGGCTTCTGGCCGGCGATCGTGGCCAGCTGCTCGAGCGCAGCGTCGAGCAGCTTCGAGTCCTGCTTGGCCTCGCCGACGCCCATGTTGAGCGTGACCTTCTCGACCTGGGGGACCTGCATGACGTTGGCATAGCGGAAGCGCTTGGTGAGCTCGCCACGGATCTCCTGCTCGTAGCGGGTCCGCATGCGCGGCGCCTCGGAAACCGAGTCTGAAGCATTCGTCGTTGGTGGCGAATCCTTTACGGCCATCAGTCGATCTCCACGCCGGAGCGCTTGGCGATGCGCACGCGGCGCCCACCCTCGCGCTTGATCGCGACCCGCGTCGGGTCGCCGGACTTGGGATCGAGCAGCATCACGTTCGAGACGTGGATCGAGGCCTCGACCTCGATCACCCCGCCGAGCTCCTGCGCGCGCTGGGTGTCGCGCAGCGTGCGCGGGCGCTGATGGCGCTTCTGGACGTTGATGCCCTCGACCACGACGCGGTCGCGCCCCGGCTCGGTGCGCAGCACGCGGCCGGTCTTTCCCTTGTCCTTGCCGGTTATGACCTTGACCGTGTCATCACGGCGGATCTTCATGCGCGCCACTGGTGGCCCCTCCTCCAAGTCTGAGGAACCACTAGAGCACCTCCGGCGCGAGCGAGACGATCTTCATGAAGTTGTGCTCGCGCAGCTCGCGCGCGACCGGCCCGAAGATGCGCGTCCCGCGCGGGTTGCCGGTCTGGTCGATCAGCACCGCCGCGTTCTCGTCGAAGGCGATGTAGGTGCCGTCGTCGCGGCCGAAGCCCTTGCGCGTCCGCACCACGACGGCCTTGACGACCTCGCCCTTGCGCACCGAGCCGTGGGGGATTGCCTGCTTGACGGTCGCGGTGATGACGTCGCCGACCCCCGCGTAGCGGCGCCGGGAGCCGCCCGAGACGCGGATGCAGAGGATCTCGCGCGCGCCCGTGTTGTCGGCCACGCGCAGGCGGGTCTCCTGCTGGATCATCGCAGCTCCTGCGCGCGCGTCGCCGGTGCGGGGAGGCCAGTGGAGGTCCTCATCGCGCCCGCTCCATGATCTCGACCAGGCGCCAGCGCTTGGCCGCGCTCAGCGGGCGGCTCTCGACGACGCGCACGGTGTCACCGGTGCCCGCCTCGTTGCGCTCGTCGTGGGCGTGCAGCTTCGAGCTGGTACGCACGATCTTGCCGTAGGTACGGTGCTGACGCGCCTGGGCGATCGCGACGACGATCGTCTTGTCTCCCTTGTCGGAGACGACGATGCCCTGTCGCACGCGCGGGCTGCCGGTCCCGGCCCGTTGCGCCGGCGGGGTACCGGTGCCCGGTGACGCCGCACGACGCTTCTCGCGTCGTGCGGCGCGCCAGCGCGTGCGCGAGGCGGCCGCCTTGCGGCGCTTCTCGGCGCGATCGGCGGCACGCTGCTCAGGAGTGCGCGCAGGCTTGGCGTCGCCGGGCTTGGCCGAGCGCGAGCGCTGGCGTCGCTGCTTGGGCGAGAGCTGCTCCTCGGGCTGGGCCGCGGCCGTCTCGTCCTCTGTCTTCGTATCGGTGCTCTGGTCTCGTTCAGCCATTGATCTGCTTCTGCTTTCTCAGCTCGGCGTCCACATCGAGCCCGCGTCCACGGGCGATCGTGAGGCCGCGTGCCAGATCCTTCTTTGCGTTACGAAGGCCCCCAGTGTTCTCGAGCTGCCCGGTCGCATGCTGAAAGCGCAGGTTGAACAGCTCCGTGCGCGACCGGTCGACGAACTCGGCGAGCTGGGGGTCGTCAAGATTGTGCACGTTCACGGCCTTCACTGCTGTCCGGCCCCCTCGCGCGCGACGAACTTCGTCTTGATCGGAAGCTTGTGCCCGGCGAGGCGCATCGCCTCGCGCGCCAGCTCCTCCGAGACGCCGGAGAGCTCGAACAGGACGCGCCCAGGCTTGACGACGGCAACCCATCCCTCAGGTGAGCCCTTGCCCGAGCCCATCCGGGTCTCGGCGGGCTTCTGGGTGACGGGCTTGTCCGGGAAGACGTTGATCCACACCTTGCCGCCGCGCTTGATCTTGCGCGTCATGGCGATGCGAGCGGCCTCGAGCTGGCGGTCGGTGACCCAGCCGCGGTCGAGCGCCTTGAGGCCGTATTCGCCGAAGGCTACGGTCGTGCCGCCGGTCGCGAAGCCGGCCCTGCGGCCGCGGTGCTGCTTGCGGTGCTTGACGCGCTTGGGCTGCAGCATCAGCCTGTGCCCCCTTGTGGGGTGCGCCCACCACCGCGCGGGCCACCGCCACGGCCACCCTGGCCACCCTGACCGCCGCCACGCGAGCCACCACGACCGCCGCCCGGACCGCCGCCACGGCCGCCGGGACCGCCGCGTCCGGGCGGCCCGCTGCGCGCCTGCTGGGGTGCCTCGAGCTCGGTGAGGTCCTGCGCGAAGCCCTTGGGCATGATCTCGCCCTTGTTGATCCAGACCTTCACGCCGATGCGGCCGAAGGTGGTCTTGGCCTCGACGAAGCCGTAGTCGATGTCGGCCCGGATGGTGTGCAGCGGAACGCGACCGTCGGAGTAGCTCTCGGTGCGGGCCATCTCCGAGCCGCCGAGGCGGCCCGAGACCTGGACGCGCACGCCCTTGGCGCCGGAGCGCATCGCGGAGGTCAGCGAGCGCTTCATCGCGCGCCGGAAGGCGACGCGGTTGACCAGCTGCTCGGCGATCGACTGGGCGACCAGCTTCGCGTCGAGCTCGGGCCGCTTGATCTCGAGGATGTTCACCTTCACGGCCTTGTTGGTCATCTTGTGCAGCTCGCGGCGCAGCGCATCGACCTCGCTGCCCGACTTGCCGATCACGATGCCCGGCCGGGCCGTGTGGATGTTGACCTCGACCTCGTTCTTGTTCTTCTTGATCGTGATGTCCGACAGACCGGCGTGGCTGAGCTTGTTCTCGATGTGGTCGCGGATGTGGATGTCCTCGAGCAGGTAGTCGGAGAACTCGCGATCGGAGAACCAGGTCGACTTCCAGTCGTGGATGTAGCCGACTCGCATCGCCTCGGGGTGGACCTTCTGTCCCATGTCAGCCCTCGTCCTTTGTCGTCAGCGTGATCGTCATGTGGCTCGTGCGCTTGTGGATCGGGGTCGCGCGGCCCTGCGCGCGCGGCCGGAAGCGCTTGATCGTGGGGCCCTCGTCGACGTAGGCACGATGGATCGTCAGCTCGTCGGGATCCAGCTCGAAGTTGTTCTCCGCGTTGGCGATCGCCGACTCGAGCAGCTTCGCGATGTCGGTGGCCGCCGCGCGGGGAGTGTGGCTCAGGATCGAGCGGGCGTCGCCGACGTGCTTGCCGCGGATGTGGTCCATCACGAGCCGCGCCTTGCGCGGGGCGGTGCGGACGTAGCGCGCGTGGGCGCGGACCGCGATCAGGCCCTGCTCGTCGCGAGGCGCCGAGCCGGCCTGGGCTCGCTTGTCGCGTCTGGCGGTCGTGGTCTCCGCCGCGCCGCGGCGGCGGCGGGGCTTGGGCTCATCAGCTGGAGCGTCGTCGGCGGCGGGCTCGCTCGGCGCGGCATCGGCCTCGTCGGTCGCGGCGGGCTCGCTCGGCGCGGCATCGGCCTCGTCGGTCGCGGCGGCCTCCGCCTCGGCGGCGGGCTGCTCGGCGGCCTCGTCCTCGGGAGCGGCGCCGCCCTGCGCGGCGTCGTCGTCGAGCAGGCGCGTGATCAGCTCGTCCTTCTTGCCGCCCTTGGGCAGTCCGCGCGTCTCGAGCTCTGCCGAGAGCTCGTCGACGGTCATCTGTGGGTATGCGGTTGCCTTGGCCACTAGCGCATCCTGACCTTGTCGCTGCCCGCGTGGCCGCGGAACAGACGCGTCGGAGCGAACTCGCCGAGCTTGTGGCCGACCATCGACTCGGAGACGAAGACGGGCACGTGCTTGCGCCCGTCGTGGACGGCGATCGTATGGCCGACCATCTCCGGGAAGATCGTCGAGGACCTCGACCAGGTCTTGATCATCTGCTTGGTGCCGGACTGGTTCATCGCCTCGATGCGCCCGAGCAGGCGCTCCTCGACGAACGGGCCCTTCTTAGACGAACGGCTCATTACCGGCCCCTCTTCTTCCCGCGGCGGCGGCCGCGCACGATGTAGCGGTCTGACTGCTTGCCCTTCTTACGCGTGCGATAGCCAAGCGTCGGCACGCCCCATGGTGTGACCGGGTGGCGTCCGGAGGTGGTCGAGCCCTCGCCACCACCGTGCGGGTGGTCGACGGGGTTCATCGCCGTGCCGCGCGTCTGCGGGCGGCGGCCCTTGTGGCGCGAGCGACCGGCCTTGCCGAGCTCGATGTTCTGGTGCTCGGCGTTCCCGATCGCGCCGATCGAGGCGCGGCACTCGACGCGCACCATGCGCATCTCGCCGGAGGGCAGACGCAGGGTCGCGTACTGGCCGTCCTTGGCCACGAGCTGGATCGAGGTTCCCGCGGAGCGGCCCATCTGGCCCCCACGCCCGGCGGTCAGCTCGACGCTGTGGAGCGTGGTGCCCGTCGGGATGCTCGACAGCGGCAGGCAGCAGCCCGCCCGGATCTCCGAGCCGGGGCCCGACTGAACAACGTCGCCGACGCGCAGCCGCGCCGGAGCCAGGATGTAGGCCTTCGCGCCGTCGGCGTAGTGCAGCAGCGCGATGTAGGCCGAGCGGTTGGGATCGTGCTCGATCCCCGCGACCGTCGCGGGGATGCCGTCCTTGACGCGCTTGAAGTCGATCTTGCGGTACCTGCGCTTGGCCCCGCCGCCGCGGTGGCGCGAGGTGATGCGCCCGTGGGCGTTGCGCCCACCGGACTTGCGCATACCCTCGACGAGCGCCTTCTCAGGGTTCTTGCGGGTGACCTCGGCGCGGTCGGAGTAGGTCGCGAAGCGGCGGCCCGGGCTCGTCGGCTTGTGCTTGCGAATGGCCACAGCTACGCCTCCGCAGGGAGCCGTCGGGGGCGCCGAGAACCGAGTCCAGCAAGGAAGCAGGGAGCGACGCGTGCTTCGCACGCAAGCGACCGATGACGCCGCTGGGCGACGGTTACCGGCGTCATCCGTCGGCTCCCTGGCCTTCGAAGAGCTCGATCGAGTCCTCGGGGTGCAGCGTCACGATCGCCTTCTTCCACCGACGGCTGTAACCGCGGTGCAGGCCGCGTCGCTTGGGCTTGGGCTTGACCCACGCCGTGCGCACGCCCCGCACGCGCACTTCGAAGATCTCCTCGACCGCCTGGCGCACCTGGGTCTTGTTGGCGCCCTCGTGGACGCGGAACGTGTACTTGTTGGCAGCGAGCAGCGCGTAGCTCTTCTCGGAGACGACCGGGCGGACGATCACGCTGCGGGCGTTCATGGCGCCGCCCCTGCAGCGCCGGCGCGCGCCCGCGGCGCGGCGCCCGCGCTCGTCAGCGCAGCGAGCGCGGCCGGGGAGGCCAGCAGGCGGGCGGCGCCGAGCAGGTCGGCGACGCCGACCGCGCGCGCGGGCAGGACCTTGAGTCGATCGATGTTGCGAAACGAGAGCGCCGTCGTCTGCTCGCCGTCGCCGAGCGCGAGCAGCACGCGGCCGTCGCCGTCGAGCTTCGCCAGCGCCGCGGCGGCCTGCTTGGTCGACGGCGCCTCGAAGGCCGCCGGATCGACGGCGGCCAGCGAGCCGCGGCCGGCGTGCAGCGAGAGCGCGGAGCGCATCGCCAGGCGGCGCTCCTTGCGGTTGATCTTGAAGGTGTAGCTGCGCGGCTTGGGGCCGAAGGCGATCCCGCCGCCGGTGCGCTGCGGGCTCGAGAGCGCGCCGGCGCGTGCCCGGCCGGTCCCCTTCTGGCGCCAGGCCTTGGTGCCCACCATCGCCACCTCGGCTCGCGTGAGCGTCGAGGCGGTCCCGCGACGGCGCGCGGCCTGCTCGGCGCGCACCGCGCGGTGGACCAACGGCTCGTGAAAGCGCTCGCCAAAGACGGCGGGGTCGAGCTCCACCGAGCCCGAGCGGCCGATGTACGGGGCCTGCAGCGCAGCCACGGCTAGCCGTCCGTCCTGATCTCGACGATGCCGTTCTTGGGCCCGGGGACCGAGCCCCGCACAAGCAGCACGTTCTCGTCCGCGCGCACGTCGACGATCGTCAGCCCGCGCTGGGTCACGCGGTCGTTGCCCATCTGGCCAGGGCCGCGGATGCCCTTGAACACGCGCGAGGGAGTCGCCGAGGCGCCGATCGAGCCCGGCGCGCGCTTGTTGTGCGAGCCGTGGGACATCGGCCCGCGGGAGAAGTTGTGGCGCTTGATGGTGCCCTGGAAGCCCTTGCCCTTCGAGGTGCCCGAGACCTTGACCTTCTGACCGGCCTCGAAGACCTCGCCGACGGTCAGCTGGGCGCCGACCTCGAGCTCGCCTGCCTCGTCGCGGAACTCCGCCAGGCGGCGCAGCGGCGGCGCGCCGGCCTGCTTGAGGTGCCCGAGCTGGCCCTTCGTGAGCCGCTTCTCGCGCGCCTCGCCGAAGCCGAGCTGGAGCGCGTCGTAGCCGTCGCGCTGGGCTCGGCGGATGCCGGTGACCCAGCACGGGCCCGCCTGCACGACCGTGACCCGCTCGACATGGCCATCGGCCGGATCGAATACCTGGGTCATCCCCAGCTTCCTGCCGAGCAGAGCACCCATCAGATACCGACCCTGGAGGTACAGAGCCGGATCCTCGAGGCGGCCTCCATATGGCCGGAGGCCGAGCAGGTCAAGGACGCACCCCACAAGGGGGCACAGGCGGGGAGCGAAGTGTGCGAACGCACACGAGCGAGCGCCTGTGCCCCTTGCCGCAGGCAATGGGGTAAGGACACCGGAATTCGACGGCATCCGCTCATATGAGCTGGATCTGGATGTCGACGCCTGCTGGGAGGTGGTCCAGGCGCTGGAGCGAGTCGACGGTCTTGGGCGTCGGCTGGAAGATGTCGATCAGCCGCTTGTGGGTGCGGATCTCGAAGTGCTCGCGCGAGTCCTTGTCCTTGAACGGGCCGCGGATCACGCAGTAGACGTTCTTCTCGGTCGGCAGCGGCACCGGGCCGGAGATGCTGGCTCCGGTTCGCTGGGCCGTCTCGACGATCTCGCGCGCAGCCGTCTCGATCGCCGAGTGGTCGTAGGCCTTGAGCCGGATCCGGATCTTGTTCTGAGTGAGTGTTGCCATTCGTGTCAGTACCTGAAGACAGACTCAGGGGCAGGCCGTGAATCGGTCGGTGCGGTGCTCGCCGGATCGACGATCCGGCTCCGCTCCTTCCGCGGGGCCCGCCCCCGGAGACTTCGTGTGCCGTCGCTGCTACTCGACGACCTCCGATACCACCCCCGAGCCGACGGTCCGTCCGCCCTCACGAATCGCGAAACGCAGGCCCTCGTCCATCGCGATCGGCTGGATCAGCTCTACCGCCATCTCGACGTTGTCGCCGGGCATCACCATCTCCACGCCCTCGGGGAGGTTGGCGACGCCGGTCACGTCGGTGGTGCGGAAGTAGAACTGCGGCCGGTAGCCGTTGAAGAACGGCGTGTGGCGGCCACCCTCCTCCTTCTTCAGGCAGTAGACCTGAGCCTTGAACTTGGTGTGCGGCGTGATCGAGCCCGGCTTGCAGAGCACCTGGCCGCGCTCGATGTCCTCGCGCTTGGTGCCACGCAGAAGGCAGCCCACATTGTCTCCGGCCTGACCCTCGTCGAGGATCTTGCGGAACATCTCGACGCCGGTGACGACCGTCTGGTCGGTCTGCTCCTTGATGCCGACGATCTCGATCGTCTCGCCGGTCTTGACGATGCCCTGCTCGATGCG
>Ga0136627_1000697_pt1 | contig 12930 bp, 12 predicted proteins | sample AntDrymUQ4892206_2_FD_104652 | JGI IMG/M metagenome (GOLD analysis project Ga0136627, IMG submission 104652) | Polar desert sand microbial communities from Dry Valleys, Antarctica - metaG UQ489 (22.06) | ecosystem: Environmental > Terrestrial > Soil > Desert | place: Antarctica: Dry Valley... | reverse complement strand
ATCGACGATCTCGACGTCGATGATCTCGGCACCGCCTGGTTCGGCGCTGGGGTGTCGCTGCGCTGGGTGCTGATCCATATGGTCGAGGAGACCGCTCGCCACGCCGGCCACATGGACATCCTCCGCGAGCTCATCGACGGCACCACCGGCGACCATCAGCGCGACTGAAGAAGGGTCCTTCCGAATCTCACAGCCGCACCGGTCGACCACACCCTCAGTACGCGGCACAGGGGTGGATCGCGATCGTGAACCCCAGTTCAGTTCGGTCGGATCAGATCCGCGAACTGATTCGAGGTGCCCACGGTCGAGCTGTCGACCGGCACCGCTGACCCGGGTCTGGTGAGCAGGCGTCGGCCTGCGCGCCTCGCAGCCGGCGCTTGGTCTCGGCGTAGGTGGGCCGGTCCAGTTCGGCCAACTGCACGGCGACCTGAGCCACGCAGATGGCAGGCTTGGTCACGATAGTGTGACCAACCTTTACTCTTGCTGGGCTTTGCTGCGCTCGCGCACGTCGAGCAGCCCGGCAGGTCGACTTCCATCGAGGCCAGCGCAGGCGCTATCAGACGCCCAGCGGGACCGACTGACGTTCAGGCGGATGGCAACATCCCGGGATGGTCGGTGATGAGCGAGCACGTCGCGCGGCACGGACCCGATTGCTGTGGTCGAGCACTGCGGCTTGCTTGTGGTCGCTGGTCTTCGCCGTGCCCCACTTCTATTGGGCGGCGGGGGGCCGTGGAGGACTCGGTGCTCAAGCAGCGGCTGCTGACGAGGCTCTGGGCCAGTCTTGGTTCTTCGCCTACAACCTCGTGGTTGGGGTGCTGGCCGTGGCCGGTGCAGCGACCGCGCTCGTGCTCGGCGGCCGGGTGGGCGTCGTGCGAATGTGGCGACCGGTTCGGGGGGTCGCATGGTCGGCGAGCGTGGTTCTCTTTGTCCGAGGTGCGGTTGGGATGGTTGATCTGGGGTTGCAGTTCGCCGGCGGTGTCTTGGATTCACCGCCCATGCTTGTTGCGATTGAGCCGTGGTTCCTGCTTGGTGGCTACTTGTTCGCTTCCCTGGCTCGCCGTGCAGGTCGGGAACGGTCCGGTGCAGATTCGAGTCCGGACAGCGATGTTCCGGCAGTTGCACCGGACTGAGCCTTCGGGCCCGCCACGGTTGAGGGCGGTATCCGCCCCGCTGTCGGTCGCTAGGTCTACCGTGGGTGGACACAGGAGCTCAGCGTGAGTAGGGGCAGACCATGACCAAACTCGAGAACCGGCCGAACACCGCACTCCTCGTCGTTGACGTCCAGAACGGCGTCGTCGACGGGGCTCACGAGCGCGACGCGGTTGTCGCAAACATTGGCAGCCTTGTCGAAAAGGCGCGGCGGGAGCAGGCCCCCGTTGTCTGGGTCCAGCACTCCGACGAGCAGCTTGCGAGGGGCAGCGACGACTGGCGGATCGTCCCCGAGCTGACTCCGGGCGACGCCGAGCCGCTGGTCGAGAAGAACTACGGCGACTCCTTCGAAGACACCAACCTCGAGACCGTGCTGTCGGGCCTAGGAGTCGGGCGAGTCGTCGTCGTCGGCGCACAGACCGATGCCTGCATCCGCTCGACGCTCCACGGCGCGTTCGTCAGAGGGTACGACGCGACCCTTGTCAGCGACGCCCACACGACGGAGGACCTGACGGAATGGGGGGCGCCGCCGCCGGAGCAGGTCATCGTGCACACGAACCTGTACTGGACCGACCAGACGGCACCGGGGCGGACCGCGGGGACGGTCCAGACCAGGGATGTCGACCTCACCGCAGCCAGCGCCTGATCCGTCAGCCTGACGCGTTGGGAGGGGCCGCAGTAGGCGGCAATGAGTAGGAGCCAGACAGGGCCAGGAGCGCCCACCACACACCTGTGACTACGCCGATGACGACCGCCACGACAGCCAAAGCTTCGGACTTTTTCAAGCCTCACCTACGGCCGGTGGAAAGGATGACCGCATGAGGATTGCCCGACAAATCGTCGTGTTCGACGCCGCCGACCTGACTGCCGAGAGCACCTTCTGGGCCCGACTGCTGGGTGGCACGGTCGAAGCGGAAGACGATTGGCACAGTGTCCTCGTCGATGGTGAATGGCGGCTGGGCATTCAGTTCGCACCCAACCATGTTGCGCCTGATTGGCCCGATGGCACGCCGCAGCAGATGCACCTCGACTTGTATGTCGATGACATCATGGCCGCCGATGAAGAAGCCATCTCGCTGGGTGCCAGACTCCTGAAGCCAGCAGATGACATCGGGTCGGCCGAGGGCTACCAGGTCTACGCGGATCCCGCCGGGCATCCCTTCTGCCTTTGCTGGGGCTGACGCCGCCCCGGCTCGGAGACACCCGCATCGGCATGAGCGCGGCGTGGAACGCACCGAACTGCCGATGGTCCTCAGACCGTACGCAGTATGACCCGTTGCTGCTTCACCCCACGGGGCGACCGCCAGCTCCAGAGGGCGGATCGGGGCTGGATAGACTCGACCGCCGAGCCGTTGCGGAGGACCCCTTGGGCGAGTTCACCAGCATCACCACCGATGACGCCGGGGTAGCCACCCTGCGGCTGGACCGTGCTCCGATGAACGCGCTGAACAGCCAGGTGTGGACCGAGCTCGGCGAGGCAGCGCGATCGCTGACCGACGACGATGGAGTCGCCGCCGTTGTCATCTGGGGTGGGCCCAAGATCTTTGCCGCCGGCGCGGATATCAAGCAGATGCAGGGCATGGACTTCCAGGAGTTCTTCGCGCACGGCGGCGGGCTGCAGGAGTCATTCCAGGCGCTGGCCCGGATTCCCAAGGTCACCATCGCCGCGGTCAACGGCTATGCCCTCGGCGGCGGCTGCGAGCTGGCGCTGACGGCCGACTTCCGCTTCGCCGCGGACGACGCCAAGCTGGGACAGCCCGAGATCCTGCTCGGCGTGATTCCCGGTGCCGGCGGCACCCAGCGGCTGAGCCGGCTGGTCGGTGTGTCCAAAGCCAAGGAGATGGTCTACGGCGGCGGTAGCTACGACGCGCAGCAGTGTCTCGACATGGGCTTGGTCGACCGGGTACACCCGGCCGACGAGGTGTACGACCGCGCGGTCGATGCGGCTCGGCGCTACGCCGCGGGCCCGTACGCGCTGCGCATGGCCAAGACGGCCATCGACGAGGGCACCGAGATGGACCTCGACAGCGCCCTGCGGCTGGAGACGACCCTGTTCGCCGCCTGTTTCGCCACCGAGGACCGGCGTATCGGCATGGACAGCTTCGTGCAGGAAGGTCCGGGCAAAGCGGTGTTCACGCGCCGGTGAGCACGCGCGTCGATGGCGTCACCAACATCAAAGCCCAGCAGGTCGCCTATCACGACTGGGAGTCCGGCCACTACGACCACAAGTGGTCGATCAGCTTCGACCAGCGCTGCATCGACTACGCCTACGGCCGCTTCCGCAAGGCCGTGCCCGACGGTCGCCGCTTCGACCGGGCGCTGGAGGTTGGCTGCGGCACCGGCTTCTTCCTGCTCAACCTGGCACAGGCCGGCGTCGTCGGAACTGCCCACTGCACCGACATCTCGCAGGGCATGGTCGACACCTGCGTCGCCAACGGCGCGCGGCTCGGCATCGACGTGCGCGGCCGGGTCGCCGACGTGGAGTCGCTGCCCTACGACGACGACAGCTTCGACCTCGTCGTCGGTCACGCAGTCGTGCACCACCTGCCCGACCTGCCGGCCGCCTTCGCGCAGCTGCGCCGCGTACTGCAACCAGGTGGGCGGCTGGTCATCGCCGGGGAGCCGACTCGCACCGGTGATCGGATCGCCACCCAGGTGAAGCGGGCGGCGCGCATCGCCGTCAAGCTTGCGGCCGCGGCCGCCGGCCCCAAGCGCATCCTGGCTGACCCGACGACCGGACTGCACACCGACGAGCGCCACGCCGCGGCCCTTGAGGCCGAGGTCGACCTGCACATCTTCGACCCGGCAGACCTGGAGGCCCTGGCGATCTCGGCGGGGTTCACCGACGTCCGCACCGTCACCGAGGAGCTGACGGCCAACTGGTTCGGCTGGGCCACCCGAACCGTGGAGGCGATGGTGCGTCCCCGCGTCCTGCCCGACGGCTACCCATGGTTCGCGTACCGCACCTGGCAGCGGCTGTTCGCCTTCGACGAGGCGGTCGCGCAGCGGTTCGTGCCCAAGGACGTGTTCTACAACTGCATCCTGACGGCCACTGTGCCCGAGTAGCCATGGCCTCGCCGTCGGACCTGTCAGCCGCCGAGGCCGCCGCGCTCGGTCGCAACCTCGCCGAGCAGCACCGTGCCTTGGCGGTGGCGGCCGCCAGCCGAGCAGCGGGCGTGGCTCAAGCCGACGCCATCGGCGCGGCGATGGGTGCCCTCGCGCCGCAACGGCTCACGCAACTGCCCGCGAGGCCGCGCTGGGGTTGGCGCCGGTCGGTGCGCTTCGCCATTGAGCGGCGCATGTACACCCCCGAGTATCTGCGCCTGTACGCCCGGTTCCTCGCCCAGCGGCTGCGGCACCCGCACATCGACTTCGGCGGGATGGTGTTCGTAGGCCACCGCGTCGAGCTCTACGCCCGCCGCCACCACGGCCGCCTGTCGCTCGGTCCCTGGTGCTGGCTGGGAAGCGGCAACCGGCTGCGTTGCCATGAGGGCAACCTGCGCCTCGGTCCCAAGGTCGTGATGGGCAGCGACAACGTCGTCAACGCCTACCTCGACATTGAGATCGGCCGCAACGCGCTGCTGGGCGACTGGATCTACGTCTGCGACTTCGACCACGCCTACGACCGGGTCGACGTCCCGGTCAAGAAGCAGGGTCTGGTCAAGACACCCGTACGCATCGGCGAGGACGTGTGGGTAGGGGAGAAGGTGTCGATCCTTCGGGGCGCCGACATCGGCGCCGGGTCGGTCATCGGCAGCCAGGCGCTGGTGCGCGGGACGATTCCGCCGTTCTCGATCGTCGTCGGCTCACCCGCCCGGGTCGTGCGCTCCCGTCTGCCCGCCGGCATGACCACCGAAGAAGCACTTGCGCTTCAGCGTGGCGGCCGGGCAATCCCCAACGATCCGCTCGACGCCTGAGACGGTGCCGCCGTGCCGGCGACCCGGCGACGCCGTGGCGAACCACCGAGGGGCTACGGGCCGCCCGACCGCTGCGGTCGTGACCGCTGCGAGTCGCGACCGCAGGGCGGTCAGCTTGCCAGCTTGGCCTTGGCGGCGACCTTGGCAGACTTGGCCGCCAGCCGAGCCTCCCGGCGGGTGCGGCGGACACTGGCCCCGGCGTGCTCGGCGGCGTGCCGGGTGCGCCGGCTCAACCCTGGACGGCCCTCGGTGTCCAGGGACGTGATCAGCAGCCCGCCGAGCATGCTGACGTTCTTGAGAAAGTGGACCTTCTGCTGCGAACGCTGATCCGGGTCGTCGAACTCCCAGAACCGGTGCGCCGCTGCCGTTGTCGGCAGCAAGGTGGCGGCTAAGGCAAGGGATGACAGCCTCGGTAAGCGGCCGAGCGCGAGGAGCGCGCCCGCGGCGAGCTGCACGCCGCCGTTGAGGCGGATCAGCGCCTCGGTGTCCTCCTCGGACAGGCCGGGGATCTGCTCGGCCACCTTCGGTGCGACGTCCTCGGCCACCGACACCTTCGGCTCGGGGTTGAGCAGTGTGTCCAGCCCACCGGCGACGAACATCGAGGCGAGCATCGGTCGGGCGATACGGCGTTGAAGGCTCATAACTTGTTCGCTACCGCGATTCGGCCAACTTCAATCGTGGTCGACGCCTCCGATCCGGCCTGCTCACTCCCTCGACGCGGCCGTGCTCTGATCGCGCAGCAGCTGGCGCAGCCGAGCGTGGGGCAGGGCGGGGGAGCGGTGGCCGGCGCGGCCGATCATGGTTTCGTTGGCGACGAGAGCGTTGAGGACAGCTTCTTCCACCGCCTGCACGACGGCCTCGTAGAACGCGTCCATGCCGCCCCACGCGACGAACCGCAGCCTCTCGTAGCCGCCCGCCTGCTGCGTCGACGACAGCGCCCCATGGTTGGCTGTGGAGAAGGCGAGGAAGATGTCGCCCGAGAAGTGCGACCCGGTGGTGCCCGTTCTCGCCAGGCCGAGGGGGACGCGGCGGGCCAGGGCCTGGCATTGTCCAGGCAGCAGTGGCGCGTCGGTTGCGACGACAACGATGACGGAGCCCGCACCTGGCGGTGCGGCCGGGTCCTGTTCCTCCATCGGGTTGTCGTCGGATAACACCGGGCCGACGCGGACGCCGGCCACGGTCAGCTCGCGGCGGCGCCCGAAGTTGGCCTGCAGGAACACGCCGACCACATAACGGTCCGTGCCGTGGTCGACGATGCGTGAGGCGGTGCCGTTACCGCCCTTGAAGCCGTAGCAGTTCATGCCCGTGCCGCCCCCGACCGAGCCCTCCTCGACGGGTCCCGGACCTGCGGCCTCGATGGCTTGTTTGGCGTGGCCAGGGTGCACGGAGTCGGCGTTGACATCGTTGAGGTAGCCGTCCCAGGTCTCGGCAACGACGGGGAGCAGCCATCCCTCGGAGTCCGGTTGCCGGGCCACCACCCAGTCGATGGTGCCCCGGTGGCAGGCTCCGACCGCATGGGTGTTGGTGAGCAGCACCGGCACCGCCAGCGAGCCGGTCTCCGAGATCCAGGTGGTGCCGGTCATCTCGCCGTTGCCGTTCAGGCAGGACCAGCCGGCCGCGCAGGCAACGCCGATCCCCTCTCGCCCGCGCGGCAGGATCGCGGTCACACCGGTGCGCACCGTCTCCTCGCCGGTCAGGCCGCTTCCGCTGATGAGCGTGGTGTAGCCCACCTGGACGCCCGCGACGTCGGTGATCGCGTTGTGCTCGCCCGGCCGACCCGCCAAGGGGACGCCAAGGGCACGGGCGCGAAGCTTGCCCGCGGGTGTGGTCTCGGCGTCCGGGTGCATGTTGGCTCCCTGTACGACCGCTGCGGCGAGGTTGGCCGTCGCGGCTGCGGAACCTACCGGCGAAACCAGCCCGCCCGGCGCCGCGCGGCCAGCCTTGGGAGCCCGTCTGCCGACGGAACGCCAGGCGGCCAACCGCTAGGCTGCAAAGTCAGCCATCGGTGAGAAAACGCCAGCGGAGGACAGCGGTGAGGATCATCTGCCCGGTCAAGCGCGTGCCCGACACGGCAGCGGCAAAGAAGGTCGACCCCGACGACCACACGTTGGATCGCGACAGTGGCGAGGCGATCCTCAACGCCAACGACGAATGGTCGATCGAGGAGGCACTACGCATCAAGGAGCGCGGATCGGCCGAGGTGATCGTGCTCTGCATGGGCCCGGAGCAGGCGCAGACGACCGTCCGTAAGGCGCTGTCCTATGGGTTGGACGGAGCCATCCAGGTGACCGACCCCGCGATCCATGGCTCCGACGCCGTGGCTACCGCCCGGGTGCTGGCCGGTGCGCTGGCCGACGAGGAGTTCGATCTCATCATCATGGGCAACCAGTCCTCGGACGCCCGCACGATGCTGCTGCCGGCGATGCTCGCCGAGTTCCTGGACCTGCCGGCGCTGACCTATGTCAAGCACCTCGACATCGACGGCAACACGCTGACGGCCCAGCGTGAGACCCCGAACGGTCATGTCGTGGTGCGGGCCGACATGCCCGCCGTCGTGTCCGTGGTCGAGGCGATCAACGAGCCGCGCTATCCGTCGTTCAAGGGCATCATGGCGGCCAAGTCCAAGCCGCTGCAGACCCGCGACCTCGCCGCGGTCGGCGTGGACGCCGGTCAGGTGGGGCTGGACGGTTCCTGGACCCAGGTCGTCGAGGCCACGCCACGGCCGCCCAAACAGGCCGGCGAGAAGGTCGAAGACGACGGCTCGGGAACGGTGGGGGCCCAGGCGCTCGCCGATTTCCTCGCGACCCGCAAGTTCATCTGACGCCGACCACCAGGAGTCGGCCGCCGTCAGGCGGCCAGACCATCCCGGAGGGATCATGACGACCATCCTCGTCCTCGTCGACCACGACGCGGGGGCCCCGAAGAAGATCAGCAACCAGATCCTCACTGCCGCGCGCACCGTCGGCGGCGGCGACGTCCACGCCGTCGTCCTCGGTGACGGGGCGACCGCCAGCGCCGAGAAGCTCGGCGACTACGGCGTCAGCAAGGCGTTCGTGTGGGACGACGCGGACGCTGACGCTTTCGCCACCGAGCCCAGGACCGCCGCCCTGGTCGCCGCGCTGGAGCAGTCAGGCGCGCCGATCCTGCTGTATCCCGCCGACCCCTTCACCACCGACGTCGTGGCGCGCGCCGCGGTTCGCGTCGAGGCCGGAGTGGTCACCGACGCCACCGACCTGGGGCTCGACGGCGACACCATGATCGCGACCAAAGCGATCTTCGGTGGCGAGATGGCCTCTCGCTGCAAGGTGCGCGAGGGTCGTCCCCAGTTCATCGGCGTCAAGGCCAACGCCTTCACCGCCGAGCAGGGCGGGGCCTCGGAGTGCGAGATCGTCGCCCTTGACGTCAGCCTCGACGACAAGGCGCGTCGCGCCGCGGTGGTCGACACCGTCGAGCAGGAAGCCGGCGGGCGTCCGGAGATGACCGAGGCCTCCTTCATCGTGGCCGGGGGTCGGGGTCTGGGTGACGCGGAGGGGTTCGAGCTCATCGAGGAGCTGGCCGACGCTCTCGGGGCCGCGGTGGGAGCTTCCCGCGCCGCCACCGACGCGGGTTGGTATCCCCACCAGCACCAGATCGGCCAGACCGGCAAGACCGTGGCCCCTCAGCTGTACGTCGGCGCCGGCATCTCCGGGGCGATCCAGCACCGCGCCGGCATGCAGACCTCGCAGACCATCGTGGCGATCAACAAGGACGCCGACGCGCCGATCTTCGCCATCGCCGACTTCGCGGTGGTCGGTGACCTGTACAAGGTGCTGCCGCCCTTGATCGAGGAGATCCGCAAGCGCAGATGACGCCACGGCACTGGCCAACAGTGCTAGCGCAAACGGTGGACGACGGGCTTGGCAAACGGGTCGCGGTAGCCGACACTGCCGGGCACAGGGTCGACCGTTGACGACCCATCCCAAAGAGCGGGGGTCCAAAGGTGGGGGCAGACATGACACACGGCCGCTCGGCCGGCGGCAGGAGCGTGCTGCTGGCCCTTGTGCTGGTGCTGGCGATGGCCCCTGGGGCCGCCGCCTCACCAGTGCCCGACCAGTTGGATCCGCCCGCGCCAGGTGAAGGGACCCCGCTGCGCAACCCGAGCGATCCGGAGCCGGCCGGCTACGGCGCGCTGTCACAGCCGTCCGCGTCGATCACCCTGGACGGCAAGACATGGGAGGGTGCGACCGTCAAGCGCCTGGCGCCCAGCAACCCCTACGCCGGCTCCGCCAAGGTCAGTCGCCGTGGGTGGCCGGGTGGCGCGCGCCGCGTGGTGGTCGCCCCCGGGACCAACCACTACGACCCGATGGTCGCATCCAGCCTCGCCGGCACGGTCCGGGGTCCGCTGCTCCTGACCAAGACCCGCTCGGTGCCGCCGAGGGTGCAACGCGAGCTGCGGCGCCTGGACCCCAACCGGATCTTCGTCGTTGGCGACGTGCGCCGGCGGGTCGTCACCCGGCTACGCGACGTGGCCAGCGTCGCCAGGGTCGGCACCGGCAATCGCTACCAGACCTCGGCGGCGGTGGCTTCCAGGGCCGTCAAGCTGGGTGCCCGGCGCCGGACGGTCATCGTCGCGGGAGGGCGCGCTCCGGTCGCCGGTCTCGGCGCGGCCGCGCTGGCCGCCGGAAGCCGCTATCCGCTGCTGTTGACCCAACGCTCCGGCCAGCGGCTGTGGCTGCAGCGGCGGGTTCGCGAGCTGGGTGCTCGGCGCACCATGGTCATCGGAGACCGCTCGGCGGTGTCCGCCGGGATCGTGCGCAAGCTGCCGAGGCTGAAGCGACTGGCTCGCCCTGGCGCCGTGGGCACCGCCGCGGCCGTCGCTGCCGCCGCGCGTCGGCATGGCCTGCGCGGCTCGCCCGTCCTCATCAGCCGGAACAACGGATTGGCCGCCTCCTACGCCGGGGTGTGGGCGGGCGTTCGCCGCGACGCTCCAGTGCTGGTGACCGATGGCCGCGAACTGGCCGATCCGGCGGCGTGGTGGTTCAAGCGCTATGAGCCGCGCGGTGTCGTGGTGGTCGCTGCCAAAAAGTCAGTTCCCGTGGTCGCCACCTGTCAGCTTCGCCGCGGTGGCATGCGCCGGTGGTACTGCGCAGAGCGGGTGCTGCACCGTCAGGGTTATCACATGCCGCAGGTCGACGGGCGCGTGGACCGCTTCACGGTATGGGCGGTGTACGCCTTCGAGAAAGTCGCCGGCCGCACCGCGAACGGCACGTTCGGCAATGACGAGTGGCGTCGCATGCTGCGTAACCCCCGCCATAAGGTTCGCCGGCCGGATCTGCCCAGCACGCACGTGGAGATCGACATCGGTCGCCAGCTGATCCTGCTGGTGAAGGACGGCAAGGTCGCCCATCACATTCACACCTCCACCGGGAAGCCTTCGACGCCGATGGTGCGCGGCACGTTCACCGTGTACGAGAAGCGCGACTACCTGCAGACCCACAACATGATGTACCGCCCGATTTTCTTCCACGGCGGCTATGCCATCCACGGGTACCCGAGCGTTCCGCTGTACCCGGCCAGCCACGGCTGCGGGCGCACCTACAACGGCAACCAGGACTTTCTGTATCCCAAGATCTTTCTGGGGGAGCGGGTCGCCACCTACTGACCAGAGGGTGCGCTGCTTGCGCGCGCCGAACACCGCTCGCTGCCGCAACGGCGGCGCGCTACCGTCCGTGCCGTGACGATCTACCTGGACCACGCCGCCACGACGCCGCTTGACCCCGGTGTCCTGGCGGCGATGCGGCCCTACCTGGAGTCTGAGCACGGCAACCCGTCGTCGTCGCACGGCACGGGACGGGCGGCCCGCGCAGCGGTGGAGCAGGCTCGCGAGCAAGTTGCGACGGCCTTGGGCGTCGCACCGCTGGATGTCATGTTCACCTCCGGCGGCACGGAGTCGGACAACGCCGCGATCAAGGGCACGGCCTGGGCGGCCAGGGCGGCTGGCCGTGGCAACCGCCTGGTGACCACCGCAATCGAGCACCACGCGGTGCTGGAGACCGTGCAGTGGCTGGCCGACGAGCAGGGCTTCGAGCTGACCGTCGTGCCGGTGCGGGCCGACGGCGTCGTGGACGCCGACCGGCTCCTGGACGCGGTGCGCGACGACACCGTGCTGGTCAGTGTGATGGCCGCCAACAACGAGATCGGCACCATCCAACCGCTCGAGGTTATCGGCCCGGCACTGGCCCGACGCCAGGTGCCGTTGCACAGCGACGCGGTGCAGGCGTTCGGTCGCACTCGCCTGGATGTGGCCGGCTGGTGCCTGGGTGCGCTGTCGCTGTCGGCTCACAAGATCAACGGGCCCAAGGGGGTGGGGGTCTGGGTGCAGGCGCGCGACCTGCCGGTCCAGTCGCTGCTGCACGGCGGCGGCCAGGAGCGCGGCATCCGTTCGGGGACGTTCAACACGGCTGGCATCGTGGGCTGCGGCGCGGCGGTTGAGCTGGCGGCGCGGACCATGCTGGTCGAGGTTGCGCGGCTGCGGTGGCTGCGTGACCGCCTGCTGGCCGGGCTGCTGGCCATCGAGGGTGTCGCACTGAACGGGCATGCGCAGCGCCGGCTGCCACACAACGCCAACGTCGCCGTGGGCGGCTGCGACGGCGAAGCCCTGCTGTTCGCGCTGGACATGGCGGGAGTCGCCGCCTCGGCAGGCTCCGCCTGCCAGTCGGGTGCCTCCGCCGCGAGCCACGTCCTGTCCGCGATCGGGGCGCCTGCGAACCAGGCTCACCTGCGCCTGACCTGCGGGCGCACCACCACACAGGCCGACGTCGACACCGCCGTCGAGGTGTTCGGCGACTGCGTCAAGCGGCTGCGCGACGCCGGCGGCGGCTACCTGTAGGCGGCGGCGTGTGAAGGTCCTGGTCGCGATGTCCGGCGGCGTCGACTCGTCGATGGCCGCGGCGCTGCTCGTCGAGCAGGGCCACGACGTCACCGGCGTCCATCTGAAGATGGCGGACACGCCCTCGGGGCTGCCTGGCAAAGGCTGCTGCACCCTGGACGATGCCCGCGACGCGCGACGGGTCGCCGACCACGTTGGCATCGCCTTCGCCGTGTGGGACTTTGCCGCCGCCTTCGCAGAGCGGGTCGTCGAGGACTTCGTCAGCGAGTACGAGGCGGGGCGCACCCCCAACCCGTGCGTGCGCTGCAACGAGCGGGTGAAGTACGCGGCGCTGCTCGACCGGGCACGCGCCCTGGGCTTCGACGCCCTCGCCACCGGCCATCATGTCCGCCTGCGTCGCGACGGCGACGGCACCGCCCACCTGTGGCGGGCCGCCGACGCCGACAAGGACCAGACCTACGTGCTGTACATGGCCGGCCAGGATCAGCTGGCCGCCACCCTGTGGCCGGTCGGCGAGTACCCCAAGTCGTCGCTGCGGGCGATGGCGGCCGAGCGCGGGCTGCTCACGGCGGCCAAGCCGGACAGCTCGGACATCTGCTTCATCCCCGACGGCGACGTCGCAGGCTTCCTGCGCCCTCGGCTGGGCCAGCGAGCAGGAACCTTCGTCGGAGCCGACGGCGCAACGTTGGGCGACCACGACGGCGCCTACCGCTTCACGGTCGGCCAGCGCCGGGGATTGGGCCTGTCGGGCCGCAGCGAACCGCTGTACGTCACCGCGGTCGACGGCCGGCAGGTGCACGTCGGTAGCCGCGAACAGCTGCGCTGCAGTCGCCTGCACGCGACGGGCGTGTCGTGGATCGCGGGGCAGCACCCGCCATCCGCCGACACCGGATTGTCGGCGCAGGTGCGCTACCGCGGCCGAGCCCTGCCGTGTGACATCGACGTCGCGGGCGACGTGGCCCAGGTGCGGTTTCCGGACGAGGAGCCGGAGGGCGT
>Ga0136627_1000696_pt1 | contig 12935 bp, 12 predicted proteins | sample AntDrymUQ4892206_2_FD_104652 | JGI IMG/M metagenome (GOLD analysis project Ga0136627, IMG submission 104652) | Polar desert sand microbial communities from Dry Valleys, Antarctica - metaG UQ489 (22.06) | ecosystem: Environmental > Terrestrial > Soil > Desert | place: Antarctica: Dry Valley... | reverse complement strand
GTGCTCGCCCACTCCGTCGAGGTCGCCAACCTCTGTGGCATGATGGCCCAGGAGCTCGGCGCGAACGCCAAACTCGCCCGTAGGGCCGCCCTCCTCCACGACGTCGGCAAGGCCATAGACCACGAGGTCGAGGGCACCCACGCCATCATCGGGGGGCGCTTCGCCAAAAAGTCCGGCGAATCGGACGACGTGGTCCGCGCCATCTCGGCCCACCACCACGAGATCGAGATGGAGTCCGTCGAAGACGTGCTCGTCGCCGCCGCCGACGCCGTCTCCGCCGCCCGCCCCGGCGCCCGCCGCGAGACCACCGAGACCTACATCGAGCGCCTGCGCTCCCTTGAGGACATAGCCCTCGGCCACCGCGGGGTGGACAAGGCCTACGCCATCCAGGCCGGGCGCGAGATCCGGGTGATGGTCCAGCCCTCCGAGGTGGACGACCGCATCGCCGCCAAGCTTGCCTACGACATCTCCAGGCAGATAGAGACGGACCTCGAGTACCCCGGCCAGATCAAGGTAACCGTCATCCGCGAGAGCCGCGTGAGCGAGGTCGCCCACTAGGATGACCCGGCCCGAAACCACCTCCTAGCGGCTGGCCCGTGGACGGACCCTACAGGGACCTCGGCTCCGGCTTCGCCCGCCTGACGGGAGTCGAGGGCGCGAGGCGCGGCCCCTCGCGCATCTCCCACGTGGAGGACGCCCTCGCCGAGCTCCTCCGCAACGCCCGCGACGCCGGGGCCCGCAACGTCCTGGTCGCCTCGACCCTGACCCGCCGCCGCTTCCGGACCCTCACCGTCCTCGACGACGGCCACGGCATTCCGGTTCCGTACAGTGACCTCCTCTTCGACCCCGGCGTCACGACCCGCCACCTCGACCCCGTCGTGGACCCCTCCGGCCGCGTAGCCCCCCACGGGGCCGGCCTCTCCCTCTACCACATAAAACAGGCCGCCCTCGCCGCCGAGGTCCTCTCCCCGTCGTCCCCCACCGCCATACGCGCCACCTTCGACACCGAGATCCTGCCCGAGCGGGCCCTCCAATCCGAAACCCGCCCCTCCAAGAGCAACCTCCGCTCCGTCCTCCAGACCTTCGCCCATAACCTTCCGCCCGAACGCCGCACAGACGCCTACTACGGGCCCCCCGCCAGGGTCCTCGCCACCCTCATTTATAACCACATAATACAATCAAGTGGAGAAGCGAGGGAGTTGGAGGCGTTGTCTCGCCGCATCGGACTCGCGGTCTCGCTGCGCACCGTGCAGCGGGTTCTGAGGGGAGAGGTGGCGCCGCTGGGGCCGGTCTCGTCCGGGGAGAAACGCGGGGTAGTCCGCGGGACGCGTGGGGCGGTGGGGGGTGGGGGGCCCGTGCTCACGCTGGGCTCGGAGGAAACGGCCGGGATCGCGGATATACTAAGGCGGGCCGCGAGGGCCGGGTACCTGGAGATAGAAGACCTGAAGCTCGAGTCCCGTCCCGGTGAGATCTCCTTGCGGGCCCGGGTCTACGAACCGGAGGAAGAGTATGAGTGAGACCACGCGGGCGCCCAAGCCCATCCCACTAGCCGTCAAACCCCGCCCGACCGCCGTCGGCCGGCCCGGCTCCGGCAAGACGGCCTGCATAAGGACCTTCGGCTGCCAGATGAACGTCCACGACTCCGACCGGATCCGGCGCATGATCCTGGACGCGGGCTACGCCGAGGTAACTGCCTACGAAGACGCCGACATCGTCATCCTCAACACCTGCTACGTCCGCGAGAACGCCGTCGACCGCGTCCGCGGCCACCTCGGCGAGCTCAACCGCCTCCGCCGCGAGGGCCGCGTCAAAAAGGTCGCCCTCACCGGTTGCATCGGCGCCGCCGAAGAGTCCGAGACCCTCCGCCGCCAGTTCGGCATAGACCTGGTCTTGGGTACTCATAATACATACGAGTTGGCAGAATTCGTGGGCTTACCGACGATGGAGGAGACTTACACGCCGGATCTTCCGGGGACTGAGGGAGACCACGCAGCCTTCGTCACGATAATGACCGGCTGCAATTACCAGTGCAGCTACTGCATAGTACCGACTGTGAGGGGCAGGATGGTCTGTCGGTCCAAGGAGAGCGTGCTGGAGGAAGTCGAGCGGCTAGTCTCGACCGGCACGAAGTACGTGACCCTGCTCGGCCAAACCGTAGACGCGTGGAGGCATGACGGAGAGAGGTTCTGCGACCTGCTGGAGGCCGTGGCCGACAGGGCGCCGCGGGTGTCGTTCACGACAAGCCACCCTTCCAACATGGAGGACCGAACGCTCGGGGTTATAGGCGAGAAGGACACGATCGTAAAGAGGCTCCACCTGCCCGTGCAGTCGGGGTCAGACAGGATGCTCAAGGTCATGCACCGCGGGTACAAAGCCGAGAGGTACAGGAGGAAGATCGAGGTCTTCAGGGAGGCGGCCCCCGGCGGGACCCTCAGCACCGACGTGATAGTCGGGCACCCGGGCGAGACCGAGGAGGACCACGAGGCGACGTTGCGTCTCGTCGAGGACTGCGCCTTCGACTCGGCCTACGTCTTCAAGTTCTCGCCGAGGGCGGGGACGGAGGCTGCCCTCCTCGGCGAGGCCATTCCTCCCGGGGTGACCCAGCGGCGCTTCATGGAGGTCTTGCACGCCGTGGAGGGCAGCGCGTTCGCGAGGAATCGGCGCAAGATCGGCGGCACCGAGGACGTATACGTACGCCACGGCGCCAACGACGAAGGCAGGGCCATCGGCGAGACCTGGAGTGGTCACGCGGTGCACCTGAAGACCGACGCGGCCCCCGGAGAGTACGTCAGGGTCGGGATAGAGTCGGCGGGGCCCCACGTCCTCTACGCCGGCAACCCGCCCGAAGAGAAGCTCGGCTAGGCCCGCGGAGCGAGGCCTGATGGACCAGGCGAAGAAAGCCCTCGTGGTCTGCGGCCCCACGGCGGGCGGCAAGAGCGAGTTCGCCGACGCCCTGGCCGATGCCCTTAAAGAAGATCTCGGCAGCAGCGTCCCGACGATAGTGGTGGACTCAATGCAGATCTACAGGGGCCTGGAGAAGATATCCAACCAGGCCCGTCGCAGGCCAGCCGAGCTCGTCGGCGTGGTGCCCGTAACCGAGCGCTGGACCATGGCACGGCACAGGGAGGCGACCGAAGCCGTGGTTGCCGGATCTGGCTCCCATTTCGTCCTCGACGCTGGCACGGGCATGTACCTGAACGCCATACTTCTGGGCACACCGCTCGCGCCGCGGGTGCCCGCCGAGGTGAGAGAGCGGGCGCAACGGGAGTCATCCGGAGCCTCCAACCCCAGGAGATCTTCCAGGGAAAAGGAACTGATAATGGTGGGAGCCGAGGAGCGGGGCTCCATCTGGGAAGGCGAGCCGACCTACCGGACCAGGGTCGTCTACCTGCGGCCGGAGAGGTATTCCCTGGACCAGAGGATAGCCGTCAGGTCCAGGGAAATCGTGGAACACGGCCTGGAGGAAGCCGCCATTCTAAAAGGGATGGTGGAGGCCGGGGAGGACGTGAACCCATCCGTGCTCGAGTCCATCGGCGTGCGGGAGCTGCTGGATCACCTCTCCGGCCGCATCTCTCTCACTGAGGCCGACGAACGCCTCGCAACCCGAACCCGGCGGCTCGCGAGAAAGCAGTTGCGCTGGTTCGATAAGCTCGCCCGAACCCTGGAAGGCCGGGCAATTATCTCGATAGCCGAGGGTCCGGCCGAGGCCCTTTCCTTACATACCATGCATGATACAATGGAGGCATGATGGAGAAGATAGAGAATAGGGAAGACGGGGCCGGCTCGGGAGCCAGGGCCGTGCTCGTGGGCGCGGGGGAGCCGCGCCACATGGAGGAGTTGGGTCGTCTGGCGACAACCCTCGGGATGGAGGTCGTCGGGGTCCTTGAGCAGGGCCGCAGGGACAACGCCGGCTACGTCGGCCGGGGTAAGCGGGAGGAGTTGCGCGAGCTCGTCGAGGAGGTCGGCGCGGACTTCGTCGTAACGGACGACGAGCTTACGGCCTCGCAGGCCAGGGTGCTCGAGCGGGCTGCGGGTAGTGTCGTCGTGGACAGGACGGAGTTGATCATCCGCATCTTCGAGGTCCACGCCGGGGACGCCGCGAGCAGCCTGGAGGTCGAGCTGGCGGATCTCCAGTACCGGCTGCCCAGGGTGAAGGGCCGCAACCCCGAACTCAGCCGCCTGGGCGGCGGTCGGGGCGGTTCAGGCGGTGGGGCCAGGCGAGGGAGCGGCGAGCAGCAGCTGGAGTACGACCGCCGCGTCATCCGCGAGAGGATAGACACCATAAACCGCAAGCTCAGGCGCGAGAAGACGGGCAGGGAGGTGCGGGGGGCGCGCCTCAGAGAGGGCACCACGCCGACCGTGGCGCTCGTCGGCTACACCAACGCCGGCAAGACCACCGTTCTGAACGCCCTGAGCGGCGCCGGAAGGTCCACCAGGGACAGGCTCTTCGAGACCCTGGAGACGACCACCCGTCTTGTCGAGGGTACAGCTACCGGTAACGGCGCCGAGGGTGCCCACCCGGACTTCGTGGTAACCGACACGGTGGGCTTTATAAGGAAGCTGCCGACCCAGCTCGTCCACTCCTTTGCCTCCACGCTGGAAGCCGCCAACCACGCGGGCGTCAAGGTCCTGTGCGCCGACGCTTCCAGCGACGAGCTCGAGGACGAGGTGACGACCGCCGGGCGCGCGCTCGCCGAGGGCGCCGGCCCGGAGGACGGGTCCGAGGCCGCCCCGACGATACTCTGCCTCAACAAGATGGACCTCGTCCCGGAAGGCAGGGCCAAGGAGCTCACGAGGCTCTACCCGGAGGCCGTCAAGATCAGCGCTCCCTCGGACGCTGGTCCATTGCTCGACGCCATCTACGAAGCGATCTCCGAGGACCGCGAACGGATGGAGGTCCTGATACCCCACGACGATTACGGGGCCGCGAGCCGCCTCTACGGCCTCGCCGACATCCACTCCCGCCGCACGACCGACGAGGGCCTCTGGATGGACGTGAGCCTCCCGCGCGCCGCCTCGGCCCGCTACGAGCCCTACAGGATTGCCTGAGCGCCCGCCCGAGCGGTCGTCCGAGCCGTCTCTTCGGCTCTACCCGCCGCCGGCGCAGATTGTCGGAGAGGCCGGCATCTACAGCGACCTGGAACTTCCGCTGCCGACCTCTCCCGGCCGGCCGTATGTCCTCATAAACATGGTCGCCTCGGTGGACGGTAGGTCGTCCGTCTCCGGCAAGGCCTCCGGCATAGGCGGCGAGGCCGACCGGCGGGCGATGCGGCAACTCAGGTCTAAGGTCGACGCCGTCATGGTGGGTGCCGGAACCCTCCGCGCTGAGAAACTCAACCTTGGCCTTGACGGCCCCGATGTCCGCCAACCGCTGGCCGTGGTCGTCGGCGGATCCGGCCCCTCGCCTCTGGCCAAACTCCTCGTCGCCACCTCACAAGACGCGCTCCTCGTTATCCCCGAAGACCCTCCAAGACCATCACCGAAAGAGAGCGCCGCCGGCTCAAAGAACCTTCGGGTCCCGACCTCTGGTCCAGGGCGCGTGGATCTCCGGGCGCTCCTCGAGGTCCTGAGATCCACGCACGGAGTCGAGCGCCTGCTGGTCGAAGGCGGACCCGCGCTAAACCGGGCCCTGATCGACGAATCTCTCGCGGACGAGCTCTTCCTGACAGTCGCCCCGAAGCTTCTCTCGGGCGACGAATCCGCCATCGTGCGTGGGGCTGGTGTCGGGGGTGAGCCGCGAAGCCTGCATCTCCTCTCCGTGCATTCAGCTGGGGACGAACTCTTCCTCAGATACCGTCTCAAGGACCAATGAGGAGACCCTCCTAGCCGCCCGAGTTCAACTTCCGAGAATTACCGTTATGCGAAGTTCGGGATCTGGTAGCGAGTTGCGGTTAGCTCAAAATGCCCGCTCAGCGTCTGTAGACGGACACGCAGTTGCGGCTCGAGGTGAAGGGCTCTCGCTGCCAGCCGTCCCATCGTTCCTTCAGCCGCAGCCCGGCGATACGCGCCATGAGATCTAACTCGCTGGGCCATGCGTACCGGGTCACTATTGGATTCAGGCGTACGCCCTCGCGGGAGAGTGAAACGTGGCTCTCTTCGAGCAATTGCTTCACGGGATCGTAGCGGGCCACATCTAGTTGCACCTCGTCGACTTCGATGGCTTCCGCGTCCACGTATTGGTGGTCTCGCAAGCGGTAGAGGAAGTCGGGCACCCCAGCCTCCACGACGAACGAGCCGTCCTCGGTGAGATGGGCGGCGACGTTCTCGAAGCAGCGCACCTGGTCTTCCTGGGTCAGCAGGTTGAACAGCGTATTGAACACGACGTAGACCAATCGGTAGGTGCCCACGACCGGAACATCGGCGAAGTCGCCGATCGTGACCGAGATCTCGTCGCCACCCGGCTTGGCGCGCAACTGCTCGACCATCGCGGGTGAGATGTCGATGCCGTCGACGCGGATTCCCCGAGCCGCGAGCGGCAGCCCGATACGGCTGGTGCCGATCGCGAGCTCCAGCGCGGGACCTCCACCTGCCAACTGCTCAAGGAACGCGACGACTGCCGACTCATCTCCGCGTTGGTAGTCGTCGTACCTCTCGGCGTCGTTCTCGCCAAAACTCATGATCGGCTTATAGTTCTTCACAAAAACCTCCCCTCCCCAGGCAAGCTACAGTGGCAAAGTATTATACTGATATGCCTTGCTGGCGAGCTCTTCGGCGCGGCGGATGTAGCGCATGGTGGTTTTGGGGTCGGAGTGGCCGAGGAATTGCTGGATGACGAGGAGCGGGGCTTCGTTTACGGCCATGTTGGTGCCTACGGTGTGGCGGATGGAGTGCGGGCTTATGGGCTTTGTTATGCCGGAGGCGCGGACGTATTTTTTTACTATGTTCTGGACGGAGCGGGTCGTGAGGGGTTTGTCCTTGCCGACGCGGGAGCTGAGGAGAGGTTTACGGGCGTCGGCGTGGGAGTTGAGGCTGCGGCCTGAGAGGAGGACGTAGCGCTGGACGAGGCGCCAGAGGTCGGGAGATATCGGGACGTTGCGGATCTTGTCTCCTTTGCCGAGCACGCGGAGCATGACCGTGTCGTTACCCGAGTCCCGGAAGTCCGAGAGCTTGAGTCCCACGACTTCCGCCTCGCGCAGGCCACAGCCGGCCATCACCGCGAGCATGACGTAGTCGCGGTAGTTGTCGGCGCGGGCGGCGTTGAGCATTCGCTGGAGTTCGTCGTCGGTGAGGACGTTGTAGGCCGGGTCCTGTCCGACGCGCGGGCTTTTGGCGAAAAAGCGAAGGGCCTCGGGGTTGACGGTAGTAGCGCCGGTCATGAACGTGAAGATCAGGAATCGCCGGAGTACGGCCAGCTTCTTGGCCGCCGTCGCAGCCGCGTAGGTGCTTATCAGGTGCTCCCTGTATATGGACACGTCCTCTGCCGTCAACCCCGCAAGGTCCTTTCCCAATGCCCCTACCGCGTAGGCGACGAACATCCGGATCTCAGTATTATAGGTTTTAATCGTCTGAGGGCTGGTGAGGGTGCGAAGATAGAGGGTGATGAGGCGGCCGATCTCCGGGGGTAGGTTTGGGGCCGGGGCGGTGTTGGGGACCGGTACGGGGAGGTCAGTCATCGGGGGTGGCGTAGGTTATGAGGGAGATGACTTCGTAGGGGGTGAGGCGGGAGCGGCCGTCGAGGTAGCCTAGCTCTATTAGGAAGGCGACGCCGGAGACTGTTCCGCCGGCGTTTTCGACGAGGTCGCACATCGCGCGGGCGGTGCCGCCGGTGGCGAGGAGGTCGTCGGAGACCAGGACTCGGGTTCCTTGCTCGATGGAGTCGGCGTGGGCTTCGAGGGTGTCGGTGCCGTATTCGAGGTCGTAGGAGGCCGAGATGGTTTCACGGGGGAGCTTGTTGGGTTTGCGGGCCAGGATCAGGCCCTTGCGGGCCCGGTAGGCAAGGGCGGTGCCGAAGACGAAGCCGCGGGCCTCGGCCGAGAGGATCAGGTCGTAGCGGAGGTGCTCGGTGGCGCGGTGGAGGGCGTCTGTGGCGGCGTGGAGGGCAATGCCGTCCTCTATGAGGGGGGTTATGTCCTTGTAGGAGATGCCGGGTTTCGGGAAGTCCGGGACGGTGCGGATGTGGGCCCGGACGGTCTTCAGGGCGTCGTCTGCGGCGGGCATCCTCAGGGGGCGAAGGTGTCTATCACGTTCGCCATCATCAGCTCCTTCATGCGGGAGTCGACCGAGGCGAGGTGGCGGGCCTTGTTCACGGCCTCGATGACCCTGCCCTCGTCGCCGCTGCGGAGCTCGGGGTTGACGACCTGCTTAAAGAGGGCCGCCTCGCGGTCCACGGCGGCCATGATGCCGCGCAGGTGTCGGGGTTGGATCGAGTACTTGGCCATCTCCAGAGCCATGCGCGCGATCTCGGCGTCCCGCTGGGTGAGCTCGCCCGTGCGCCCGATCACGCCCACCGTCACGAGCTCGTCGACGAAGCGTGACTCCGTCTCCAGGGTGTCGGCGAGCTCCTCGCGGGTGTAGGTCCGGTCCTCCAGCACGCGGGAGAGGTCGTTGGCCGAGCCGCCGCCGGTCGGGATCCCGCCGCCCCCCTCGATGCGCTTCTTTATCACCTTGAGGGGCAGGTACTCCTTGTCCTGGAGGGTGAGGATGTACTTCAAGAGCTCGATGTCCTGGCCCGAAAAAAGCCGGTAGCCGCCGCGGGTGCGGGTCAGGTTGATCAGGCGCCGGCGCTCCAGGTACCGGATCTTGCTGACCGAGAGCGTCGGGAACTCGGGCCTGAGCCGCTCGACGACCTCGCCGATGGTGTAGCTGTCCTTGGAGCCGCCCCTCCCCCGCGTCCTCTGCCCAGGTTCGGGGACCGGGTCGTGGGCCGGCGTGCCGTACGCCGGGGTCTCTTCGGCGGGCGCGCCTTCTGCCCGCTCGGGCGTGGCGTTCGGGTCGCCCCTCATGGGGTCGTTCCACCTTCTCTGGTCTACGTCTCCGTTCTCCACGGGGTTCGCTCCCATCCTCTCAAATCGCGATCGGTGCCACGCCAGCCTCTCCTGGGCCTTCCCAGGCCCATCTCTAGGCGAGCACGAACCTGAACCGGTACTTTCCTACCTGTATCTCGTCGCCGTTGCGCAGGTCCACGGAGTCCACCCTGACCCTGTTGACGTAGGTGCCGTTTAGGCTACCAACGTCCCGGATCAAGAACCCCCGCTCGCCGCGCAAGATCTCGGCGTGTTTGCGGGAGACGGTCACGTCGTCCAGGAAGATGCTGCTCTCCTGGCCGCGGCCGACGGTGATGACCTCATCGTCTATGTCGTGCATGCGCCGACCCGCCGTGCCCTCGACCTGGTCGAGCTCTATGAGCGAAGCAACCCCCGACCCGCCGCCGGACGGCGCGTGCTGCTCGGCCTCCTCGCCGAAGCTCGGCGCGAAGGAGACCGTGCTCTGGCCGGCGGCGAGCTTCATGCCGCACTCGGCGCAGAACCTCATCTTGGGCGAGATCTCGGCCGCGCAGTTGGGGCAGACCATCATGTCGCCCTCTCCTCCCCCACCTCGCCGAGCAAGACCCGCGCGAGCTCCTTGGTCGACAAGGCGGCCACGCCCCGCCCGGCGAGCTCGGCACGGATCAGGTTCGCCCTGCCCCGCAAGAGCTCGTGCCGGTACGCCGCCAACCGCTCCTCCTCAACGACCCACGCCAGAAGCTCCCCGAGCTCGGGCTCGGGGAGGGCGGTGAAGTCCTCGGCCGACTCCCAATCGAAGCCGCCGGACGGCGTGAAGCGCTGATCAGACACAAGCGCTAGTATAGCGGAGTCTCAACCTGAAGCGCAATGTCAGCTTGAGGTTTCTGCCGAGGTCCCTTCTTCTATGAGGGAGCGTACAAGGTCCACGTAATCGCCGGCGAGGGCGTGCGGGTCGCCGCCGTCGCCCGGCTCGGCGTAGACGTAGAAGACGGGGTTGTCGGGGTCTGGGAGCATGAGCACCCACCCGCCGTCGACGCTCAGGCGCACGCCCTCGGTCAGGATGGCGTCCGGGTCGCCACCGAACTTCTCGGCCAGGCCCCGCATGACGCGCCCCTTCGCCGTCCAGGGGCAATCCAGGCGCTCGCGGACCACGTTGCCGAAAGGTTCGTCGAAGTCCCGGCGCAGGCCGGAGAGGGGCTCGGAGCGGAAGGCCTCCAGGGCCCGGGCGATGGTCATGAAGCAGTCGGGGGCCGGGAGGAAGGAAGAGAAGATGTAGCGGCCGTCGGCCAGGGAGGCGAGGTCCGCGCGCACGTCGGCGGCCCGAAGCGCCAGGTTGCCGATGCCGGTGCGGCTGATCTCCACCGTCCCGCCACCCTCTTCGGTGAGCGTCCCATAGCCGTTGCTCAGGTTTATCGGGAAGACGGCCTTGCGCGGGCAGGTCGCCCGGATCAGGCACGCCAGCATCACGTCGTCTGGTACGAGCCATCCCTCGTCGTCGACGAACCGGACCCGCTCCGCTTCCGGGCCCACCACGGCGCCGAAGGCGGCGCCCACGGTCGGGACTATGCGCGCCACCCGGTCAACGCTCTCCCGGAGGTCGGCCCCGGGACCGCTGCTCACGACGTTCGCGTTGGCGAAGCCCTCCATGACGACGGCGCCCACGCCCAGGCGGGAGAAGACCCGGCTGGCAACGAGGCCCGCGACACCGCCGTAGAAGTCCACGACGATCGTGGCGCCGGAAGTCTTCTCGCGGTCGACGACGCGCTCCAGGCGCTCGACGAACTGCTCGACGACGCGGCCGGGGTAGATCAAGTCCCCGATGTCCTCGCCGTGGGCCCTGCGATACTCCTCACGCACGAACGCCTTCTCCACGGAGCGCTGGTCGCCCTCGGTCATGGGCGTGGCCTCGGAGGCGAAGAACAGGATCTCCACGTCGCCGGGGTCGGCGCCGGCGCGCACGTGCGCGCCGGCCGACGACCTCCCGGAGAGCACGTCGTGGCGCACGACGCCCGCGTGGGCTGCTCTGAGGTCGCGGATGTTTATCCCGGTCCCCAGCAGCGCCGCGGTCATCGCCCGCTTGGCGACCTGGGAGGCCCGGGAGGAGTCGCGGCCCAGCGTGACCACGGCTCCGGGGTCGAGGGTGGTTCCGAAAGAGGAGGCCAGGCGCGTCACGAACTCGGGGGTGAGGTTCACGTTGAACTTGCCGGTAACGACGCCGCCCTTGAAGATCGTTCGCAGGCCCATGGTCTCGTAGATCAGGGACTGGGTGACGTTGGCCCCGGCCTCAATGGTCTTGTGCGGGTAGACTTTGACGTCCGGGGCTATAGTCGCCCCCTCGCCCACGATCACGTCGTCCCCGAGCGCGCTGCGCTCCAGTATCCTGGCCCTTGCCTGGACGTAGGAGTTGCGGCCGACGAGCGTGTCCTTGAGCTCCGCCCCCTCCCCGACGTAGGTACCATCCGCCACGACGCTGCGCTCGATGCTGGCGCCCGCCGAGACGACGACGTTGTCGGCTATGACGGTGTAGGGGCTGATCTTCGCCCCGGGATCGATGCGGGCGTTCTCCCCGATCACGACCGGCCCTTCGAGCTCTTCGTCTGAGACCTGCGACCGCCGGCCCACGAAGATGTTCTCCCTGAGGCGCGTCCCCGGGGGCCTGACGTCTTTTACCAGGCCATCGAGCACGTCCCTCTGGGCGGAGGCGAACTGCTCCAGGGTGCCGATGTCCTCCCAGTAGTCCTCGGTGACGTAGCCGTACATCGGCCGCCCGGCCTCCAGAAGCTTCGGGAAGAGCTCCTTGGAGAAGTCGTACTCGCCTTCCCCTGGTATCTCCCCCATCACGGAGGGCTCCAGCAGGTAGATGCCGGTGTTGACGGTGTCGGAGAAGACCTGGCCCCAGGCCGGCTTCTCCAGGAAGCGCGAGATCCTCCCATCCTCTTCCAGGATGACGATCCCGAAATCGAGCGGGTTCTCGACGCTTTTCAGAACCATCGTAGCCTCCGAGCCCTTCTCCTCGTGGAAGCTCAACAGGCGCGTGAGGTCGGCGTCGGTGAGGGCGTCGCCGCTGATGATCAGGAGCCGCTCGCCTTCGAGGCCGAGTTGCTTCTCGGCCATCTTTACCGATCCCGCGGTCCCGGCGGGGGCGTCCTCGACGGAGTAGCCGATCTTCACACCCCAATCCGAGCCGTCGCCGAAGTAGTCCCGGATCTCCTCTGGCATGAACTGCAGGGTCACGGTGATGTCGTCGAAGCCGTGGCGCTTTAAGAGCCCGACGATGTGCTCCATGCAAGGCAGGTTTGCTATGGGGATCATGGGCTTGGGCTGGTCGCTGGTCAGCGGCCTGAGGCGCGTCCCCTGCCCCCCGGCCATGATGACGGCCTTCATCGGGCCGCGTCCCCGCGCGCCGACGCTATAGTAGACCAGGCTCCACGCATCCTGCCTCCCCTTCTCCCTCTCACGCGCCGGTTGGCGACTCCCCAACCATCATACCCGACCCGCGGGCGCGGCTAACGGCTGCTCTTGGCCCTGATCCCGACGGCCACGCCCCACAGGTCGTAGCGATCCCTGAGGGCATTCTCGACGTAGCGCAGGTAGTTGTCCGGCAGGTCGTCGGGACGGTTGGCGAAGAGGGTAAACCGCGGCGGCGTCGTCCCCGTCTGGGTGGCGTACCGGATCTTGACGCCCCCGGGCGGCGAGGTCCGGTCCACGAGCGCGTTGACGAACTCCGCCACCTCGTGCGTGGTGATCCGCACCCGGTAGGCCTGCCTTATGCGTGAGGCGAAGGGCAGTATCTTCTCCACACCGGCGCCCGTTAGCGCGGAGATCGGCAAAAAACGTGGCTTGAGGTCCGTGAGCCTGGCAGCGATCCCTTCCTCGACCTCCCGCAAACGGTCCTGGGAGACCAGGTCCTTCTTGTTGATCAAGACCCCGCAGGCCCGCCCGGCCTCCTGGATCTCTCGCGCCACCCTCATGTCCCCCGCCACGAGCCCGTCC
>Ga0136627_1000695_pt1 | contig 12943 bp, 12 predicted proteins | sample AntDrymUQ4892206_2_FD_104652 | JGI IMG/M metagenome (GOLD analysis project Ga0136627, IMG submission 104652) | Polar desert sand microbial communities from Dry Valleys, Antarctica - metaG UQ489 (22.06) | ecosystem: Environmental > Terrestrial > Soil > Desert | place: Antarctica: Dry Valley... | reverse complement strand
CGTAAGTATATGACGTCAGGCGATCTCACCAACTGAACCTGGGCAAAGTCGCCTCGCGCAAGCTGCTGTAGGAGAGCAACAGAAACATCGCATTTCAGTGCGTGATAGCCGACATCCTCAATAGTCGCGCGTGTCAGGACCCTTCCGCCCGCAGCGCTGACAAGTCTCGTGACATTCTGTTCCGCGACCTGCCTGGCTTGTTCGGTTCTGCGATACCAAAGTTCAATCTCAATGATCTGTCTTGCGCTGGGAAGTAATCCAGCAAGGCGCGTTTCGATATCGAAGGCTTTCAATCGATCTTCGGGTCCCCATGGGCGCAGGGCCTTCAGGTGCGCGAAAAGCTCCGCGAGCTGACCGTAGTTATGTTTGAGGCGTCCATCGCGCTTCCACACGTTCCACAACGAGAGCAGTTCAGTCATTGCGGCCTGGTTGAGGCAAATGGCATGCAGGCATGACGTGATTACTCGTTCACGTGGGCTCTCACTAATGAGCTTAAAGTCGTCATTAGGCTCGGACGTTGACTCGGTCTCCGCGAGGATCTCGATATTCAGTCGCTCGGCAACGCCTGCGAGATCGGTCCGCTCGTCCACTGCTTCGAGGACGAGCACGAGCTGAGGATCGGCGGCCTGCACCGAACCTGACAGATCGACCTGCTCCTCGAAAAGGCGCATCGCCGACTCGAATCGACTGTCCAGCCGCTGCCCCTGGCGTCCACGACCCGGAAGGGTGACCTTGGGGTTACCTCGTCCGGTCGGCTTGATTTGATCGGGGCTTCGAACCGGACCCAAAAGTAGTGGGCGTTCGGGAACAAAGTCTCCCGGTATTGGGCTCATGTCTTATCGACGCCTGCCCGCTTGCTCCACTGGTCAAGCAGTCTCTGCGTGACCTCGCGAATGTCCGGCTCGGGGCCTGAGAGTATCGCTCGACGCTGGACGTCGGAGGCGAACTCTTCAAGCTCGGCATAACTCACACGCGGGAGCCGGTCGGCGATGGTTCGTAGGGCAAATCCGAACTCGATCCCCGTCCGCTCCGACCATGCATTCAGCCACTCAACTTTACCTGCGCGGGTTGGTGCAGGCAGCTCCACCCGAACCTGCATCCGCCGCCAGACCGCACGGTCAAGCAACTCGGCGTGGTTGGTCGCGGCGATTACAATCACATGACTAGGCAAGCGGTCGACTTGGAGAAGCAGCGTGCTTACCACGCGCTTGATCTCGCCAGTCTCGTGCGTGTCGCCACGTTCCTTTGCGACAGTATCGAACTCATCGAAGAACAACACGCAAGGTCTTATTCTGACCGCCGCAAAAAGAGCCTCCATCCGTGCCCCAGTTTCACCGAGGAAGCTTCCAATCAGACCCTCATAACGCACGGTCAGCAACGGAACCATCACCTCCGTTGCTACGGCTTCTGCAAGTGAGGTTTTCCCCCCGCCCGGAGGACCGATAAACAACAACCTGTGACGTGGTTCGACGCCGTGACTCCGCAAAAGATCACGGCGGTGATGCTCCTCGATAACCTCATTGCAAATTTGACGAACTTGTGCGGAGAGCACGAGGTCGGTAATACGTCGCTCGGGATTACGTTCGTGTAAGAGAGTTCCGGCCGCCTCGTTGCGGACCAACGAAGTGACGTTAGATACGGCGTTGGGTCGACGCTTAGTAAGGGCTTCGGTCAACTGAGAAGCCAGCACACCATTGCTTCTTTGCCTCTTCTTCAGCGATCAGCGCCTCGGCAGCTCGGCGAAAGGCAAGCTCGTTGCCGCCAGCCCCAGATCCGACCAGCGCAAGGAGGAGGTCTCCACGTGCCATCCCCGCTGTCTCCCGCGTGATTGGATGCGACTCAATAAGCTAGTCCTGCGGGTTCTAGCAGTTCGCAGCGGAGAAAACTGAGTGGGCAAAGGGGGAGTCGAACCCCCACGTCCTTTCGGACACACGGACCTGAACCGTGCGCGTCTGCCATTCCGCCACTTGCCCTGACAGCGAGGAAGCCTAGCATGGTCGATACTGTGCAACCGGGCCAGATGAATCGATGTGGCGTGACGTAATAGCCGGCGACCGGGAGCAACCAACCGTAAGTGCCTACCCGCTCCCTACCTTCGGTCCTATCCGATGGTCGACAAACAGTGCATCATTGCTGGCAACATCTACCGGTCGGTCGATACGATCACCTCGATACGATCATGTATAGCCGATGACAGGAGGAGCCGTGGGCGTTCTGCAACGCTTTGAAAAGAGGCTGGAAAACCTCGTCGAAGGGGCGTTTGCGAGGGTCTTCAAGGGCGTGGTTCACCCAGTGGAGATCGCGAGCGCGATGCAGCGGGAAGCCGATGCCCACAAGTCCATCTTGGGCGGAGGCCGAACCCTGGTACCAAATCGGTACATCATCGACCTCAGCCCCTCCGACCACGACCGACTCGCGCAGTACGCGGCCCCCCTGGCGCAAGAACTCGCTCAAACGCAGGCAGAGTTCATCGGGGAGCAGGGTTGGATGGTCTACGGAGATGTCATCGTCGAGATTGAGCGCGGCGAAGGCCTAGACACCGGTATGTTTCGTATCGCCGCGGAGGTCTACACCGGCGGCATCGACGAGGGCGGCGACTGGCAGCAGGGTTACGGTGATCAGCCGAATTCGTCGGCTCCCACCAGCGAGGCCGGTGAAGGCTATGCCGCTGACCCTTATGCGGGGGCGGCAGGATACGGTGCTCCCGTCTCGGGTGCCGGAGCCGACGCCTACGCAAACGCTGGCCAGTACGGCGAGGGACATGCGGCACCGGTCAGTAGTGGCCCGACAGGCGGCGCCAACCGTCAAGCCCGTTTGATCGCCGCCGACGGCCGTCAGTTCGCGGTAGCGGTAGGCTCAACGGTGATCGGTCGCGGCGAAGGTTCACAGGTACGACTCACCGACGTAGGAATTTCAAGGCAGCACGCCAGGCTGGAGTTCGACGGCGGGCGAGTCGTACTGACCGACCTGGGCTCCACCAACGGGACCACGGTGAACGGCTCGCGGGTCAACGCTGCCACACTGCAGCACGGTGATGTGGTTCAGTTGGGAACCACCACATTGACGTTCCGACTGGACGGCTGATGAATGCCTGACGCCATCGTTCTCGCCGTTGCGCGGTTTGGTTTCCTCGTACTGCTGTGGGTATTCGTTTTCGCGGTTGTGGGGGTTATTCGACGAGATATCTTCGGCGCGCGACAAAGCTCAGTAGTCGCCGCACCGCACGGGGTAAAATTCCCCAGCGGTAGCGGAAAACCCGCACGAGGCAAACGCGGCAAGCAGCCTCGAACCCTCGTAATAGTGGAAGGCGCACTCGCGGGAACTCGCATTCCGCTCAAGGAAACCGGTATCAGTTTCGGCCGCGCGGAAGATTCCACCGTAGTACTCACCGACGACTATGCCTCCACCTGTCACGCTCAACTCTCACCTCGTGCCGGGCAATGGCTGCTAGAAGATCTGGGTTCCACAAACGGGACCTACCTGGATGGGGCTAAAGTGACCGCACCTGCACCTGTTTCTATCGGCGTGCCGATTCGTATCGGCCGGACAGTCTTTGAGTTGCGTTCATGAGTTTGACTCTGCACTATGCCGCGCGATCAGACCGAGGGCTGATCCGCGAAGCCAACGAGGACTCCCTCTACGCCGGACCTCGATTACTGGCGGTTGCCGACGGCATGGGCGGCATGGCGGCCGGCGAGGTGGCCAGCAACATCGTCATCGCGGCTCTGGAGACGCTGGACACCGATGCGCCCTCGACCGATTTGATCTCGGAGTTTCGAGCCGCGGTCACCGTGGCCAACCAGCAGCTGCGTGCTGCCGTGAAATCCAATAATGCTCTGGAGGGCATGGGAACCACGTTGACGGCGATGCTGTTCTCCGGCACCCGCATCGCAATCGGTCACGTCGGAGACTCGCGTGCCTATGTATGGCGTGACGACGAACTAAACCAGATCACCCACGATGACACCTATGTTCAGATGTTGGTCGACGAGGGTCGTATCACCGCCGATGAAGCGACAACCCATCCCCAGCGTTCCCTGCTCACGCGCGCGCTCGACGGACGCGATGTGGAACCGGAGTTCTCGATCCGTGAAGCCCTCGCCGGTGACCGCTATCTGTTGTGCAGTGACGGCCTGTGCGGCGTGGTCTCCCCCGAGACCATCGCGGAGGCGCTGCAGCTAGGAGATCCAGCAGCGGCCACCGAGCGGCTCATCGCCATGGCGTTGCGCAGCGGTGCTCCCGACAACGTGACCTGTGTCGTCGCCGACATCGTCACCACCCCGATGGGTGATGGAGAACCTATCGTGGCCGGTGCCGCCGCCCACGATAGAGGTAAAACGCAGTCCGCTACCGCTGACAGTGCCGCCGGACGCGCAGCTCTGGCCCGCTCCGCGGCGGCCGCAAGTGCCGCCGATGACGAACCATCCGGCAACCGCGAAGTAGACACCGAGCCGGCCGACGGTTCCGACTCCGCCCCCGCGGATAGCACGCGCGGCGGTGAGGGCGATGACTCGGCTCGCGAGCCACAGCAGACCTCTGACACCACATCTGGCGATTCGCGTGCTCGACAACGACGCCTAGTGCGAATCTGCCTGCTCGTCGCGATAATCGTGCTCATCGTGCTCGGAACCGGTTATGCGGGCTGGAGATACACGCAACAGCAGTACTACGTGGGCCCGATGGGTCCGGCCGGTGACGGCGATGATCGCAGAATCGCTATCCATCGTGGAGTCGCGGGCTCGATACTGGGCATCGAGTTCTCCTCCGTGGTCGAACGCACGAACCTACGGCTCTCAGACCTACCACAGGTAGAACGACGCGACGTAGCTGATCTGGTCAACGCCGACAGCCAATCCGCGGCACGCGAGATCATTGATCGGCTAGCGGACCAACTGCTGACACCATGCGATGTGCTACGGGAAGCCAACCGCATACCCGACCCCGGAACAGCACCGGATCAAAACGGCGATCAAGCATCCCAACCGGCGCAGGAAACGCCGATACCGGAAGCCAAGCCGTCGGTGAACTGCCGCGAGACCAACGACGACACTGTGACGGCTCCGTGAGTAAAGCCGCATCCGCGGGAGTGGCGCCTCACAGCGCTCAGAGCCGACGTCCCCAACACCGTAACATCGAGTTACTGCTGTTACTCATGGTCGTAGTAATCGCGGTCGTGCTCACCGCGGCTGTCGAGGCGGCGCTCCGAGATGAGATTACGGTCGCCACGATTTACCTGCCACTGAGCATCGGTGCGGCTTTCCTGGCGTTGCACTTGGCGGTACGGTTCTTGGCGCCATACGCCGACCCGATCATTCTTCCGTGCGCCGCGCTGATCAACGCGATCGGAATCATCTTCATCTGGCGCTTGTCCTTAGGCGACGTAGCAGCCGACGAGCGGGCACAAGCCGGTGTGTTCATCGGGCAAGGACTCCGCCAGCTGCTGTGGCTACTGGCGGCCGTGGTGTTGTTCGTCGCCGTACTTGCCATCGTGCGTGACCACCGGTTGCTGGCCCGTTTCTCCTACACAGCAGGATTCATCGGCATTGCGTTGGTGCTATTACCGGCAATGCTGCCCAGCAGCATCAGCGAAGTCAACGGTGCTAAAATCTGGATCCGGCTCGGCGGTTTCTCGATTCAACCCGGCGAATTCGCCAAACTTGCGCTGTTGGTGTTCTTCGCCGCCTACCTCGTCGCCAAGCGAGACGTGCTGTCCCTGGCTAGTAAGCGATTCGCCGGCATCGATTTTCCGCGTGGCCGCGACCTCGGGCCGGTCGTCACGGCATGGGCGGTCAGCTTGCTGGTCCTGGTCTTCGAGCGTGACCTCGGTAGCTCCTTGATGTACTTCGGCATCTTCATCAGCATGCTGTACGTGGCCACCGAACGGACTAGCTGGTTGGTGATCGGCCTGACTCTGTTCGGTGCGGGTGCCGTACTTGCATGGACGATGTTCTCCCATATTCAGCTGCGCGTGGACATCTGGTTGAATCCGTTCGCCGACCCCAGCGGCGACGGCTTCCAGATCGTGCAATCACTGTTCGGGCTCGGTACCGGTGGATTGTTCGGTACCGGCCCCGGGGCCGGTAACCCGGAGTCGCTGAACCAATACGCTTCCAGCGACTTCGTCATCGCCACCGTCGGTGAAGAAGTCGGCCTGTTCGGGCTCGGCGGCGTGCTGATGATGTATCTGATCATTGCGCAGCGCGGAGTGCGCAACAGTTTGGACGTCCGCGACTCCTTCGGCAAACTGTTGGGCGCCGGTCTCTCTTTTGCGCTAGCGCTACAAGTGTTTGCGATCGTCGGTGGCGTCACCAAGCTGATTCCGCTGACCGGCTTGACGACACCACTACTGTCCTACGGAGGATCGTCATTGGTAGCCAACTGGTGCTTGATAGCGCTGCTGATCCGGCTGTCTGATTCGGCTCGTAGACCACCGACAAGACGCCCGGCGGTGCTGCAACTGCGCCACGCTCCAACCGAGGTGATTACGCGATGAACGCTCCACTCCGGCGACTATCGGTTGCCATGCTGCTGTTGTTCGCGTTGTTGTTGGGCAACCTGACTTATGTGCAGTTCGTGCGTGGCGACGAGCTTCGCAGCGACCCGCGCAATCAGCGGGTACTACTGGCGGAATACTCCCGGCAGCGCGGTGCAATCGTAGTGGACGGCTCCGCGGTGGCGTCGGTTACCGAAACCAACGGCCAACTCAAATACCGGCGAAGTTATCCCTCAGGCCCGTTGTACGCCCACGTCACCGGATACAAGTCGCCGGAGTACGGCGAGTCCGGAGTCGAGCAATCCGAGGACTCGCTGCTATCGGGCTACGACGACCGGCTTTTCGTCCGCCAGCTTTCAGACCTGGTCACCGGTCGTAAACCCAAAGGTGGCAACGTGGTACTCACGGTGGACCCGACCGTGCAGGAAGCCACCGCCAACGCGATGCGAGGCCGCAACGGTGCGGCGATAGCGCTGGATCCGCGCACCGGTGAAGTGCTCTCCATGGTGTCAGGACCTAGCTACAACCCGAACCCCCTAGCAAGTCACGACGCCACGTTACGGGGCAACACCTGGGACAAGCTCACCAGCGATGAAGCCAATCCCTTGCTCAACCGTGCGATCAACCAGACCTATCCACCTGGCTCCACGTTCAAGGTCGTGGTGTCGGCCGCTGCCTTGCGTAACGGGTACGACTCACAGACGCGAGTGCCTTCCCCGCGCAGCTACACACCCGAGCAGACCACGGCGCAGATCAGAAACTTCAACGGTAGTAGCTGCGGTGGTGACACCAGCACGTTGGAGCAGGCGCTGACCGTCTCGTGCAACACCGCCTACGCCCAACTCGCGGTTGAGCTGGGTCGCGAGAAGCTCGGTGAACAGGCGCGTGCCTTCGGCTTCGAGTCCAGCGAGCTGCGTTGCCCGACCCGGGTCTCGACATCGCAGCTAGGGGAGATGGACGACCCACCGAAGTTGGCGCAATCGGGAATCGGGCAGCGAGACGTCCGCATGACGCCGATCCAAGGTGCGATGATTGCGTCTGCCGTGGCCAAGAACGGTTCCCTGATGCGTCCCTATCTGGTCAGTGAAGTACAGGCGCCGGACTTTGCGGTGCTGGACAAGACCCGTCCCCGAGAGTTCAGCCGCCCCTTGAGCGCGAGCGCCGCCCGGGAGCTACAGCAGATGATGCGCAGCGTCGTAGAAAAGGGCACCGGCCGGGCTGCTCGGGTCAGCGGCGTCGAGGTCGGCGGGAAGACCGGTACCGCTGAGGACGGTGACGCCCGGCAGGATCACGAATGGTTCATCGGCTACGCCAAGCGGGACGGCAAACCCGTCGCGGCGGTTGCCGTGGTGCTGGAGAACGCCGGAACGTCGAGCTCCCAGTCGGCGGCAGTCGCCGGAACCATGATGCGCACGATCGTGAATGCGAGTGATGGTCGATGATGGACCCACACGCGTTGTTGGACCAGGGAGTTAAAACACCATGACACAACCCCGACTCCTCGGTGGCCGTTATCTGCTCGGCGAGCTGCTGGGCTACGGCGGCATGGCTGAAGTACATCGGGGGCGCGATGAGCGGCTGGGCAGAGACGTAGCCGTCAAAGTGCTCCGCGCCGACCTGGCCCGCGACAGTAACTTCCAGGCCCGCTTTCGCCGGGAAGCTCAAAATGCCGCTGGGCTCAATCACCCCGCCATCGTCTCGGTGTATGACACCGGCGAGGAGCGCATCGGCGACGAGCACGTGCCCTACATCGTGATGGAGTACGTCGAGGGTCGCACCCTCAAAGACGTGATACTCGAAGAGGGCAGGCTGATGCCGCAGCGGGCGCTGGAGATCGTGGCGGATGTCTGCGCGGCGCTGGAGTTCAGCCACAAAAACGGCATCATTCACCGAGACATCAAGCCTGCCAACGTCATGTTGACTCCGACCGGCTCGGTGAAAGTCATGGATTTCGGTATAGCACGTGCTATCAGTGGAGCTACTTCCACTATGACCGCGACCTCTGCCGTGATCGGGACCGCACAATATCTCTCACCCGAACAGGCCCGCGGAGAATCGGTGGTTGCCCGCTCGGATGTTTACTCCACGGGCTGCCTGCTCTATGAGCTGCTGGCGGGACAGCCACCGTTCACCGGCGACAACCCGGTCGCGGTGGCGTACCAGCATGTTCGAGAGGATCCGGTTCCGCCCGGTGAACTCAGTGGTGACGTCACCGCCGTGATGGATGCCGTCGTACTTAAAGCGATGGCCAAAAACCCCGCTAACCGTTACCAGAGCGCCGCGGAGATGCGCACCGACCTACTACGGGCGGCGGTCGGGCGCGCCGTGGGCGCGCCCGCGGTACTTCCGGCGGCCGAACGCACCGCGGTGATGACACGCGGTAACCGGCCCGTCGCCGCCGAGCCACTGGATGAAGAACCCCGTTCGAAGAAGGCCGTCACCTGGGCACTGGTGGCGTTGGGACTGATTGCCGTTTTTGTGGTGGCCGCATTCTTGACGGCATACTTTATCGGTGGCGAACCGGGCAAAGTCACCGTGCCGAACGTGATCGGCAAGACGCAAGGCGACGCCGTTGCGGCTTTGGAGGACAAGACCTTCAAGCCGAAGGTGGGTTTTGAGACCAGCCCTGCTGAGTCCAAAGGCAAAGTAACCAGCCAGAATCCGGGGGCCGATGAAGAAGCCGAACGGGGCGGTGAGGTTCGCATCACCATCGGCAAGGGGCCCGACACGAGGACGGTGCCAGATCTGGACGGCCTGAATAAAGATGGGGCGCAGAAAACACTGGAGCAGGCGAACCTCACTGCCAGTTTTACAGAAGTGGACAGCTCACAACAGCAAGGCATAGTCATCAGCCATGACCCGCCCCAGGGCACATCGGTTGAGGTCAACAGCACGGTTGAGGTGAAGATCTCTCGCGGCAACCTCAAACAGATGCCGGACCTGGAAGGCCGCACTCTGGAGAGTGCTCGCGAGCAGCTGGAGCAGCAGGGTTTCACCGGCACGCCCCGAGTTGTCGAGGTCGAGAGCGATAAGACACCGGGCACGGTGGTAAGTCAAACTCCCGAAGCGGGTAGTGATCAGCAACCGGGAGTGCCGATCAGCCTGAAAATTGCCGCGGAACCCGAGCCGAGCCCGGAGATTCCGCCAATTGAACCCGGCCCACCGTCTGCCTCACCGGGTCCCGGTGGCGCGGTGCCGCCCAACCCCGACCCCGACGACTAGTAGCGCTGCACTTGCCGCGTTGAGACAAGTTGTGCCCTCCTGTGTCTCTGGATCAAGCTGCGTATGCCGCGAGACGTCGGAATTCGGTAGCGGCAAAGAGGTCAGGAGCGCGACGTTCAGCCGTATCGTCGCCGCACTGTGACAGCCAGTTCGCCAGCAACACATGTCCAGCTTGGGTGAGCACGGACTCCGGGTGGAACTGCACTCCCTCCAGGGGGAGGTCTCGGTGCCGCATCGCCATGATCACCCCCGAGTCGGATCGGGCGGTCACCTCGATCTCGGCAGGCAGCGTTTCCTCTTTCACGGCCAACGAGTGATACCGGGTGGCCGTGAAAGGGCTCGGTAACCCGGCGAGCACCCCTACCCCGTCATGGTACACCTGGCTGGTCTTGCCATGCAGCAGCTCCGGTGCTCGATCAACGGTCGCGCCGACCGCTACCGCCAGTGCTTGGTGCCCTAGGCAGACTCCCAGCACCGGGAGCGGGCTGCGGCGGGCGAGCGCATCCACCAACGTCGGTACACAGATACCGGCGCGTTCCGGGGTACCCGGTCCCGGAGACAACAGCACCCCGTGAATCGGTTCACCGTCGAGTTCGCGGTCGGCCAGCTCCGCGATTGTGACCTTGTCGTTGCGACGCACCACACAGTCAGCACCGAGTTGGCCCAGGTACTGCACGATGTTGTAGACGAACGAATCGTAGTTATCGATAACCGCAATGCGGGTGCGTCGGCGATCAACAGCATTGAAGCCATCGTCGGGTATATCCATCATCAATCCACGTCCTCTACGACACCGTGACATCACCGAACGGCAGAAAGCGTTCCGCCCAAGGAAACACCACGAACCATAACAACGCCACAACTCCGACTACGAGCAGCAAAAAGCAGCAGAACTTCACCACAGTGTTCCCCGGCAACTGCTGCCAGATCCAGCCATACATCTCCGGCTACGCTCCGAGCTCATTCGGACGCCCCTGCGTCTTGGGCTGATTGCGGATCTGCTCACCCGCAATGATAAGCCGCTCGTAATTGTCCCATTTGGGATTACACGTGGTGAGCGTGAGCACCTTGCGGGTCGGGGCCGTGCCAGGGTTATCGGGGTTTGCGTCCACCACATCGGTCTCGGTGGGAAGCACGATCCTACTGCTGTAGATGCGGTAGACGTACCAGTCGGTACTGGTTTCCAGGATTATCGAGTCTCCGTCGGAGAGTTTATCGAGATCCCAGAAGATGGCCGGTGTCCGATGCCCCGCCACGGCGAAGTTGCCGAGCTCGTCGGGCATTTGACTGTCGGGATAGTGGCCCGGAGCGTTCTTGATGTCTTTGAGCGCGACACCTTGGACCACCACCCACTTTTTACCCAGTATCGGGATGTGCAACCTAGCTATGCCCTCACCTGGAATGGGTTCGTCGGTGACCGGGGTCTGGGTGCCGGCTGCGTCCCACTTCTGGTCCAGGGCTTCGGTGAGCCGGCCCTGTTCGGCGTTGACCTGCCACGTTTTGCCGTATACCTCATATCCGGCGAACAGCATAACGACGAGCCCGAGCGTGATGAGTAGCTCCCCGCTGGCCCGCACCGCACGTCGCGCCAGCGGTTCTTTGCGTGATGTCGCCATCACCGGCAGTGGCGTTCGAGTAACTGGCCGATCTCGCCGGTGTCTGGCACCGGCGAGTCTCAACGCCGTGTCCGGTGGCTGAGCGCGAGGAGTGGCAACGTTCGGCCGGATCTGAGGTGGTGGGGCAGCGGACTCGCTACGGGTAGCGCTTGGTCGGGTCAAGGGGACGGTCGCTATACCTCTCGCCCGCCCGCCGCGCTGAGAACGGTCGTGGGGTTCAATAGCGCTATCAGCCTCGCGGTGCCGTACCTTCGCGCTACCCCGGAACGGGAAAGAATTCGGAGGTAGCGAAGTTTCCGGCGGAACAGCCGAACTCGGAGTTTCATCAGGTTCCGGCGAGTATGGCTTGAGCCGCGGCAACGGAGCTGGCTTGCGGCGCGGCGCAGGCTTAGACGAGGTGGCTCTGACTGCCGTACCAGCATGACGTGGTGTCGCTTCGCGTTCGAGCACGGAGGCCTGCCTGCGCGTCCACCGAGCACCGCTGTCTTCTGCCTGCGGCTGACCGATTGCATCGCCGGGGCGCCGATGGATCAACTCGCGTAGCTCATCGAGCCAGACGTCGTCATTGCGGGACGAGCCGTGCATCGGATCCCTTCCGGTGGCGTGCGATGCACTCATTGCGCTTTTCACCTCCTGCCGTGACTATTGCCGTTGTCTGTCGTTGTCTGTCGTTGTCTGCTGCCGTCTACTGTCATGCGCCTGACGCTTACCATGATCTCGTGTCGAGAGTACCTAGTCGACCCTCGTCGGGTGATCTAGGCGATAATTACCGAGCCGATCAGGAGCCTATAAGTGCCCAAATCTCGCGTGCGCAAGAAAAAGGTTTACAGTTCGCCTCCTTCCGGAGGTGTGGCGACGACGGTGGCTGGGAATAAAAAACGACCCAGCCCGCCATGGGTTCCCGGTACCGCACTGGCACTAGCAGTGGTAGGGATGATCTGGCTAGTGGTCTACTACCTCTCCGGTGGAACACTCCCGATCTCCGGTGGGCCGAAGCTCAATATCGGCATCGGTTTCGGGTGCATTATCGCTTCACTGGTGATATTCACCAGATGGCGCTGAGACCGGGAAGTAGCGCAAACATTCTCCAGCAGTGGAAATACACCAATGTAAGTTATCCTCAGTAGTTATCCACAGTGTGGATAACTACTGAGGCCAGAGGCCGTATTGGGCGACACGGACGACCGTCAAACAGACCAGCATGCCTCCGACAGCACAGATCCCGGCAAGTTGGAATCTGGCCTGATGCGCCCCTCGTGGTGCATAGGCAAGGAACGCTCCGATCACGCCACCGGTGATCATCCCGGCAACGTGCGCCAACACACTTACTTGAATCAGAAAAAAGCCCAGCACCAAGTTCAGACCCAGCAGTGTAACGATAGGACGCACATCGGCGTTGAGCTTGCGGAAAAAGAAAAACAGCGCTGCCATCATCCCGAAGATGCAACCCGAGGCGCCGGCCGCGTAGGTGTTGGGTTCTCGGAACACAAACTCCGCCACGGTGCCGCCCAACCCCGACAGCAGGTACAGCGCCAGGAACCGCCACCGGCCCAGCAACTGCTCGCAGTGCTGACCCAGCAACCACAGCCCATACATGTTGAGCGCCAGATGG
>Ga0136627_1000693_pt1 | contig 12951 bp, 13 predicted proteins | sample AntDrymUQ4892206_2_FD_104652 | JGI IMG/M metagenome (GOLD analysis project Ga0136627, IMG submission 104652) | Polar desert sand microbial communities from Dry Valleys, Antarctica - metaG UQ489 (22.06) | ecosystem: Environmental > Terrestrial > Soil > Desert | place: Antarctica: Dry Valley... | reverse complement strand
GAAAACCACCTCGCCCGAGAGCGTGCGGATACGGGTGGTCCGGAGGCCGAGTTCCTCGACGATTCCCGCCGAACCCTGTGGCTGGACTTCGATAAAATCCCCGACCGCGTATTGTCCTTCGAAGATAATGGAGAACCCCGCGATGATGTCGCGCAGGAAACTCTGCGCCCCGAACCCGATGACGGCTGCGAGAATCGCCGCGCCACCGACTGTGGCGAGGATGTTTTGGAGGAAGATGCTCAAAATTATGAGCACGATCACCGCGAAGATCACATACCGCATCATATTCCGAATCAGAGTCACGGCGGTGTCTTGCCGCTTTATGCGGGCGATGGCCTCCTCGTCGAGCGTCTCGTCGTCGCTGCGGCGCCACTTCAATATGAGGGGTATGGCGCGGGCGATGATCCCATAGAAAAGGACGCCGATGCCGGCCACGATCACAGCCGCTATGACGTTCGCCAGAAACTCCGCGCTTATGAGATATCCGAAGAAGTTCCGGAATGGCTCGACGATCTCACCGAGTATCCTCGCCGTCTCCCCGGCGGTCTCGGCGGCCCCCGCGCCCGCCGCCTCGATGGTGCCGCCCGTCGTCTCTTCTTGATCCACACCCGCCTGGAATATGAACGCCGCCGGAAATCTCACCATAAGGCCGCCTATATTACTCCGCGCCGCCGCCGTTGTCGCCGTCGGCCAGCCCGAGTTCATCCTCTTTCTCCCGGAGAGCCGCCGCCACGAACTCGATGTGCTCGTTCAATTCCACGCCGAGGTCTTCGGCTCCGCTCACGATGTCGTCCCGATCCACACCCGCCGCGAAGGATTTCTGCTTCATCTTTTTCCTCACGCTCTTCGCCTTCATGCCGTCGAGGCCGCCCGGCCTCATGAGAGCGCACGCCATTATGAAGCCGGACAATTCATCCACGGCGTATAAAGTTTTTTCCATCCGCGTCTCGCGAGGCACATCGAGATAGTCGGCGTGGGAGAGTATCGCCCGCCGCACGTCCTCCGGGTATCCGAGGCGGGCGAGTTCTTCGACCCCGACGGCGGGATGCTCCTCGGGAGTGGGGTGCTTCTCATAGTCCATGTCGTGGAGGAGTCCCGTTATTCCCCATTTCTCCTCGTCCTCCCCGAATCGGTTCGCATACGCACGCATCGCCGTCTCGACGGCGAGCATGTGTTTTCGGAGCGAGTCCCCCTCCGTCCACGTCCGCATGAGCTTCGAGGCTTCTTCCCGGTTCATCCGACCCTCCCGTAAAGTTCGCAGATTCGACGAAGGGACATTTTACCGTTCGCCGGATGCGTCGTTCGAGGTGGATGACAACTCGTCGCGGAAGCGTCGAGCCTCCGGGCTTCGGCTTCGGAGAAGGGCGGTCGCTCCCGGTTTTCGTTGTTCGGGAGTCGGGAGAGTCGGGGAAATCGCTGGCTCGGATAATCTACGAAGCATCCTTCGGAAAGAACGGGAGCGGGGAGTCGGGACGCCCCCGGTTCGCCCGCCCGAACGGTTCCACTCTCCGCGTTCGGGGGGATGCGAAGGCGCGGACGTCTCACGCTTCGCCTTCCCCGGCTCCCGATTCCACATGGTTTCATAAATTATCCGGGCTGGCCGTGATCCTCCGATCCCCGACGAAGCGACGCGCCTCCCGCTCCCCGGACTCTCTCCGAATTCGCCTTTCGCTACGTGTGGCTCTCCGCCCATCATCCCGCTTCGCTCGCCGCATTTCAGGAATTCAGTTCGAGAAGGAGACTTCGATGGTTCCTTCCGGGGCGTTGGTTTGCTGGACGCTCCGCGTCGTGTCGCCGGAGAGGAGGATGACCCGGAGGTTGCCGCTTCTTTCGTCCTGTTTTTGGATGCGGCACGAAAGCTCGGAGACGCCGGGATCCGCGAACGTGAAACGCTTCGGAACCTCTCCGCTGAGAACGCTCTCCTCCCCGCCGACGGCGCAAAGCCCCGAGAAGCGTGTGCCTTCGTCGCCTTCGAGCCGGAGGACGACTCCGGAAGTGTCCATCGAAGCGGAGCCGAGCGTCCCTTCACCCGTCGCCTCGCCCGCTGTTGTCTCCGGCATCGTGGAGAGGGCGAGGGTTTCCTCGGCCGGGGCGGCGGTCTCCTCCTCGGGGGGAGTCTCGACGGGGCGTTCGTTGGTTTCCTCCGGCGGCGAGCAGGCGGAGGCGAGCGAGAGCATGGCGATCGCAACGGCCATGAGGCAGCATCGAAGAGACTTCATAGAAATGGATACGGAGCGGTCAAATCAAGGGTATTTTACAATATCGCCGACTTGATTCTCGCCGCTCAACTCACCCGCCCGAACCATGACCGCGTCCATCATCTCTGCTGTGATCCTCCCCGTGAAAGTGTTTTGCTGCGAGGGATGATAACAACCCACGAGCGTCTTCCCACCCACCCCGAACTCCGCCCCATGACCGAACTTCGGCTTCGGACGAACCGAAAACAACCGCATAGCCGCGTCCCACGCGAACGCCCCGAGGCAAACGACGACCGAAGCCGGAAGAAGCTCGAACTCCCGCGCCGCATATGGCAAACACTCGTCCCTCTCCGCCGGAGTCGGCTTGTTCTTCGGCGGAGCGCACCGGACCGCCGCCGAAACCCACGCCCCATAAAGTTCCAGCCCGTCGCCCCGACGCCTCGACTCCGGCTGACTTGCGAAACCCGTCCGGTGCATCGAGGCGAAAAGGAAATCCCCGGATCGGTCGCCCGTGAAAAACCGCCCCGTCCGGTTCGCCCCGTGAGCCGCCGGAGCGAGGCCGAAAATGACGACCTTCGCCTCCGCGTCCCCGAACCCCGGAACCGGCCTCCCCCAATATTCCTCGTCCCGAAAAGCCGCCCGCTTCTCGATGGCGACCCGCTCCCGCCATTCGACGAGCCGGGGGCATTTCCGGCACGAGACGATCTCACTTTCGAGGTCTTCGATACGCTCCGGCTTCATGCCGAGTCCGCGTGAATACTTCGCGGCTCCGGTCGTTCGCGAGTCGCTTCGCCTTGCGAAGTCGTGAGATCGCTCCGCTTCGTGAGATCGGGAAATATCGGCGTCATCGCCTCACGAACCCGCCGACCGAGTGTGGAACCCTTCACCCGGATCCGGTCTATGCCACCCACGCGACTTTCCACGGACACCGCCGAAAGTTCGCCTCGCCCCGGAGGCCGAAACCGAGGCCGGAACCGGAGGACGAAAGTCGCGGCGGAGATCCACTATTCCAGCCGCGCCCTCCCGAAGCCGGGCGACGGCGAGCGCGGAAATCACACCGCCCGCCAAAAGCTGAAAGCCGCCGAAGGCAGCGTGCCGACAAGCTGACGGGCGAAGCGGGCTGACAACGCGGTTCGCTTTCGCGAACCGCTCACGCGCCGTATCGGTTCAGCTTCATCGCGTGACCCATGAGGAGGCCCATGATCTCCTCCGCCGGAAACGTCCCGAGCGAACCCGCGATGCACGCCCGCTCCCCGAACTTATCACCGGTCGGCAACGTATATTCCGAGCGGAGCATGAACGGAACCCCATGCCACGAATGGCTTTTCATCTTCGCCGGAGTCCCGTGGTCCCCGGTGATGGCGAGAACGTCCGGTTCGAGCGAAAGTATCTCCGGCAAAAGCGCGTCCACTTCCTCGATGACTTCCTTCTTTCTGTCGAAGTCGCCGTCTTCTCCGGCTGCGTCGGTCGGCTTCATGTGGACGAAGAAGAAGTCGTGCGAGTCCCACGAGGATTTCAATGTCTCGATCTCACCGGATATCCCTTCGCCCTCTTTTTTGAGTTCCATCCCGGCGAGGCGGGCGAGTCCTTTGTACATCGGATACCCTGCGATGGCGACCGCGTTCAGTTTGTACGCCTCGTCGAAGGACGGTAGGGCCGGGTGCATCCCGAACCCCCGGAGAAGCACCGTGTTCGCCGGATGCTCGTCCGCGAGAACCTCGTTCGCCTTGTTTATGAACTCGTTGGCGACGGACGCGCTCCTTTTTTGGGAGGCGTTCGAGTCGTCGGCGGGAGTGACGGAGAGCGGTTCGAGGCCGACTCGTTGCGGGTCGGTGTCCGATAGCGAGCCGGAAAAACCTTCGCCCCGAAATACGACGACCGCCCGGTATTCCTTCTCGTGCGTGACGAAGAACTCCGCCCCGCCGAGGGAGACTTTCTCATTCAAAAGGGCGACGAGTTCCTCACCCTTCTCGGAGGAGATGCGCCCGGCGCGGCGGTCGGAGATTTTTCCATCCCCGTCGAGGGTGGCGAAGTTTATGCGGGCGGCGAGGTCGTTCTCTCCGAGTTCGAAACCGACTCCGAGCGCCGACAAAACCCCGCGTCCGACGATGTATTCGAGTGGGTCGTATCCGAAGAGTCCGAGGTGTCCGGGGCCGCTTCCGGGACTCACTCCGGCGGCGACGGGTCGGCTCATCCCGAGGTCGGACTCGGCGGCCATCGCATCGAGGTTCGGACTATTCGCGGCTTCGAGTTCGGTTTTTCCGCCCGCTTCCATCGGGAGGCCGCCGAGTCCGTCGAGAATGAGGAGTATTATTTTCGAGTCCGTTTCCACGGAAAGTTCGCGCATGAGGTCGAGATCCAAAATGTCCTCCCGGATAGTCCGTCGAGTTCGCCATGAAAAGCATACTCGATTTCACCCGTGTGGAACGGAGCCGACGAACCGTAAAATCCTCCCGGACGAGCCATCGGGAAGGAGCCGGATATGCTTCACGGACTTCGGACGGCGATATATAGCGTGGACGACATCGAGGCGGCGAAGGAATGGTACGCGAATGTTCTCGGTTTCGAGCCGTACTTTGACGAGCCTTTTTACGTCGGATTCGATGTCGGGGGTTATGAACTCGGGCTTTCGCCGGGCGAGGGGAAAGCCGAACGCTCCGGGACGGGAGTCACGGTTTATTGGGGCGTGGACGACGCGAAAGCCGCCCTCGAACGGCTCATCGGACTCGGGGCGTCGGAAAACAGCGACGTTCAAAATGTCGGTGAGGGAATACTCGTGGCGACCGTTCTCGATCCGTTCGGGAACGTGTTCGGGGTGATCGAGAACCCTCACTTCTTCGCCGGATAGTCCGGGGTGTTTTCGGGGACATCCGCGCGCCCCGGCTCTTCCGGTGACCGTTCGTGTTCGAGGTCGGGTGGCGAACTTTGCTTTCCGGGGGGCGCGAGCCGATTCGCGCGGCGGGTGGTTATTTCTCGGGGCTTTCACTTTCCTTCCCCAAAAACGACGGATAACGGACTCGGTTTGCCGGGGAAATCGGGTGAATCGCTATGGTACGCTTCTCCGGGAGCAAATCTTCGAGACGGAAACGGGGCGGGATGCGGATAGAAACCATTGACTTGAATTTCCTCGGGAGCGAGGAGGTCATCGCTTCGTTCCTTCTCCTCGGAGATGACTCGGCGGCTCTCGTCGAGACGGGGCCGACGACGTGCCTCGAAAGTTTGAAAAAGGGGCTCGAAAAGCACGGTGTGGAAAACGCGGATGTGAGCGAGGTCTTCCTCACGCACATCCACCTCGACCACGCCGGGGCGTCGGGGCATATCGCCGAACTCCTCCCGAACGCGACGTTTTATGTGCATGAGGTCGGATGTCCGCACATGGCCGACCCGTCGAAGCTCATAAAGAGCGCGACCCGCATTTACGGCGACCGCATGGACGAATTATGGGGCGAAATACGTCCCGTACCGGAGGAGCGGCTCGTGAAGCTCTCCGGCGACGGCGAGGGGATCGAGGCGGCGGGCGGCATTTTCACGGCGCACGACACGCCGGGTCATGCGTACCATCATCTCGCTTTCCACGAGCCGGAGTCGGGCGCGCTTTTCGCGGGGGACGTGGCGGGAATACGGCTCCCCGGACGTTCGTATGTGCGTCCTCCGACCCCGCCGCCCGAGGTGGACATGGAGGCGTGGAAAGGAAGCATCGAGGCGATGAGGAGAATCGCCCCGAAGACCATATCCCCGACCCATTTCGGGACGTATGGCGACGTGGAGCGGCATCTCAACGAACTCGAACAGCGTTTGCAAAGTTGGCTCCTCTTCGTCGAAGAGCGAATGGACGAGGGCGAGGAGCGAGAGGAGATCTCCGACGGCCTGAAAGACAAGGGCGACGACGAGATGCTCGAAGGAGGCTCCGAGCCGGAGGACACGGGGCATTACGATCTCGCCGGGTCGTATCAGGCTCTCGCCGATGGGATCATCCGGTACGTGGAGAGGCGCCGGAAGGGTCGGGAATAGTGAAATCGTGAGAACGCTCCGCTTCGTGAGGTCGGGGAAATACGACTCGCGATCTCACGAAGCGGAGCGTCAGCGACGCGACTCGCGATCTCACGGCCCTTTTCATTTCAAAAGCTCCGACGCTTCCTTCGCGGCCCATTGGACGAGGCCGACGAGGCGTTTTCCTTCGTCGCGGATGTGGCGGGCGGTGGTCGAGATGCCGATGGCTCCGTCTACTTTGCCGTCCTCGCCTCCGACGGGGGCGGCGACGCAGCATAGGTTCGGGGCGAACTCCTCGAAGTCGGTGGCGAGGCCGACCATCCGTGCCTTGTTTAGCTGCGCGTGGAGCATGGCGGGGCGGATGATGGTCTTCGGTGTGAAGGCTTCGAGGCCGCCGTGGCCGTCTATGTACCCGTCCACGTATTCGGAACCCATCCCGGCGAGAAGCACTTTCCCGAGCGCGAGGGCATGCGAGGCGCCGTGGAAACCCTCGACGACCCCGAGGGGCGGGCTTCTCGGGGGGGCTTTCACCTGCGCGACGGCCATCTCGCCGTCGGAGAGAACCGCCGCGTAGGCATGTCTATGCGAGCGGTGGGCGAGTTCCTCGACGACGGACTCTATTTTCGTGTCGAAGTCGCTTCTCGTGCTGTCGTGGAGGAGGGAGACGGTGCGCCCGATGCGGTACCCTCCGCAGCGCGGGAGCTTCTCGATGTACCCTTCGTCCGCCAAAATATTGAGAAGGTAATAGCAACTCGACAGGCTCGTCCCGATCTCGCGCGCGAGCTGCTTCGCCGTCAAGTCCTCGCCGCGCTCGCTTACGAGATCCATTATGCGGAAGATCCGACGCACGCTCTTGAATTTCGGCCCGTTCTGCGACTCGCGAGCCAAAAGATCAACGGTGTCCCTGCTGAAGTGGTTCGACTCCAAAAAATCACCCTCCGGAAACGTTTCTCAAGGTGGCCTTTCCCATGATTATTCTAACCGTCCGCAGCCGAATGGGGGAGTCGTCCGTCCGGCTTTGAGTAAAATTTTGCACAATGTTGGAAAAACTGGCCTCCGCACCTTGTTGCTTTGTGTGCATGCTCATAAAGTGGGCTTTGCAATAAACGGCCTTTGCATACGAGGCATGCGTGGGTCGGAGGAGGAGCCTCGGGAAAGGGTGATGCGTGGGGTGTGATTTCGCGGGAACGAAACGGTGAGGGGAAAGCCAGTAAGGAGGAATTAGAGTAGTGGCACGAAGAAGTGTTACGAAGGCGCACAAGAAGATCCAGGAACTTTCCTGGGATCCCACGTTCGTCGAAAAAGACCCGAAATACAAGACTGACTATGTGCTGACGAAGGGTTCGCAGAAAGACCCGATGAAGCAGGTCATGCAATCGTACTTCACGATGCAGGAAGAGAAGGACCACCGGGTTTATGGCGCGATCGACGGCGCGGTTCGCGGGAACATGTGGCGTCAGGTTCAGCCGAGGTGGATGGAGTGGCAGAAGCTCTTCCTCTCCATTATCCCGTTCCCGGAGATCTCCGCCGCGAGGGCGATGCCGCTCCTCACGGAAGCGGTTCCGAACACGGAGATCCACAACGGCCTCGCGTTCCAGATGATCGACGAGGTTCGCCACTCGTCCATACAGATGAACCTCAAGCGCGAGTACATGAAGAACTACATTGACCCGGCCGGCTTCGACATCACGGAGAAGGCTTTCTCGAACAACTACGCCGGAACCATCGGGCGCCAGTTCGGAGAGGGCTTCATCACCGGCGACGCGATCACCGCTTGCAATATCTATTTGCAGGTTGTGGCGGAGACGGCGTTCACGAACACATTGTTCGTGGCGATGCCCTCCGAGGCCGCCGCCAACGGCGACTATCTCTTGCCGACGGTGTTCCTTTCGGTTCAGTCGGACGAGTCGCGGCACATGAACAATGGGTACGGCACGTTGCTCATGGCGCTTGCGAATGATGAGAATAAGGAACTACTCGAGCGCGATCTTATTTATTCTTTGTGGAATCAGCACGCGGTTGTGGATGCGGCCATTGGCACGTTCATTGACTACGGCACGAAGGATCGCCGCCAGGATCGCGACAGCTACGCGGAGATGTGGAAACGCTGGTACTACGATGATTATTATCGTTCCTACCTTGTGCCGCTTGAGAAGTACGGCCTCAAGGTTCCGCACGACGTCATCGAGGATTCGTGGGACAGGATCTGGAACGGCTTCTATCATCACCATGTGGCCCAGTTCTTCGCCACGGGCTGGTTCGCCAACTACTGGCGCATAGACCCGATGGTCGAGGAAGACTTCGAGTGGTTCGAGCACAAGTATCCGGGCTGGTACTCCAAGTTCGGGAAGTGGTGGGAGCATTATGGTTCGCTCGCCGAGCCGAACGGCCACAAGCCGATAGCGTTCGAGGACACCGGTTATGTGTATCCGCACCGCTGCTGGAGCTGTATGGTTCCGTGCCTCATCCGCGAGGACACCATCTTCGACTACGTTGACGGACAGTGGAGGACGTACTGCCACAAGCACTGCCACTGGCAGGACACCGTCGCCTTCCGCGACACGTACAACGGTCGTCCGACGCCCGCAATGGGCAAGCAGACCGGCAAGCGCGAGTGGGAGACGCTGTATCACGGCTGGGATCTCGAAGATGTCGCGAAGGATCTCGGCTACGTCCGCAACGACAACCACACCCTCGTCCCGCAGCCGCACGTCATCATGGAGCAGGACAAGATGTGGACCCTCGACAACATCCGGGGCATCGAGTTCGCAAGCCCCAACGTACTCCTCAACCAAATGTCCGACGAGGAGCGCGAGAAGCACATCGAAGAATACAAGGCAGGCTTCACTATAAACAACTCGCTCTAACCGGACACTCAGAGCGACACTCGAGGAGCCGGGATTTCCCGGCTCCTCGAGTGTCGCCGGAAATTCCAGCAATGTTGGAAAAGGAGGCACTTCCAAAACCGTTCCGAATATTTTGGAAATATAAACATATAGAAACATATTGACTAAGCGATGTATCGTCTATACGATCTCTTTTTACCGAAGGGGTTCGGAGAAATTGGAAAGCAAGGTCATACGTCGAAGGGGCTGAGGAGCCGAATTATGGGGAAAAAGCACAAAGTGTACTTCGATCCGGTTGACATCGAGATCGAAGTTGACGAGGAGGAGACCGTCCTCGACGCGGCGTTCCGGCAGGGTGTCATTTTGATGCACGGCTGCCGTCAGGGGCAATGTTCGGCTTGCAAAGCGTTCCTCCTCGACGGGGACCTCGAAATGGATCCCTTCTCGACCTTCGCTCTCAACGAGGCGGAAGAGGAGGAGGGATTCGTCCTTCTTTGCAAATCCTACGCGTACAGCGACCTCGAAGTCGAACTCATCGCGTACCACGAGGACATGCTCGAGACGGGCATCCCGATACAGATGATCCACGCCGAAGTCGAGGAGATCGAAGAACTCACCCACGACATTCGGAAGCTCGTCCTCAATTTGGTGGATCCCCCGGAGATGAACTTCACGCCCGGTCAATACGCCGAGTTGTATATCCCCGGAAGCGAGACGCACCGGGCGTATTCGATGGCGAACACGACGACGACTTCACAGCGGGCCGAGTTCATCATAAAAATATATCCGGGCGGCCGGTTCTCCGGGATGCTTGACGGCGAACTCAAGGTCGGAGACAAGATGCGGGTGAAGGTTCCGTTCGGGGTCTTCTCGCTGCGGGAGAAGTCCGACGGCGACATCGTCATGGTCGGAGGCGGCTCGGGGATGGCTCCCATATTCTCGATACTCCGCCATATGGTCGAGACGGGGAACGAGCGGAAGGCGACTTATTACTACGGCGCGAGGACGAAGAAAGACCTTTTCTACCTCGACGAACTGAAAGAGATGGAGGAGAAGCTCCCGAACTTCAAATTCGTCCCGGCGCTTTCGGAGCCGGAGGACGGCGACGAGTGGGATGGGGAGACGGGGATGGTCACGGATGTCATGCAGCGACTCGAAGGAGATCTCACGGGCACCGAGGCGTATCTCGCGGGGCCGCCGCCGATGGTGGACGCGGCGGTGCCGATCCTCGAGATGATGGGCGTGGACAAGGAACATGTCTTTTTCGACAAGTTCACGACGACGGGCGAGATGGAAGGCTCCGAGAAGAAGGAAGAGAGCGGGCCAACCTTCCCCGGAATGCCGGGATGACGAACACTTTGGGAAGGGAAAGGGGTGGTGCCTTTGTACGGATGACGAAGATGGGAACGCAGTAAACAAACGAGGGCAACGAAACAGGGAAAGGAGGTTGCCCGTCTGTGACTGAGGAAGCTATTACCAAAGGGGCCGGGAGGGGATCGAGGAGCATACCCCCCATCGTCTTGACCGACGCCGAGGCCGGAGCCGCCGAGTTCGCGGGTACCGACAGTCGGTCGTACAACTATTTCGAGCCGAAAGGACGGAGGGCGACGAAGTACGAGGACGTCACGGTGGACGTTCAGCCGGATCCGGACAAATACCTGACGCAAGGCTGGATCCTCGGCTGGGCGAACGGCGATATCGGATACGATGCGAACTGGACGAAGATAAAGTCCTCCGACTGGCACCGTTTCCGCGACCCGAACGAGGAGTGGGAGCGCACTATATACATCAACGGCTCGAACTCCGTGCGCCAGGTTCGCCAATCCATCGAGAACGCCAAGTCCGAGAACGTCTTCGAGGACTGGAAAAAAAGCTGGCTGACAATTCTAGCCAAGCACATGAGCGCGTTCGCCCACGCCGATCACGGACTCGGCATGTACGTATTCATGCCCGCTCAAAGAATGGCGATGAGCAATATGCACAACAACGCCATCGCGGTGAACTGCATGCACAAGCTCCGTACCTCGCAGGATATTCTCCTTTACAACATGGAGCTTGAGGAGATATTCGGCGACGAATTCAACGGGACGATCCACCAGGAAGTCTGGATGAACGACCCGGCGTGGCAGGCCGTCCGAGAGAACGTCGAGCGCCTCATAAACGCGAAAGACTGGGCCGAGACGACCTTCGCCTCGAACATCGTCTTCGAGCCGCTCGTGAGCGAACTCTTCCGCAGCCAGTTCATGATGCGGTTCGCCCCGGCGCACGGCGACTCGCTGTCTTCGACGATCATCGGCGTGAGCGAGCGCGAGTTCAACGAACGTGACCTCAAATACACGATGGACATGATGAAGGACATGCTCGAAGACCCCGAGCACGGCGACGCCAACCGGAAGACCATGGAGGAGTGGCTCGGCGAGTGGGTGCCGTACAGCATGGCGGCGGCGAAGGGACTCGAGCCGATATGGTCCGAGCCGGAGATACAGCCGAACAGCTTCGACAGGTCGTTCGAGAGGGCGAAGGCCCGGTTCGAGGCGATACTCTCCGAGCTCGGCCTCAAAGTTCCCGAGGGTGTGAAAGCATGAGCGAAAACAAATTGGAGTACGAGCGCACCCCGTCGAACATGTGCGGCGTCACGATGAGCGCGGGCGTCGAAGGAAACGCCGTCGCCGAAGTTATGGGCGAGAAGGAAGGCGTGGAGATCACACGCTTCCCGGCCATGGTCCGCATAGACGCTTCCGACAAGCTCGAGTTCGACCTCGACGAGATCGCCGAAGCCCTCGGAGTGGAGGAATTCACCCCGGAGGACTTCGAGATCGAAACCTCCACCCACTACGGGCGGATGGTCAAAATGGACGACCGCGTCCTCCTCTTCGCCAACCCCGAAGATGCCGCCGAAGCCATCGGCTTCGAACTCCCGGAGGTGAATCAGTAAAAACCGCGAGTCGGGGGTAGTGAGGCGTTCGCTTCGCGTTCCGCTTCACTCGCTTCGTGAGTCGGAAAGAGGGTGTCTCCTTTTCGGGGACACCCCCTTTCTTTGGGAAACCTCCGATTTATTCTCGCCCGCTCCCCGAAAAACGTGATTTCTCGGTCGGGATCGGTGCGAAGTCCGGCATGGCGGAGCCGCGTTCCTCTCATGTCCGCCGGGTTATTTCCACAACGTCCGCGCCGCCCGTTCGGGGGAGGGGAGGTTTCGGAGGCCGCGCCATTTGCCGCTCAGAATGCCGCCTCCCCTCCCGACGTGGGCGATGATCACGGAAGTCGGCTCCCCGAGTCTATCGAAGCTGACCATCACACGGCATTTTCCGCTCCCGCCGACAACCGCGCCCGCGTCGGCCACACGAACTTCCCACCCGATGTCGGCGAGGCGGCGCTTTATGTCTTCTTTCGTGGTCATATGAAGTTCGGGCGATCTCTTTCTCCGCCGAAGCCGACTCCTCCGATGAACGGATGCCATTATCCGGACTCGGCGCCGCACGCGGTTCGGACAAAGCTCCCGTGCGCGGTGAACTCGACCGGAGAGAGCGGCATCAGCCGATCCAAACTTCCCCGTCGCCATTTTCGAGGAGGATGTATGCGGCGTCCCGGAGGCTTATGATGCCGGTTTCGAGGTCGGGGAGCGAGGCGGCGAATTCATGGTTGCTGTGCTTCGTTATCGTCGCTTCCGACTCGCCCGATCCGGCCGTGATTTCTTGCCCGTCATCCATCGCCGAGAGCGTCTCTCGCGCTTGCTCCAAAGTTTCTATTCTCGGTAGATTACGCATGGGATGGCTCTCCTTTTTGTGGGTTTGGGGTTTCTGTGGCAAACTTTGCCGAAGCGGAAAGGGAGATGAGAGGCATGCCGAAACTGGAGATTGAGAACGTGGGAACCTTCGATGTCGAGCCGGAGAAGCGGCTCGTCCTCGCCATCGAGGAGG
>Ga0136627_1000692_pt1 | contig 12968 bp, 9 predicted proteins | sample AntDrymUQ4892206_2_FD_104652 | JGI IMG/M metagenome (GOLD analysis project Ga0136627, IMG submission 104652) | Polar desert sand microbial communities from Dry Valleys, Antarctica - metaG UQ489 (22.06) | ecosystem: Environmental > Terrestrial > Soil > Desert | place: Antarctica: Dry Valley... | reverse complement strand
TCGGGAGAGGTTTCGGTCTGCCGAATCTCCGAACGACGGCAGATCCGGGGCGAGGGCCATGAAATCGCGCACCTCGGCGTTGTGCATTTCGACGACTCGCCTCGCCGCCTCTTCGAGGGTGAGTCCGGTGGCGGCGGCGAGGACGATGACGAGATTGTGGACGTCTCCGTGGGCGAGTTCCTTTTCCAGGGAAAGGATGTCGTTCGACCAGCAGACCACGTTGAACGAGGCTTGCGTCAGGCGCCTGACCGGGGGGTCGTCGAGGATGCGCCTCGGGAGGCGGGCGTCTTCGGAGAGGCCGATGAGTTCCTCGTCAATGTCGAGGCCGCCGGTCAGCGGGCGCATTCGGAGGTACGACTCCGGGTCCGGGACGATCCCCCTCGCCCGGTTCGACGCCTCCCACACCGTGGCTTCGAGATAGTTCCGTATGGCACGGGTGAAGCGCCGCATCCACATCGGGCCGGGCGCGATGGCCTGGAACCTCTCCCGAAGGTCGCATACGGCGTACACGACCGGGGCGTCGGCCTCCGCTGCCTCGTCGCCTTCGAGGACGTCGAGGGAGCGGCGGTCCGATTCTGAGAGGCGGTCGGGGCTGTGGCCGACGTCCGACTCGTCGCGGAGGTCGTCCTGAAGGAACATCCACGCATAAAATCCGATATGAGCCGCAGATTTCCAGACTCGCAAAAAGGATGGAACCTCGCGGCGAGAAGCCCGACGCCCCCGGCGCGGAAGATTTTGTGCGAGCGCGCGCCCCGGAAGAGTCCGAAGTTCTCCGCCCACGCGAGCGAATCCTCCTCGGCGGCGCGGGCGTGCTTGTTCATCACGGATGGGAAAGGACAATACAAACCTTGCAGAAACGCCCGATCCACGATCCGGCCCATAATTCCCCCCGCTCTCCCGAACCTTGCGACTACCCAGACAGCCTGTATGTTCACAAGACGGGGGGCCACAGTCAAGGCAGCGCGTCCGGCGATGATAGACTGCTTTTGTCGTCGTGGATCTCCGAAGGGGTATGCGAATGAAACAGAAATTCTCCGCGAGCGTCTTTCGGGAAGGGGATTGGCACGTCGCGCAGTGTTTGGAGGTTGACATCGCCAGCCAGGGCGAGAGCGAGGACGAGGCTCTCGCCAATCTCAAGGAGGCCATCGAGCTTCACTTCGAGCCACCCGTTCCTACCGCCGAACCAAAGATAAAAACCATAGAGGTGGAGGTTGGCGCAGCTTAATCCGCTCCCGTACCGCGAGGTGAAACGCAGGCTGGAAGCGTCGGGCTTCGTGGAAACGAGCCAGAAAGGCAGCCACGTCAAATTCGCGCGGCAGACCGAAGATGGCGTGAGAACCACCATCGTGCCGCGCCACCGCGAGATAGCCGTCGGGACTCTTCGGAGCATACTTCGCCAGGCGGGCATCACTCCGAGCGGCTTCGAGCCGCTATGAACCTCACTTCAATACTCAACAGTGAGTCGGCTACAATCGGCGACAACGTCGTCCCGACGAAGGGAGATATCTCATGCGCGTCGTAGGCGTGGACGGGTGCCGCGGAGGATGGGTAGCGGTGGTTTATGATGTCGGGGAACGCAAATTGCACATATGCACGCACACCACCATGACTGAGATAATAGCTGAATACGATAGTGCCTCATGCGTCGCAGTAGACATGCCTATCGGACTTCCCGAGGGAGAGCCTCGCCTGTGCGACATCGAAGCAAGAAAGGTTCTCGGATCGAGACGGAGCAGTGTGTTTCCCACACCGAACCGCAGACTGCTGGAGACCGCCATTTCAAGAAACCTGGACTATGCCCAGACAAATGAGATGTCGCGGGAGCTTTACGCGAAAGGTGTGTCCAGGCAGGCTTTTGGAATCTTTCCGAAAATAGCAGAGGTGGATCGCCTGATAACTCCAGCCTTGCAGGATAAGTTGATTGAGATCCACCCCGAGGTCTCGTTCTCGGCGCTCGCCGGTCGCCCCATGACCTTCCGCAAGAGCAAGCCAGAGGGTTTTGACGAACGACGAAGCTACCTCGCGAAGGATTTTGAAACAATCAATTTCCCCTCCAGGCAGGAAGCAAGGCGCATCGCTACTCCAGCGCAGCCTGACGATCTGCTGGACGCGATAGTCGCGGCTTGGACCGCAAAACGCTTCGCCGAGGGAAAAGCTGAGCGGCTTCCTCAAGAACTCCGGACAGACTCCCGCAGGCTTCGAATGGAAATCATTTACTGATTCACATCCTCCGGAGAACCGCGCATTTGAGATAGCCCGTCTCCGGTATGGTGAGTGTTTCGGGGTGGTCCCCCGCCTGCCCGCGCCACTCGACGACCCGCATGTTCGCTCCCGCGTCCCCCGCCGCCGAGCGGAGCGTCTCCTCGAACATCTCCCGCGAGAGATGATGCGAACACGAGCACGTTATGAGGATGCCGCCGTCGGGATCGAGCATCTTCATCGCCCGGAGGTTTATCTCTTTGTACGCCCGCCTCGCCTTCGGAAGCTCCCGCTTCGATTTCGCGAACGCGGGCGGGTCGAGGATGATCGTGTCATATTTCTCACCATCGTCGGAGCGGCCGCGGAGAAGGTCGAAAGCGTTCGACCGTGTGAACGTGATGTCCTCGATCCCGTTCAGTTCGGCGTTTTTCCGTGCGGCGTCGAGCGCGGGGCCGCTCGCGTCCACGGCCTCGATGGAATCGGCGTTCTTCGCGGCGTGGAGCGCGAATCCCCCGGCGTACGTGAAAACGTCGAGAACCCTTCCCTTCGAGATCCTTCCGGCGGCGAGATGGTTTTCGCGCTGGTCGAGGAATGAACCCGTCTTTTGCCCGCCCCGGAGGCTCGCCGCGTACCGAACCTCCCCCTCCCGGATGACGACGCTCTCCGGCACTTCCCCTCCGAGGACACGCACTTCCCGGTCGAGCCCCTCCTTTTTCCGGGATGCGGTGTCGCCCCGGAGGAGGACGCCGGACGCTTCGATCTCATCACCGAGGATTCCCACCACAATATCGAGCCTCCTCTCGACGGCGGTGGCTCCAACTTGGAGCACGAGATACTCACCATATTTGTCCACTATCAGACCGGGGATCCCATCCGCCTCGGAGTGGACGAGACGGTACGCGCTCGCGTCTATTTCGAGCGAACGTCGGAGATCAAGCGCTTTGCGAACTTTCTCCCGGAACCACTCTTCGCCGATCTCCTCGTCGAGACGACTCGCGACGCGGAGGGATATTTCGCTCTCCGGGTTTCCGAACGCCATCCCGAGGAAGTTCCGCCCCCGGTCCACGACGCGAACCACGTCCCCGGCCCCCCCGGCCATCACCTCGACATCCGACCGATACACCCACGGATGCCCGGAGCGCACCCTCTTCGCGCCGCGCCCGCCGACCACAGCCTCCGCAATCCTCTTCGCCAAAACCCGTGTATTCTCCCTTACCGCCGAGACGGTGAACTCTGTTAGCATCCGCAACGTATATCCAATACTTTACCCGCACGCGCCGAAAGCCGAAGGCCGAACGGCGGAAGGAGACAGTCGCTGAGCAATTCGCCGAAGGAGAGGAAGGTCGCCGTCGTGGGAGCCGGAATGGGCGGCCTCGCCGCAGCCATCCGCCTCGCCCGACTCGGCTTCTCCGTCGAAGTATTCGAAAAGAACTCGACCCCCGGCGGCCGTATGAACCGACTCGAATCGGACGGCTTCACCTTCGACACCGGCCCCTCGCTCCTCCTCATGACCGACACGTACCGCGAACTTTTCTCCTTCGCGGGACGTAATTTGGAGGATTATGTCCGCCTCACCCCCATAACCTCAAACTACAAGGTTAACTTCGGGGACGGGGATGAACTCCGCATACACCGCACGCTCCCGGAACTCATAAAGGAACTCGAACGGATCGAACCGGGCGTAACCCCGCGTTTTTACCGCTTCCTCGCCGACTCATGCCTCCGGTACCGTCTCGGACGGAGCGAGTTCGTCGAACGCGACTTCGAGAACGCGAAGTCATTCTTTGGCCTCCGCAACCTTAACCTTTTACTGAAGACAAAAGCCACGAGCAATTATTACAAATCCGTGTCGAGCTATTTCGAGACGGAGAAATTGCGCCAGGCTTTCAGTTTGCAAACGATGTACCTCGGACTCTCGCCATTCGAGGCTCCGGCAGTTTACACGCTCCTCCCATACACCGAACTCGCCGAGGACGGACTGTGGTTCCCCGAGGGCGGCATGTACTCCCTCATCGAGGCGATGACGGAGCTTGCGCGCGAACTCGGAGTCGAGTTCCATTTCGACAGCGAGGTCGAGAAGGTTCCGACAATGAAAGGGCGGGCGTCCGGGGTCGTTGTCGGCGGCGAAGAATTTTTCTACGACGCCGTCCTCGTTAACGCCGACCTCCCGTATGCGTACCGGAAGCTTCTTTCCGGCGGGCACGACTCGGACTTTCGGACGCGGAGGCGCGGGAAACTCAAGTACACCGCTTCGGCGTTCATGCTTTATCTCGGCCTCGACGTGAAGCTCGACCATATGGCGCACCATAACTTTTACCTCTCATCGAGGTACAAGGAGAACTTCGAGGCTATATTCCGCGACGGCGGGTTGCCGGAAGACCCGTCTTTTTATGCGGTCGTGCCGTCAAAGACGGAGCCGGGCATGGCTCCGGAGGGGATGGACGGGCTTTTCGTCCTCGTCCCGGTGCCGCACCTCGGGCCGAAAGTTGACTGGGAACGAGACGGCGCGGCGTTCAAAGAAAAGGTTTATGCGATGCTCGAAAAGCGATGCGGCATCGAAAACATCCGGGAGCATATCGTCTTTGAGAAGGTTCGGACGCCGGAGGATTGGCGCGATGAATACAACCTCGAGGAAGGCGCGGCTTTCGGGCTGGGACACGGGATTTTCCAGGTCGGGTATTTCCGGCCGCCGATGAAATCCCGGAGCGTCGAGAATCTGTATTTCGTCGGGGCGAGCACGAGGCCGGGGACGGGGGTTCCGCTCGTCACCATCGGGGCGAGGCTCGTTGCGAACCGTATTTTTCGGGAGATCGGATAGTATGCGCCTCGATCCGGCGAGGAACCCGCTCTCGGACGCGACTCTCTCGCTCGCGGAATGCTACGCGCTGTGCGAGGGCGTCCAGAAATCCCACAGCCGCACGTATTATTTCTCGACCCGGCTTTTTCCGCCGGAGGTCGCCCGGCACGTCCATGCTCTTTACGCCTTCATGCGGTACGCCGATGAGATCGTGGACAATCCGGGAAGCCTCACCCTCGATGAACAGCTTATCCTCCTCGAAACCTTCGAGTCCGAGACGATGGCCGCCGTCGAAGGGGAGAAAGTCTCGAACCCGGTGCTTCGAGCGTACGGGAACACGGTGCGTGAGTGCGGCATCGAAAAGGAAGACATCTCGGCTTTCCTGGGAGCCATGAAGATGGACACGGGTGTTTTCCGGTACCGGACGTTCGGGGATCTCGAAGGGTACACGTATGGGAGCGCGGCGGTCGTCGGGCTGATGATGTGCCGTGTGATCGGGGCGCGGGACGAGGCCGCCCGGCCTCACGCCGAAGCCCTCGGGACGGCGATGCAACTCACGAACTTCCTCCGCGACATCGGGGAAGACCGTCTCCGGGGAAGGATATACGTCCCGCTCGAAGACCTCGACCGCTTCGGCTACTCGGAGCGCGACCTCGAGAACGCCGTCGTGGACGGGCGATTCAAATCCCTCATGGCTTTCGAGATGGAGCGGGCGCGGAGCCTTTACGCCGTCGCGGACGAGGGCATGGGGTACATTCCGAAAGGGAGGCGTTTCCCCGTCGTCGTGGCGCGGAATTTATACGCGGGGATCCTCGACCGCATCGAAGCCCGAGGCTACGATGTGTTCTCCGGTCGCGCCCGAACCTCGCTCGCAAAGAAGGTCTCGGTCGCCGCAACATGCGCCGCAAAGGAGCCGGGCGACATCGTGGCAAGGTTCCGCCGCACAGCCCCCGCGACATAGGCGCATCCGGGGCATCTCGCCGAATCTTCGTGAAGCTCTTCGCCTGAAAACTAACCGCGATCACACCCCGAACATCCTCCTCGGAAGCATCTTCCGAGTCTCGAAAAGCGCGGTTCTCATTACGCAACCCGTTCCTGTTTTTCCTGCAAAACGGAAATTTTTTGCATTTTGGGATCGCAGCGTATAGGGTAATTGGCTATGTATCGAGCCAAGTTTCGCCGCCGACATTGGCGGTGCGGCGGGCTGGGAAGCATAAGCTATGGATATGGAGGGGTTTCGTGACGGCGGATGGCGAGCAGTCTTTCGGGAGCAATCCCACGGGGGTTCGGGAGACGGATCACTATGAGATCGAGTACGTCCAAAGTTTCGTCGAGAAGTGGGACGAACTCATTGACTGGGAATCGCGGGGCGAGAGCGAAGGCAATTTCTTCATCGAACGCCTCAAAGAACGCGGCGCGGTGAAGATCCTCGACGCGGCGACCGGGACGGGCTTCCATTCGGTGCGGCTTCTCAACGAGGGCTTCGAGGTCGTGAGCGCCGACGGAAGCGCGGAGATGCTCATAAAGGCGTTCGAGAACGGACGCGAATTCGGCGGGCATATTTTGAGAACGGTTCATGCGGATTGGCGGTGGCTGAGGCGCGATGTGAACGGCGAGTACGATGCGATCATATGCCTCGGCAACTCGTTCACGCACCTTTTCTCCGAACAGGATCGGAGGAAGACGCTGGCCGAGTTTTACTCGATGCTCCGCCACGACGGCGTTCTCATACTCGATCAGCGGAACTACGACGCGATACTCGACCACGGATACTCGTCGAAGCACACATATTATTACTGCGGCGACGCGGTGAACGTCGAGCCGGAGTACGTGGACGAGGGACTCGCCCGCTTCCGCTACGACTTCGCCGACGGCGCGGAGTTCCACCTGAATATGTATCCGCTCAGAAAAGAATACGTCCGGCGGCTCATGGAGGAAGTCGGTTTCCAGAGGATCGAGACGTACGGGGATTTCCAGGAAACATACCGGGAGGAAGAGCCGGACTTCTTCATCCACATAGCCGAGAAAATGTACATCGAGGACGAAACCGAGGGGGGAAAGTGAGCGAGAAGGAACTCTCGAACGGGACACCGGACTCCGTGGACGTCGCGCGGGATTATTACAATTCCGACGATGCCGACGGTTTTTACTCCACGATATGGGGCGGCGAAGACATCCACGTCGGGCTGTATGAAAACGAGGGCGAACCGATCTTCGACGCAAGCCGACGCACCGTCGAGCGGATGGCCGCGAGGCTCAATGGCCTCGGCGAGAACGCCCGCGTCCTCGACATCGGGGCGGGATATGGCGGGGCGGCGAGGCATCTCGCCGGGAGCCGGGGGTGCAAAGTTTTCGCGCTCAATCTCAGCGAGGTCGAGAACGAGCGGAACCGGAGGATGAACGAGGAGGCGAACCTCGACCATCTCATCGAGGTCGTGGACGGCTCTTTCGAAGAGGTTCCTTTCGAGGACGGCTCCTTCGACGTCGTGTGGTCGCAAGACGCCATCCTCCACAGTGGCGAGCGCGAGAAGGTCGTCGAGGAAGTTTCGAGGGTTCTCAAGGACGCCGGGGAGTTCGTGTTCACTGATCCGATGCAGTCCGACGGCTGCCCCGAGGACGTGCTTCAGCCGATACTCAACCGCATCCACCTCGACTCCCTCGGCTCGCCGGAATTCTACCGGGACACAGCGAGGCGCTTCGGAATGAGGGAACTCGCCTTCGAGAACCACACGAAACAACTCGCCACGCACTATGCCCGCGTCCTCGAAGAAACCGAAAAGCGGGAAGACGAACTCGCGGACATAACGAGCGAAGAATACATCGAGCGCATGAAGGCCGGTTTGAAGCATTGGGTGGACGGCGGGAATCGGGGGCATCTCGTGTGGGGAATTTTCCACTTCGGTCGGTTCGCGGGTCGCTCCGCGCCTGGTTTTTAGTTGTTGGTTATTGGTTGTTGGAAAAAGCCAAAAACTCGAGCGTGTCGGCCATGTCCGCCTCGACCGTCAGGGTTGTCGGTTTTTAGTTTTTGCCAATAGCCACAAACCAATAACCAACAACCCCGGCGCGAAGCGTCGGTTGTATTCCGCGTCTCGCCGTGATGTAATTTCACGGCTGCGAGGCAGATTAGGCAGCGCTCATCGAGAGCGGTCGAGGGACGGGCCTTATGACACCGCGGCTACCGGCGAGAGGGAGGCTTTCCCCCACGACAGGTGCCAACTCCCGCGGAGGGCGGCCTCCGAGAGATGAGTCGGACCACCGGACTCCTCTCTTCATGCGAGCGCGATTTTTGGTCGGCTATGGAGAAAGGTTTGTGTTTTGAGTTTCAGCTTCACCGAACGGATGGAAGGTCGGGTTCTCATCGGCGACGGCGCGATGGGTACCCTCCTCGGAGAACGCGGCGTCGGCTTCAAACATCCCTATGACCGGGCGAATATTTCGAAGCCCGACCTCGTTCGAACGCTCCACGAAGAATATATCCGCGCCGGGGCGAACCTCATCGAGACGAATACCTTTTCCGCGAACCGCGTGAAACTCTCACAATACAAACTCGAAGAGAAGGTGCGCGAGATAAACATCGAGGGCGCGCGCCTCGCCCGGAGAGCCGTGGATGACGCGCCGTCGAATGGCGAGAAGCCCGCCGTCCTCGGGGCGATCGGGCCACTCGGGAAGCCCCTCTCCCCCATCGGGCAAATCTCGCACGACGAGGCCGAAGGGATTTTCCGCGATCAAAGCGAGGCCCTCGTCGAGGGCGGCGTGGACGCCATCCTCCTCGAAACCTTCACCGATCTCACCGAACTTCGGATAGCTTATGAAACCGCCAAAGAATTCGGACTTCCGATACTCGCGTACAAAACCTTCGTCGAGGACGGCGAACGTCTCGCGGACGGGCTTCCGGTGAAGGTGGCTCGGGAGATGGCCGGATGGGGCGTGGAACTCGTCGGGTCGAATTGCACCGTCGGGCCGCAGCGGATGGTCGGGATCATCGAGCAAATGTCGGCGGAGATCGGGCCGGTCGCAGCCATGCCGAACCCCGGACTCCCGCAAATTATTGACGGAACCATTCATTACCGGCGCGACGTCGGACACTTCGCCGAGTACGCCGTGAAGCTCGCCGAGGCCGGGGCGAGGCTCATCGGCGGATGTTGCGGGACGACGCCGGAGCATACGAAGGCCATCTCTGACGCGCTCCGCGACTTCGAGGTCGGAGATACGAAAACGTACGGAAACGTTGTCGTGAAGGAAGACGTCGAAGAAGAGGCCGCCGCCGAGCCGGTCTCCGACTTCGCGCAGCGGATCGAAGATGGGTTCGCCGTCACGGTCGAGGTGGATCTCCCCCGCGGAAACGACATCTCCGAGGTCATCGAAGCCTCGCGGGCATTGAAAAACCGCGGCGTCCACGCGATAGATATTTCGGACGGCGCTCGGGCGCGGCTCCGGATGCACCCGGTCGCGGTGGCGAAGATCGTTCAAGAAGAGGTCGGCATCGAGGTCGTGGCGCACATATGCTGCCGGGACCGGAACACGATCGGTCTTCAATCCGACCTCCTTTCGGCGGCGGCTCTCGGGGTTCATAATGTTCTTGCGATAACCGGCGACCCGCCCATGATCGGCGACTATCCCGAGGCGACGGGGGTTTTCGACACCGACGCCATCGGCCTCGTCCACATCCTCGCCGAGATGAACAAAGGCCGCGACCTCGCCGGGAATTCCATCGGACGCGCTCCGGGATTCCTCATCGGCGCGGCATTCAACCCGACCGCCGAAGATCTTCCGGCGGAGGTTCAAAAACTGAAGCGGAAGATTGACGCGGGGGCGCACGCGTATTGGACGCAGCCCGTCTTCAAAATAGACGATCTCGAACGCGCCATCGAAGAGATCGAGGCGGCGGGACTCACCGACGACGCGAAGCTCCTCCTCGGCCTCATGCCGCTCCGGAGCGCGAAACAAGCCGAGTTCCTCCACCATGAAGTCCCCGGCATAAACATCCCGGAAACCGTGCGGAAAGGACTCGCCGAACTCTCGCCGGAGGACGCACCGAAATACGGGGTGGAAGTCGCGCAGAATCTGCTCGTCGAGGCGAAGCCGCTCGTGAACGGGGCGTACATAATGCCGCCCGCGAGCGCGCCGGAACTCGCGGGGGATGTGGTGGAGGCGATGAGCGTTTGAAGCTCGTCAGCCTGTCAGCCGGGACGGATGCGTCCTCCGGGCGAATGCCCGAGGAGGTCGCGGCGGAGATGCTTTCCGTCGTCGGCCTCGAACAGTTCCGCGAAACCGCATCGTCGGCGAAATAGAGGTATAAAAAGAACATGATCACGGATAAAAACCAAGCGAACACCGGAAGCCGAAGCGAGCGAGTCGAGAAGTTCCGCGAGATTTTGAAGCAAAGAATCCTCATCCTCGACTGCGCGATGGGAACCATGATCCAAAGCTACGACCTCGAAGAGTCGGACTATCGGGGCGAACGCTTCGCCGACCACGGCTCGGATCTCAAAGGGAACAACGACCTCCTCTCCATAACCCAGCCGGGCATAATCTACGACATCCACACCGCGAACTTCGACGCCGGAGTGGACATCGTCGAGACGAACACCTTTTCTTCGACGAGCATCGCACAGGCGGATTATCACCTCGAAGACCACGCATACGAACTCAACTTCGAGGCCGCCAAAGTCGCCCGGAAAGCCGCCGACGACTTCACCGAAAAAGACCCGGACCGCCCGCGATTCGTGGCCGGGGCGATGGGGCCGACGAACCGGACCGCCTCCATATCCCCCGACGTGAACAACCCCGGCTTCCGAAACACGACCTTCGACGAACTGAAAGAAGCGTACAAAGAAGAGGCGCGGGGTCTCGTCGAGGGCGGAGCGGACCTCCTTCTCATCGAGACGATCTTCGACACTTTGAACGCGAAGGCCGCCATCTTCGCGGTCGAGGAATATTTGGAGGACGAAGGACTCGACGTTCCCATCATGATCTCCGGCACGATCACGGATGCGTCGGGACGGACTCTTTCCGGGCAAGTCACCGAAGCGTTTTGGAATTCGGTGCGACACGCGAACCCCATAAGCGTGGGCTTGAATTGCGCCCTCGGGGCGAAGGAACTCCGCCAATACGTGGAAGAACTCTCCCGCGTCGCGGACACGAACGTGAGCGTCCATCCGAACGCGGGGCTTCCGAACGAGTTCGGGGAATACGATGAGTCGCCGGAGGCGATGGCCGAGGAGATCGGGGAATGGGCATCGAGCGGATTCGTGAACATCGTCGGCGGATGCTGCGGGACGACGCCCGACCACGTTCAAGCGATATCTGAAGCGGTGTCGGAGCATCCCCCGAGGGGCATCCCCGAAGTCGAGCGGAAGCTGCGCCTCTCCGGCCTCGAACCTTTCAGCGTCGGATCCGACTCCCTCTTCGTGAACGTCGGAGAACGCACGAACGTCACCGGCTCGGCGCGTTTCAAAGACCTGATTCTCAACGACGATTACGAAACGGCCCTCGATGTCGCGCAGCAACAAGTCGAAAACGGCGCCCAAGTTATTGACGTGAACATGGACGAAGGCATGCTCGACGGCGAAGAGGCGATGGTCACCTTCCTCAATCTCGTCGCCTCCGAGCCGGACATTTCGCGCGTCCCGGTCATGATCGACTCCTCGAAATGGGACATCATCGAAGCCGGGCTGAAATGCGTCCAGGGAAAGTCCGTCGTCAACTCCATAAGCATGAAGGAGGGCGAGGAGGAGTTCATCCGGCAAGCGAAGCTCCTCAAAAAATACGGAGCGGCGGTCATCGTGATGGCCTTCGACGAGGAGGGGCAGGCGGACACGAAGGAGCGGAAGGTCGAGATATGCGCCCGCGCATACAAGCTCCTCACGGAGACGGTCCATTTTCCGCCCGAGGACATCATCTTCGACCCGAACATCTTCGCCATCGCCACCGGCATTGACGAACACAACAACTACGGCGTGGATTTCATCGAAGCGGTGCAGGAAATCTCCGAGAGCCTCCCGCACGCGAAAACGTCCGGCGGCGTCTCGAACGTTTCGTTCTCGTTCCGGGGGAACAATCCGGTGCGAGAGGCGATTCACGCGGTTTTCCTGTATCACGCCATCGAGGCCGGACTGACGATGGGGATCGTGAACGCCGGGCAACTCGGCGTTTATTCGGACATTGACGAGGAGCTTCGCGAGGCCGTCGAGGATGTGGTTCTCAATCGGCGCGACGATTCGACCGAAAGGCTCCTCGAACTCGCGGAGAGATACAAAAACGAGGCGAGCGGCGCGTCGAACGAGAAGAACCTCGAATGGCGCGAATGGGAGGTCGAGAAACGCCTCGAACACGCGCTCGTCAAAGGCATCACGGATTATGTGGTTGACGACACCGAGGAGGCGCGGAAGAACGCCGAGCAGCCCATCGAGGTCATCGAAGGCCCACTCATGGACGGAATGAACGTCGTCGGAGATTTGTTCGGCGACGGGAAAATGTTCCTTCCACAAGTCGTCAAATCCGCGCGTGTGATGAAGAAGGCGGTCGCGCATCTCATCCCGTACATCGAGGCGGAGAAGAGCGAGAAGCAAAAGCCGAACGGGATCATCGTGATGGCGACGGTGAAGGGCGACGTGCATGACATCGGGAAGAACATCGTGGGCGTCGTCCTCCAATGCAACAATTTCGAGGTCATTGACCTCGGGGTGATGGTTCCTTCCGCCAAGATTTTGGAGGTCGCCAAAGAGAAGGGCGCGGACATCATCGGCCTCTCCGGGCTGATCACACCCTCGCTCGATGAGATGGCGCACAACGCGAAGGAGATGGCTCGGGAGGGATTCGACATTCCGCTCCTCATCGGCGGGGCGACGACGAGCAAAACGCACACGGCGGTGAAAATAGCTCCGGGCTACGAGAATCCCGTTATTTATGTGAAGGACGCTTCTCGGGCTGTCGGCGTCGCTCAAAACCTCGTGAGCGAGAAGCGGCGGGA
>Ga0136627_1000691_pt1 | contig 12971 bp, 9 predicted proteins | sample AntDrymUQ4892206_2_FD_104652 | JGI IMG/M metagenome (GOLD analysis project Ga0136627, IMG submission 104652) | Polar desert sand microbial communities from Dry Valleys, Antarctica - metaG UQ489 (22.06) | ecosystem: Environmental > Terrestrial > Soil > Desert | place: Antarctica: Dry Valley... | reverse complement strand
CGTGCTGCGCGAGCGCGGCAAACTGTCCTCGGAGGGCATCTGCGTGGCGGTGGTGCAAGTCGACCAGCACTCGCGCATCACCGAGGAACCCCAGATCTTCCAGCAAGGCGTCATCTACGAGCCGAACCAGGCGTCGCTGCTGGAGATTGCCGCCAAGACCTTGGCTGAGGAGCTGGCCCGCAACCACGGCGACAACGATCCGGCCGTCGTGCGCCGCACCACCTCCACAGTCCTGGGTCGCTTCTGGAAGGACCAGACCGGTCGCCGCCCGGTGATCCTGCCGATCCTGGTGGAAGTTTGATGTCGCGCTCGCCGACCAAGAAGCTGCCGACGAGCAGGTCGGCCAGGTCGGCCAGGTCGGCCAAGTCGGCCAAGTCGACGTCGCGGTCCACCTCGACCGCCCGCACCACGTCGCGTGCACCGACGCGCGCTAACGGCGCCCGCCGCGCCGGCGGGGACCCGGCCACCAGCAGCGCCCGCGAGGTGTGGGGCATCGGGTTGCTGGTCCTGGCCGTCCTGGCCGCCCTTGGGGTCTGGTTCGACCGGGCCGGCGGTCTCGGCACCTACCTGTTCCTGCTGTTCCGTGGGCTGTTCGGCGTGTTCGGTCTGCTGGCCCCTGTGGTCCTGGCGGCGGCCGGTGTGACGCTGCTGCGCGCCAAGCGCCGGGGCAACGCCCGGGTGGCGGTTGGCGTGGTCGTCACGCTGGTGGCGACCTCGGGTCTGTGGCATCTGGCCGCCGGCGCGCCGTCGTTCGACGCCCGGTTGCGCGCGCTGCACCGCTCCGGCGGCTGGCTCGGCGCGCTCGCCTCCCTGCCGCTGCAGTCGGTGGCGGCGACCGCCGGGGCGGTGGTGCTGTTGCTGGCGCTGCTGTGCCTTGGGCTGTTGGTGACAACCGCCACGCCACCCGGAACCGTCATCCGTGCGGTCACCGGGGCCTGGGCGGCGGCGCGCGACCGTGTGGCCGAGCGTCGCGAACGGCGACGGCTCGCGGCGGAGGAGGCCGCGGAGGCCCGGCAAGCGCAGGAGGCAGCGCAGGGCGGAGACGCACAAGACGCCGGCAACGCCGAGCAGGATGGCGCGTCGTCCCCGCCTGGGAAGGACGCCGCTCAGGGTGACGGCGAAGGCGGCGAGACGGTCATCGTCTATGACGACCCCGACGCCACGGGGCCTATCTACACCGATCATGTGAACGCCGGAACCGCTGGCGCCGTCGCCGCGGGGGATGCGCCCCCGTCGGACACCCGCCTGCTGCCCGCGGGACTGCGCACCGATGGCACGGCGGCGACCAAGCTCCAGCCGCTGCCTGCCCAGGACCCGTGGGCCGACTACGCGCTGCCGTCGCTGTCGCTGCTGCGCAGCGGACGTGCCGCGCCCGGCAACAAGCGGACGCTGGATCAGATGACGCGCGCGCTGGAGCACACCCTGCACCAGTTCGGCGTCGACGCCCGCGTCGCGCGGGTGACCCGCGGGCCGACCGTGACCCGCTTTGAGCTGAGCCTCGGCGACGGCGTCCGTGTTGGGGCGGTGACCAAGCTGGGCGACGACATCTCCTACGCCCTGGCCACCGCCGAGATTCGCATCGTCGCGCCGATCCCCGGCAAGTCGGCCATCGGCATCGAGGTGCCCAACCGCGACCGGGACCTGATCACCCTCGGCGACGTGCTGCGCTCACCCGAGGCGGCCAACCAGCACCATCCGCTGACCGCCGGCATCGGTGTGGATATCGCCGGCAACCCGGTCCTGGTCAACCTGGCCACGATGCCCCACCTGCTGATCGCGGGTGCCACCGGGTCGGGCAAGTCGGTGACCATGAACGACATCGTCACCAGCGTGGTCATGCGATCCTCGCCGGCGCAGGCGCGCATGATCCTGATCGACCCCAAGCGGGTCGAGCTCAATCACTACGAGGGCATCCCGCACCTGCTCACGCCCGTCGTGACCGACCCCAAGCGGGCCACCGAAGCGCTGGCGTGGACGGTCAAAGAGATGGAGGAGCGCTACGAGCGCCTGGCCCTGCTGGGCTACCGCAACATCGACACCTACAACTCGGCAGTTCGCGATGGCACGATCCGCGCCGCGCCCGCCCTGTCCGGTCGCAGCGACGAGGCGGGTGAGGGCGGTGCCGTAGGCGCCGCCGGCGGGCGGGGATCGAAATGGCAGTTGCTGCCTTACATCCTGCTGGTCATCGACGAGCTGGCCGACCTGATGATGGTCGCGCCCCGTGATGTTGAGGGCGCCATCGTGCGGATCGCCCAGATGGCGAGGGCGGTCGGTATCCACCTCGTCGTGGCGACCCAGCGGCCGTCGGTGGATGTCGTGACCGGGCTGATCAAGGCCAACATCCCCTCGCGGATCGCCCTGGCGATGGCGACCCATGCCGACAGCCGCACGATCTTGGACTCCGGCGGTGCCGAAAAGCTCGTCGGCCACGGCGACATGCTGTTCCTGCCGGCGAACGCCAGCAAGCCGCACCGCCTCCAGGGCTGCTTCATCGACGAGGCCGAGATCGAGCCGATCGTCGGCCATTGCAAGCGCCAGCGCGAGGCCGACTACACCTCTGGCATCGTTCGCTCGGGGCACCAGGCGTCCTTCGCCGACATCACCGGTGACGACGCCTCCGACGAAGAACTGACCCGCGCCGCGATGGATCTGGTAGTCCGGTCAGGTCTCGGCTCCACCTCGATGCTGCAGCGCAAGCTCAAGGTCGGCTTCGCCCGCGCTGGCCGGCTCATGGACGAGCTGGAGACGATGGGCGTGGTCGGCCCGTCCGAAGGTCCCAAGGCCCGTGCCGTCCTCATGAGTGTCGACGAGCTCGAACAGAGCGACAGCCAGGACGCCTAGGCCGCGGCTTCGCCCGGCGCCAGGTACCGGTAGCCGCTGGCGGCCTCCGCGGCGAGCCAGGCATTGACGCCATCGAGTCCCCGTTCGTTGAGCTGTGCGTCGTGGATCGCGAACGTCCGCTGCGGCTTGACCGCCTTGACGAAGTCGATCGCCTCGTCGGTGCGCAGCCACGACCCGTGTACCGGCACCAGCAGGGTTTCGATCGGCTGGTCGGGAACGTGGAGGGCATCGCCGGGGTGATACAGGCGATCCTCGACGACGTAGCCGAGGTTGGCGCAGTCTGGCTGCCCGTCGTAGATGAAGGCATGCCGCGACCCGACCGCCCGTACCTTGAAGCCCGCGGCGGTGCACTCCTGGCCGGAGGTCATCGGGATAACGATCAGCCCACGGGTCGCCTCCAGTGCGGCGATCCGCGCGTCGGCGGGCGCGTAAACGGGGACCCCCAGCCCCGCCAGCCGAAGGACATCGACATGGTCGACGTGCTCATGGGTGACGAGCACAGCGTTCGCGCCGAGCAGGGCGCGCGGCTCGCTCCAGATTCCCGGGTCGATGACCAGGACGCCGCCGCCCTGCTCGAGCCGTACGCAGGCGTGGGTGTACTTGGTGATTTGCATGATGAGCACCGTACGCCGAGCTGTGGGGCCGTCACCGGTGTTGGTGTTGCGTTGCCTCCGTAGTCGGAGGCAACGCTTCAGGCGCGGCGGGGCTAGGCGACCCGCGCCGGCTGGATCGCCGGCGGGAGCACGGCGTCGACGGTGGCGGGAAGGCGCACGCTGAAGGTCGAGCCCACACCCAGCATCGAGTCCACACCGACATCACCGCCGAGCGCGCGCGCCAGCGCCCGGACGATGTACAGGCCAAGGCCGGCACCGCTGGTGGTCATGACCAACGGGTCCTCCACACGCTCGAATCGCTCGAAGATGCGCTCGCGGTCCTCCGGCGGGATGCCACGACCGCGGTCGGTCACGGCCAGCAGTACCCCCTGGCCGTCTTCGGCGAGGCGAACGTCCACGCGCGTCCTCGCCTCGGAGAACTTGCAGGCATTGCCAACCAGGTTGTCGAGGATCTGCCGCAGCCTGATGGGGTCGGTGACCGTCACCAGCGTCTCGGGCGCGTCCAAGGCGATCTCGTGGTGGGGGTGGACCGAAGGCAACTGCTCGGTGACGTCACGAGCCAAGGCGGCCAGGTCGGTCGGCGCTAACCGCACCCGCGGAGCGGCGTCGTCCGCCGAGGACAGCTGCCCGACCAGCAGCAGGTCCTCCACCAGGCGCGTCAGGTGGTCGGAGCTCTGCTCGATCTGCGCCAGCAGCTGCTCGCGGCGGTCGGCAGGCACCCGCTCCCAGCGGTGACGCAGCAGCTGGGCGTTGCCCTTGATGGGGGTCAGCGGGGTGCGCAGCTCATGACTGACGATCGACAGCATGTCGTCTTTCATGCGCGCCACCCGCCGCTCGGTGGTGACGTCGTGCACGACGGCGACCCGCAGCTCACCGTGGGCGCGGTCGCGCACCGTCGAGACTGACACTCGCCAGACGCGTTCGCTGTCGTTGTCGCCGCGCACGACATCGTGGACGCCCTCGCTGGCCCACGGGCCGGCACCAAGGACCTCGGTGGCCCGACGCTGCAGCGCGGCGGGCCCTTCCACCTGCGCCAGCGCCGCCATCGCCGGGTTGCACAGCCGCACCAGCCCGTCGGCGTCCAGCACGAGAATGCCGTCACCGGTGCCGTCGACGACCGCGCCGAGGGTCGCCCGCTCCTGGCGCAGGAAGGTCGCGGCCACCGATCGCTGGGCGTGCACACGCGCCGACGCGGCCAAGCGTTCCAACCACTCCCGCCCCTGTCCGCGCGGGTCCAGCTCGCCAGACCACACGACGAGCACGGCGTCACCGAGGCCGAGTGCGACGCACTCGCCGGCCACGGCCAGCCCCAGCGCTCCGGCCTGCGTGACCAGCGGCTGCGGCAGCGTCGCCTCGACCGGGCAGCCGCCGCTGCCCGCAGGCACCGCACCGAGCCAGCTGCCGTCGCGCCACACCGCCGCGTTGCTGCCCAGAATCGTTCCGACGCCGGCGATAAGGGCAGTCCGCACCTGGTCGGGGTCGGCGGCATCGCCGAGTCGGTGCTCGACCTCGACAAAGGCCTGCGAGCGCTCACGGTCGACGCGGGCGCGCACCTCCTGCCGGTAGGCGGCATGCAACAGCACCAGCGGTACGGCCAGGGTCGGCAGGGCCCAGGGGTGGAAGGTGAACAGCAGCACGCCCAGCAGCCCGAGGCACGCGTTGCCGGCGGCGAGCAGCGCTGCGGTCCCGATCATCCGGCGCACCGTGGCGGCGAAGTCGTCGCCGCTGGTGGTGGCGATGATGCCGGCGACGGTCACGGTGTTGACGACCAGGAACAGGGCGACACCGATGGCGGCTGCCGCGACGGCCGAGGGTCCGACCGTGCCGGGCCGGGGAGCCAGCAGCTGGACCACCAAGGTCGCGGCGGCGGCTCCGGCCACGTACTGCGCCAGGTTGAAGGCGAGCTTGACCAGCCGCTGACGCTCAAGCAGCTGCCAGGCGGTGATCGCCAGCACTGCCGCGACCAGCACGGTCGTCGGCGGCGTCAGCAACAACCCTGCCGCCAGCGTCGCGTCACCCAACGTGAAGCGAGCGGTGCCACCGCGCCGGTAGGGAAGATCCACACGGATGGCTTCCCCACCCGCGATGGCGGTCGCCAGCAGCACGATGTCGAGGAGGGACGGCAGCGTCGCGTCGACGGCGACTGCCGCGACCGCCAGAGCAACCGCGACCGCCGCCGTCGCCTGGACCAGCCGGCGCGCCGCCGGAGGCAGCGCGGCGACGGGTGGGCGGGGCGTCCTGGCCACCGCCGGGATCACGGGGCGGTCATCGACAGCGCCGGGATCACGAGGCGGTCAGCGACCAGCTGTCCCCGGCCCAGCGCACCGCTGCCCAGCGCACGGCGGCCCAGCGCACGGCCGTCCAGCGCACGGCGGCCCAGCGGACGGCCCCGAAGTCGTCGCCGTTCCACTCTCCACCGACCCAGCCGTCTCCGGCCCAGCGGACCGCCCCCCACTGCGCTAGCTCCCAGTCCTCGTCCCCCCAGTGGTTCCCGGCCCAGCGGACCGCGGCCCAGCGCACGGCGGCCCAACGGACCGCGGCCCAGCGCACGGCCTGCGGAGAGGCGAACCCGTCGTTGCGGCCGTCACCCTTGCCGTGGCCCCAGCCGTTGCCCTTGCCGTCGCCCCGGCCCTTCCCCCGCCCGCGGCCCTTGCCCGGGTCGGCGGCCAGCGCCGCTGCCACCGTGTCCACCGCATCCAGCTGCCCGCCAGCGGCCAGCAGTGCGTCAGTCAGACCATCGCCGTCCAGGTCCGGCCGAGCCGAGGAGGCCAGGGCTGCCACACCGGCCGCCAGGGCGGTCGACATCGACGTGCCGCTGCCACGAAACAGCCCGTCGTCGCTGACCGCATCCGGGTAGGCGCGAGCAATCACCGAGTCCAGGGGCAGCGAACCCACGTTGCGGACGCCGGAGGCGTGCAGATCGGGCTGGGCGACGCCATCTCGGTCGAGGCCCGAAGCAGAGAAGGCGGCCGTCACGTCATCGTCGCGGGCAGGGGTCCCCTGGTCGTCGTCGGCTCCGACGGAAACTGATCCGGGGCTGGTGGCCGGTGAGGCGAGGGCGCCAGGGCCATCATTGCCCGACGCAGTCACCACCAGGACGCCGTCGGCGGCCAGCCGCTCGATGCCCCGGTCCAGCAGCTGTGCCGCTTCGGTGTTCGGGTCGACCGCCAGGGCCAGAGCGGCGACTCGGATGCCCGCCGCGCGGCCAGGGCCGTCCAGCCACTGCAGGGCTGACAGCACCGAGCCCAAGGTCGTGGTGCCGTCGGGCGCGGCGACCTTCAACGAAAGGATCCCCGCCTCGGGAGCGACGCCGCGTGCGACGGATCCCCGACCGGCGATCAGCGACGCCAGGAACGTCCCGTGTCCATACCCGTCCCCGCCGCCGGTGCCACTGAAGTCAATCTCACCGGCGACCGCACCGTCCAGCGCCGGGACCGCAGCCACCCCCGTGTCGATCAAGGCGACCACGGCGCGCTTTCCGGCAAAGGAGTCGGCCCAGGCCTGCGGCGCGCGCGTGCTGGTCACGCCACTATCCAGCTGCAGGCCCGAGTCCGGGTCGACATCCGCGAGGGACTCCCAGCGCAGTCCCGCGTCGGCGTCGAGCGCGGTGTCGGGGGCCGCGGCGCCCGTGACCACGACCGCGCCGGCCACCGGGAGCCGCTCGGCGATCACGGCCCTGGCCGGAAGCGGGTCGGTGGCGAGCTGCAGCCAGCTCACGCGCGGCGATTCGAGGGGAACCAACAGGGTGGCCACCAACGTCAACAGCAGGGCAGCACACATGGCCTGCAGGGGCCGCAGCGGCCGGGCGATGAGTTCCATGGCGCTCCCTGGTTCGAATGGGTCAGGTGTCGTTACAGAAAATGATCGGGAGGAGCAGTCCCTGACTACAGGGTCATTCCCGCATATCACCCGAATGGGCTAGTCCGCTTTGCCCCAGAATCTCCGCGTCGGGTGGGTTACCCTGCCGGACCCGGCCCGGGGCCGCAGACAGGAGGTCCGTTTGATGCGCAAGGCCGTTTGATGCGCAAGGCCACAGCCGTGGCGGCGCTGCGCCGGCAGCGTCTCGCCACCATCTCGCTACTGGCGTCGTTGCCTGACGCGGCCTGGGAACGCCCGGGCGAAGCCGGCGACGGGCTGAACGTGCACGGCTTGGCGGCTCACCTCGTGGTCGCCGACGAGGCCCTGTTGGTGAGCCGCTGGCTGTCGGGCCGAGAGGGTGCCCGCCGGCTGGCCAACGTCGTCGGCTGGCACGACGGTGGGCTCGCGGCCTGGTCCAGCGCCTCGCCGGGCGAGGTCCTCGCGGCGCTGGCTCGAAACGGCGACCGGGTCGCCGCCATGGTGCGGGCCACCCCCAGCGCCGCCGTGAACCTGCGCGCATCCGGCGCCCAAGGGCGTCGCTCGTTCCTGCTGCAGGCGCTGGGCCGTCGAGTACTGCACGAGTTCGCGCATCGCGACGACATCGCCGTGGCGGCAGGGGTCGGCCGCGATCTCGAGGGACCCAGCCGGCCCGTCGCCGATGCGCTGACCTTCACGGTGCTCCAGCAGTTCCCGGCCGAAGTCCTGCCGACCCTGGCCGTGGACAGCGGGGTGGTGCGCCTCGCCATCGATCCGATGGGCGCAAGCGCCTGCTCGCCGCCGGTGCGCTCACAGGCTCCGGGGCTGCAGACCTGGAGCTTTGACTTCGCGCGCAAGCAGTACGGCCCGAGGGTGTCAGCGAGGCCGGACGCCACCATCGCCGTGGCAGCTGACGCACTGGCGTTGCTGCGCACGGGACGACGCTGCTGGCGAGCGCTGACCCCGGCCCAGTTGTCGGTCGCCGGCGACGCGGCGCTGGCCGCCGTCCTGCTCGACGCGGTCGCCACGCCCCGCCTCGCCAGCGGCTCTCGAACCGCTCCAGCGGCCTGACGCCACCTGTTCCGCCAGCCAGGTCGCCGGTCCCGCCGCTCCTATACTGGACTCGCCACCCTCCAGGAGGCAGCCAGCCGCTCACAGGAAGTCCGTCCTCCCACCATGGCCACCGGTATCGGCGAGACGCTGCGGACCGCCCGCCGCCAACAAGGTGTGGCGCTGTCGGACGCGGTGGCCCAGACACGGGTGCGCGAGTCCTACCTGACGGCGCTGGAGGAAGAGAACTTTGCCGTCCTCGGCGGGCATGTCTATGCCAAGGGCTTCTTGCGCAGCTATGCGCGATTTCTCGGCCTGGATCCCGAGCCGCTGGTGGAGGCCTACCGGGCCGAGCATGAGCAGGCTGACGACCTGGTGTCGCTGGTCCAACGCCGGCCGGCCGTGGCGATGCGCAGCCAGCGGCCTCCTGGGCTGATCATCGGGTTGGGCGTCGTCGCCTTGGTGATCGTCACGCTGTTCATCATCGGTCTCGGTGCCAACGGCCGGCCCGGTTCCGACGTCGTCCTGCGAGGGGCACCTGAGCCGGTCCGCACCTCCGAACCCGCCCAAGCCGCCGCCCGGTCGCCGACCGGGCGCAGCGAGCGCCCGCGCCCGCAGGGTGCTCGTCCTCGCGAGCGCACCGGGCCTCGACAGGAGCCCAACCGGGAGTCGAATCGCGAGCCCGCCGGGGTCCCCGTGCCGAACACCGATCCCACCGAGCAGGTGAGCGGCGACGAGGTGGATCTGGAGCTGGCGAGCACGGGCGGTGACTCGTGGATGCGGGTGACGGTCGACGGCGTGGAGCAGTTCGAAGGCGTCCAGCCTCAGGGGGAAACGGAGTCCTACTCGGGACAGTCGATCACGGTGCGCATCGGTGACGCGGGGGTGGTCGAGGTCACGGTCAACGGGGAGGAGCGCGGGCATCTCGGCGACCGCCGGCAGGTGGTGGACAAGACCTACACCGTCACGGGGTCGGCATGACCCAGGCGACCGTGACCGGCGCGGGCTCGGTCGCGGTGGTGACGCTGGGGTGCGGGCGCAACGAGGTGGACTCTGACCAGGTCGCGGGCGCTCTTGGCGCCGCCGGCTTCCCGCTGGTCGCCGATCCCGACGACGCCGACCTCGTCCTGGTGAACACCTGCACCTTCATCGCGCCGGCGCGCCAGGAGTCGATCGAGGTGGTGCTGGACGCCTGTGACACCGACCGGCCCGTCCTCGTCATCGGCTGCATGGCCGAGCGGTACGGGCAGGAGCTGCGTGCCGCGCTGCCCGAGGTCGCCGGCGTCCTGAGCTTCGCCGACTACCCACGGCTCCCCCAGATCGTGGCCGCGGTGCTGGCCGGTCAGCCCGTGCCGGCACCGCCGGTGGCCGAATCCGGCCACGGCCTACCGCTGCTGGTCGGCGACGCCGCACCCGCCGGCGCATCCGTGGGCAGCACCTCGCCCACCGCCGGTGCACGGCCGGCCGCGCAGGTCCCGGCGCGGCCGGCGGCCCCGCCCACCGCGTCCTTTCCGGTGCGCACCGTCCCCCATGGCCCCTGGGCCTACCTCAAGCTGGCCGGCGGCTGTGACCGGGTCTGCACCTTCTGCGCCATTCCATCGTTTCGTGGGCGCTTCGCGTCCCGGCCGCTATCCGAGGTGGTGGCCGAGGCGCGCTGGCTGGTCGGTTCGGGGGGGCGCGAGCTGGTGTGCGTCAGCGAGAACACCACCAGCTGGGGCAAGGACCTGCCCAGCGGCCGGCGCGGGCAGGTTGACTTGATCCGCGCCTTCGAGGGCATCGAAGGGCTGGAGCGTGTGAGGCTGCTGTACCTCCAGCCGGCCGAGATCATCCCCGAGCTGCTCGACGCCATGGCCGACAGCCCGGTGGTCGCCGGCTACTACGACCTCTCCCTCCAGCACGCCAGCCCGCCGGTGCTCGCGCGGATGGCTCGCAGCGGTGGTGCCGAGCGGTTCCTGCGGCTGCTGGCCGACATCCGCGCACGGGATCCTCGAGCGGTGTTCCGCTCGTCATTCATCACGGGTTTCCCCGGCGAGACCGAAGCCGACGTTGACATCGTCGAGCAGTTCCTGATCGACGCGCGCTTGGACTGGACCGGCTTCTTTCCGTTCTCGGTCGAGGACGCAACGCCTTCGGCGACGATGCCCGACCAGGTGGACGCGGCCGTCGCCCGCGCGCGGCGTGACCGCCTGACGCAGGTGGCCGAGGCCGCCGCCGCCGACGCCGCCGACGGCTTCGTCGGCAGGACGCTGTCGGTGCTGGTCGAGTCGGTCAGCGGTTCGCAGGCGGTCGGCCGGTCCTACCGGGAGGCGCCCGACACCGACGGCGAGGTGCGCATCACCGGCTGCGACCTGCCCGTCGGGCAGCTAGCCACGGTCCAGGTCGTCGCCGCCGATGGTGTCGATCTGCTCGCCGAGCCGGTGGCCGCGGGAGTAGGGAAGGCTTGAGCGAGCCGGCGGCACCGGCTGGGCAGTCCGCGCGGTCGTCGCCCGCGCCCGAGCCATCGTGGTTGAACTGGGCCAACGCGCTGACGCTGCTGCGGGTGCTGCTGGTGCCGGTGATCGCCTGGCTGCTGGTGGCCGGCGGTGCCTCGCGGCAGTGGTGGGCCTTCGGCATCTTTGTGTTCGCCGCGCTGACCGACTCCATCGACGGATGGGTCGCGCGCCGCTCGCTGGGCGTGACGCGCTGGGGGCAGCTGGCCGACCCGGCGGCGGACAAGGCGCTGATCGTCGGCAGCCTGGCGGTGCTGGCCTTCCTCGGCCGGCTGCCGTGGTGGGCGGTGGCGGTGATCGTGGTGCGCGAGGTGGCCGTCACGGTCCAGCGCGCGGTCCTGCTGCGGCTCGGCCATGTCATGCCCGCCAGCCGTTTCGGGAAGGCCAAGACGGTGTCGCAGGTGATCGCCGTCACCCTCTACCTGGCGCCGGTGGGCCCGCGCTGGATCGCCGACGGGGCGTTGATGGTGGCCGTCGCGCTGACGGTGGCGTCAGGGGTCGAGTACGCCTTCCGGGGCAGGAGGCTGGTGCGCGGTGCCTGACACGTCCGCCGAGGTCGTGGCCGTCGGCAGTGAGCTGCTGCTGGGCGAGCACGTCGACACCAACTCGGCGTGGATCTCTTCGCGGCTGGCCGAGGTGGGCGTGGACGTCTACCGCCACACCACCGTCGGCGACAACGTCGGACGGATGGTGGATGCGCTGCGGGAGGCTTGCGCCCGGGCGCGGACGGTCATCGTCACGGGTGGTCTCGGCCCCACCGCGGACGACCTCACGAGAGTCGCCGTCGCGCGCCTGGCGAACGTCGAGTTGCAGCGCCATGACGAGATCGTGGCCTACCTGTGTGAGCACTTCCGTCGCGGCGGGCGTCAGATGCCTGCCAGCAACCTGCTCCAGGCCGACATTCCCACTGGCGCGCGGGTGCTCGAGCCCGTCGGCACGGCACCGGGATTCGCGATCGACGTCGACGGGTCCACGGTGTGGTGTGTCCCCGGCGTGCCCCGCGAGATGACGGTGATGGTCGCCCGCGACGTCATCCCTGCGCTGCAGCGTCTCGCTGCGGCCGCGGCCACCGTGAGCCGGGTGGTGCGGACCAGCGGGATGGCCGAGTCGGCGGTGGACGAGGCCTGTGCCGCGGTCACCCGGCGTCTGGAGGCCACGGGCAACCCGACGCTGGCCTTCCTCGCCTCGCGCGGCGAGACGCGGGTCCGGCTGACGGCCAAGGCGCCGGACCGCGACGCCGCGCTGGCGTTGCTCGACCCGCTCGTCGACGAGCTGCTGGGGCTGTTGGGCGCCAACGTCGTCGGGGTCGACGACGAGGGGGTGGAGTCGGCCGTCGCACGGCAGCTGCGACGCCTCGGACTGACCCTGGCGGTGGCCGAATCGATCACCGGGGGCGGTGTCGGCGCGCGGCTGGTGACCGTTCCCGGCGCCAGTGACTGGTTCGCCGGCGGTGTGGTGACCTATGCCACCGAGACCAAATCGCGGCTGGCCGACGTTGACCCATCCCTGCTGGAGGCCTTCGGGCCCGTGTCACAGGAGACGGCCGTGGCGCTGGCCAACGGCGCCCGTGCGCGCTTGGCGGCCGACGTCGGGTTGGCCGTGGTAGGAGTGGCGGGTCCGACGACGCAGGGTGGTCAGCCTGTGGGGCTGACCTGGGTGGCGGCCACGCTGCCCGACGGCTCGTCGCAGGCGACCAGCCGCCGGCTGCCGGCGCGGTCCCGTCCCGACGTGCAGGAGTTCGCCGTCTCCATGGCACTGGACTTTCTGCGCCGGCAGCTGGCCGAGCTGAGCTGACGTGGGCCACCCTTCTCGGCTCCCGGCGCGTTAATCGGTGCGACTGTTCGTCGCGGTCGCGGTGGCCGCACAGGTGCGGGCCGCCGTGGACGCGGCGCTGGTGCCGGCTCGTGCGCGCCACCCCGAGCTGCGCTGGGTGGACCCCGCCAACTGGCATCTGACGCTGGTCTTCCTCGGCAACGTCGCCGACCCCGTCGCCGGTGAGGTGAGCGCAGCGGTGGGGACCGTCTGTCAGGACACCGCACCGCTGGAGCTGGCGCTGGACGCCAGGCTGGGGACGTTCGCCTCGGGCGTGCTGTGGGCAGGGCTGCGCCCGCATCCGGACCTGGCCGCCTTGGCGCGGGGGTTG
>Ga0136627_1000690_pt1 | contig 12975 bp, 14 predicted proteins | sample AntDrymUQ4892206_2_FD_104652 | JGI IMG/M metagenome (GOLD analysis project Ga0136627, IMG submission 104652) | Polar desert sand microbial communities from Dry Valleys, Antarctica - metaG UQ489 (22.06) | ecosystem: Environmental > Terrestrial > Soil > Desert | place: Antarctica: Dry Valley... | reverse complement strand
CGTGATCGCGACCGGCGCCGAGCCCGTCCTGCCAGACGTGCCGGGCGCGGAGGCGATCGAGCCGGCCCGCACGGTCGACGCCGGCGAACGCCTGCGCACGGCGCTGGAACGCGGTGGCCGCTGCGCGGTCGTCGTCGGCGCCGGCTACATCGGCCTGGAGATGGCCGAGGCGCTCGTCAGCCGTGGCCTGAACGTCACGATGATCGAGGCCGCCCCGCAGGTCATGGGCACGCTGGACGCCGACATGGCCGCACGCGTCCAACAAGCGGCCGAGGGCACGGGCATTCACGTCGTCCTGAACGAAGGCGTCGAGGAGATCGTCACCGACGCATCGGGCGCGCCCACCGAGGTACGCACCGGCTCGGGCGCGTACCCAGCCGACCACGTCGTGATCGGCACCGGCGCCCGCCCGGCCGTCGCGCTGGCTGCCGAGGCCGGTCTGCGGATCGGCGACAGCGGCGCGCTGGCCGTCGACGACCACCAGCGCTGCCCCGGACACGACGGGGTTTTCGCCGCCGGCGACTGCGCCGAGAGCCACCACCGCGTGCTCGACCGCGCCGTGAACATCCAGCTCGGCACCCACGCCAACAAGCAGGGCCGCGTCGCAGGCACCAACGCAACCGGCGGCGACGTGCGCTTCCCCGGCGCCATCGGTACCGCCGTCTCGAAGATCTGCCGCTACGAGGTCGCACGCACGGGCATCAGCGAGCGCGAGGCGCAGCGCGCGGGCATCGAGGTCGTCAGCGCGACGATCGAGGACCGCACGCGCGCCGGCTACTACCCGGGCGCCGGCCCGATCTGGGTCAAGCTCGTCGCCGAGCCCGGCTCGGGCCGCCTGCTCGGCGGCCAGATCGTCGGCGTCGAGGGCGCCGCGAAGCGCATCGACGTGCTCGCGACCGCGATCTGGACGGGCCTGGCGGTCGACGAGCTCGCGCTGCTGGACCTCTCCTACGCGCCGCCGTTCAGTGGCGTCTACGACCCGCTGCTGATCGCCGCGCGCGAGACGGCGAAGCTCGCCTAGGGTCGGTCAGCCGGCGATCCGCGCGATCTCCCGCGGGCGCATCAGCGCGAGCAGCTCGCCGCGCCGCGGCGTCCGAAGCCGGACACCCGCGATCCCGCCCTTCTTCAGGTCGATCCGCGCGCCGGTCAGGTCGTGCAGGACCTGCTCGAAGTCGGGGTTGTGGCCGACGACGAGCAGGCGCTTGTCGGGGCCGGCCGCATGCTGGAGCTCGACCGCGTCGTCGAGATCGAAGCCGCTGCTCAGCGATTCGTGCGCGATGGCCTCGACGCCGAGCCGCATACACGCCAGCCGCGCGGTGTCCAGCGAGCGCACCCGCGGACTCGTCGCGACGAGCTGGAAGGTCAGCTCCAACGCGGCCAGCGCCCGCCCGGCCGCCCGCGACTGCGTCTCGCCGCGCTCGGTGAGGCGGCGCTGCTCGTCGGGCCGCGCATCGTGCGGCTCGGCCTCCCCATGTCTCAGGAACCACAGTTGCGCGGCCATCGGCGCGGAATCTACGCGTCGGCGTCGATCGCGCGCACGCTGACCCAGCTCTTGACCAACGGCCCGACGCGCTCGGGCACGGGTTCGCCGAACAGCGCCGCCATCTCGGTGCGACGCAGCAGCGCGATGTCCTCCCACTCGCCGGCCACGCCCAGGCGCCAGTACGGGCGGCGCAGTGCGGTTGGCAGCCAGTGCGCGACGGGCAGCAGCGCGTGCGGCTCGATGGGGAAGGAGAACGCCGGCGTCTGCACGTACCAGCCGCGAGCGACGCGCCGCAGCTCGCTCGCGAAGGCCGGGCGATCGCCCACAGCGACGTGCTCGATGACGCTCGAGCAGTAGGCGAGATCGAACTGCGCGTCCTCGAAGGGCAGGCCGTCGAGCACGTCGGCGACGACGAGCGGGCCCGGGTAGTCGGGGCGCTGCGTCACGTCCACGCCGGTGATGTCGAGCTCCGGCTCGTGGCGGCGCAGGCCCAGGCGCCCGCAGCCGATGTCCACGATCGTGCTCCGCGCCGTCACGCCGCAGCGCGCGAACAGCCGCTCGTGGCGGCGGCTGCGCGCGCGTCCCGAGGCGACCGACGCCACGCGCGCGCGCAGCCCCGGCTTGGCCGTCGCATAGACGTTCTCGGAGGCCCACCGGGACACGCGTCCCAGCGTAGTCGCCGCTCGCGCGGCAGGTAGCCTGGCGCGACCGGCAGATGAGCGAGACCTACACCCCCGAGAACCTGCTCGATCGCCACTCGCACCCCGCCACGCTCGCGGCGCAGTACGAGCGCGCAAAGCGCCGTGAGCGCGAGCTGCTGGACCGCCATCTCGGCCTGGACGGCGGGGACGCGATCTCGATCGGCTGCGGCTGGCACCCCGGCCGCCATCTGCTGCCCGCACCGCGATGGCGCCTGGTCGCCGCCGACCTGGACGCCGAGCGCGCGCGTTCGGCCGTCGCGCGGGGCTACGCGGACGAGGGCCTTCAGGGAGCCGCCGGCGAGCTCGACGCGCTGCCCAACCGCTCCTTCGACGTCGTCCTGCACCGCCTCGTGCTGCACCACATCGCCTATCAGGGGCCGCTCGCGCCGTGCCTGGCGGAGGCGCGCCGCCTGCTGCGCCCCGGCGGCGCGCTCGTGGCGATCGAACCCAACCTCTTTCACCCGATCGGCGCGGCGCTCGCGCTGGCCAACCGCGCCGAGCTCGGCGTGCGGGTACACGGCACGCCCGACGACATCCCGCTGTCGCCACGGCGTCTGATGGCCGCCGCGCGCGACGCGGGGCTCACGCCCGACCTGCACGCCGTCAGCTACTCCTGGCGGCGCCTGCCGGTGGCCGTTCAGCGGGCGGTCGGCGCGCTGGATCGCCACGGCTCCGCGCCGGGGATGCGCTGGGCCGGGCACACCTTCATGCTCATCGCGCGCCGCCGCGACTGAAGGTCAGCGCGTGTAGGAGCGCACGGGATAGCCCTTCAGCTGGTCCCCGGCGGCGTTCTCCCAGGTGATGTTCCAGCGCCGGCCCGAGCGCCAGTTGGCGTTGAAGCGGAAGTAGCCGCGCGAGTCCGTGCGCACCGTGCGCAGCTTGCGGTACTTCGAGGAGCCCTTGTTGGCGTAGGTGATCGTCGCCGTGGTCGCACCCTTCGCCGGTCGCACGAGGCCCCAGACCGACACCTTCGAGCCCCGGCGCTGAACCGCCAGCGGCAGCGGAAACGAGCGCAGCGACGGCTTGGCCTTGCCGTCGGCGAAGCGCAGCCCCGACTCGAAGCCAGGGTAGGACTTCTCGCCGTCGGTGTCGACCTCGGCCTCGGAGTCGGTCAGCAGGTACTGCGAGAAGGAGACCACGCGCGACGTGTAGTACGCGGTGCGCTCGGCGATCGCGCGGTACTGCACCTGCCGCGCGAGCGACACGCCCTGGATCGTGTCCGGCGTGGACTGGATGCCGAACTCTGTCAGGTGGATCGGCAGCTTCTTCGTCAGCGCCTTGGCCCTGCGCGCGCGATCCAGCGCCCGCGTCAGCCGGCTCAGGACCCCGATCGTCACGTCGTCGCGGTCGGACGGCTTGAAGAACGGTCCCTGGCGGGTGGTGTAGGCGTGGTGGGCGTAGCCGTCGGGGCTCAGCGCGTTGCACTTGCCCATGCGGTGGTACTTCGAGCTCAGGCACAGCATCCCGCGCAGGAAGCGCAGGGGCGCGACGACGCGCCCGGTGCCGCGCGGCGACGTCTCGCCGATGAGGAAGTCGTCGTCCTGCTGGCCGGCCTTCTCGAGGCCGCGCACGCCCGCCTGGTAGAGCTGGCGGTACAGCTTGGGCGAGGTGGCCCGGCCGCCGCGCGAGAACTGCGGGCGCAGGAACTGCGGCTGGTTGGGCTCATTCCAGATCGCCCACGAGTCGACCTGGTCGCCGTACTTGCGCCCGACCGCCGTCGTGAAGGCGGCGAACGCCGACGGGCTCGGACGCGTGAGATTGTCGAGCCTGGCTTTCGTCGCCCACTTGGGCACGGGCCCGGAGATCGTCATCAGGACCGACCAGCCGCGCTGTCTGGCGGCGGCCATGACCGCGTCGTACTCGCCCCAGGCGTAGGAATCGGGATCCGTCTGCTGGAAGTCCGGTCGCGTGCGCTGGTCTGCGCCCGGCGCGACCTTCGACCAGGTGAGGATGACCCGTAACCGCTTGACGCCGAGCGACTGGAGCTCTTGCAGTGCGGCCGGCCGCTTCGCGGGATCCATGAGGTCGCGCGGAGCCTCGAAGGTCAACGTCTGTCCGCGCGAAGCACTCGCCGGAGCGCTCAGCACCAGGCAGAGCAGGAGCGTGAGTGGGATGAGTCGTAGCACCGAGATATCAACCGCCGCGAGGCGACAAGGTTGCGGCGTGGCGGGTACTTCAGGCGGCCTTGGACCCGCCGGAGGAGTCGGTCTTGTTCGTGTTCGAGGTGCCCTGACCGCCACTGGAGCCACCGCTGGACGCGGAGTCGCGCATCTCGGCGAACTTGAGCTTGGCCTTGTCGACCTGCTCCTTGGTCTTGGGATCGTTGGCGATCTGCTGAGCCTTGTCGACGAGCTTCTTGCCCTGCGGCGACTTGGCGAGCTTGGTGAGGTTTCTCATGAGGGGGGACATGGCATCCAGACTACCCATCGGGTCCTTGCTCGATCCGGGCTCGCAGTTCTGCGCCGCGCCCGGCTGAGACCGCGCGTGCCGCCCGGCGCTCGTCCAGCGCGACGCCGCCCGCGGCCGCGAGCTCGAGCAGCTCCTGGCGCTCCTGGCCCTCGCGCGCACTGCGCAAAAACAGCCAGCAGAACAGGCACAGCGTGAGGATCGAGCCCTCCACCATCATGATCGAGCCAGCGACGACCTGGTCGGACTGCGGCGAGATTCCGCGCGCTCGCTCGCCGGCGGCGTAGACGCCGAAGAACGCCCCGCCGGTCCACACGAAGACGTTGGCCAGCACCGTCGTCGTCAGGCGCACGGCGATGATGTAGCCGAGCTTGGCGGCGTTGCCGAACCACGCCGGCTTGGGCAGCGGGCCGAGCAGCGCCATCCACATGTTCAGGCCCAGCCCGACGAACAGCATGTGCTGCATCGCATGGACGACGTCGCTGCGCACCGCGGCCTCGTGCGGTCCGACCAGATGCCAGAACAGGAGGTTGGCGGCCCACAGCGAGAAGGCGGGCACAGGGTGGGCGAGGCCCCGCATCCAGCCCAGCACGGGCGCGCGCAGCAACGGTGCCAGCAGCGGACCGGTCAGCCCGAGCACGAGCAGCAGCGCGCCGATGTCGGCGATCAGCAGGTGCTCGGCCATGTGGGCGAGAAACAGCTCGTCGGAGACCGAGCCGAGACCCACCAGCGTGACGGCGATGATCGCCAGGCCGCCGTACCAGCACCACTGCCGCCAGCTCGGTACGGGACGACCCTGCCCGGCGAGCGTGCGGGCGCGGACGAGGTACATGACGCCGAAGGCGGCCGATGGCGCGATCTGCAGCGGGTCGATCTGGACGGCTGCGGCGATCGGGAGCATCGGAGCGAGAACGCTACGCCCCGGCGGCGATCAGCACGACACCCACCAGCGTGACCACGACGCCCGTGCGCTGGGTGCCGCGCACGCGCTCACCGAGCAGCACCGACGCCAGCAGCACCGTCGTCACGGGGTACAGCGAGCTCGCGACGGCGACCGTCGACAGCTCGCCGATCGTCGTGGCGATGTTGTAGAGGCCCGTGGCGCCGAGATCCAGCATGCCGATCGCCGCCAGGGCGGCGAGCTCGCGCCCGCGCGGCATGCCACCCGCGATGCCCCCCGCATGCCGGCGCAGCGCCAGGACGGCGAAGGCGGCCAGGAACGGCATCGCCGAGGCGCGGGAGAGCAGCAGCGTCCAGCCGACGTCCTGGCGAGCGCCGATCTCCGACAGCACGAAGTACGAGCCGAAGCCGAAGCCGGCGAGCACCGCCAGGGCGATGCTCTGGCGCTGCTCGCGCGAGCCGGAGGCGCCGCCCTCGGACTCGCGCGACGCGAGCACGACGCCGAGCACCGCAACCGCGAGGCCGGCCGACCGCAGCGCCCCGGGGTCGTCACCCGTCGCCAGGCCGACGAGCACCGGCAGCGCGACGCCGGTCGCCGCGATCGGCGCGACGATGCTCATCGTTCCGATCGCCAGGGCGCGGTAGAAGGCGGCCAGGCCGACGATGCCGACCAGGCCCGAGCCGATCGCCGCGGCGACGGCCTGACGGTCGGGCGGCCCGGCGCCCCGCGCGAGGACGACGATCGCCATCGTCGCGAGGGCGATCGCGTACATGCAGGCCAGGACCACCGCCACCGGGTAGCGGCGGCTCTTCAGGCCGCCGAGGAAGTCCGCCGCGCCCCACAGCAGGGAGGAGCCAAGCGCGATCGCCAGTGCGGCCATCGACGACCGCTGCGCGGCTTCAGCCGCGCTTGCGGCGGCGGCCGAAGAGCAGCCGCATGCCGCCGAAGAGCGCCTTCGAGGTGCTCGCGCGGTAGGGGAACATGAACGGCTCGCGCTTGAGATGCAGGCGGCTGACCATCAGCGACTGCTGCTTGGCGTACTTGCGGATGCCGGCCGCGCCGTGGCGCGAGCCCAGGCCCGACGACTTCCAGCCGCCCATCGGCAGCTCGACGGCCATGTAGTTCAGCAGCGCGGCGTTGACGCACACCGCGCCGGCCTGCAGGCGCCGCGCGAGCCGGGTGCCGCGTTCGCGGTCGCCGGTGTAGATCGAGGCCGAGAGGCCGTAGGGCGAGTCGTTGGCCAGGCGCAGCGCCTCTTCGGCGTCGGCGACGCGCATGATCGGCAGGGTCGGGCCGAAGGTCTCCTCGGTCATCGCCGCCATCGTGTGGTCGACGTCGACGAGCACCGTCGGCTCGTAGAAGCGCCCTGTGCCGCCGCCTCCGCGACGACCGCCCGTCAGCGTTCGCGCGCCCTTGGAGACGGCGTCAGCGACGTGGCGTTCGACGATCTCCAGCTGGGCGCCGGTGGTCATCGCGCCGATCTCCGACGTGGCCGGGCCGGACGACGCGCCCTGGCGGATCTTCGAGACCTTCTCTACGACGCGCGCGACGAAGTCGTCGTAGACGGGGGCCTCGACGTAGACGCGTTCGATCGAGGTGCAGGTCTGACCACCGTTGAGCATCGAGTAGTAGACGGCGGCGTTGGCGGCGCGTTCGAGGTCGGCGTCGGCCAAGACGATCAGCGGATCCTTGCCGCCGAGCTCAAGCGACACGGGCGTCAGCGTCTCGGCCGCGCGCGCCATGATCTTCCGGCCGGTCACCGTCGAGCCGGTGAACATGATCATGTCGACCTCGTCGACGAGCGCTCCGCCGGTCTCACCGCGCCCCGTCGCGACCTGGAAGACGTTCGCCGGCATGCCGCACTCGTGCAGGCCCTCAGCCAGCAGCAGCGATGTCAGCGGCGTGATCTCCGATGGCTTGAGGATCACGCTGTTACCGGCCAGCAGCGCCGGGATCGCGTCGCCGAACGAGTTGACCATCGGGTAGTTCCACGGGCCGATGATCCCGACGAGCCCGAGCGGCTCGTAGCGCGTGATGAGCTTCTTGCCCGTGACCGCGAGGGTCTTCACGCGGACGGACTCCTCGGCAAGCAAGCCCTCCGCGTGCTTGACCCAGAAGCTCAGCGCGCCGCCGGTGTACATCAGCTCGATGACGTTCGCGTCCTCGTAGGTCTTGCCGGTCTCAGAGACGATCGTCTCCACGACGCGGTCGGCGTTGTCCATCAGCCAGCCGCGGAAGTCGGCGAGCACCCTGCCGCGCCCGTCGAAGCCCAGCGCGTGCCAGTGCGGCTGCGCCGCGCGACCCTTGACCGCCAGCTCGGCGACCAAGTCGGCCGACATCTCGGGGACGTGCGCGATGACCTCGCCGGTCGCGGGGTTCTCGACGGCGATCTCGGCCCCGATCCCGCGGCCGTTCGTGCTGTTCGCGGTGGTCGTGTCGACGCTTGCCATGTCGCTTCTCCTCGATTCGACGGACTGCGAACACCTTAGCCCCACGACAGATCCTCGGGCTCTGACCGCCGGTCTGAGGGTTACGACGAGTCGACCGGCAGCCCCGCCGCAAGCCAGGCCTGAAAGCCGCCGGCGAGGTCGGTCGCTCGCGCAAAACCGAGCTGCTGCAGCGTGGCGGCCGCGAGGCTCGACTGGTAGCCCGCGTCGCACATGACGATCAGCTGCTGGCCGAGGTCGGCGATGCGCTCGTCGTGGCCCTCGGACACCGGGTCACAGCGCCATTCCAGCACGTTTCGTGCGAAGCAGATCGAGCCGGCCACGACGCCGCCAGCCGCGCGCTGGGACTCCGAACGGACGTCGAGCAGGAGCGCGCCGGCGCCCATCGCGGCCAGCGCCTCCCGCGGCCCGACGCGGTCCAGGCCGGCGCGGGCGCCCGCGAGCAGGTCGTCGATCGTCGTGCGCGTCGCGGGGTCGGTCACCGCGGGCACCGAGGTGCCCGCGGGCACGGGCTAGGGCGCCTGTTCGCGCATGCCCTTGACCGCCGCCGAGATCGCCTCGGCGTCGAGAACGTCGGCCATGATGCCGATCTGCTCTTCCCACACGTCGTCTTCAACCTGGCTATGGAACTCCTCTTCGAGTGCGTGATACACGGAGAGACCCAACTGGGCCTCGGCCAATGCACCTGCGTAGGTCGGATCGCCGAGCACAACGGTCTCGGCGGCGATCTCTGCGCTTTCGTCGTCCGGAGCTCCGAGGATCACGAGCAGTTGCTCGGCCCCGTGCTCGTCCGCTAGACGCTTGATCGTTTCCTGGCTATTCAGGTCCATGGCCCCCGAGGCCGTTCAGACGAAGCACTCCGTTGACGCGAATACGACCTGTCCGCCTGCGCTCTTGACGCATGCGGCGATCGCGGGACCCGCGATCCCGTCACGCTCACCGAGCACGATGACCTGCTTGTTGTCGAACATGGGGTGCTAACTCACCTCCTCCTTCATCTCGTCGAGGCTCTTGTCGAGCCAGTCCTTGAGCTGCGGCGGGCTGATCGTCGACGCCGACAGGCGCGAGACCTCCTGCCCGTCGTGCATCAGCAGAAAGGTCGGCAGTGCGTGGACCTGCAGGCGGATGCACACCCGGCGCGCCTTGGGCGCTTCGAGCTTGACGACGGTCAGGTCGTCGCGCGCCTGCGCCAGCTTCTCGACGTGGGGCATCAGTGCCAGGCACGGCCGGCACTCCGGTCCCCACACGTCGACGAGCACGGTCCCGCTCGCGACGAGCTCGTCGAAGTTCTCGCGTGTCGCTTCGCTCAGCGCTCCCATCCGCTCATTCTCCCACTTCCTCGTTGGTCTCGAGCATGACGCTCATGCCGTCGGACTGCTCGGACATCCGTCCCAGGAACAGGCTGCCCTTCGCAAGGAGCTGTACCCGCTGAGCGCCGCCGTCAACGAGCCGGGCGCGGGCATGGCCCACGTAGCACAGCGCCGAGGCGATGTGGCCCTGCGTGGGGGCGAAGCCCGGCATCCCGCGCTGCTGCGCGAACGCGCCCATGTCCTCGCGGCCGATCTCCTTGCGGCGCATGGCCAGGGCGGCGATCGTCTTGTAGTTGCGCTCGGGGACGTTGCCCGAGCCCTGTGGCTCGGTGAGCTCGGGATTGTGCAGCTCGGTGGCGTAGTCGTCGACGTCGAGCATCGCCAGGCCGAGGCGGTCCAGGGGCGCGCACACGAGTGCCTCCATGATCTTGGGGGTCGACGACCCGGCGGCCACCGTATGGCGCCCCACGGAGTCCAGCCGCACGCGCGGCGAGCGGCCGTCGTCGGCCTCGACGATCAGCGCGCAGGCGCCTAGCACGTCCTCCAACACCGGCATGCCGTGCTTGAGGTGGCCCTGGAACTTCATCCCGACCTTCGGCAGGGAACCGCCCGCGACGACCGCGACGCGCTGGAAGACCCCGGCGGCCACGAGGCTGCTCGCGATGACGAGCGCCGGAATCGGGGCCGCGCAGAAGTTCTTGACGTCGCAGCCGGAGGCGTCGCTGCATCCGGCCGCGGCCGCGACCGCCTTGGCGAGGTTGCCCCCGCCGCGCTGGTAGCGGTCGCCGATCGCCTCCTCGCCGGCGCCGATGACGTAGTCGATCGAGGCCGGGTCGATGGCGTTGTCGTGCAACAGGTGCAGGAGCGCGAGCGTGGCGCTGGCCTTCCCAGCGAGGTTCTCGAGCACGACCTCCGCGGTCAGGGCCTGATCGCTCTCGTTGGCGCGACGCATGGCCCCGGCCAGGCGATCGGCGCCGAGATGCAGGGGCAGCGCTCCCGGCTCGGCCGCCACCGCCTCGGCGTCACCGCCGACGGCCGCCAGCCTCTCAAGGTCGAGGTGCTCTGCGAGCGGATGGCGGGCGAGCCGCGTCGCGATCGCGCCGGCGTCCTGTGTCCCGAGCCGGACGAGGCCGAAATCGTCGACCGCCGCCAGCAGGCCGAGGAACTCGTCCTCGGGCATGATCTCGCCGATGCCGCCGAAGCGGCCCTCGCCGTTGGGGGCGGCATCGAACCAGGGTCGCTGCTTGAGATCCCGCGGGTGAAGGGCGCCGATGAACGCCTGATGGGGCCCGTAGGCGACGGCCTGTTCGAAGGTCCGCAGCGAGCTCAGGAACTGCGCCTTGACCTCCGGGTTCTTCGCTAGCTCGCGAGACGGCTTGGAGCCGTGGCGGCAGAGGCCGGGGACATGGGCGAGCGCGGCGCTCGTGGCCGAGATGACGGGGACGGGCATGTGGCCCTCATTGAACTGGATCGGCGTCGAAGACCGTCGGCTCGCTGACCGAGGTCGCGACGGCGTGCAGCGCCCGTTGCAGCAGCTGGCGGCGCCAGGCGCGCTCCTGCTCGGGTGCGAGCTCGGGGTCTCCCGTTGGGAAGGGGATGCCGCGGGTCGGCACGATGCGCGGCGCGCCGACGCGCTTGGCGATCGAGACGAGGTTGCACAGCAGTGCCGTGGGAATCCCTGCGCGCTCCAGTTCCTTCGTCAGCGTTGACCCGCAACGCGTGCCGGTTCCTCAGGTGGCGGTGAGGATGACCGCCTGGATGTTCTGCTGACGCAGCTCGGCGGCCCACTCCATTCCGAAGCGCCGCGCGTCGGCGACCGTGGTGCCGTTGCCCGTCGTCCCCAGGTACTCGCCGTGCAGGCGCCCGATCGCGCCCTCGCGCTCCAGCTCGCGAGCGATGTCCAGCGGCAGGATGCGGTTGGGATCGGCGTTGGCCCACTGCGTGGAGAAGCCGCCGTGCACCGACTCGAAGCTCCCCGACTCGGCCGAGTCGAGGCCTTCCAGCGAGTGGCGCACCCACTTCGTCGCACGCGCGGACTCCAGGCGGTCGGGGTTGCCGGCGGGGACGAAGCCGCCTTCGGTGACCAGCGCGATCAGCGCGTCGGTGACATCGGCGACCGGCCCGGCGGGCGTCACCTGGTCGAAGTCGGGGAGCGGGATCTCGCTGGCCTCGGTGTCGCCGCCGAGCCGCGTCAGCACGAGGGCGACCGCGCGCTCGGCCGCGTTGCTCTGGGCCATGCGGTTCGTGCGCGCAACCGGGCCGATGCGCCCGTCCTGCGCGGTCAGCTCCTCGCCGGAGGCGATCTTGCCCGCCGCCGCCGCGAAGCGCTCGAGCGAGTCCTTCATCTGGCGCGCGGTCAGACCGCTCTCGACGACCGTCGTGCCGGCGGCCTCGCCCAGGCCCGGGTTGTCGGGGTGCATCGAGGCCAGCGCCGGCAGCCCCGCCTCCGACGCCGCTGCCGCGATCCGCGCGCAGGCCATGCCGTAGCGCCCGCTCGTGAAGGAAGGCCCGGCCATGACCATCTCGGCCCCTTGTTGTCGCGCTTGCTCGACAAGGTCGGCGGCGAACTCGGGGTGCCCGGCGGCGTAGTCGTCGCCGCAGATCGCGGTGGCGATGATCTCGTGCTCGTCGCCCAGCAGGCTGGCCAGCTTGCGGCCAGGTCCCGTGGCGCCGTCGCGCAGCTCGGGCCCGGTGCCCGCGGAGTCCTCGCCGCCCATGCCGGCGAAGAACTGGTTGACGTAGTGGACGATGCGCATCAGACGGTCTCGGCGCAGGTTAGGAGGCCCCAGCCGAGCGTGCTCTGCGCGCAGTAGATCGCGGCGACCGGCAGCTCGATCTCGTCGGTTGACGGCTGGTCGAGCAGCGCGATGCGCTCACGCCCGAGCGCCCGCTCGGTTGCGGGCAGCGTCATGCGGTGGTCGTAGTTTCCGGTGCTGATCATCGCCGTGGCCTTGGTCGGCGGGACCACGAGCGGCGGGCCCGTCCCGTCGCGCCCCGCCATCTCCGCGAGGATCCCGACCGCGGCGATCCCCTCCTCCTCGAGTCGGTCCATCTTCAGCGTGACGTCGGCGTCGGCGTTGCCGCCGCCCTCCTTGCTGAGGATCGCCGCGTCGACCCCGAGTTCCTTGCACAGCCGCGCGGCGTGCGCGGAGACGAGCTCCTTGTTGGCCTGGTCGACGGGCTCGGGGCACAGCACGAGCGCCGCCAGCTCGAGGTCGTCTGAGGCCCGGAGCGCGGCGACGACGGGGTGCGTCTGGTGCAGGTAGGTCGGGTTCTTCAGCGCGGGGTGGCCGAACTGCCCGCTGACGACGGCTCCGTCGTCGAGCTCGTTGGGCGAGATGACGGTCGGCAGCCCGCCGGACAGGCTGCGCCCGTAGACGAAGACGTCCTTGAACTTCCCCTGGGTCTGCAGGTTGGTGAGGACCGCCACGCGCGGCTTGCCGTTCGAGGTGCTCTGTGTGGGCGCGGCCAGCTCCTCGATCGCGTCAGGCTCGGCGTCCAGCGCGGCCTCGGCCAGGTGGGCGGCGAGCTTGACGAGCCCGCGCCTGAGCGCCGCGTCGACGTCCTCCCAGGTCGCATCGTCGGCCTTGGTGAACTCGACGACGAGGTTATGCGTCGCGGACAGCGGCGACAGCGGTGCCGCCGGCCCCGACATGTCGATGATCGCCTCCTGGGCGCGGGGCAGAAAGCCGGCGGCGACGACGGCGGCGCCGCGGAGCACATGGGT
>Ga0136627_1000689_pt1 | contig 12980 bp, 11 predicted proteins | sample AntDrymUQ4892206_2_FD_104652 | JGI IMG/M metagenome (GOLD analysis project Ga0136627, IMG submission 104652) | Polar desert sand microbial communities from Dry Valleys, Antarctica - metaG UQ489 (22.06) | ecosystem: Environmental > Terrestrial > Soil > Desert | place: Antarctica: Dry Valley... | reverse complement strand
CGTGGTGGTCGATGGTCTGGCCGCCCTGCGCGCCGCCATTTGGTTGGCTACTCAGTCGGCTCCGCCGGTGCTGCGACTCCCCGGCCAGGACAGTCGGCTCGGAACTCGACGCAGCATTCCCGCACCGCTGCCGTTCCAGCCATCGGTCGGTGGTGCGGTAGGTTCCGCCGACCCCCGACCCGATAACTCCGATTTCGACGTAGATTCCGATCCCGAACACACCGGACGACATCGGCGCCACGACAGCGGCGAATCCTTGGACACCGACGGTGCTCCCGGCGAGATCTGGCACATTGTCCGGCGAGCCCAACAAGGTGACGCCGAAGCTTTCGGCGAGATTTACGACCGCTACCTGGACACGGTGTACCGGTACATTTTCTTCCGGGTAAGCGCGACGGCCCTAGCCGAGGACCTCACCAGTGAGACGTTCTTGCGGGCACTACGCCGCATCGGTAGCGTGACGTGGCAGGGACGCGATCTAGGCGCCTGGTTGGTCACCATCGCACGCAACCTCATCGCCGACCATTACAAATCCGGCCGTAGCCGGCTAGAGGTGAGCACACCGGAGCTGGTGGCCGAAGATCATGTGGATCATGGGGTACACGGCCAACCCGAAGCCCAGACGATCGAACGCCTCACCAACCAAACGCTACTCAAGGCCGTCGCCGAGCTTCCCACTGAGCAACAGGAATGCATCGTGCTGCGGTTCCTCGACGGCATGTCGGTGGGCGAGACGGCACAGGCAATGGGTAAGAACGACGGCGCGATCAAAGCATTGCAGTACCGAGCGGTGCGCGCGCTGGGTCGCCTCCTGCCTGAAGGGTTCACACCATGAGGGCCACGGTAAGCACTTGCTTCGTCGGCTTAGAACCGGTAGCCGACTCAGGACCGTCGGTCCGTTCCACGGGAATTCCACCGCACGGACCCGTAACCACTGCGCGGTACAAACCGTTAAACCAGATAGACAATGCCTGTGACGAGTCTAACCTGCGTCATGGATCGGAACCGAGTACCTTCGCACCCCGCGGAGCAGCGCTCACGTCGAATCGGAAGGAGGTGTGCACCAGATGGCTGGAGGTTTTTCCCGGCGGGATGCCGAGCGGTTCAACGACCTGCTCGAGGCGGACCGTTCGCGTACCCATAACGATCTGTCCCCGCTACTGACGCTGACGCAACGGCTCAATGTTGTGGGTAACACGGTGCGCGCCGACGATGAGTTCGCCGCACGCTGTCGGACCCGCCTCATGGCGGTCGCCGCGGTACAAGATCTCGGCAACGAGGCTGTGGCTCGCCCCCAGGGTTGGCGGCGCGATTATCAAGGTCTTAGACGTCAGATAGGCAGCCCACGTCGCGTGCCCCGCAGACTGGCACTGCTCTCCGGTACGCTTGCCGCGCTACTCGGTCTGTCCAGCATGGGCATGGCAAGTGGTGGCGCGATGCCCGGAGACGCGCTATACGGCATGAAGCTCCGTGGGGAAGCAATGCAGTTGGCATTCGCCCGCTCAGATGTCAGCCGGGGACAGCTACATCTAGAGTTCGCACGTAACCGCTTAAATGAGGCGCAATCGATTGGAAGCGCAGCCGGAATTGACTCCGCCCTCGATGACGCCGACGCCGATACCCGTAGCGCCATGCGCGACCTGGGCGGGGCAGCCATGGGTCAAGAATCGGCCGCCCCGTTGGACGCCGTCGATCAGTTCGTAAGCACTCAGCGCCAGGATCTTCAGAGTTGGATGGACGAGCTGTCCCCCGACAAGCGAGCCCGGAGCGCGGAATCGCTCGCCGTACTAGATCAAGTCGAGCAACGTTCACAAGGACTCCGCAGTGACCTGGCATGCAGCAACGGCGCGGCCGGTAACGGCACTACTGACGAACTCGGACCGCTGCCAGGTGGTTGCGCTGCCGCCCCTGCCACTGACGACAAGAAGCTGGACACGCCCAGTGGGACAAGCGAGCCTTCGCGGCAACCTACCGCACCAGGCACGCCGACCACCGGCGCGCCACCAAGCACTGCCGGTTCAGCGCAGGCACCTGCACCGACACCGAGTCAAGGGCCCAGTCGAGAACAGCCACTGTTGGAAGGCCCCTCTTCCTCGCCTGCCGGCGAGCAGCAGACAGGAACTCCTGAAGATCCGGTCGGAGATTTCTTAGGTGGAATCTTCACGCCACGTTAAGATCTTCGATGCTGTACTAGAGCTCTAGCAGTCGGCTAAAGCTCTAGTAATCGAAAGACATAAGGCCGCCCGAGGAACTCCTCGGGCGGCCTTATGTCTTTGTAGAATCGGGGGCTACTTTTTATTACGGCGCTGTACGCGCGTCTTCTTCAGCAGCTTACGGTGCTTTTTCTTAGCCATGCGCTTGCGGCGTTTTTTGACGACCGAACCCATGTAACGTCCTCTCACAACTCTGTAGAACTCACACAGCCTAATCGCTCTGCTGAGCGGGTGGTACACCGGCCAGCTCGGCTGCGCTTACTAGAGCGGGAGCTCTTAGAGCGTCGTCAATAGGTCATCTGCCAAGGCCGCAGGAGCCGCCGCGTGCAATGAAGTGCGGAAAGGCAGCTCAAGACATCGGAACACAGGCAGGGGCCTATTGCCGGACGCTTTTATCCGGTTTGGGTAAACCCGTGTGCCAGCTCCGCCGAACGGTTGTGGGCGGCGGAGATCGCCGCGATCAGCGCCGCTCGCACGCTGTGTTTCTCCAGCTCCACGATTGCGTTGATAGTGGTGCCGCCGGGCGAGGTAACCGCTTCCCGCAATTGCACCGGGTGCTCGCCGGAGTCTCGCAGCATCGTCGCCGCACCAAGCGCGGTCTGTACCACAAGCTCGGCTGCCGTAGCGCGCGGCAATCCCAGCAAGATTCCGGCATCGATCATGGCTTCGACCAGGTAGAAAAAATATGCCGGTCCCGAGCCCGACAGCGCGGTCACCGCGTCTTGTTGCCGCTCTGGCAGCCGCAGCACCTTACCGACGGGGCTCAGTATCTGCTCGGCCGCTGCCAGATGCTCCGGAAAGGCGTGTGCTCCGGGACTGATCGCGCTGATCGCCTCGTCAACGAACGCGGGGGTGTTCGGCATGGCACGCACTACCGGCACAGCGGCACCCAGCCGATGTTCGATGTAGCTGGTCGGTACACCCGCGGCGACCGAGACCACCACATGCCGTGCGGCGATGACTGGCGCGAGCTGTGTCAACAATGCCGCGATATCCTGTGGTTTTACCGCGATCAGCAGCGTATCCGACACATTAGCGGCAGCAACCACATCCAACGCCTGCACTTGGTAGCGGCGCTCGATCTCCTTTGCTCGCTCAGGTCGGCGTGCGGCCACCACGATGCGATCGTGGCTCCACCCGGCCCTGAACAACCCGCCCAGCAGCACCTCTCCGACGGTTCCGATGCCAAGGATCGCAACGGTGGTCACAGTTTCCCTTTCACCAGATCAGCGCCCGCAGGAAGAAGGCCACGTTGGCGGGCCGTTCGGCTAAGCGGCGCATCAAATACCCGTACCACGCGGTGCCGTACGGAACGTAGACCCGAACGTTGTGGCCAGCGTTCAGTAGATCACGACGCGCGTTGGCATACGCTCCCAATAGCATCTGGAATTCGAACGTATCGACGCCGCGTCGGTAATGATAGGCCCGCTCCATGGCAATGGCGATGATGCGGGGATCGTGCGTGGCGATCATAGGCCGCCCGGCACCGGCCAACAATACATTGAGACAACGAACGTAGGACCGGTCCACCTCATGGCGCGACTGGTAAGCCACCGATTCCGGTGCGGCATAGGCACCTTTACATAACCGCACCCGCGAGCCCGTTGTCGCAAGATCGCGACAGTCGGCTTCGGTTCGCCGCAAATACGCCTGCACCACGGCACCGGTATCGGGATGCTCCTTGCGCAGCAGGCTCAGCGCATCCAGCGTGGCATCGATCGTGGTGTAGTCCTCGGCATCGACGGTGACCGTGGTGCCGGCATCGCGTGCCACCTGACAGATAGCGGCGGCATTGGCCAGCGCGCGCCCCACGTCGAAGCGTTGGCCCAGCGCCGAGAGCTTCACGCTCACTTCGGCAAACGGTGTGGCCTGGCAGCGGTGTAGCTCCCGTAAAAGCTCACAGTAGGCGGCGGTGACGGCATCGGCACCGGCCGAATCGGTCACGTCCTCACTGAGAAAATCGATGGTGGTGTTGCAGCCGTCGAGGTGCAGACCACGTGCAACTCTGATGGCATCTTCGGTGGTCGTACCGGCTACAAATCTGCGCGCCAACGCCGCGGTCGACGGCGTAGCGGTGACCAGTCGCTCCATACGCTTACTACCTGCGGTAGCCAAAATCGCCGATCGCATCATGTGGTGCACTCTAGTCTCGTGACGGCCAGGCCATAGGAAGGATCACTTCCAACAACGTTATCCCGCCATATGGGCCGAAGGCATCGGCGAAGAGCCCAACACATAAGGTGTTCACCGCCTAGCATGCAGCTGTGACGACCACCCTCGCCCAGCTCGCTCCGGCTTTTGCCGGACTTCTCGTCGGCTACTTGCTGCGGCGCCGCGGAGTGCTTACCGAAACAGCCGGCGAGTTGTTGTTTCGGCTCGGCTTCTACACCTGCACGCCCGCACTGGCGTTCTCCTCGTTGGTCCAGGTCTCCATCACGGCCCAGCTACTGCTGTTTCCGCTGATGGCGATAGGTGTAGCGGGCCTAGCTTTCGGTGGTGGTCAGTTCGTCAGTAATCGGTTGCGGCTATCGGGAACCACCAAGCCCACGTTCGTACTTGCTTGCATGATCATCAACTCGGCTTTCGTGCTGATCTTCGCCCAGGCGTTATACGGCGCTGCAGGCGTGGCGCGCGTCGCCGCATTCAACGCGATAAACCTATGCATCACCTTCGGTTGGGCCTACGCGGTGGCCGCGAGCAACAATCCCGACCACGAAGGTGCCCGGTTCCCGATCCGCAAAATTCTGCTCTCCCCGCCGCTGTACAGTGTGGCCGCCGGTATAGCGGTAAACCTGGCAAACGTCGAGGTACCGAACGCGGTAATGAACACGGTGGACACCTTCGGGGCAGCCACGGTTTTTATTCTCACTATCGCCACGGGAATCCTTTTTACTCCCGCTCGGACTAATCTTCTACTAACCGCTCAGGCTATCGGGGTCCGGCTGGTCTGCGGTCTAGCGGTCGGAGTCGGCATCATCGGTGCCTTCGATCTCAGTGGTATGGACAAAGCCTTGGTGCTCATGCTGAGCGTGACGCCCGTTGCTTTCAACTGCGTGACGTTCGCCTCCGTGGAGAACCTGGACGCTGACTTCGCCGCTGGGGCGCTGTCGGTCTCACTGGTATCGAGCCTGGTACTGGTGACCGCGATCGTGCTGTTCTTCGCCTGACTTAGCAGCCGCGCGGATAGGTAGAAACCACGAGGACAAGTTGTGCCCTCTTGTCTCATTGATTTGGGGCAGCATGCCAGGAGCTACAACTCGACGCGCACCCCATTCGACCAGGGGAAGCCATGAAACTCCAGGGATACTATCGAGACCTGCGGATCCATGTCGTACACCAACGCCACAGTGGCTTCCTGGTCGGACCACAACAGATCCGGAAAAGAATTCGAGCGACCATCTGGTCCTGCTGCCTCTGACGCCAACACGTCCGGCTCGTACTTCTTGCCGTCAGAGCCTATGGCACGCTGCGGAGTGGACAGCAAGACGCGGGGCTGGTTGCCGACATTACGCACCCGAACCAGGTAGACACAGTACTGCCCAGTGGCTTCGTACCTGTTCGACTGCACCCCGACCGCGTCGACGCCACATCGCGACTCCTCTATTCGAAATGCCAGCTGCCCGTCGACATGATCGCCGGGTAGCCGCTCGGTGCGCTGCTCGCTATTCTCGCCGCCCGACGACCTTTCACCGTACTGTTGGAAGACCCAACCGGCTAACGCGGCGAAGAACAGCCCCACCAGCAGCACGCATATTCCCGCCACAACGGCCAACGAACGCAATCCTGCATTGGAAGCCTGCCCCGCGACCGGCGTATTCGCAGCCTGCTTCTCAACGATGCTGTGGACAGGCGGCTCTTGCTGCGACATTCTCTCGCCTCGGGCCATGGCACCATCGTTGCACGCACGACAGGAGTCGGAGCCTAGATCAGCCAGATCGCCAATATCAGAAGCAACGCGGCTACCGCCGCGAGCGCGACCGAGCGCAATCGGCGTCGCCGCCGTGCCCAATCCAGTTGCACCAGCTCACCGTGGGCGCGTTCATCGACCACCCGGCGGCGCGCCCCGCGCACCGCGGCAACATCGGAGTCGATGTCGGTGACGGCCTGGTGTAGCCGATTCACCAGCTCCACGGGCGTATCGCCGAGTCGCGGTGCCGGCTCAGCCAAGTTAGTAGTGGAGGCCCTGGAGGTAGTGCTTTTGGAAGTAGAGACATCGGGAATGAGTACCTGCGCGGCAACGAAGCGAGCTTGCGCGTTCGACAGTGCGCGTTCTGCTAGCCTGCGCCACTGCTGCGACTGCGCCAACTGCTCGTCACGGTCTTTACGACACGCCGCCAGGTCACTGTCTTCTCGAATCCCGACCTCGAGGTGACGGCGTGCCAGTACTTGGGGAAGATCACTCAAACCCTCCAGCGCCTCGCGGTACTGCTGCCAGAGGAGGTCGGTGCGTTCGGCACTCATCGGCTCGCCCCGGCAATAATCTGCTCGGCCTGATCTGTCGCAAGCGGACCAAACGGAACCAGTTCGACCGGCGAGGCACCACTGCCACGATCGACCAATAGCGCACGGTGCGGCTGCGGCGTGAATCGTAGATACGGACCGCAGAGCGCCTGCACATCCGCTTCCGGCGCCCGCAAGAATACCAACCCCGCGAGCAGCGGCGCCGCCTCGTACCCCAGCTGTTCGGTGAAAATCCGGGCGCTGTTCCACCAACCCAGCAGATACATCCGCGTCAAGGGACCTTCCCGCACCAGCCGGGCCAGCACGTGTGCCGGGACCGCACCGGCCATGGTCGGCTGCTCAAGCCGAGACGCACGGTGCAATCCTGCGCCGATCACATAGCTCGCAGGCTGGTCATCGGCTACTCGCGCCGGGAAGTCGGGATCACCCAACCGCGATTGCAGCTGCTCCCCCAGCTCGATAAGCCGTTGGCCGATTCCGGCGGCAGGTACCATCTCGACCTCATGCCCGTACCCGCGCAGTACCCGCGCCAACGTGACCAACTCCGCGGCGTGCGCTGTGCCGCCGGGGTCGCTAGTCCCGACACCGCTCGTACCAACACCGTCGAGCAACACGTATCGGGCGGCGGACTTACCGGCATCCAGGCGTCTCCGGCTAGCCGACAGCGCCAGTGCCGCACTGGACAAAATGCCGAGCGCCTCGCCCCGACCGTCACCCAGTAACGCCACGGCGCAGCCCGGATCACCCCGCAGCTCAAATGTGACCGGAGTATCGCAAACGCTGACCGGTAGCCCTAAAATTGCGCGACCATCCGATTGTGTGCCGCTGTGCCCACTGTCCTGCCAGCCCTGATCCCGCGTGAGTAGCCGCACCAGTTGCTGCGGCTTGCTCGGTTGGCGGGCATAGAACACCCGTGGTGGCACCGTTGCCCCACTGGCCTGCCACAGCTGCTGTCGTAGCCGATCGAGTCGGGCTTCGTCAGCGAAGGCAACCATGGCACGTTGGTTGCGCGCCGGTGCACCGTAGTCGGAGTTGAGAACCACCTCACCCCGGTACCGCAGCTGAGAGGCCTCGGTGTTGCCGCGTCCCAGCACGGCCTCGGATTCACCGGCCTCGGTCTTGAGACTTACCCGCCACGGAAACTGACCGAAGATGGAGCGTTCTTTGCTCGCCAGGGTATCGATGCCCGATAGAGTCTGGGAGGCAAGAATCAGGTGAATCCCCACCGCGCGACCACGGCGGGCTAAGGTCTCAATGATGGCGATGGCTTCGCGCCCTATTTCATCGCCTTCAGCAACCATCACCTGAAACTCGTCGATCACCAACAATATGCGGGGCACGACCTGATCGGGGTACTTACGGCGCAGTGCGGCGAGGCTGACCGCACCACGTGCCCGAAACTGTTCGGCGCGGCGAGTGAACTCGGCATCGAGGTGCCGCAGCACGGCTAGCCCGAAAGACCGGTCCCCCTCTAACCCCAGTACCCGGGCGTGCGGCATCCAGTAGGGCCGATCCATGCCTGGGCCGAGCCGGTCAAATTCGAGGCCGTCTTTGAAGTCCAGCAGGTACATCTCGACCTGTTCCGGGCTGTAGCGAGCCGCAATACTGTGCAACAACACCAGCAGTAGGTTGGACTTTCCTTGCCCGGAAGCCCCACCCACCAGCAGGTTCGGTAGCGCCGGATCAGCGCTGCGCAAGCTCAGCTCCACGACTTCGGTTCCGGCCAGCCCGATAGGTGCGCTTATTCCGTCGGTGGAATCTTGTAACCATCGCTGCCCGGCGGCAGGCAGCATCTGGTCCAGTTCAACACTGGGCGCGCCGCGGTGTGTTATGGCCCGGATCAGCTGATCGGCAATCCGTTCGATCAGCTCGCGCCCGGGTGCCGGGTCAGGGCGGACGACCACGTTAGCCGCCGTGACCCCCGCCATACAAACTCCGCCCTGAGCCGCCCGTAACTGCGTAGTCTGTTCCAGCACGGGCGCACAATCGAACTCCGATGCCGCTAGGGCCACCGGGTCGGTGAGGAACAGAAACGAGATCCCGCGAGCCGGACCGGCATACACCAATCGCCGCAGCTCGGCCTGAACTCGGGAGTCCGCACCGTAGGGGTAGTTCAGCACCACCAGCAGCCGGTAAGGCTCGGGTTGCCGGCCCAGCACCTCGGTTAGCTGCCCGAGATTGGCCACTGCGTGTAGACCGGCCAGCTCAGCCACCCGCAGCGCGGCGGCTCGGGCCTGTTGTAACCACTCCAGGAGCTGATCGGCGCTGGTCAGCGGCTCGGCAAGCAACGAGTTACCCACCGCGCCGGTAGCTCCGGCACGCAGCCGCCCAAACGGGCTGAGCGCCCCGGTGAGCGCCGGGTCGAAGACCGAGACCTCTAGGTCACCGACGCTCACGCCTGCCAGGGCACGCAAGACCAAGGTGTGCAGCACCGAACGGGTCCATGCATTTACGGTGTCGTACTGAGGTAGCTGCGCAAGCGTGGTGTCGTGTTCAACCGTTTCGGAGCACAGCGTGACATTGCCGGCATCCAACAGCGGCAACAGCGCCGGTAACTCCGTCGGTAGGGCCAGGCCGGGAACGTCGATGCAACCCCATCGTGGATAGCCGGCACCGCCGCAGCCCAACCATTCTCCGCCGCGCCATCGGGGATCTGACCAGGGCGCCCCGGCGAGCCCCGGAGCCAGTCGTTGCGCCCGTCCGGTGATTACGGCACACACATCGTCGATGGCCTCGCCTGCCTGCGCGCCCACCTGCTGGGTGGCACGATGCTGCGCACGCGCACAGTGCGACTCCGCTTCGCGGTACCGCTGCATAGCTATCCGCGCGTAATCCTCGGCGGCGTCCAGTAGCTGTGCCGCGATGTGGTGCAACCGGGTAAAAGACGCACGCAGCCGCTGCTCTTCCGACGAGGTGGCTAACGGGCTAGGTGGCATGAGGCGGCACCGTTATAACGAGGTGGCGAATTGGTTGGCTTCGTGCGCGGCGCGGCGTAGCGCGGCAACTGCCTGTCCCAGCTCGGCCTCTGCGGCGTGCAACGTATCGATGATGGCGCGGTCGGATTGCCGGGAAGTTCCGGAGATGGCCTGCGCGATCTCCGAAGCGGTTCCACCACACGCGGTTTTCAGCCGCTCCAACGCCTCACCCATACCGCGCGCGTTGGTGGCAAGCGTGGCGACCTGGCCCTTGAGTCGAATCAGTGTGGAATCCATAACTCTCCATTACTCTATCTCGAGTGTCTGTAGGCTTCGGCGCATGCGTGTCAACTCTGCCGCATCGACATTGGCTTGCCGGTCGATACTGAACTCGCCGAGTGCCACACCGTTGTCGGCATCGGTAACCTGGACGCCGATCAGGCCCTGTTCGTCGTAACCGATAACGACCTCCACCTCTACCGAATCCTTGCTGGCAGGTACGTCGATGCGGGCCGAACCCACTACCGTCACATAACTGGGATCGACATCTTCACCTTGAGTCACCACCACCAAGATCTCGCGCTGGTTCTCGGCAAGGGTATGAAAGCGCTGCCGGCCCTGCGCCGGAAGCGGCGTATTACGCTCGATCACGATGGAGTTGATCTCAGCACCCGTCGCAGCGGATCGTGCGACGAGTCCCAGGCTATGGGCGGTGACGTCGTGGATCGACAGCGGCCTCGAGTAGTTCTCCGGCTGCGCATTCTTGGGTAGAGCCTCCCCGCGCCGCAGTGCGGCGGCATGATCGGCGAGGATCGCCGCGCCGAGAGCTACCGCATGGTCGGGATGCACAGCGGAATGCGTGTCACCTCGTACCGGCGCGCCGGTGACACGCCGCAGCATCCGTGACACCATCGGCATCCTGGTGGACCCTCCGACCAGCAGTACCGCCGATAACTCACCGGAGCCTAGTCGTGCGTCGGTGAGCACCTCCGCCACGATCTCCTCGGTACGGCGCAGCAGCGGCGCAGTCAGCTCGGCAAACACGGGCCGCGAAATCGGCACACGGCGCTGCGCCTGTTCATGATTCGGTGCCCGCTCGTGGTGCGGCGAAGTCGCATAATCGACGGTGACGGTTGTCTCGGGTGCGCTCGACAACTCCCGCTTCGCGGCTTCACAGCGCTCCCGCAGCATCAGCTCGGCCACGTCGGAATCCAGACTGGAGCACCCTCCTTGGTCGAGTACGCGCTCATCGACATAGCACATCAGGGCGTTGTCTATGTCGAAGCCGCCTAGGTTGCGGTCACCGGCAGTGGCGAGCACGGTGTAGTCGTTCCCGGCGATACGCACCAGCGTGACGTCGAAAGTGCCACCGCCCCAGTCGTATACCAACAGCGTCACCGGAGTTCGGTTTCCGCCGACTGCCTCACCGAAGCCGTATGCCAACGCCGCGGCGGTCGGTTCGTTCACGATCCGCAGCACATCGAGCCCGGCGATGATGCCGGCATCGGCGGTGGCCCGCCGACGAGCGTCGTCAAAGTACGCCGGGACTGTAATCACCACCTCCGAGCAGGACCGACCCAACTGCTGTGCGGCGTCGTCGACCAACCGGCGTAGCAGCATCGCGGAGATCTCCTCGGCACCATACGACGTACCTTGCGCGGTAACGCAACGCCAGTCGGCGTCGCCGATGCTGCGTTTGACCAGCTCGATGTAGTCGTGGGGTCGTAGTGCCCCCGCCGCGGCAGCCGCCGCACCGACCATGGGAGCTTCTCCGTCGAAGAACACCACCGACGGGGTGAGGTAGTCGCCTTCGCGATTGCGCAGCACCTGTGGGGTTCCGGAGGCGTCCACCGCGGCGACCACCGAATATGTGGTGCCTAGATCGATGCCTACCGCGGACACTCCTCTCACCGCGCACGCGCGCCGGCACTGGACGGCTTCGACGGCGCGTTTTCCAACCGTCCCATACGACGCGGTTCCGACTGTTCGATCAACGCGGCATTGTGCTCGTACTGCGGCTGGAAACATGCGCGCAGTACCGCGGCGCCGAAAACCGCCAACCCGCCCAACGCGAACACCACAATCAGGCCCTTGGTCAACAGGTCTGTCTCCGGCTTGAACGCACCCCACATGCAACACACCGGCGCTAAACCGATCAAACCGAAACCCAGCGGCCACTTGTAGTTCTGCTTCAACGCGGCGGGCGAAAACCGTGGGCGTGACGCCTTGCACGCATAGTCGCGGTGCCGCACCAGTTCGCTGTGAACCGTGGGATCCGACGACGCCACCGACAGTCCGCGTCCGGCCAAGGATTCGACGTATCGAGCTTGTTCTTTCGTGGTGATCAATAGGCGGCCGTCCGCCAGCTCATGCTGAGCGAGATAGGCACGGTGGGCTAAGGCCCGAGCGAGAGCCGTGCGGAGCACGCCTTCGTCGGGTTGCTCGCGGTAAGCGTGCTGAGCTGTGGTGATCGCACGATCGACATCGCCGCCGGCGATGAGCTGTTCTATTACCGCAACGCGATATTCCGGCTCGTCGTTTTGCAGGCTGGCGGCGGCCTGATAGGCGGCTAACGCTTTGGCCGGTTCGTCGGCGCTGTGCAGCACCGCGCCGCGTAGCGCGTGAAGTCGCGCATCTTCAGGATCCAGATCCAGTGCTCGCTCGATGGCATCGGTCGCCGTGGCGTGGTCGCTGCTGGCGCTGGCGGCCTGAGCCAACACCGACCAGGCGTAAGAGTTGTCGGGATCGGCTTGTACGGCACGGCGCGCGGTGAATACGGCAACGCCGGGTTGGCCCTGTTCTAGCTGTGCCACCGCCCGGGCGATCGGATTGGCGGGTGAGTTGGTAGCCGGGCCGGCATCAGCTGCGGGCGAAGTGGGTTCAGCGGTTGCGGCAAGGGTTGAATCTGAACTGTTGAGCCCGCGTTCGGCGTCTGCGAGACGCTGCATCGCCAACTCGGCATCCTGCCGGATGGCAATGTCCGGGGAGGTGACTCGCCGGCGCAGCCTGCGCCGCTGTGTCGTGATCGCAGCCCGAATCTGCTCGGGATCGGCAGTTGAACTCAGGCCGAGGAGTTCGTGCAGCCCGGCCACTAGCTCTTCCCTTCGGTGTCCGCCATATGTCATGCCTCGAGTCGGCACTGCCGGTGACTATAGCCGTGCGGTAGCAGGAGTTCATGGCGGCGCGCGGTGCCCGAAGGGGATAGTGAGCCCCCAAATCTGAACCACCTGATCCGCGCCCTAACTCTGAGGAGCTAGTCGGCGCTATCGCGTTGCCGCGGAATACCACCGAGTAGGTCACGGACCTCGGACTCCCGGTAGCGGCGATGACCACCCAACGTTCGGATGGCGCTCAGCTTGCCTGCCTTTGCCCATCGGGTGACGGTTTTGGG
>Ga0136627_1000688_pt1 | contig 12981 bp, 13 predicted proteins | sample AntDrymUQ4892206_2_FD_104652 | JGI IMG/M metagenome (GOLD analysis project Ga0136627, IMG submission 104652) | Polar desert sand microbial communities from Dry Valleys, Antarctica - metaG UQ489 (22.06) | ecosystem: Environmental > Terrestrial > Soil > Desert | place: Antarctica: Dry Valley... | reverse complement strand
GCCAGCGCCGACTCCTTGAAGGCGCGCAGGCAGCACGCCGGCAACGCCTGGACGTAGATCTCCCCCTCCACCTCGCCCGCCGGAGCGAGCGTCGTGTCCGGCCTGAGGGCGCTCTTCTTCCTCACGTCACTCCCTTCCGCTTGCGAGTTCTTAGGGGCGATCTGCCGAAGACCCCGACGAGACGCGCGGCGTCCAGCCCGAGCTCGCGCCAGAAGGTCCCCAGGCGTCCCGGTTCGCTCCGCGTCCCGCCCAGCCGGCCCGGCCTGCGCCGCGCCCGGATCTCCCGTCCCACCTCTTCCCGGTGCAGCTTCCACAGCCGCTGATCGTCCCCCATACCGTGCAACGCCGGTCCTCCCCGTCCCCGTCGTCATGGTCGTCCTACGCCGCGCCTCTGTGCTCGTCGTCGCCCTGCATGAAGGCGTCGTGCTCGGGCTCTACGGGCAGCGGCTCGCGCCACATCGCCCCGCAGCCCGGGCACTCGAACGAGTCATCGACGGCCCGCGCGGTGCGGGCGCAGCAGGCGGGGAGGTCCGCCTCGTAGACGACCTCCTCGCCTAGAGCAGCGATCCAGGCGAAGTTCCGCACTAAGCGGCCCTCCCGGAGAGGCGGCCGATCCAGTCGCTCGCCTCCTCGCGCGTGAGCTCGCCGATGGGCTTGCCGACCATCTCCTCGAACCGGCCGATGCCGTCCTCGACCACGTCGGAGACGAGTGCCTCCAGGTAGTTGAGCTGCTTACGTGTAGCCGGCAACCCGCCCCTGTTCTCCTCCATGGCCGCCTGACGCCCGTCGCCGGACGCCTGCTGCGAAGTAGCAGCCTCTGCCTCCTCGTAGGCCGGGGTCCTCTCCGCGGGTCCGGCATCCTCGCCGCCGAGCTCTTCAAAGGCGGTGACGCCGACGTTGATCGCATCCCTGAGAGCGCGCGCCTTTGCCCGGGTCTCGGCCATCCGGATGAGGTGCGGCGCTATCATGCGGCCCACGTTCTGCGGGCTCGCATCACCGATACCCGAAAACTTCCCGTCCTCCATCCGTACCACGGCCCGAACTATCGCCACGTCGCCGTTCTCGACGCCAGGTACCTGCAAGAGCTCCGTCTCGATGCTCCGCAAACCCCGGCTGTGCGCCTCCTCCAAGAGGCCCGCATACAGGACGAAACGCTTGCCCTGACGCTCGATCATGTACTCCTCACGCACGGCTAAACCTCCTCCGGTGCCGTTCACCGTCGTTATCTTCACTGAATCTAGTGAGACTGAAAGCAAAAAGAAGCATCAGGCGATCCTCTCGTAGGCGTACTGGCGGCCACCGGGGGCGGCGGTCTCGGTCTTGCGGTGGATCAGGCCGAGCTTGGCGAGCCTGGTCGCCCGGTTGTTGCAGGCAGTGTTGTTGAGCCCGAGCTTCACCGCAAGGGCCGTGTTCGTGATCGAACCGGCGTCGTAGATCGCCTGCAGGGTGTCCACGAGATGATCCGGCACCCTGCCGACGATGCCGGGCTCGGCGCCTATCTCGTCCACCCGGATCATGGCGAGCGACCGCTGCATGAGCGACGCCTCCACGTTCTCCAGGAGCTCCCGGTCCTCCTCGACCAGCACGAGATGCCGCTCCCCGTACTCCCCGCTCGCCACCCTGGACGCCAGTATCCCAAGCGCCTCGTCGGCGAACGAGTAGTCCATGAGCTCGACCCCCCGGGTGTCCACGTACAACGTCCCGCCCTTGGGGAGATCCATCAGGGCCTCTTCCAGAGCCGCCCGGACCGCGCGCCCCGTCCGGCGCGTGACCATCAGCTTGCCCCCAAAGTCGCCGCCGGCAACCTCGAAGGTGGCCTGCGCCCGCTCCTCAGGCGCCAATTCTACCCTCACTGTCGTCAGTGAAATCATATAATGAGATTGTACCGGCCGGGAGTGGGTAAGTCAACGGCGTTTTCGGGTTATGGGGCATCGGTTTTGGGACCTTTCTCGGCTGGCGTCCTCGGCAGGGAGACGCGGACGAAGGTGCCGGGGAATTGGGGGACGTTACGGGAGTTCTTGCGGCTCTCGTAGACGGTGACGCGGCCGGTGCCGGAGCGGAGGGAGAGGGATCCGCCAGAGCGGGCGGCGATGCCGGCGACGAGGGCGAGGCCGCCGCCGCGGCCGATCTCACCGGTCCCCGAGACGCCCATCTCGAGGGCGTGGCGCAGGGCCTCGTTGTCCGTTGCGGTCTCTTCGGCGTACTTCGGGTTGCGCGACAGGGTCTCGCGCACGCCCACGCCCCCGTCGGCGATAGCGATGAGGACCTCCTCGCCGCGGCGTCGGGAGCCGCTGACGATGTGGTGGTAGGCCTGGACGGCGGCATAGGCGCCGAAAGAGGAGACGCCGTGTTCGGCGGCGTTCGCGCAGACCTCGGATAAAGTGGAGCAGATGGCGACCCGTTCGCGCAGTCGGTAGCCCTGATTCTCCAGGATCTCCGAGATCCTGCGGATGATGCCCGGTATCTCCTCTTCGGTGTGGAAGTTAATGAGCTCCTGCAATGTGCCGGGGTTGTGCCGCCGGCGCTCCTCCAGGGACCCGACGTCCGCGTTCGTCATGATCCGGTCCCCAAAGATCCTGAAAAAATTCATCCGCTCCAGGTAGGCCGGCACGTCTCGTCCCGGAAGCGTCAGGCTCACGCTCTCGCAGCGCCCGCAGAGAAACTCCAGCAGCGCCGCAAGACCGCAGAGCCCGGCCGGTTCCACGAACTCCACCGTCCGCAGGTCAACCACCACAGGTTCCCCGGCCACCCCGGAGGCGGCTGAGAAAGCCGGGTCCAGGCTGCCCATGGTGAGCACCCCGCTCATGGCGCCCCGGCCGCTGACGTTCAACTCGAGCTGCGTCTTCATCGGTCTTATTGTAGCCGGTGAAGAAAACGGTATGGTGGCAAGCGGGAGTGTCCTAGCCCTCGCGGCGACGGGTGTAGAAGAGTTCGGTGTAGCGGCGGTTGTCATAGCGGCTCAGGAGGGTTCCATCGCCGACCTGCTCAAAGCCGTTCTTCTCGAAGACGCGCTGCATGCGCTGGTTGTGCGAGAGGGTCGAGCCGCGGACGTTTTCGAGGCCCAAAGTGTCGAAGACGTATTCGACGAGGAGTTCGACGGCCTCGCTGGCGTAGCCCCTGCCGCGCAAGTCGTTAGGTCCTATCTTGATCCCGAGCTCGCAGCCGCCCTTGCGGAAGTCGTAGAGGGTAGCCATGCCGATGGGCTCCTCCTCCGCCTCCATGATGAACGTCTTTACCGAGGGGTTCTCCCAGCGGGCCAGGTAGTCCCGGCGGGCGGCGGAGAAGGAGACCCGGATCGGGGACCGCCCGTTCCAGGCGGCGAGCTCGGGGTCGCGGTCCCAGGAGTAGGCGGCCTCCACGTCCGACTCGCGCGGCGGCCGGAGGACGACGGATTCCCCCTGCAGGACCTCGATCTCTTCGGCGTGTATGGCTACCCCTTTCTCGCGAAAAAACAATGTTACACCGGCTGGGTGCCAGAAGCATCGTTCAGCGCAGGTGGGGCCATTTTGGTTAGAATGGTCTGGTCCAGGCAACCAGGAGCGTCTGTGAGCGGAACGGTCGGGGAGTTTTTCGGGGGCTCCGGGAGGAGAATCCGGGACGTAATCTGGGGTGACGTCCCCACGGACAGGTCCGTGAGGGCCCTGCTCGAAACCGAAGTGATGCAACGCCTCGGGAGCATGAGCCAGCTCGGCTTCACCTTCGCCGCTTTTCCGAGGGCCCGCCACACGCGCCTGGACCACGCCATCGGCACCTACCACCTCGCAAGCCTGACCCTCAAGAAGATCATAGACACCGGCGCCTACCTGGAGGAAAGGGACGTGCAGGGCGCCCTGGCCGCGGCCCTCCTCCTGAACGCGGGCCGCTACCCGTACTCCGGGGCCATAGAGGGAATCGCCCTCCCCGGGGCGCCATCCTTCAAGGAGTTGAGCCGGCGCTGGATCGAGCACACCGACGTCGCCAAGGTCCTCAGAAGCGACTGGGACCTCGAACCCCACAACGTCTTCCGTCTGGTCTCCCGGGGGGACGCCCCCCCGCGCGGCCTGACCCCGACCGAGCACCTCCTGCGCGACATCCTCTTCGGGCCCCTGGACGTCGGCGCCCTTGACTCCCTCATCCGGGACGGCCGGGGCGCGAGGGTTCCCTTCGGCCTCGTAGAGGCGCTGCCCCTGATCGAGCACTTGAGGATCGTCGGCCAGGAGAACCGGGCGGTCCTGACCCTCGATGAGGAGGGAGCGGGGCCCCTGCAGGCCCTGATCTTCTCCAGGTACCTCATCCACTCCAACGTCTACGGCCACCACGCGCTGCGCATCCCGACGGTGATGTTCCTCCGAGCCGTTCAGGACGCCGTCCAGGACGGCACCGTGACGTTCGACAAACTCTCCGAGCAAGACGACGCCGGGGCCTTCGTGCTCCTGGAGGATTCCTCCGAGCCCGGAAGCTCCACGGCCGTCCTGATGAAGCGCCTCGCCGAGCGCAAGCCCTACCACCTCGCCCTGCAGTTCGACGAGCGCCACCCCGGCTACGACCCCCTGATACGCCTGCGCGACGACGCCTCCTGGCGCCGCCGGGTCGAGGAGGCCTGGTCCCGCTACCTGACGCGCTACCGCAAGGGTACAGCCGGCCCCTTCGACATCCTCATCGACCTCCCCGAACATCAGGCCTTCCCCGTGGACCTGCGCCTGATCCGGCGCTCCCCCCTCCCCGGCGAACGCAACCCCGTCGGCTGGCAGAGCCTCTCTGGCATGTCCGGGGACGACGCAGCCCGCTTCCACGCCCCACTCCACCGCATCACCATCGCCACCGCGAACGAAGACCTCACCAACTCCGTGCGGCGCCACGCCGAAGAGCTCTTCACCATCGCAAGAGAGGTCGGCTGATAAGCATTTCAGCTCGTCAGCACGCCGCCTTCGGCGACTCTCAGCCCGTCAGCAGAGCATACGTCTCACTTCGTAGCCCGGCGAAACCGCCAGAGGCCGTCTCGCCAGGACCTGATCTGGCAAGGGCTAGAGTAAGCTGAAATGCCGACAGGCTGAAACGCTGACTAGCTCAAGAAAAAAGGGCCGGCGTTCACAGAAGGGTAAGCCCCTTTTCCGGCCCTTAGCGGCCCGTAGAAGGACCGCTAGGATGATACAAAGATTATAATCACACCCAGGACGCCCGCGCAAGCCCCGTAAACAAAACTTAACCTTCGGCCCTCGCCATCGCGACCCTCGATGCTATAATCCTGCCCCGCGGGCCGCTAGCTCAATTGGCAGAGCAAGAGACTCTTAATCTCTAGGTTCCAGGTTCGAGTCCTGGGCGGCTCACTCGAAAAATAGTCCGTTTTGCAGGTAAAATGTGGCGACGCAAAGAGCCCCCGGTACTCCTCCGGGGGCTCTTTACTGCAACCGTACTGCAACCGGCGTTTTGCTGGCCCTTCTGGCTTCGCCGACAGCTTCGCTAACCCAGCGCTTCGTCCATCGCCGAGGTCGCGCCGCCGTCCATGCCGGGCAGGACGTGGGAGTAGGTGTCCAGGGTGAGCGTTATGCTGGCGTGGCCGAGGAGCTCCTGGACGTACTTGGGATGGACATTTCTGGCGAGGAGCAGGGTGGCGCAAGTGTGCCGGAGGTCGTAGAGCCGGACCGTATCGGGAAGGGAGGCGCGCTTCAGCAGGTCTTTGAACGCGCGGGCCAGGTTGCGGTGATTCAGGGGCGTGCCGACGGTGGAGGGGAAGACGAGGCCGTGATCCCGCCAGAGTGAGGAAAGGCGCATGCGCTCCTCCAGCTGGCGTTTGCGGTGGGCTTTCAGCGCGGCGATGCTGCCGGCGGTTAGCCGGATCCGGCGCCGGCTCTTCGCGGTCTTGGGCGCGGCAAACTCGCCCTTCATGCTCAGAGTGCGGTTGATGCTCAAGATCTCAGCTTCGAGTTCCACGTCTTCCCACTTGAGGGCGAGGAGCTCGCCGGGGCGCATCCCGGTGTGGACGGCGAGGACGTAGAGGGCATGGAACCGGTCGGGCTCACCGTTCGGTCCTGACGCACCGGCGACACTCAGCAAGCGCCGCGCCTGATTCTGGTTGAGGGGCCGCATCTCGTCCCTCTGGACTCTTGGTGGATCGGTGTCGTCGCAGGGATTGCGCGGGATGTACTTCCAGCGTACCGCCTGCTTGAGCGCCCGACGGAGGACGGCGTGGGTGTAGCGGACTGTGCGCGCCGAGAGCCCACGGTCTTGCATGGAGCGGTACAGACCCTGAACGTGAAGCTCCGTAAGCTTCTTCAGCGCCAGCCGTCCGAGAGTCGGGTGTACGTAGCGGCGTAGCTGGCCCTCGTAGGAGTCGTAGGTGCTCTTGCGGACCGTGCCGCGGGCGCTGTCGGCGAGCCAGCGTTCGAGGTACTCGGCTACGGTCATCTTGCCAGCGTCGAAGACGAGGCCGCCGTCCCTGTCGGCCATCGCCCTGGTCAGCTTCTCGGAGACTTCGGCCCGAGTCTTGCCGTAGACTGTCTTGCGCTTGCGCCCGTCCGGAGTGTAGACAATGTACTGGGCCATCCATCCGCCGTTCTTGCGGCGGGAGATGGTCCCCTCTCGGTTGCCCCTCTTGCCCAACGCTACTCCTCCTTTTTCGGTAGCTCCCCAGGCTTCACCCTGGAGGCCTCGGCCAGCTTGCGGATGGTGCGCGAGTGCGCAACATGCCTGCCGCTCTCCATCCGCCAGGTAGTGTTGTATGAGTCACCCGAGAGCGCTTGTGTCTCCGTTATCGACTAAACTCGACGTCTTCTTAACTCCTTGAGCGACTCCGTGTCTGCCTCCATGTCCCGTAGCTTGCCCGCGCGTGAAGCGATACTACGGCATTGTTCAGACCATCTAGACACTACGCTTGTACGATCGCGCCGGAAAGAGGGGATCCGGTATTCTGAGATCCGGCCCCCCCTTCCTCAATAGTCGTTGGGCAGGAGCAGGCAGGTGCTTGACCTGTCGGCTTCGGTCAGGATCCAGACTCGTCCCGTTCCGACGGTGTAGGAGCTCAGGATACGCCAGCCGTTGGCAACGCTGCGGCGGTTTTCGTGGGCGTCCCCGGTCAGCACCTCGCCCCAGTCGCCACCCTGGTGACGCTCCAGGAGCTCGCCAGGGTCTTCGCCGGCAATCGCGAGCGCATTCAGCGCCGCTGGCGTGGCCACGACTCGGCCCAGGGGAAAGAGCGGGGCGACCATCAGGCCGCCCCAGTCTTCGTGGCGAGCTGCTCCGCCCGGTGGCGGGCAAGGGCCTCGGCGCCGACCCTCCCCCACCGCCTGCGCCCCAGGAGCGAGAACCACGGCCGGCCGTAGAGCGCGAGCGTCGCGAGGCCGCCCTGCCGGCCCCAGCGGGAGAAGTCGCCGGCCTCCGAGTGGTGGCGGCGGTGCTCGAGTGCGGGGATGGGCGCAGCCGAGGCCTCGATCAGGCCAGCGAGATCCCCGCGGGAGACATCCGGGTCCACCCCGAAATGGAACGCTTCCTCCTCCCAGTCGAACCACGCCTGGAGGCCCGCCGCATCGAGCTCGCCTTCGCGGGCTCGGTCGAAGGAGCCGAGCAGACACCGGGGGATACGGTGGTGGAGGTGGGCGGCCGTCATGCCGCCCTACCTGCCGCCAGGACGAGCGACCGGCGCTGTTTGGCCGCCCACACGAGCGCCGCGTAGAGATGCTTGCATGGCTGCTTCCGCCGCCGCCAGTCGGCGCACCCACACCGGCCCTCGCCAACCAACGATACCCGGTAACTGCGGCCAACTTCCGAGCACGACGGCACGGACAGACCGCCCGCCGGCATGGGCCGGATCTCGGCCCCTTGGCTGCGCCAGAGCACGATACCCCGGCTCGCGCGACGCGCTACACTTACTTCGATCACAGGCACCCCCTGTGGTCCGGGCCCCGGGGTGTTTGCGGCACCTGCGGGGCGTTTTCTTTGCGCCCCGTCCCTGCGGAGCGCGACCTGGGGGCGAAAAAGCGCCGGCACAAAGGTAGCGCAAGGGTGGGCCCCAGAAAGTTTTTGCGAAGCAAAACCCGGAGGGCGGGCAGCGAAGCTGGCCGAGTTTCAGGGTGCCCTTGCGAGGACGACTGGCGGTGCTACGCTGTAGCCCCTCCTCGCGCGCCTCACGCTTCGACGCGGGCCATGAGGTGCGATCATGGAGCATCACGAAAACGCTGCAGCAAGGGCGGCGGGCAGTGCCTGCCGCTTCTACCGGGTTCCGGCGACCGTGTCCGAAGGTTCAGGGGCGGGGGCCGCGGAGCCTCAAGCGGAGCGGTCTGCGCACCGCCCCGCAGAGCATCGTCGTCGGGCGGCTAGCGAGAGCTTGCCGCTTCTACGGAGCCTGGCCCTTCACCGGTATTCGTGCAGGGGCTCGGGGCGACCATCAAGGGCGCCCTGTGCCCCGCCTGTCGGGGTCCCGATCTCAGCGGGCGTGCTTGCGCAACGACGTTCGTCGGTGTTCTTACCCTACGATCTGTTTGGCCTCGGTAGCTTTGCGTGCATCCGCGTTACGGGCGAGGATTACGTGAAGCGCTTCTGGCGTGGGACGCCAGGGCGTCCAGCACGACACGCACGGCCGTAGTGGTCGTGGTGTTTGTGGGGTCAAGGGTGGGCGCGACCTCGACAATGTCCATACCCACCAGACCCTGGGAGGCAACCCGGCGAACCACCGTCAGGAGTTCCCTGGTGGTCATCCCGCCCGTGCCAGGCACGCCCGTGCCGGGGGCGTATGCGCCGTCGAGGGCGTCGATGTCGACGCTGAGGTAGGTGCCGTCCGTGCCGCGACTCGCGGTGCGCAGAACGCGATCGATCGCTTTCTCCAGGCCATTGTCGAGGATGTCTTCGAGCCAGACGACCTCTATGCCGTTCTGACGACAGTACTCGAGCTCGCTGCGGGGGTTGAGCCAGCCGGTCGCCCCGATTATGGTGATATTCTCCGGCGGGAAGCCCGCTTCTACGGCGCGAGTGATCGGGCAGCAGTGGTTGAGGGTCTCTCCGCCGACGTCGGACGCCGTGTCGAGGTGGGCATCGATGAGAACGAGTGAGGGGTTGGAGTGGCGCTCGGCGACCGCCCTCACGGTAGGAATAGTCACGGAGTGGTCGCCGCCCAAAGTGACGGGCAGCGCGCCGGCGGCGAGGATGTTGCCGATGTCCTGCTGGGCACTCTCGAACGTCTTCTCCGCGTTGGCAAGCGTGGTGGCAGCATCGCCGCAGTCGATGGGATTCAGGGCTTCTACCAGGTCGATGTCCAGGGTTGCGTTGTAGGTCAGGGCCTGCAGGGAAGCCTCGCGGATACCGCGGGGTCCGTAGTTGGCGCCCGAGCGGCTTATGACGGTGGAATCCCACGGGATTCCGTAGATCGCAGCTCCAGCTCCGGCGGCGGCCAACCGTTCCGCGTCGGCCGGCAGGTGGGGCAACCTCAGGAAGGAGCTTGCCAGGCCGGAGTGGAGTAGGCTCGTCCACATGGTCGAGTCGGCGCTGTTCTGCTCCGGGGTGCTCATGCTAGTCTCCTTCTTCCATGTCCTGCAGTACGATCTCCGAGAGCCGGTCGGCCCGGGAGAAGCGGACGTCACCGCACTCTTTGGCGAAGTTTACGAAGTCTTCTATGGCCCGCATGCGGGAAGGACGGCCGCTCAGGAAAGGGTGGCACGTCAGAACGCAGAGGGAGCCCGTCTGCCGCATAGCGTCGAGCTCTCCTTTCCAGATCTCGGCGACGTCTCGCGGGTTCTCTATGCGCTGACCGATGTCCGGGTCGGGCAGGAAGGCGTACTGCTCCCAGTCGTCCAGCGACCAGTGGACGGGCAGCTCGGCGATCTCCCTCTCGGAGATTGCGATTCGGTAGGGTCGATCGTCGTCCATCAACGACGAGTCGTAGCGGATGCCGTGCTGGGGGAGCGCGTCGAGGGTGGTCTGGGTGAGCTGCCAGTACGGCGCTCGGTACCCCTTAGGCGATACACCCAGACGGGCCAGGGCGCCGAGGCCGAGCTCCAGGTCCGCTACCTGTTCGTCTTGGGACAACCTCGGCAGGCGGCGGTGGCTGTGACCGTGCAGGGCAACCTCATGTCCGGCCTCCAGTATCTTCTCGACGGGGCCGGGCCAGCGTTCGGCGGTCACGCCGGGCACGAAGAAGGTCGCCTCGACTTCGTGGCGCGCGAGAAGATCGAGGATCCGGGGCACGCCGATCTTCGGACCGTAGGCCTGATGGGACATGGTCGAAAGGTCCTCGGCATAGTGCTCGCCCTCGGCGAGGATAGGCGCCTCGGCGTCGAAGTCGAAGGTGATCAGCACCACGGCCCTGGCGTCTCCGCGCCAACCGTCCGCCGGTGGTCGGCTCCGCAGTTCGCTCACGCCCAACTCCTCGTAGAGCCGCCGTTAGGTTGGAGGACCTGGCCCACCAAAGCGGCGGACTTTCCTGCAGCGAGAAACGCGACCGTGGCCGCGATCTCTTCCGGGTTTCCGATTCTTCCGGCAGGAATCTCAGCAGCGTAGCGCGCCTTTATCTCGTTCATGGAGACGTCGGCGTCCCGGGCGTCCTGTTCGAGTTGGGGGGTGTCTGTGACGCCAGGGGCGATCACGTTGGTGATGATGCCCTCTGGGGCCAGTTCTCTGCCGAGGGTCTTGCCGAGGGAGATCAGGCCGGCCTTGGACGCGGCGTAGGCGGTGGCGTTCGGCCACCCGGTGACGCCCCACTCGGAACTGACGATGACTATACGCCCGCCGCCGAGGCGCCTCATCTGCGGCAAGACGGACCGGATCAGGTAGAAGGTCCCCGAGAGGTTGGTCTCTATCTGACGCCACCAGTCGTCCGGGTTCTGTTCGAGGAAAGGCCCCATGGACATGTAGGCGGCATTGGCGACGAGCACCCCGATCGGGCCCGCGCTCCCCTCGACGGCCGCGATCATCCCCTCGACGGCTACCGGGTCAGAGACGTCAGCGATGGCGGGCACCCCGCCACAAGCCTCCACAACTTCGTCAATCTTTCCGGCGGGCTCGCGGCCGTTCACCGCGACCGTGGCGCCCTCGGCGGCGAGGCGCAACGCCGTGGCCCGTCCTATTCCCTGTCCGGCGCCAGTGACCAAGGCTACTGTTCCTTCGAGACGGTTACCGGTTCTCATCGTCAGATCACCGCCCCCGCGTTGGGCGAGAGGATCTGCCCACAGAAGAAGGTGCCTTCCTCGACGAGAAAAAGCACGGCCTCGGCGACTTCATTGGGGCGTACGAGACGGCGCAGCGGCAGTGTTTCCAGGAAGCCCTGGTCCCTCCACGGCGAGGTCGGTTCGAGCAGGGGGGTGTCGGTCGGGCCGGGGGCTACGCAGTTGACACGGATTCGTCTGTCCGCTACCTCGACGGCGAGACTCTTCGTGAAGCCTATGATTGCGCCTTTCGCGGCGGCGTAGTGCGCGTCTTCCGAGCCACCGCCGAGCGCAAGCTCGGACGAGACCGTGACTATGGTGCCCCCTCCTGCTTCCAGCATGCCCGGCAGCACGGCGGCGCAGGCATTGTAGGTACCACCGAGGTGAACACCGAGCATCCGGCGCCACGCCTCGAGCGTGATCTCCTGGACGGGGATCATCTCGTAGTAACCGGCCACGGTCACAAGCAGGGAGACGGGGCCAAGTTCCTCCGTCACGCGGTCTACGGCTTCGTGGACAGCCTGATGGTCGGAGACGTCTGCCGTAAGCGGAAAATCGGTATCGGACTCGCGCAGATCCAACCCCGCCACCCTATAACCCGTCCTGGAGAGTCGATCCGAGACCTCAGCGCCGATTCCGCTCGCCGCCCCGGTGACGACCGCTACGCCAACTTCACTGTTGGAGTTCACCACGCTAGGGTGCCCTCGTTCCCGTGCCTTCCGCGGTCCCGGGAGTGGTTTCCTCCGGCTCGTTGCGCGGGGTCAGGGCGATGTTGCCACGCAGCGGCAAGAACGAGGCCGCGCCAAGCACACCGAGCGCCAGGATCATGAAGAGAACGCCGTAGTTCTGATACCAGGGCAGGTCCGGGGTGCGCGGCCAGGCTATGTTCACTATCTGGAACGCGACCCACACGACGGCCAGCACGTTGACCAAAAGCCCTACGCCGCCGATGGAGAACCTTCCTGGCCGCCAGCGCCCGGTCAAACGGGCTATCAGGGCGGCGAGCAGGGGAAACAGGAAGGCCACGTAGAAGCCGCCGGTGGTGAAGCTGACAAGAGTCCCGTAGATGTCCGAGTTGGCGAGGAGGAAGAGTGCCGTCGTGACGACGGAGGTGAGGAGGATGGCGTTCACGGGGAGGCGGTCTTCCGTGGCAAGGCGCCCCAGAAAGCCCGAGGCTGGCAGCGCGCGGTCGCGGGCGAAGGCGAAGATTACGCGGGAGACGGAGGCCTGCAGGGCCATGAAGCTGGCGAGGAAACCGATGACGATTACGGCGAAGAGGGGTTTTGAGATGCCCGCACCGAGCTTGGCGGCCAGGGTGTCTGTTATGGGGTCACCGACGTTGCCCGCTACGACGTCGCCTATGTTCGGTATGGCTAGGATGATGGCGAGACCTGCATACATGACGATGAGGGCGACGCAGATCAACGACAGCAGTACGGCCTTCGGCACGTCGCGGTTCGGGTCCTCCACTTCCTCGGCCATTGCCCCGGCGCTTTCGAAGCCCACGAATGCCCAGCCTATGAAGGCCACGGCAGCGAGAAACGGACCCAAGAGGTAGGAGCCCTCGCCGGCCGTACCGAACGCGTCGAAGAGGACCGAGATGGAGTTTTCGCGATAGAAGAGGAGCAGCACCGTCCCGATGATTATGCTGCCCAGGATCTCGGCGGCGATGCTCAGGTAGACCATCAGTTTCAGGGTTCTGCGCCCGACAATGTTGGCAAGGGTGCCGACCAGCGTGACGCCGAGCGCAAAGAGCACGAGCGTGAGCGGGCTAGGGTCCGCGATGTCGAAGATCGCGGCGAGGAAACCCGCGGCGCCGTATGCCACGGCGGACATGGCGATCACGAGGGTCCACATGTACGCCCAGCCGGCG
>Ga0136627_1000687_pt1 | contig 13015 bp, 10 predicted proteins | sample AntDrymUQ4892206_2_FD_104652 | JGI IMG/M metagenome (GOLD analysis project Ga0136627, IMG submission 104652) | Polar desert sand microbial communities from Dry Valleys, Antarctica - metaG UQ489 (22.06) | ecosystem: Environmental > Terrestrial > Soil > Desert | place: Antarctica: Dry Valley... | reverse complement strand
CGTTGGCCCGGGTCACCGTGGCAGTCATGGAGGACGGCCTCGAAGCCGCCTCGCGTCCCGGTCACCTCGACGGCGTGGCCACCGTGGTGACCAAGCTCTTCGCCATCGCCGGCCCCTGCCGGGCCTACTTCGGCGAGAAGGACTACGAGCAGCTCGAGGTGGTCCGAGGGCTCATAGTCGACCTCTCGTTACCCGTGGAGGTGATCGCCTGCCCCACGGTGCGCACTCCCGACGGCTTGGCGCTGTCCAGCCGCAACGCCTATCTCACCGACACCGAGCGGCGCGCCGCCCCGGTGCTGTACCGGGCGCTGTCGGCGGGAAAGGCCTGTATCGAGGCGGGGGAGCGGGACCCGGCCGCCGTGAGTCGAATCATGAAGGATGTATTCGCCACCGAGCCATCCGTCCGCCTCGACTATGCCGAGGCCCGCCCCGGAGACGGGGAATGGCGGTTGTTCGTTGCCGCCCGCCTGGGAACCACCCGACTCATCGACACCCTTGCCGTCCCTCTTGGCGCCGTTCACCTTCGTGCCGTTCCCGTCGGGCGCTGAGCGGGCCGTGCTCCTCGTCCTCGACGCCGGCAACACCCAGACCCTCATCGGGCTGTTCGATGGTGACGCCCTGGTGGCCAACTGGCGCATCGCCACCAAGGCCGAGCGCACGGCGGACGAGCACGCCCTCATCGTGACCCAGTTGCTCGAGCTGAACGGTCAGCGCTTCGGGGAACACGTGACCGGCATGGCCATCTCGTCCACCGTGCCCAGCCTCAAGGCCACCCTGCGGGCCATGGCCACCCGCTGGTTCCACGTGCCCCTCGTGGTGCTCGAACAGGGGGTACCGACCGGCATCGCCATCCTGGCCGACAACCCGCGCGAGGTCGGCGCCGACCGGATCGCCAACGCCCTGTCGGTGCACCATCTCTACGGCGGACCGGCCATCGTGGTCGACTTCGGGACCTCGACGAACTTCGACGTTGTGTCGGCCAAGGGTGACTACCTGGGCGGGGCCATCGCCCCCGGGATCGAGATCAGCATGGAGGCGTTGCTTTCCCGGGCCGCCGCCCTTCAGGACGTCGAGCTGATGGAGCCCCGCAGCGTCATCGGCAAGACGACGGCGGAGTGCGTGCAGTCCGGGATCCTCTACGGCGCGGCCGGGCAGGTCGACGGCCTGTGTCGGCGCATCCAAGCCGAGCTGGCCCGCACCCACGGCGGCGAGCCCGGGGCGTGCACCGTGGTGGCCACCGGTGGTTTGAGCGGGCTCATAACGCCGATCTCGGAGACCATCCAGCACCACGAGCCCTGGCTCACGCTGCACGGGCTGCGGCTCGTTTTCGAGCGCAATTGTGACGGCGACAACCGGGACCTCGCTCCGGACGTCGAAGGCCGGGACCAGCACTAGCGTTCGGCGGTGCCCGAGGCCAGTTCTGTGCCCTACAGGTTCGAGCGAACCCACGAGATCGCCTCCATACGAACGGACCACGACGGTCTGGAGCCCGGGGACGAGACCGGCGTCACCGTGTCGGTGGCGGGTCGGGTCATGCTGCGGCGGGTCCAGGGCAAGCTTGCGTTCGCCGAGCTGCACGACTCGAGCGGTGCCATCCAGCTCTTCTGCCTCACCGCCGTCACCGCCGACTACGAGGAGCTCTGCCGGCTGTCGCTGGGCGACTGGGTCGGCGCCACCGGCGAGGTGGTCAGGACCAAGCGAGGCGAGCTGAGCGTCAAGGTCACCGGCTGGGAGCTGCTGGCCCGCGCCAGGCGTGGCTTCGGCGACAAGTGGCACGGGATCACCGACGTGGACACGCGGTACCGCCAGCGCTACGTGGACCTCTGGGTCAACGAGGGATCGAGGAGGACGTTCCAGCTCCGCAGCCGCCTCATCAGCCTCATGCGCCGGTGGCTGGAGAACAGCGGGTTCATCGAGGTGGAGACCCCGGTGTTCCAGCTCGTGGCCGGGGGAGCACTGGCCCGGCCCTTCGTCACCCACCACAACGCCCTGGGTCTCGACCTGAATCTGCGCATCGCCACCGAGCTGCATCTGAAGCGGCTGGTGGTGGGTGGGTTCGAGAAGGTCTTCGAGATCGGCCGGACCTTCCGCAACGAGGGTCTGTCACCCCGTCACAACCCCGAGTTCACCATGCTCGAGGCGTACCAGGCGTACGCCGACTACGGCGACATGATGAGCCTCACCGAGGCCCTCGTCGCCCACCTGGCCACCGAGCTGTGCGGCACGACACAGATCTCCTACGGCGAACGTCCGCTCGACCTCACGCCGCCCTGGAGGCGGGCCACCCTCACCGAGCTGGTGGAGGAGCACGCGGGGGTCCACGTGGACGTCGACGTTCCCCTGAGCGAGCTCCGCCGGGTGGCCCAGGAGCACGAGGTGCACGTCGAGGAAGGGTGGGGCCCGGGCAAGCTCGTCCTCGAGATCTACGAGAAGACCACCGAGGCCCGGCTGTGGGGCCCGGTCTTTGTGTGTGACTACCCGCAGGAGGTGTCCCCGCTGGCCCGGCCCCATCGCTCGAGGCCGGGCTTGGTGGAGCGCTTCGAGGCCATCGTGGCCGGCCGGGAGCTGGCCAACGCCTTCAGCGAGCTGGTCGACCCGGACGACCAGCGGGCCCGATTCGAGGAGCAGGCTCGGGCCAAGGCTCACGGCGACAAGGAGGCCATGAGCCTCGACGAGGATTACCTACGGGCCCTCGAGTACGGCCTCCCACCCACCGGCGGCCTCGGCGTGGGCGTCGACCGCCTGGTCATGCTCCTGGCCGACGTCCACCACATCAGAGACGCCCTTCTGTTTCCCACTCTCAGACCGGAGCAATGATGACTATGTCCTCCAGACCGCGCCAGACGGTGGCCGCCGTCTACATGCCATCCAGGAGCTGGTGGCCGAGGCGGGCCATGGCGGCCGAGCCCGGGCTGGAGGGAAGCGTCTCCACGGCCCGAGCCGCCTTGTCGGCGTACTCCCCGGCGACCGTCAGGGAGGCGGCGATGCTGTCGGTGCCCCGCACGATGTCGCGGGCCTTGTCGCGTTCGGGGGCGTCGACCGGCCGTCCCAGAAGGCCACGCAGCTCCGGACCGGCGTCAGGATCGGCCAGGGCGTTGATCACCGGGAGGTTGTAGATGCCCTCCACCAGATCCTGGCCGGGCGGCTTGCCCAGCATCTCCTGGGTGCCCACCAGGTCGAGAACGTCGTCGCGGATCTGGAACACCATTCCGAGGGACTCGCCGAAGGCCGTCAGGGCGTCGACCCGTTCCCGGCTGAGCCCGGCGGTGAGGGCCCCGATGCGGCACGAGGCGGCCATCAGCGACGCCGTCTTCCCGGCCACCGACTCGAGGTAGGACCTGGTGGTGCGGGAGACGTCGAAGGCCGTCCTGAACTCCGACACCTGGCCCATGCACAGCCGGCCGATGGTGGCGGCCAGCAGACCGGCCACCTCGGTGCCGAGGGATGCGGCGATCTCCGAGGCCCGGGCCAGGAGGAAATCACCGGAGAGGATCGCCACCAGATTGCCCCAGCGGGCGTTGACGCTCTCCACCCCCCGCCGGTCCGTGGCCTCGTCGAGCACGTCGTCGTGGTAGAGCGAGCCCAGGTGCACGAGCTCCACCGAGATGCCCCCGTTGATCACGTTTCCGGTCACCTCGGCGCCGCCGGCGAAGGCCGAAGCCATCACCAGGGCGGGCCGCAGGCGCTTGCCGCCCGCCTGGATGAGGTGGCCGGCGACGTCGGTGAGAAAAGGGTCCGTGGTGACGACCGACGAACGAAGGGCGTCCTCGAAGGTGGCCAACTCGTCTTCGAGGGCGGGAAGGTTCAGCAGCTGGGCGATGTTGACCACTGGCTAAGGACGTTACGCTACGCCGTCGATACGCGAACAACCGGGAGGTGTGAAGGCCTACCAGGCCAGGACGACGGGTAGACTGATCAGATCACTCGCCCCACCAGAGAGGCGATCACTTGTTCGAACGATTTACGGACCGGGCTCGCAGAGTCCTCGTGCTGGCGCAGGAGGAAGCCCGGCTCCTCAACCACAACTTCATCGGCACCGAGCACATCCTGCTCGGCCTGATCCATGAGGGCGAGGGGGTCGCGGCCAAGGCCCTCGAGTCCCTCGGTATCTCCCTCGAGGCCGTCCGGGAGAAGGTGGAGGAGACCATAGGCCCTGCCGCCTCGTCCACCACCGGCTCTCCTCCGTTCACACCTCGAGCCAAGAAGGTCCTGGAGCTGTCCCTGCGGGAGGCCCTCCAGCTCGGTCACAACTACATCGGCACCGAGCACATGCTCCTCGGTCTCGTCCGCGAGGGCGAGGGGGTGGCCGCCCAGGTTCTCGTCACGCTCGGGGCGGACCTGTCCCGCGTCCGCCAGCAGGTCATCCAGCTGCTGTCCGGTTACGCCGGCAAGGAGGGTGCGTCGAGCGCAGGTACATCGGGCGGGAGCGGCACCGAGACCCCCTCGGGCTCACCCGTCCTCGACCAATTCGGTCGCAACCTCACCACCCAGGCCCGTGAGCGCAAGCTCGACCCGGTCATCGGCCGGGCGCGCGAGATCGAGCGGGTCATGCAGGTGTTGTCGCGACGCACGAAGAACAATCCCGTCCTCATCGGCGAGCCCGGTGTGGGCAAGACCGCCATCGTCGAGGGCCTGTCCCAGCAGATCGTGGCCAACGACGTGCCCGAGACGCTCAAGGGCAAGCAGCTGTACACCCTCGACCTCGGCGCCCTGGTGGCCGGATCCCGCTACCGGGGTGACTTCGAGGAGCGGCTCAAGAAGGTCCTGAAGGAGATCCGCACCCGCGGCGACATCATCTTGTTCATCGACGAGCTCCACACCCTCGTGGGTGCCGGCGCCGCCGAGGGCGCCATCGACGCGGCGTCGATCCTCAAGCCCATGCTGGCCCGGGGAGAGCTGCAGACCATCGGTGCCACCACGCTCGACGAGTACCGAAAGCATCTCGAGAAGGACGCCGCCCTCGAGCGGCGCTTCCAGCCCATCAAGGTCGAAGAGCCCACTCTCTCGCACACCATCGAGATCCTCAAGGGTCTGCGGGACCGCTACGAGTCACACCACAACGTCACCATCACCGACCAGGCCCTCGTGGCCGCGGCCAACCTGGCCGACCGCTACATCTCCGACCGTTACCTGCCGGACAAGGCCATCGACCTCATCGACGAGGCCGGTTCGCGGCTGCGGATCAGGCGCATGGCCACGCCGAGCGACTTCAAGCAGCTCGAGGAAGAGATCGGCCGCGTGCGCAAGGAGAAGGAGCAGCACATCGAGCAGCAGGCCTTCGACCAGGCCCGTGTCTCGTCGGAGCAGGAGAAGTCGCTGCGGGAGCGTAAAGAGGTCAAGGAGGCCGAGTTGCGGGCGGCGGGTGACAACCTGTTCGACGTCGTCGACGAGGAGGTCATCGCCGAGGTCCTGGCCAACTGGACGGGCATCCCCGTGACCCAGCTCACCGAGGAGGAGACGGCCAAGCTCCTGCGCATGGAGGACGAGCTGCACAAGCGGATCGTGGGCCAGCACGACGCCCTGATGGCCCTCTCCCGGTCCATCCGACGTACCCGCGCCGGGCTCAAGGACCCCAAGCGCCCCAGCGGCTCCTTCATCTTCCTCGGCCCCACCGGCGTGGGAAAGACGGAGCTGGCCAAGGCCTTGTCCGAGTTCCTGTTCGGCGACGAGTCTTCGCTCATCCAGCTCGACATGTCCGAGTACATGGAGAAGCACACGGTGAGCCGACTCGTCGGCTCCCCTCCCGGCTACGTGGGCTACGAGGAAGGCGGTCAGCTCACCGAGGCGGTTCGCCGCAAGCCCTTCTCGGTGGTCTTGTTCGACGAGATCGAGAAGGCCCATCCCGACGTGTTCAACACCCTGCTCCAGATCCTGGAGGACGGGCGGCTCACCGATGCCCAGGGTCGGTCGGTCGACTTCAAGAACACCGTGCTTATCATGACGTCCAACCTCGGCACCGCCGACCTGCGCAAGGCCACGGTGGGCTTCGGCAAGGCCACGGGGGGCATGACCTACGAGCGCATGAAGGAGAAGGTCAACGACGCCCTCAAGCAGCACTTCCGGCCCGAGTTCCTGAACCGGATCGACGAGGTGATCGTGTTCCACGAGCTGTCCAAGCTCGAGGTCACCGAGATCGTCGACTTCATGATCAAGCGGGTTCGGGAGCAGCTGGAAGGCCAGGGTCTGGGCCTCGAGCTCACCCAGGAAGCCAAGCTGGCCCTCGCCGAACGAGGCTACGACCCCACCCTCGGAGCCCGGCCGCTCCGCCGCGCCATCCAGCAGATGGTCGAGGACCCCCTCTCCGAGCGGATCCTCTGGAAGGAGTTCCGGGCCGGCGAGACGATCATCGTCGACGCCGAGGACGGGGAGGTCGTGTTCCGGTCGGTGGAGGGCTTCGAGCCGCCCCCGGTCGAGCTCGCCGGCACCGGCGCGGAATAGTCACCTCGGAAGCGGAGCTTCCTCGGCGGGCCTGCTTCGCGCTCGCAAGCGGAGCTTGCTCGGCGAGCCTTGATGGTGCTTCGCACTCTCGTCCCTACCGGCAGCCGGTGGGACCGTCTTCGGCGGTTGCGGCGGCCGCCGGCCCTGACGACACGGCGGCTGTCGCTAGCGCTCGCCACCTTGGGGCTGCTGCTGCTCACGGGGTGTCAGGTTCGGCTGGATGTCGATCTCGTCGCTCGCCCGGACGGCGCCGGAGAGGTGCGGGCCACGGTGGTGCTGGACAAGGAGGCCGCGGCACAGGTTCCCAATCTGAAGCAGGATCTGCGCGTCGACGACCTCGCCGCCGCGGGGTGGAAGGTCGAGGGTCCATCCCGCGGCGACGACGGTGAGGTCCGGGTCGAGGCGGTCAAGTCGTTCACAACACCGGCCGGCGCCACCCGCGCCGTCGAGGAGCTGAGCGGGCCAAAGGGACCCTTCCGCGACTTCCACCTTCGGGTAGAGCGCTCGTTCCTGGAGACGAAGACCTCGGTAAACGGCACGGTCGACCTCTCCTCCGGTCTGGAGGGCTTCAGCGACGAGGTGTTGAGACAGCGCCTGGGCTCACCACTCGGGGTGGATCTGGCCACACTCGAGCGCCAACTCGGCGAGCCGCTGAAGGAGATGTTCCGGGTGTCGGTGGGGGCACGGTTGCCGGGTGAGGCGCCCACGGTGGTGACCCCGGAGCTGGGCCAGAGGGTGGAGCTGGTCGCCTCGGCCCGGCGATTGAACGTGGAGCGCATCGCCGCCGGCGCCGTGGCTCTCGTGGCCGCCCTGGTGCTGATGGCGGTCCTTCTCCGCCGCTTGCTGGCCTCACGTTGAGCCATCCGATTCCTGGCTGACGGCCTCGAAAACCGACTGTCACAGGCCGTCCGTAGCTTGGGGTTTCATGACCAAGCTACGGACGGTTCACCGCTGCACCGGGTGCGGGGGGGCTGCTGCCCGCTGGGCGGGGCGCTGCGGATCCTGCGGCCAGTGGAACACCCTGGTGGAGGAGGCGTGCGCCGGTCCACCCCGAAGGTCCGCCACCGCTGGCGCCGGCACCATCGGGGCCACTGTCAAATGGGACGGCGATCCTGCCGTGCCCCTGTCGGAGGTGGACATGGCGGACTGGGCGGCGCAGCCGACGGGGATCGACGAGCTGGACCGGGTGCTCGGAGGTGGCCTGGTGCCCGGATCGGCCACGCTCGTGGGCGGCGAGCCGGGGATCGGCAAGTCCACCCTGCTGCTGCAGGCCCTGTCGTCCCTCGCCCGGCGGGGGGTCCGGTGCCTTCTCGCCTCGGCTGAGGAGTCCAAGCAGCAGGTGCGGCTCCGGGCCGAGCGTCTGGGGGCGTTGGACCCGGCGCTCTGGCTGGTCTCGGAGACTTCGCTGCCGGCCATCCTGGCCGCCATAGACCAGGTTGGTCCCCGTGTGGCGGTGATCGACTCGATCCAGACGGTCTTCGACCCCGAGTTGGGTTCGGCCCCCGGCTCCGTGGGCCAGGTCCGGGAGTGTGCGCACCGCCTGGTGAGGGTGGCCAAGGAGTGTGGGGTGGCCATCGTGCTCGTGGGTCATGTGACCAAAGACGGTGCCTTGGCCGGCCCTCGGGTCCTGGAGCACGTGGTGGACACCGTCTTGGGCTTCGAGGGCGACCGCCATCACGGTCTGCGCATGCTGCGGGCCCACAAGCACCGATTCGGTCCCGTTGGCGAGCTCGGCCTGTTCGACATGGGCGAGTCGGGTCTCCGGGGTGTGCCCGACCCGAGCGGTCTGCTCCTCGGCGACCGCCAGGAGGGTGTGGCCGGTTCGGTGGTGACGCCCGCCATGGAGGGTCACAGGCCGCTCCTGGTCGAGCTCCAGGCACTGGTGTCCTCCACCAAGCTGGCCATGCCCCGCCGGTCGGCCCAGGGGCTCGACCAGGGTCGCATGGCGCTCGTGCTGGCCGTGCTGGAGCGCCAGACTGGGGTCTCCCTGGCCGGGTCGGACGTCTACACCTCTGCCGTCGGGGGCGTGCGCGTCAACGAGCCGGCGGCGGACCTGGCGCTGGCCCTGGCCCTGGCTTCGGCCGTGTCGGGTGTTCCGTTGCCCGAGGACTTGGTGGCGTGCGGCGAGGTGGGGCTCACCGGGGAGGTACGCCACACCGGCCGCCTCGACCGTCGCCTGGGCGAAGCACGGCGCCTCGGCTTCAGACGGGCCGTGGTCCCCGCCTCGGCGCCCGACGGTCCGGACGGCATGGAGCTGGTGCGCGTCCCCACCCTCGGGAACGCTCTCTCCGAATTCGGATTGCGGCTCGGGCGGTAGGGCTCAGGCGGTAGAATCCTGCCCGTGCTTGTCCGGCGAAGTCCGGCGATGAATCAGGCTCTCGCTTCGGTGGCGCCCGGCAAGCCCTTGCGCGAAGGCCTTGATCGCATCCTCCAGAGCAGTATGGGTGGACTCATCGTCGTAGGCGATGGTCCCGATGTCCTCTCCATCTGCTCGGGCGGGTTCCTCCTCGACGCCGAGTTCACGCCCCAGCGCCTCTACGAGTTGGCCAAGATGGACGGCGCTCTCATTCTCGCCCCCGATGCCAGCCGCATCGCCCGGGCCAACGTCCATCTGGTGCCGAACCCCAACGTGCCGACGGCGGAGACGGGTACTCGCCACCGCACCGCCGAGCGGGTGGCTCGCTCCGTCGATGTTCCCGTCGTCTCGGTGTCCGAGGCCCTTTCGATCATCGCCGTCTACCGGAACGACCGCAAGCACCCGCTGGAGCCACCGCCCCGGCTGCTGAACCGATCGAACCAGGCTCTCCAGACCCTCGAGCGGTACAAGAACCGCCTCGATCTGGTGAGCGGGAACCTGTCGGCCCTCGAGGTGGAGGACCAGGTGTCTGTGCGTGACGTGGTCACGTTCCTCCAACGGGCGGAGATGGTGCGGCGCATCTCCGAGGAGATCGACGGTTACATCCTGGAGCTCGGGCTCGATGGTCGCCTGGTGCGCCTGCAGCTCGAAGAGCTCATGGGTGGGGTGGAGGACGATCGGCGCCGCGTCATCCAGGACTACTTCCAGGACCGCCCGAAATGGCACCTGGACCAGGCCGATCGGGCCCTCCGGGACCTGGGCACCGAGAACCTGCTCCTCCTGGAGGAGGTTGCCGCCGCCGTTCACGTTCCCACGGCCACTCAGGGCCTCGAGGCCGGCGTCCAACCCCGAGGCTTCCGCTTGCTTCACCGTGTGCCCCGCTTACCCGAAGGGGTGCACGAGGCGCTGGTGGAACGCTTCGGCAACCTCCAGAAGATCATGCGGGCGACCATCGAAGAGCTCGACGACGTGTCCGGTATCGGCACCGTGCGGGCCCGGGCCATCAAGGAGGGTCTTTCCAGGCTGGCCGAGACCTCGATCCTCGACCGGTATTCCTGAGCTCGTGTCAGTCGTCACCCGGCGGGGCGGCGCAACTTGTCCACACGTGGGTCAACCCGTACCCTGGCCCTTCATCCCCTGCTCGTCTCATTCCTGGGAGAGGTATGTCTTCGTTCGACGTCGGTGACAAGGTTGTGTATCCCCATCACGGGGCCGCCGTGATCGAACGCAGGGAGCAGAAGGAGGCGTTCGGTGAGGCCCGCGAGTACCTGGTCCTGAAGCTGGCCTACGGCGACCTCACGCTGATGGTCCCCAGTGACAACACCGAAGAGGTTGGTCTCCGGGAGGTCATCAACGACGAGGAGGTCGAAGAGGTGTTCGCCGTCCTTCGCAAGAAGGAGGCGCGGATGCCCACCAACTGGTCCCGCCGGTACAAGAACCACGTGGAGAAGCTCAAGTCCGGTGACGTGTACCAGGTGGCCGAGGTGGTGCGGAACCTGTCCATCCGTGACAAGGACAAGGGCTTGTCGGCAGGCGAGAAGCGCATGCTCACGCGCGCTCGCCAGATCCTGGTGTCCGAGCTGACATTCGCCATCAACGTCTCCGAGGAAGAGGCCGAGAAGAAGCTCAACGAAGCACTGCCGTAGTCGCCCTCGCCTGGCCGCCCTTTCGGGCAGCCGGCGTTCAGGTGTGCCTGTCTCGTGCCGATACTTGGTCGGAGATGTTCGTTGAGATCGTGCGGCTGTTCATCGTCTTCTTGGCTACGGGGGGCGGGTTTGCCATAGGTGCCGGGGCCGGCGGTGCCGAGGCAGGCAACGGCGCCGTCATCGGGGCCACCCTCGGCGCGTCGTTGGGATATGTGCTGGGCGGGGTGGTGGGCCGCCTGTTTCGCCGGGCCATGGGTGTGGTCGACCGCCGCATAGAACAGGCGCCTGCGCACCACGTCTTCGCCGGGGCCGTCGGTGGCATCGCCCTCGGCGGGCTGACGGGCGTCATCGGCATCCCCGCGGTGTTGCTCCTGCCGGGTCGAGCAGGTTGGCCGCTGCTCGGGCTCTGCATCTGGATGGGTGCCTACCAGGGTTTCTGTTACGGGTCCCGAAAGAGCGACGACCTGCTGGCCATGGCCGGACTGTCGTCCCGCCCGCTCGTACGGGCATCGCCCTACGGGGGCAACGTGGAGCAGGATGCTGTCCTCGTTGACACCAGCGCGGTCATCGACGGCTGCCTGCTGCCGCTGGCGCGAGCCGGGTTCCTGCGCGACGCCCTGCTGGTGCCCCGCTTCGTCCTGGACGAGCTCCAGGGCATCGCCGACGCCCAGGATCCCAACCGGCGCCGGCGTGGCCGCCGGGGTCTGGAGATCCTGGAGACGCTGCGTGAGCAGGCCGGCGTGGACGTGCACGTGCTCGATGACGAAGTACCCGAGCACGAAGAGGTCGACGCCAAGCTCGTCGCCCTTGCTCGACGCCTGCGCACCAGCCTGGTCACGGTCGACGAACCGCTGCGGCGGATAGCGGAGCTGCAGGGTGTGCGCTGTCTCAGCGTGCGCCGGCTCACCGAAGGTCTGCGACCCACCCACGTCGCCGGCGACCGGCTGCGGCTGCACGTCAGCAAGCCGGGCAAGGAGCCTGGGCAAGGCGTGGGCTTCCTCGAAGACGGGACGATGGTGGTGGTGACCGACGCAGCCGGCCTGGTGGGCCACGACGCCGACGTCAGCGTCAGCAGCACGGTGCAGACCTCGATGGGAAGAATGATCTTCGCTGTGCTTTCGCACTCGCAATCGGAGCTTGCCTCCCGAGCTTGACGGTGCCCCGGTGGCCGGCGGCCTAGCTTCTGCCTCGTGTCGGTTTGGGGGGTTGTCGTGGCGGCTGGGCGCGCCTCTCGGTTTGGGCGTCCCAAGCAGTTGGATCGTCTCGGTGACCGTCGAGTCCTGGACTGGTCGCTCGGTGCGGCCCGGGCGGCCTGTGACGGGGTGGTGCTGGTGGTCCCTGCCGGCTCGAACGCTGATTCGGAGCCCCTGGCCGACGTGGTGATCGAGGGAGCCGAGACGCGTGCGGGATCGGTGCGCCGTGGTCTCACTGCCGTGCCGGCCGACGCCGACGTGATCGCCGTGCACGATGCCGCTCGGCCTCTTGCCACCGCCGAGCTGTTCGCCGCCGCTGTGCACGCCGTGCGGACCGGTGCCGACGGGGCCGTCTGCGCCGTGCCCGTCGCCGACACGGTGAAGCGGGTGGAAGACGGAGCCGTGATCGAGACGATCGATCGCGGCGGCTTGTGGGCGGTCCAGACGCCGCAGGCATTCGGCGCCGCCGCTCTTCGTGCCGGGCACGAGGGCGAACCCGAGGCAACCGACGACGCGGCCCTGGTGGAACGCATGGGTGGCCGGGTGGTCGTGGTCCCGGGCGACATCCGCAACATCAAGATCACCCGGCCCGAGGACCTGCCCATGGCCGAGGCTCTCCTGTCATCCGTCACTTACGCTCGCTCTATGAGAGTCGGCCACGGATTCGACGTCCATCCCTTCAGTCCCGATCCGGGGCGCGCCCTCGTACTGGGCGGCGTCGCCCTGGAGGGGGAGCGCGGCCTCGCCGGCCACAGCGACGCCGACGCCCTGGCCCACGCCGCCGCCGAAGCCCTTTTGGGCGCCGCCGGGCTCGGCGACCTGGGTCGTCATTTCCCCGACACCGACCCCGCCTGGGAAGGAGCCGACAGCATGGTTCTGCTGACCGAGGTGATGGGTCGAGTGGCCGAGGTCGGATGGCGGCCGACCAACGTGGACTGCACGGTGGTGCTCGAAGCCCCGAAGCTGGCACCGCATCGTGAAGCCATGGAAGCCCGTCTGGGCCACACCATCGGTGCGCCGGTATCGGTCAAGGCCACCCGCCCGGAAGGTCTCGGAGCTCTGGGCCGGAGCGAGGGCATCGCCTGCTTTGCCGTCGCCCTCCTCGAGGCCCGTTGAGACCGCCGCGCCGCGGCGGTCCGGGTCGCGACACTGGCCGGAACCAGGGCCACGGCCGGAGCCAGGGACAGGGCCAGGGACAGGGCCAGGGACGGGGCCGGCAAGGAGGAAGGGGGAATCCCGACCGGCGCGCTCGTGAGGAGTCGGGCACCCCGGGCGGTGAGCAGGTGGAGGGCCGAAGGGCGGTGCGTGAGCTGCTCCTCGCCCGTCGGAGGCGGACGCGGGACGTGTGGCTCAGTCAAGGTCTCGACGCCTCGCCGCTCCTG
>Ga0136627_1000686_pt1 | contig 13021 bp, 10 predicted proteins | sample AntDrymUQ4892206_2_FD_104652 | JGI IMG/M metagenome (GOLD analysis project Ga0136627, IMG submission 104652) | Polar desert sand microbial communities from Dry Valleys, Antarctica - metaG UQ489 (22.06) | ecosystem: Environmental > Terrestrial > Soil > Desert | place: Antarctica: Dry Valley... | reverse complement strand
CGGCTGATCGCCGACGAGCTCTCGGTCGCGGGCGCTTCGGCGCGGCTCGAGCGCGAGCGCGCGCACGGCACCTACTGGTGGCCGATCGGGCTGCCGACCGCAGCCGCTGCGCTCGCGGGAAGCCTGCTCGGGCGCGCGGCCGGGCTCGCCGTCGGGGCGGCGGCGACCGCCGCCGTGATCGACGACATCGCCGGCGGGCGCCAGTGGCTGCGCCGTCACTGCCTGCCCTCGCGCGAGACCACCAACGTCGTCGCCCAGCTCGGCCCCGATGACGCGCCACGCACCGTGCTCGTCGTCTGCCACCACGACGCGGCACACTCGGGCCTGGTCTTCCACCCCGCGCTGCCGAGCTTGATGGCCCGCACGTTCCCGAAGCTGTGGGAGAAGCAGGAGACCACGCCCGCGACGATGTGGGGCGCGGTCGCCGGCCCGGCGCTGGTCGCGGCCGGCGGGCTGACCGGATCGGCGCGCCTGCGCGGAGCGGGCGTCGCGCTCTGCGCCGCCTATGCCGCCGCGATGATCGACATCGGGCTCCGCGACGTCGTCCCCGGCGCCAACGACAACCTGACCGGCGTGGCGGTGCTGCTCTCGCTCGCGCACTCGCTGGCGGACGAGCCGATCGACGGCGTCCGCGTGATCCTGCTCTCGACCGGCTCGGAGGAGTCGTTGATGGAGGGCATGCAGGCCTACGGGCGCCGCCACTTCGCAGAGCTCGACCGCGAGCGCACGACGGTGATCTGCATCGACACCGTCGGCTCGGCCAGCCTGCTCGCGCTCGAGGGCGAGGGGATGGTGTGGATGAACGAGTACCCCAAGGACCTGATCGCGCTGGCACATCGGGCCGCGGACGATCTCGGCATCTCCCTCTTGCACGGCCTGCGCCTGCGCAACGCCACCGACGGTCTGATCACGCTGCGCGCCGGCCTGCCCACGCTCGCGCTGGCCTCGATCAACGAGTGGAAGGTGCCGGCCAACTACCACTGGCCGACCGACGTGCCGGGCAACGTGGATTACACCAGCGTGGCGGACTGCGAGCGGCTGGTGCGATGGCTGATCGGGTCGCTCGCAAAGGGATAGCGCGCTGAGGAAGCGTCGAGAAACAAGGTGCTCTTGTTGATCGACGCTTCCTAGAGCCAGCCGGCCCGCTTGAAGTAGCGGTAGAGCCCGAGGCAGACCGCCAGCATCAACACCAGCACGAGCGGGTAGCCGTACTGCCAGCCCAGCTCGGGCATGTGCTCGAAGTTCATGCCGTAGATGCCCGCGATCATCGTCGGCACGGCGATCAGCGCGACCGCGGCGGAGATCTTGCGCACGTCCTCGTTCTGCTGGATCGTCACCTGGCTGAGGTTGGCGGTGAGCACGCTGGTGAGCAGGTCGCTGAAGGCCTCGAGCTGCTCAGCGACGCGTGCGAGGTGATCGCCGACGTCGCGGAAGTAGGCGTGCACCTCCCCGTGGACCTGGGCGTAGCGCCCCTGGGCGAGCCGGTTGACCGGCTCCACCAGGGGGGCGGTCGCACGGGTGAACTCGAGCACCTCGCGCTTGAGCAGGTAGATCCGCTGCGCCGAGCTGCCGCGCTCGGGTGAGAAGACGGCGTTCTCGACCTCCTCGATGTCCACCCGCAGGCCCTCGATCGCCGGCGCGTAGTCGTCGACGACGCGGTCGAGGATCGCGTGCAGCACCGCTCCGGGGCCGCGCTCGAGCAGCTCGGGGTTGCGCTCGACGTTCTCGCGCACCTCGTGCAGCGCCGTCGTCTCGCCGTGGCGCACGGTGACGATGAATCCCTCGCCCACGAACACGAGGATCTCCCCGAACTCGACGACCTCCTCGCTGTCGAGGTAGCGGCCGGGCTTGAGCACCAGGAACAGCGAGTCGCCGTAGACCTCGAGCTTCGGGCGCTGGTGGGCCTTGATCGCGTCCTCGACCGCCAGTTCGTGGAGCCGGAACTCCCTGCGTACCGAGTCGAACTCGTCCTCGGTGGGCTCGTGCAGCCCGATCCACGCGAACGCGTCGTCGCCGTGGCACTGCTTCAGCGCGTCGTGCAGCTCGAAGTCGCCATCGCGGCGGCGGCCCTGCTCGTAGACGGCGCAGTCGACGAACACTCAGCGATCATCCCGCACGCGGCGGGCGTACGCCACCGCCTCCGCGCGTGTCGCGACCTCGCCGGCGTAGACGGCGGACTCCAGCTCGGCCAGCAGCTCGCCGAGCTCGGGGCCCGGCGAGATCGCGAGCTCGCGCGCGAGCTCGTCGCCGCGCAGCGGCGCCCGCGGCGGCCCCCCCGCGCGCCACCTCAGCGCCGCCTCCATGACCTCCCGCGCCAGCTCGAGATGGGCGGCGATCCACCGCTCCTGCCCCGGGGCGGCGGTGGCCATGCGATCGGCGCAGGAGAGCACGGTGACCTCGACCTCGACCGGCTGGCAGGAGCGCAGATAGCCATGCAGCGCGCGCGCGTCGAGCGGACGGTCATGCACGAGGAAGCCGAGGCGCAGGTGCTCGCGCGTCAGTCGCCCCACGAACGAGCGCAGCCGCTCGCTCGTGCGCAGGCGGCGAAAGACCTCGCCGACGAGCTCCTCCCCGACGCGGTCGTGTCCGATGAACGTGACCCTGCCGTCCTCGCGAAGGGCGCGCGTAGCCGGCTTGCCGACGTCGTGGAACAGCGCGGCGAGGCGCAGCGCCTGCCCGCGCGTCAGCTCGTCGGCCAGCGGCTCGGCGAGCACCGCGCGCACGGCAGGGCCCAGCTGCTCGCCGAAGACCCGCTCGGGCGCGGACTCGATCTCGATCAGATGGCCGAGGACCTCGATCGTGTGCCCGAGCACGTCGAGGTGGTGAAAGCGGCTCTGCTCGATGCCCCCGAGCTCGCTGAGCTCGGGCAGCACCGCCGCGAGCAGCCCGAGCCGCCCGGCGAGCTCGAGCCCCGCAAGCGCGCCGTCGGCCACGAGCAGGCGCCGCAGCTCGGCGAACACGCGCTCCGGCGAGGGCTCGGACAGCCTCGGCGCCGTCTGCGCCGTCAGCCGCTCGGTCTCGGGCTCCGGGGCGAAGCCGAGCTCCGCGGCGAAGCGGACCAGGCGCAGCGCGCGCAGCGGGTCCTGCTCGTAGGCCCGCGGGGAGACCAGCCGCAGCACGCCGGCGCGCAGGTCGGCGGCGCCGCCCTGGGGGTCGACCGCCTCGCCCCCGGCGACCGGGACGGCGATCGCGTTGATCGTGAAGTCGCGCCGCCCGAGATCCTCCTCGATCGTCGTGCCCTGCAGGGCCGATACGTCGACGTGGAAGCGCCGCTGCCCGTCGAGCGCCCGCCAGGCGCCAAAGGACTGCGACAACGCGAACGCCGGTCCACCGAGCGCGCGCGAGGCTGCCTGCGCCGCAGCGCGGGCGTCCCCGCGCACGGCGAGGTCGAAGTCCACCAGCTGACGATCGAGCAGCGCGTCGCGGACCACCCCGCCGACCAGCCAGGCCCCGGGCACCCCGCTCAGCGCCTCGCGCAGCCGCCGTACCGGCTCGGATGCGCCAAGCCCGGCGAGGCTCACGCGGACTCCCGCAACACGCGCGCGGTCAGGCCACAGGTGACCTCGTAGTTGATCGTGTCCAGGCGCCGAGCCACCTCTTCGCAGAGGATCCGCTGCCCGCCCTGCTCGCCGATCAGCACCGCGGCGTCGCCGACCTCGACGTCGGTCTCGGGGCCCAGATCGACGGTCACGTTGTCCATGCTCACGCTGCCCACGAGCGGATGGCGGCGGCCGCGGATCAGCACGTCGCAATCGTTGGTCAGCGCGCGCCGCCAGCCGTCGCCGTAGCCGATCGGCAGGGTCGCCACCGAGGTTGGACGCTGGGCGGCCCAGCGGCGCCCGTAGCCGGCGCTCTCGCCGGGCTCGAAGGGCTTGACCGCCGCAACCCACGACTCGAGCGACAGCGCCGGCGCCAGCCCCTCCGCCGCCGGATCCGCCTGGAAGGGATCGAGCCCGTAGACCGCCACCCCGCAGCGGACCAGGTCGAAGTGCGATGCCGGCTCGCGCAGCGTCGCCGCGCTGTTGGCGGCGTGGCAGATCAGCCCGTCGTGCTCGGCGCGCATCGACTCCACGAATGCGGTGAAGCGCTCGAGCTGGGCCGGGAAGTGCGCATCGCCGCGCTCGTCGGCGGTGGCGAAGTGGGTCATCAGTCCGATCAGCTCGATGTCGTCGCGGTCGGCTGCCGCGGCGGCCACCGCCCGCGCCTGCTCGGGATTCCGGGTCCCCAGGCGCCCCATGCCGGTGTCGAGCTTGACGTGCACGCGCGCGCCGGAGTGCAACCCACGCACGAGCTCGAGCGTCCACGCCACCAGATCGACGTCGCGCGCGACGAGCGCGGCCGCCTCCTCGGCGGTGAGCGCTCCCATAACCAGCAGCTGCCCCTCGACGCCGGCCTCGCGCAGCTCGAGCGCCTCGCGGGCGCCGGCGACCGCGAGCCACCGCGCCCCCCCAGCCTGCGCCGCGCGCGCGCAGCGCAGCGCGCCGTGCCCGTAGCCGTCGGACTTGACCACCGCGCACAGCTGCGCGCCCCCGGTGAGCCGCGCGCGCAGGTGCGCGCAGTTGGCTGTGACCGCGCCCGTGCGGATGCGCGCGAGCGCCCGCTCGCGCGGCATCAGCCCACGAGGGCGCCGAGCACGTCCACGCGCGTGACAACGCCGACCAGCCGTCCGTGCTCTACGACCGGCAGCCGGTTGTGACCGCTGTCGTGGATGATCCGCGCGGCCTCGGCCACGGCGGTGTCGGGCGCGACGGTGGTCGGGTCCTCGGTCATCATGTCCGCCGCCGTCGAGGCGAAGGCCTTGCGCAACCGGTCCTCGAAGCGCTTCAGCGGCTCGAGGAAGACGGTGCCGCCGAAGACGTTGATGTAGTGCGGCAGGTGCAGGTCGCCCTCATCGTCGGGCAGCACGAGGTCGGCCTCGGTCACGATCCCGACGCAGCGCCCACCCTCGTTGACGACGGGCACTCCGGGGAGCTCGTTGTCGCGCATGATGCGGACCACCGACTCCACGTCGGCATCCGGGGTCACGGTCTCCGGGTCGTGCTCCATGATGTCGGCCACCGTGCTCGCCACGCGGCCACTGTACCGGCCTACTGCGCGTGCAGCGCGCGCGGCAGCGCCTCGATCACGTCGCCCGCGATCACGCCGTCGGCGGTGTGGGCCTCGGCGGCGGCCACGCCGGCTCTGACGTGCGCGAGGCAGCCCAGCGCCGCCGCCTCGAACCCATCCACGCCTTTGGCGAGCAACGCGCCGATGAGCCCGGAGAGCACGTCACCCGTGCCGGCGGTCGCGAGCGCGGGTGTACCCCCTGCGCTGATCGCCGCCCGGCCCTGCGGTGAGGCGACGATCGTGTCATCGCCCTTGAGCAGCACCACGGCGCCACTGCGCTGAGCCGCCTCGCGCGCGCAGGCGAGGCGGTGGGCGCCGACCGCCTCCGGGTCGCGGCCCAGCAGCCGGCCCAGTTCGCCGGCGTGCGGGGTCAGCACCGTCGGGGCGCCACGCCGGCGCAGCGACTCGAGCTGTCCGGCGTGGGCGTTGAGGCCGTCGGCGTCGATCAGCAGGGGCACCGCCAGCCGGCGCGCCGACTCACGCGCGAACGCGACCGCCCCCTCGCCTCGGCCCAGGCCCGGACCGAGCACCACCGACCCGGCGCGCCCTGCGAGCTCGAGCAGAGCCTCGACCCCCGCCGGTGTGTGGGCGCCGTCCTGCTCGGGCAGCGCACGCGTCATCCCCTCCAGCAGGCGCAGCGTCAGCGCGAGCTCGGCCGACGCGGGCACGGCCACCTGCACGTAGCCCGCGCCGGCTCGCTGGGCGGCCAGCGCGGCCATCGTGGGAGCGCCGGTCAGGCCGCGCGCGCCGCCCGCGACGACGACCACGCCCGAGCTGAACTTCGACCCGTGACGGCCGCGGCGCGGGTAGAGCGCGAGCACGCGCTCGGAGATCAGGCCGGCGTTGGCGGCCGCCGGAGCGCCCCGCGGCACGCCGATGTCGACCTGCTCCACCGCGCCCGCGTGGATGGCGCCGGGGGCGACGTGGAGGCCGACCTTGGGGCCGTGGAAGGTGGCGGTCAGGTCCGCCCGGACCGCCTCCCCGGCCACCTCGCCGGTGGAGGCGTCGACGCCGGAGGGCACGTCGCAGGCCACCACAGTCGCGCCACACGCGTTGATCGCTGCGATCGCTCCGGCCGCAGGCTCGCGCGGCGCGCCCGTGAAGCCCGTCCCGAGCAGGGCGTCGACGACGACGCCCGAGCCATCGAGCGCCCCAGGGTGCAACGGCCGCGGCGCCTGGCCCGGCAACGCGCGCAGGTTGGCCTCGGCGTCCCCGCGCAGCTCGCCGAGCGCCACGGCGGCGAGCACATCGACCTCACGACCCTCCTCGCGCAGCAGCCGGGCGACCACCAGGCCGTCGCCGCCGTTGTTGCCCTTGCCGAGCACCACGCGCACCGCGCCGGGCCTCGCGACCCGCGCCACGCAGCGCGCCAGCCCGGCGCCCGCGCGCTCCATCAGCTCCAGCGGGGGCACCGCGCGTCGCTCGATCGCCCACGCGTCGACGGCGCGCATCTCGCGCGCGTCGTAGAGCGGGTCGAGCCAGCCCGGGAGGACGCTCATCGCCGCGCGGGCAGGGCCAGGGCCACCGCGCCCGCGGTGGAGCGGGTATGGGTCAGCGACACCTCACAGCCGACCTTCAGCTCGCGTGCCCGCTCCAGCGCGGCGCCACGCAGCCGCACTTCAGGCGCGGCGCCGGTGTGCACCACCTCGACGTCGGCGAAGGCCCATGCCGTCAGCCCCAGCGCCTTCGCGACGGCCTCCTTGGCGCAGAAGCGGGCGGCGAGGTGCTGACCCGGCCGGGCCCTGCCCGCGGCGTAGTCCCGCTCGCTCTCGGTGAACAGCCGCTGCGCGAGCCGCGGGCGGCGCTGCAGGGCGCGCTCGAGCCGGTCGATCTCGAGCAGGTCGAGGCCGACCATGTCACTCGACCGTGACGGTCTTCGCGAGGTTGCGCGGTTGATCGACGTTTAGGCCGCGCCCGCGCGCGATCGCGTAGGCGAGCAGCTGCAGCGGGATCACGGCCAGCAGCGGCGCCAGCAGCGGATCGGTGCGGGGCACGAAGACGACCTCCTCCGCGTACCGGGCAACCTGGGCGTTGCCCGCGGTCGCCACCGCGAGCACATGAGCGCCACGGGCGCAGACCTCGGAGATGTTCGACAGCACCTTGTCGAGCACCGGCGAGTCCGTTGCCACGCAGACGACCGGCGTGCGCTCGTCGAGCAGGGCGATCGGGCCGTGCTTCATCTCGCCGGCGGCGTAGGCATCGGTGGGCACGTAGGAGATCTCGCGCAGCTTCAGCGCGCCCTCGAGCGCCACCCCGAGGCCCGCGTGGCGGCCGAGGTAGAGGAAGAAGCCCGCGTCGCGCCAACGCTCGGCCATCGCCCGCACCGGCCCATCGACGGACTCGAGCAGCTCGGCCACCTTGTCCGGGAGCCCGCGCAGCTCGGCGATCAGGCCGTCGAGGCGCTCCTGCTCGAGGGTGTCGCGCACGGTCGCGAGCTTGAGCGCGATCAGGTACATAGCCGCGACCTGGGCGACGAAGGTCTTGGTGGCGGCGACGCTGATCTCCATCCCGGCGCGCGTATAGAGCACGCCGTCGGAGTCGCGGGTGACCTGGCTGCCCATGACGTTGGTCACGGCGAGCACTCGCGCCCCCTTCTCGCGCGCGAGGCGCATGGCGGCCAGCGTGTCGGCGGTCTCGCCGGACTGGGTGATGCCGATCACCAGGTCGCGCTCGTCGATCACCGGATCGCGGTAGCGGAACTCCGAGGCGACGTCCATCTCGACGGGCACGCGCGACCAGGCCTCGATCGCGTAGCGACCGAGCAGGCCCGCGTGGTAGGAGGTGCCGCAGGCGACGATCACGACGCGCCGCAGCTCGCGCAGCTCGTCGTCGGAGACGCCGATGTCGCCCAGCTCGACCGTGCCGTGGGCGAGACGGTCGGCCACCGTCTCGGCGACGGCATCGGGCTGCTCGTGGATCTCCTTGAGCATGTAGGTCTCGTAGCCGGCCTTCTTGGCGGCCTCCTGGCTCCAATCGACGTCCTCGACCCCACGCTCGATCGGGGCGCCGTCTGCGTCGAGGAAGCGTGTGCCGGCGGGCGTGACGACCACGAGCTCACCGTTCTCGACGAGCTGCATGCGCCGCGTGTCGGCGAGGAAGGCGGGGATCGCCGAGGCGATGAAGTTCTCGCCGTCGCCGACGCCCACCACCAGCGGGCACTCCTTGCGCGCGCCGACGAGGATCTCGGGCTCGTCCGCGTGCAGCACGACGAAGGCGTAGTGCCCGCGCAACCGCGCGTAGGCGCCGCGGACCGCCTCGACGACGTCACCGTCGTAGAGCTCGGCGACCAGGTGGGCGATCACCTCGGTGTCGGTGTCGGATGTGAAGTGAGCGCCGTCGGCGGCAAGCTCGGCCTTGAGGTCGGTCCAGTTCTCGATGATCCCGTTCATCACCACGTGCACACGGCCCTCGTCGTCGACGTGGGGATGGCAGTTGGCCTCGGTCACGCGGCCGTGCGTGGCCCAGCGCGTATGCCCGATCCCGGCCACGGCGCCGTTCGTGTGAGTCTCGGTGCGGTGCTCGCCCGATCGGCGATCGACCCGATCGACCTGCGCTCCTGCCGCTGGCCCGCCACCGTTGACGGCCCTGCGCAGCGCCGCGAGGTTGCCCACCGCGCGCACGGAGTCGACCTCGCCCTCGTGGGCGAGCGAGATGCCGGCCGAGTCATAACCGCGGTACTCGAGCTTCTCGAGCCCGGCGAGCAGGATCTCGCGGCAGGGGCGCGTGCCCGTATATCCGACGATGCCGCACATATGAAGCCAGTGAGCCTACTCGGCGTCGGTCAGGCGCCCAGATCTCCCCGCACGACCGCGACCAGGCGCTCGGTGACCGCCTCGCACTCGGCGTCGTCGGGCGCCTCGACCATCACCCGCACCAGCGCCTCCGTGCCAGATGGGCGCACCAGCACCCGTCCGCGGCCCTCCAGCGCCCCCGCCTCGTCCTCGACGGCCGCCCACACCCCGTCCGCCGAGGCGAGCGAGTCGCGGTCGGCGACGCGGACGTTGACCAGCCGCTGGGGCAGCTTGGCCATGCCCGCGCGCTCGGCCAGCCGCTCCCCAGCCAGGGCCTCGAGCACCAGCAGCGCGGACGCGATCCCGTCCCCGGTCGCGACGAAGCCGGTGTCGATGATGTGGCCCGACTGCTCGCCGCCCAGCGCCCACCCGCGACGCAGCAGCTCGGCGAGCACGTGACGGTCGCCGACGTTCGTGGTCGCGACCTCGATGCCCGCCTCGCGCATGGCGGTGTGGAAGCCGTAGTTGGTCATCACCGTCACCGCGACGCCGTCGCCCGGCAGCCTGCCCGCGGCCCGCAGGTGCAGCGCCGCAAGGGCGAGCAGCTCGTCACCGTCGACCACGGTCGCCGTGGCATCCATCGCCAGCACGCGATCGCCGTCACCGTCGAAGGCGAAGGCGAGCTCGTGGCCGCCGTCGCGCACCCTGCCGGCGAGGCCACCGATGTGCGTCGAGCCGCAGCCGTGATTGATGTTGCGGCCGTCAGGGGTGGTCGCAACCGCCTCGACATCGGCCCCGAGCCGGCGAAAGATCTCTGGCGCGACGCGGTGGGTGGCCCCGTTGGCGCAGTCGAGCAGCACGCGGCGCCCGCTCAGGTCGAGGTCGCGGAAGCGCAGCTCGAGCTCGCGCAGATAGTCCCCGTCGGCGCCGTGGAGCTCGCGCACGCGGCCGATCGCCCCCGGTGCGGGCGATCGCTCGCCGGCCACCAGCGCCTCGATCTCGGCCTCCTGCTCGTCGGAGACCTTGGTGCCATCGGGTCCGAAGAACTTGATTCCGTTGTCCTGGAACGGATTGTGCGAGGCGGAGACGACCGCTGCCAGGTCGAGGCCGTGGCGGCGGACCAGCAGCGCGGCCCCCGGGGTCGGCAGCACGCCGCCCAGCAGGGCATGACCGCCACCTGCGGCGATGCCGGCCGCCAGCGCGGCCTCGAGCATCTCGCCGGACTCGCGCGTGTCGCGCACGATCAGGACCTGAGGCGTCTCGACCGGCGCGGCCAGCGCGGCCGCGCGGCCGAGGGCGAGCGCGAGCTCAGCGCTCAGGAAGGAGCCCGCAATCCCGCGGACGCCGTCGGTGCCGAAGAGCACGGCCGGTGATCTAGCGCTTCGAGAACTGCGGGCGCTTGCGGGCCTTCTTGAGGCCTGCCTTCTTGCGCTCCTTGACCCGCGCGTCGCGGGTCAAGAAGCCGCGGCGCTTGAGCTCGGAGCGCAGCGCCGGGTCGGCATCGACCAGCGCGCGCGCGACGCCGTGGCGCAGCGCGCCGGCCTGGGCGGACACGCCACCGCCATGGATCGTCGCGACGACGTCCATCTTGTCGACGTGCCCCACGGCCTCGAGCGGGCCGCGCGCGGTGCGCTGGAGCGTCGGGCGGGGAAAGAACTGGTCGAGCTCGCGCCCGTTGATCGTGTAGAGGCCCGTTCCGGGCTTGAGCGTGACGCGGGCGACGGCGCTCTTGCGCTTGCCGGTCGCGCGGTAGCGCGCGTCGGCGGCGAGGTCGAGCACGGTCGTGATCGGTGCGCTGTCGGGAGCGCTCTCGTCGGCGTCGGCGTCGCCCTCGCTGACGCCGGCGAAGGAGTCCTCGGCGGCAGCGATCTCCGCACCGGCGCGCTCGCCGACACCCTCGCCCCCGGTCCCCGCCTCGTCGAGCACGAGGTCCGGCTCGAGGTGGGCGCCGGGGATGACCTCCTGCTGGTCCTGCTTGGCACGGCCGCGCTCGCGCTTGGGACGCGCGGGGGCAGCCGGCTCGGGATCGGCTTCGGCGGCGTCGCCCTCCGCGGCCGCCTGTGGTTCGGGCGTGGCGTCCGCAACGGGCCCCTCGGGCGCGGGCGTCTGCTCGTCCGCGGACGGCGCGTCAGGTCCCGGCGTCTGCTCGGGAGCGGGCGTCTGCTCGTCCGCCGGCGTCTGCTCGGGAGCGGGCGTCTGCTCGGGAGCGGGCGTCTCCTCGTCCGGGGTCTCGCGGTCGTCGTCGATCATTTCGTCTCGATCTCCAGAGGCGCCGGCTGCTGGGCGGCGTGGGGGTGCTCGGGACCGGCATAGACCTTGAGCTTGGTCAGCTGGGCGCGCGCCAGGCGGTTGCGGGGGAGCATCCCCTTGACGGCGAGGCGAATGATCTCCTCCGGCCGGCGCTCGAGCATGTCGTTGAGCGTGCGCGTGCGAAGTCCGCCGGGATAGCCACTGTGGCGGTGGTAGAGCTTCTCGGCACGCTTCTTGCCGGTAACCGAGATCTTCTCGGCGTTGATCACGATCACGAAGTCACCGACGTCGCAGTGAGGGGTGTACTGCGGCTTGCGCTTGCCGCGCAGCACATCGGCGAGCTGGGTGGCCAGGCGCCCGAGGGTCTTGCCGGTCGCGTCGACGAGCACCCATTCGCGCTCGCGGTCAGCCGGTGTTGCGACGTAGGTCTTCATCGTCAAGGCGGCCGCCCACCCACGCGGGCGCGGCGACCGGTCGCACAGTCTGGCACACGGGCAGGGGATCGCGTCAGCGCCCGCCCGCGTTGCTGGCGCCCGCTGCGCCAAGGCCCTCCACTCCGGCTACCAGGGTTCGGCCGGCAAGCCCCGTTCGACCCCCTCCCCGCCCTGCCGGCCTGGGACGGCCGCCGCTGTAGAGGCTGGCGGCGGCGTGCCAATCGCCTGCATATTCACGCCCGGGCCGCACCAACCGGGCAACTGTCGTGTTGGATGGGGTCATGAGCTCGCGCCTCTCACGGCGTCGCGCGCTCGGGCTCGGAGCCGCCGCGCTGGCCAGCACAGGTCTGCCCACGCGGCCCCCGACGGCCCTCGCGAGGCGTCCCACCGCCCCCGCCCCGACCGACTTCGCGATGCCGGTCCCGGGACCGGGCGGCCGGGCCTCCGCCGCGCGCGGGGGCTTGGTCACCGTGGTGCTCGAGGCCCCGCATCGCTTCGACCTCGTCGGCCTGCGCTGGCGCGACGCGGGCGGCCTCGACGCCGAGATCCGCTTCCGGCGCGGCGGGCGCTGGAGCCGCTGGATGCAGCTCGGCTCGATCGGCGAGCACGCGCCCGACGGCGAGCGGACCCCGAGCGCGACGGCCCCTGTCTGGGTCGGACGCGCGCGGGCGTTCCAACTGCGCCTCTCGCGCCGGCCGCACAAGCTGCGCGCCCATTTCGTCAGCGCCCGCCGCGGACCTCCCGGCGCCGGCGCGGCCCGTCGCCGCGCGTCCGCCGCGTTGGAGGGCGATCCCCCGCCGATCGTCACCCGTGACGACTGGAACGCCCAGGGGCCGCGCTCCGCGGCCTCCTACGGGGAGGTCAAGCTCGCCTTCGTGCACCACACCGTGACCGCCAACGGCTACTCACGCGCCGAATCGGCGGCCGTCGTGCGGTCGATCCAGCACTACCACCGCAACGTGCTCGGCTGGAACGACATCGGCTACAACGCCCTCGTCGACCGCTACGGGCAGATCTTCGAGGGGCGCTTCGGCGGCCTCGACAAGGCCGTGCTCGGAGCCCAGGCGCAGGGCGTCAACGCGTCCTCCGCGGGTGTCGCGGTCGTGGGGACCCACGAGGACCTCGCCGCGAGCCCCGCGACCTTCGAGGCACTGGCCGCCTTCATCGCATGGAAGCTCTCGGTCCACGACATCCCGCCCGAGGGCAGGGTGACCGTCGTCTCCAGCGGAGGCTCGACGAGCCGCTTCGCGACCGGCACGCGGGCGACGCTGAACCGGATCTCCGGCCACCGCGACGCCAACGGCACGGCCTGTCCGGGCAGCTCGCTCTACGCGCAGCTGCCCGCGCTGCGCAAGCGCGTGGCCGAGCTCGGCGGCTCGGCGCCGCTGACGCTCGCGGTCGCTCGCCGTCGCGCCGGATTTCGCGTCCAGACCGCGGTCGAGGGCAAGCTCGCCTTCCCCGACGGCTCCTCGCCCGCCGGGCTTCCGATCCGGATCGAGG
>Ga0136627_1000684_pt1 | contig 13042 bp, 12 predicted proteins | sample AntDrymUQ4892206_2_FD_104652 | JGI IMG/M metagenome (GOLD analysis project Ga0136627, IMG submission 104652) | Polar desert sand microbial communities from Dry Valleys, Antarctica - metaG UQ489 (22.06) | ecosystem: Environmental > Terrestrial > Soil > Desert | place: Antarctica: Dry Valley... | reverse complement strand
GGCCCGTTCCAGCGAACCGGCGACCGACGGCTGGAAACCCACCACTGTGGTGTCCGGCAGCGCCTGTTGCATCTCTTCACGGGCGCCCTCAGGCACCACCACGACGACCGGGCGGCGCACCGGCTTGGGCCGGGGGTCTTGAGCCTTGAAACCCTTATAAAACTCCGACACCGCTTGACTGAGATTGTCAGGGCGCATGCCCCGGCGCTCCAGCGTGCCTTTTGGGATGCGTTCTTCTCGCACCGGACTGACTCGCAGACCCGCGCCCACCTGCTCCGCGAAATCGTGACCGTCCAAGGTGACAAAGCCCGATCGGCCTTGAGACGGTCGAACCCGACTTCCGGTTAAGCCCGCATGAAGACCGGCTACCGCACTGACTGGAGCAAGGTCAGGCACAAGGCGACGAGCCGCATCTTTGTCGGTCGCTACGAGGATGCTGAGCCCCAGGAATCCGCGGCGCTCGATGTGCATCGGCACGCCGGCGCTCGAAACGCCCTCGGGGCTGTACTCCATGCGCAGAATGTGGGCGGCCATACCCAGCCGAGAGGCTGCCTCGGAAATCACCCGCTCAGCCTCGGCAGCAGGGTCGAATATGGGCTGGGGCGATAATCCATCCGGAGGCCGCGCCGCAGCGTCAGGCTCCAACTCGCTCGGGCCGCCGTCGCCCACGTCAACGACCGGACCACCAGAGGAGGCGATGCCCACCCTGATCGCACTGCCAAGATTCGGCGCGGCGCTGCCTCCGACGGAGCCAGCGCCGCTCCCAGACTCGCCAGTTCCTCCGCCCCCGCCGCCCTTTCCTCCGTCATCCGACTCGGCGGCGGCGGCGTCAACCAACGCACCGGGGACAAGCTCCTCCGATGCTACGTCGTCCCCTTGTTGATCTTCTGCCATGAGAACTCCGAGTGGGTTGCCGGACTCGTACCTACCAACCCAGCCTAACCGCTACGACACGCGATTTCCGGCACACCGCAACATTGAGTGCTTGCCACGGCTATCGCTCCCGGACCAGAGGTCTGACGTGGACTAGCAGTCGGTAGTCCAGTGCGATACTATGCGCTACATGGTTAGTCCGTTGAGTCTTCGGCTCGCTACATCCAGCATCGATCGCCTGAAAACACGTGCTAGAAGAGCACATATTCCGCCACGCACCCTGGCCCAGCGTTATGTCGAAGAGGGGCTGCGAATGGACGAGCATCCACTGGTGCGGTTCGTCGAGGGCCCGGCCGGTCGGCGTGCGCGTCTGGTAGGAACCGGTAAGGACGTGTGGGAGGTCATCGCAACAGTTCGCGATAACGACGGTGACATCAAGGAGGCAGCACGCTATTTGGAGTTGTCACTAGGTCTGGTGCAGGCCGCTGTCGTCTTTTATGGTGCCTACCCGGTTGAGATCGATGAGTGGATCGACCTCAACGAGCAAGAGGCCGCGCAGGCACACGATGCCTGGCTTGCAGGCGCCGGCGCACTCCAGCGATGAAGCTACTGCTGGATGAGATGCTCTCGCCGACCATTGCGCGGGAGCTGTGCGCCCGCGGGCATGATGTGCAAGCTGTAGTGGGACAGCTCCTAAACCGCGAAGCGTTATCTGACCCCGAGATCATGACTCTCGCCCGTAGCGAACATCGAGCCGTCGTAACCAATAACCTTCGTGACTTCCGGCCGCTGCACTACGAAGCTATTATGCCTGGCGGCCCAGGGCACTACGGCATGATCTTCATACCCGGCAACTACCAACGTACCAAAGCCGATACCGGGCGTATCGTCGCCGCTTTGAAAGCCGAACTCCTGGAGTATCCGGGCGAACAAGACCTTGCCAACGGCGAAACCTGGCTTTAAGAGGTCGCGCGGATAGGGACGTGTCGGGGCTCGTCGGCTCCAGGCGGCGCCTGGCTGCGTTGTCGGAAATTCCAGGTAGAACACCGCTACCATGCCTTTACCTAAATCACTCAACCTTTGCCATCCATCCACCTGGCAACCGCCTCCCTTACCCAACCCCCTACCCGCGCGACCTCTAAGCAGTACAGGGCAGTCTAGCGCTCGAGTTCGGCGTAATCGGCTTGCTCGGACCAGCCCGGATATGGGGTCTGCGGCTGAGGCCGCGGTGCGGGCTGGGGGCGTACGCAGGCAGCTTCCAGTATCCGGTTCACGACCAGCCCCAACAACAACACACCCGCGATCAAGTACAAGTAGCTGTACGGGCTGCCGAAGTCGAACACCGACTCCACGACCAGCAGCACCATCGCAAGAGTGGCCAGCATGGTGCCGAAAAAGCCGCCCCGGCGACCGAACGCGCTGACACCTCCCAGTAACACCGTGGCCAGCACGAGCACGATCAACCCGCCCGCGGCAAGCGAGTCCGAAGCAGCAAACTCCGGCACGGTGCTCGACGCCTCGTCGCGGGCTTTAAACCCGATCCAGAGCAAACTGCCCGCCCCAGCAGCCATAGCGGAGGACAAAGCCATACCGACTAGCGATGCGAGTACGCCGACCGTTCCGGGGCGAGTAGCCGGATTAGTCTTGGTTCTCACCGCCCACGACGATCGAACCGCCCAGATCGAGCCGATCGTACCGCCGAGCACGGAAACAGCGGCAATTCCAAGAAAGATCCACTCCCAATAAGGAAACAAATTCGGTCCGTCGTTAGGAACGGAAGCCAGCCGCGATTTCGTCGACGTTGCGCTCAACGTCCAAGCAAGGACCGCCAGACCCGCTCCCAACGAAGCCACCCACGCCGGAACGTGCAGCACCACCACGATGGTCCCTAGTAACAAACCAGCCACTGCCGCAACCGTGACCGCGACTGCCACCGACGACCAAACCGACCAATCCTGCTCCCGGTAAATCATGGAGGCTAAGACGGCACCTCCGAAGAAGATCGGGCCAACGGCCAGGTTAGGAACTCCGACGCGCAGCGAAAGCGAGAATCCCATGGTCAACAGGCCGAGCATGCTCGCCCACCACCACACCGGCTTGTAGTCATCGGGCTCGAAGCCCGGTGACCCCTGCTCCCGAAAAACCAAGAACAACGCCGCGACACCTGCCGCTAGCAGCAACTCCCACACCAAATGCGGCCAGACCCGATCCCGTACCGTCTCGTGGCGGGGATAGTGGTGATGGCCCGACCCGGCTACAGGTGGTGCGGCCACCGGTGGCTCCGGCGGGTAAGTACCCCACTCCGCGTTCGGATCGGACGGTGACTGCGCCGGGCCTTCCCACGCGGTGGATTCGGACTCGTGGGCGGGCGGCATCTCGCGAGTGGCATCGAACGGGGCAGGCTCAGCTGAGGTTCCACCAGCGGCCTGCTGATCGTCGGGGAGCTCGCCGAACCGCCGCGTTGCCGCTTCGGGTACACCCGTATCGGTCTCGGCTTGGGAGGCCGACTCGGACTCTGGGGGGCTACCGGCCTTAGAGGAATCAGCAGGCGGTACCGAGGGATTGGTCATGGCCTAGAGATTAGTCAGATGACGTGCGGTTTACCCCATATCGGCGTCCGACACGCCGTCTGTCGGATCCGTGCTCGAATCGTTACGCGGGATTCGGCACGTATGTTCTAACCATAACGCCACTACCAGCAACAACGCTCCAGCCACCGCACCGCTTACGGCTACCGGCACATCGCGGGCTGCTGCCACCACGACATCGCGCTGCGGTAGCAGCCATAACAAGACACCGGCGAACCAGCCTGTCAGCAATGCGCCCAGTACCGCCGACGCTTTCGCGAGCGCCGCTAGTCGAGCTACCAGCAACGGCTCGATCGACGGTTTGATGGGCGATTCGACCGGAGGGCGACTGGAAACGCCGCGGGGCCGTACCCGCCACGCAGCCGCGGCCTCATAGATCGCCACCACCGACACCGTCAACACCGGCCCCCAGGACAACGGCGGTAACTCGCCGTACCAAGCCGCAAACGTCCAGCGCGCCAGGACTCCACCCAGCAGACCCACGAGCAGTAATGTGCCCGGGCGGGTCGGACCAAACACCGGCTGCTGCCGTGTGGCACTCACAGTTGCCACCTCAAGTCGGTTCGTTCACTCATCGTTTCTCGGGACGAGCTAGGTAGGGCGGCGAGGAGTTCACCGACTTGCCCACGTCCCGGCAACTCGTCGTCGGGACAGATCTGCGCCCACGGCAGCAGCACACACGCCCGCTCGTGTGCGCCCGGATGGGGAAGGCGCAGCCATGGATCGTCGTTGATCACATGGGAGCCATTGTGGTGCACCGTGATCACGTCCACGTCCAGACTCCGTGGCCCCCAACGCAGTTCGCGGACCCGGCCCGCAACCTGCTCCATCCGGGAGGCGAAACTCAGCCAGTCGGACGGCTGGGCGGTGTCGTCCTGCGCGATCACCACGGCATTGAGAAACGCCTCTTGCGGAATCGGGCCGAACGCGGGGTTGTCATAGATCGACGAGGCAGCCCCCAGTCGATCGCCTAGCGCTGCCACCACGGAGTTGAGGTGATAGAAACGGTCGCCCACGTTGGAGCCGATCGCCAGCACCGCTCGACTCATGGTCGCACCCGCAATTGCGTCACGGCCACGTCGTCAAACTCGTGCGGTACCGGCGCCGACGGCTTATGCACCGTGACTTCGGCGACGCGTACGGCTGGATCGGCGAAACAGGCCGAGACCAACCGGTCGGCGAGGGTCTCCAGCAGCTGTACCGGATCGCCCGTCAACACCGCCACCAACCGGTCGGCCACATCGGCGTAGGAGACCGTGTCTGCCAGGTCATCGGAGCTTGGTGCGCGGGCATTGTCGCACTCCAGTCGGACATCTACCACGAATTCCTGGCCCTGTTCCCGTTCGAATGCGTACACCCCGTGATAACCGAATGCCCGCAAACCGCGCAGCGTGATCACACCAGCGGAGCCTGTCGGCGCGAGGGTCGCCAGCGGGACACTAGGCGACAAGTTGTCGTGGTTTGGACGCGTAGCTCCAGTGACGGCACGCCACACTTCGAGCGCGTCGACGGTGGCGCGCACGTCATGCACCCGCACCGCCCACGCACCGGCTTGAGCGGCCAGCACCGAGACAGCGGTGGTGGCGGCATCGCGCGCGGCCGCCGGCCTAGCCGCACCATCTCTGCCGGCCAATAAGCTACCCAAGAACGCCTTGCGGCTCGCCCCCAGCAGGACTGGCAAACCAAGCTCACGTAACTGGTTCAGTTCGGCCAGTAACCGCCAGTTGTGCTCGGCGGTCTTGGCGAACCCCAGGCCGGGATCGATGACGAGTTGTTGCCGCGTCACCCCCGCCGCGATCGCCGCCTCGACCCGCTGCGACAGTTCGTGCCGAACCTCGGCAACGACGTCACCGTAGCGAGCGTGCTGCTGCATCTGTTCGCTGTGGCCGCGCCAATGCATCAACACCCAACGGCATCCGGCAGCTGCCACCACATGTGCCATCTGTGCATCGGCTAACCCACCGGAGACATCGTTGACCACACGGGCACCGGCATCCAGTGCGGCGGCCGCCACGTCGGATCGCATGGTGTCGACACTGACGGTGATTGCCTGCGCAGCCAAGGCGGCGACGACCGGCAACACCCGGTCACGTTCCACCTGCGCGCTCACCCGGGATGCGCCGGGTCGGGTGGACTCTCCGCCCACATCGACGATGTCGGCTCCGTCGGCGACCAGCGCCAGGCCGTGTTCGATCGCGGCTACGGTGTCGAGGTAGCGACCACCGTCGGAGAATGAATCCGGCGTCACGTTGACGATCCCCAGCACCACCGGGCGCACGGCTGTCTTATCGACCTCATTCATACCCGACCCAGCTAAACCGGCTTCGCTCATACCGGCCCCAATAGGTTGGTGACCTCGGCGCGTGCGGCAACGTCGGCGGCATAGCAGCCCCGGGCGGCCGACGTCACAATTCGCGCACCCGACTGGCGCTCGCCGACCAGCGAAAGGCATTGATGTCGTGCCCGCACGATCACTACGACACCCGCGGGCCGCAGCTCTGCCATCAGGGCGTCGGCGACCTGTGACGTCAAACGCTCCTGCAACTGCGGACGGTGCGCGTATCCGGTCACCAAGCGAACCACGCCACCCCACCCGGCCAACCGGCGATGCTCGTCCGGCAGGTAGCCGACATGTGCCGTGCCCGAGAAGGGCAGCAGGTTGTGCTCACAAATCGAGCCGAACGCGATCCCACCTAGCACCACCACCCCGTCGGCCGCGGGTTCGGTGAAGGTCGTAAGCTCGGCAGCCGGATCGGTTCCGACACCGTCAAGTAGCTCGGCATAACTCGCGGCGACACGATCCGGGGCATGAACCAGTTCGGCACGATCAGGGTCCTCGCCCAGCGCGGTCAGTAATTCGCGTACCGCCCGAGTGGCACGCGGCAGGTCGACGCGCTCGGAAGGGTCAGTGTCCACCACGCACCGAACCAATCAACTCAGTCAACTTCACCAGGTACATTTTGTGGTGATTTCACGGTATCCGATTGCGGCGGCAACGGATCGGTCAATGGATCACCGGCGCTGGGGTACTCGGGCCGTTCTTTATGCCCGTTCTCGCTGCGACTACTCTCACCGGAGCTCTGCCGCAGCTTCGAAAGCTCTGCCGGAGTCACGATCGGAGGAACGTCGCTAGGCGCCCGCTTACCGAAACCGTTGTATGGCGCCATAGGTGGCCGCTTCACCACGCGCTCACACAGCCGAGCCATATCGTCCTTGGACAGCGTCTCTTTCTCCAGCAGCTCCAGCACCACGTTGTCGAGCACATCGCGGTAGTCGACCAAGATCTCATACGCTTCGTCGTGCGCCAACTCGATGAGAAGCCGAACTTCGGCATCGATATCAGCGGCGACCGAATCAGAGTAGTCGCGTTGGTGGCCGTAGTCGCGGCCCAGGAACGGCTCGGATTCTTTTTGGCCGTAGCGGATCGCACCCAACTTGGCACTCATGCCGTACTCGGTGACCATGCTCCGTGCCAGCGCACTGGCCTTTTCGATGTCGTTACCGGCTCCGGTGGTGGGCTCGTGAAAAACCAACTCTTCAGCGGCCCGCCCGCCCAGCGCATAGGCAAGGGTGTCGATCATCTCCGAGCGGGTCTGGGTGTACTTGTCTTCGGTGGGAAGTATCAGAGTGTGACCCAACGAGCGGCCGCGCGAGAGGATGGTCACCTTGTGTACCGGCGCGGAATGCGGCAGCGCCCACGCCACAAGCGCATGACCGCCCTCGTGGTAGGCGGTGACCTTTTTCTCTTTCTCGCTCATCACCCGGGTTTTGCGCTCCGGACCGGCGATGACGCGGTCGATCGCCTCTTCGAGATAGGAGTCTTTGATGGACTTTTCGTCGTAGCGTGCCGACAACAGCGCGGCCTCATTGATCACGTTAGCCAGGTCGGCTCCGGTGAAGCCGGGCGTGCGGCGGGCAACGGTCTCCATGTCGACATCGGGTCGAAACGGCTTTCCCTTGGCGTGCACCTTCAGGATGGCCTTGCGACCGACCAGATCCGGCCGGTCCACCGCGATCTGGCGGTCAAAACGACCCGGGCGCAGTAGCGCCGGGTCCAATATGTCGGGCCGGTTGGTCGCGGCGATCAAAATGACGCCGCCCTTGGTCTCAAACCCGTCCATCTCCACCAGCAGCTGGTTCAACGTCTGCTCGCGTTCGTCGTGCCCACCACCCATACCGGCACCACGGTGGCGGCCCACCGCATCGATCTCGTCGACGAATACGATCGCGGGCGCGTTCGCTTTCGCCTGCTCGAACAGGTCGCGCACCCGAGAGGCGCCGACACCGACGAACATCTCGACGAAATCCGAGCCTGAAATGGAGTAGAACGGCACACCCGCCTCACCGGCCACGGCGCGCGCGAGCAGTGTCTTACCGGTTCCGGGCGGCCCGAACAGCAGCACACCTTTGGGCACCTTGGCGCCGATCGCCTGATACTTCGCCGGATGCTGCAAGAAGTCTTTGATCTCTTGTAACTCTTCGATCGCCTCGTCGGCGCCGGCGACATCGGCGAACGTGGTCTTGGGTGTGTCTTTGGAGACCAGCTTGGCTTTGGACTTGCCGAAATTCATGATTCGGCCGCCGCCGCCTTGCATCTGGCTCATGAAAAACAGCAACAGCGCCACCAGAATGACAATCGGCAGCAGGCTGAGTAACAAGGTGACGAAAATATTGTCCTTGGAGACCTTAGTGTCGAACTTGACCTTGTTGTTCTGCTCTTGCTTGTCGCGCAGCAGGTCGTAGATGGCGCGGCTGGCACCACTGGGGTAGGACGCCTCAATGCGCTTGGTGCCTTGGACTTCATTCTTGAGTTCCAGCCTGAGCCGCTGCTCCTTGTCTTGAACTTCCACCGAGGAGAAGTTGTTGCGGTCGACTTGAGCGAGTGCAACGGAAGTATCGACTTTTTTGTATTCCTCACCACCGGTGAACAATGGTCCTATCAGCAACGCGGCCAAGATGACCAGGATGATCCAGAACAGCGGCCGACGGAAAAATCGAGTACGTTCCATGCGCGTGCGGGGCATCGACCCCAGCCCTCCTGCGTCGAAAATTAAATGCCGTCCCGCAAGCGTTCGCGGGGTAAAAACTCGACCAAGCTAGATCATCACGAGCCTACCGCGACAATGCCATAGTGGCCTTAGGCGGCAAACGGCGACCTAGAAAGCGGGTGCTACCCGGAGTATATGTGTGGCTTGAGCCTACCTAGATAGGGAAGATTGCGGTAACGCTCGGCGTAGTCCAGACCGTAGCCGACGACGAACTCGTTGGGAATGTCGAAGCCCACGTAACGCACCTGCACCGGAACACGGATCGCATCAGGCTTACGAAGCAGCGCCACTACTTCCAGGCTAGCCGGGTTGCGGCTGGCCAAATTACGCAGCAGCCAGGACAGGGTCAGGCCGGAATCGACTACGTCTTCGACCAGGAGAACATGCTTGTCGGTGATGTCACGGTCCAAGTCTTTTAGGATGCGCACCACCCCCGATGAGCTGGTGGACGCCCCGTAGGACGAGATGGCCATGAACTCCATCTCCACCTCACGGCCCAGCGCACGGGCGAAATCGGCCATGAACATCACCGCGCCCTTAAGTACCCCTATCAGCAGGAGCGGCTGCCCAGCACGTTCACCGTCAGCGTAATCCCCGCGCACCAGCGCCGCGAGCTCGGCGGTTTTGTCGGTGATCTGTTGCTTAGTGAGCAATACGGCGGAGATGTCGCCGTGAACTTCACTCCGACCGTGCACTTCGTGGGGGCAGTGCACATCAGGGGGACAGGGAGTCTGGGTGGTGTCGTCAGCCGGCACGCACCTAGCGTGACACGTCCCCGTCAACCTGCCTCAGCCGACCCGCCTGTCGCGCCACCACTACCGACCCGGGCAGGTAGACCGCCCCTTGGCCTCGCCAATCGGTGAGTAGCACATCGAGCCGGGTAACATGCTCGGCTCCCAACGCACTGGGTGAGACGCCCAGCTGTAACGCCCAACGCCGTAACACCCTGCCCCGGATCGCCAGTGGTTCCCGCGCCAACGTCGGCGCATCCAGCGTCACCTCGACATCGACGACCTCCGCCAGGCATGCGCCGGCCATACCGTCGAGGTACTCGGCATCTGCCCGCAGTAGCCGCGCGGAACGCGACAACCCGGCTATTACGCCGGGCCCGATCGCGGCTTCAAGTTCATCCAGTAGCGGCCGTAGCCGGGAGCGTCGATATCGACCGTCGGTGTTGTGGGGGTCATGCCAGACCGGCAACCCCAGGGCGCTCGCAGTCCGATGCGTCGCCGAGCGCGGGAGCTCCAACAGCGGGCGGCGGTAAAGGCCCCGACAGCGGGCCATCCCCGACAACGAGGTGGTACCCGAACCCCGGGCCAGACCTAGCAGCACCGTCTCGGCCTGGTCGTTTCGGGTATGTCCCAGTAGCACCGCCATTGCGCTATGCCGCCGTGCCGCGGCGTCGAGGGCGGCGTAACGCGCCGTCCTCGCGGCGGCCTCGGGGCCACCGCTTCCCGTCACGGCCACTGTTAGCGCTTCGGCAGGGGAAAATCCGCGGTGGTGTGCCCATGACGCCACGTCTTCGCAACGTTGCCGTGAGCCGGGCTGCAAACCGTGGTCCACGCTGACCAAACCGGCTCGCACTCCGGCAGCAGCTGCCGTGTCGGTAACAGCCGCTGCCAGTGCCATGGAATCGGGTCCGCCCGAGCACGCCACCAGAACGAGCGGCGGCCGATCCGGCTCGGGACACTCACCGGCAAGCCGGTGCAGGCAGGAGCGCACCGCTCGCCGCACCTGCGTCACCGACGGATCGGCTGCGGGCATCGTAGTTATCCGAGCGCAACCGCTGGCCGCACCCTGGCAAGCCAAACCTCCGGTTGCGCCAATTCAGCGCGAGTGGGCAAGGTGGTGGCGTCCCGCCATACCGTGTTGAAGCCGGCCATTCCCACGGCGTCGACCACGGAAGTAACGAACTTCTTTCCCTCGACGTACTGCCGAAGCTTGTGTTCCACGCCCAACAAGTACCGCAGCACCTGCTGCACGGGGTTGCCCGAGCGTCGCCGGGCGTCGAACTTCTTTCGGATCACCTCGACCGTGGGCACTATGTGGGGACCGACGGCGTCCATCACGTATTCGGCATGACCTTCTACTAACGTCATCAGCGCTGTTATAGCCGACAGCTGCTGCCGCTTGGCCTCCGACCGCAACAACTCCAACGGGGACCGGGTCGACAGCAACGCCTCCAGCTCGGATAAGAAGTAACTCCGCAGCCAGGGTACGGCAGTGAACTGCAGCTGATGGGTGACCTCGTGCAGGCAAACCCAGAGCCGAAAGTCGTGCGGATCCACGTCAAGTTTTTGCTCTGCGCTCAGAATGTTTGGCGCGACCAGCAGCAGCTGACCCGGCGTGGTCGAGAACAGTTCGTACTGGCCTAAGACGCGCGAGGAGACCAGTGCCATGGCGGCCCCCAGCTGCATCCCGGATGTCGCCGAGCTGACGGTTCTGATCAGAGTGCCTTGCTTGCTCTTCTTGGAATGGCGCGCCAACGCGGGCTCGATCACAGCCTGGAAACCGGCGGCGTTTACCGCTACCCAATCCTGCCGGTCCACCACCCGGACCGGAGCCAGCGGTAGCGCCACATCGAGCCCGGTCACGGCGGTGACATGCTCACCGGCCGCCTCGGCGAGTTGCCGCAACGAGCGCACCATCTCACCCGCCTGCGTCGCACTACATTTCGGGCCGGTTTTACCCAACAAGGAGGCGGTCGATTGCGCATACCGCCAGTCCACAAGTTCAGCCATAACCCCAAGTTACGCCGCATGGACATGGCATCGCCGGGTGGGTGAGGCTACCGACAACCACAGGCGGTCAGGGTGGCCGCCAGCTCGTCGAGCAGGTGTTCGGCGATATCTCCCCCGCTGCTCGCAAAACCGTTCGCGATTACCGCGAAGGTCAACACCGCACCGTCAGAAGTGGTGATCGTTCCCGCCAGCGACCTGACCTGACTCAGGGAACCGGTCTTAGCTCGCACGATCGAACGTGCGTTTTCCGAACCGTCGCGATCGAACCGATCGTGCAACGTCCCGGTAAATCCGGCTACCGGAAGACCGGCAAGCGCGGGCCGCAGCCGCGATTGTGCAGGATCGGCGGCAAGGTGCACCAACTGAGTAAGCAGCATGGTGGAAAGCCGATTCTTCCGGGATAGCCCACTGCCGTCGACGAGCTGCGCGTCACCCAAGTCGACCTTCAACTCCCGCAGCGTCTGCCGCACCGCTGTGGCCGCGCCGGAGAACGACACCGGTTCACCGCGTGCCAGCGCCACCTGGCGGGCTAACGATTCGGCGATGACGTTGTCGCTGTCGGACAACATGAGCTCTACCAGGCGGGAGAGCGGCAGGGAGTTCACAACGGCTAGCGGTTTCATCGGTTCGAGAGGGCCCAAAGAGCCCTCGGTCTTACGATCGCGGTCACGGACTAACCGCACCTGCGGTAACGAGCCAGACGCCGAGAGCTGCACGGCCAACGCGCGACCCGCATCAAGATCTGGCGATTCGCTGCGGCGGTCGGCGGAAGGGGCGATTCTGGCGCCGTCGAGCGCCAGTGGCGTTACGGGCGCGCCGTAGCCCCCAGAGGTAACGTCGCCGTCCCATCCCTCGCCCGTGGCCGGCCCGGTGTAACGCGAGGAATCGACGATGACCATGGTGATGGGCTGCGGATGAGCCAGCTTAAGTTGCCGTGCCAGCTCGTCAAGCCTCGCGGCACCGGAATAGTAGCCGTCCTCACCTGCCGCTAGGGTGACATCTCCAGCTCCGACGAGCACTACTTCTCCTGGTGTGTCCCCAGCTATCACCTGGGTGGGGATCCGGTACGAGGGCCCGCGTGCGGCTAGCACGGCAACCGCAGTGACCAGCTTGTTCACTGAGGCCGGTATCACTTCCGTCTCGCCGCGGAGCTGCCAGATTGCTTCACCGGTGCCTTGGTCGGCTATGGTGACCGCAAGTTCGCCCAACTCGGGGCGGTTGAGATACTTACTCAGCGCCTGTTCCAGCCCGGCTTTGGTCGGCGTGGCCGTGACATTTTCGGCTAACCCTGGAGTAGGCACCGCCATCGGTGGTGCGGCGAAGCATGGCATCGGGCATGGTGAACGGTCGGCGCTGTCGGTCTCGCCGTCGTGTAACACCACATACGTGGTACCCGTCCCTAGTACCAACGAGATCAGGATCACCACAACCAGGGCGAATCGGCTGCGCGTCACGGTGGTAAGACTACGGCGGTGCTAGCTGCACCGCCGAAGAAGGAGACAAACGTGGAATTCGACGTGACGATCGAGATCCCCAGGGGGCAGCGCAACAAGTACGAGGTCGACCACCACACTGGGCGGATTCGGCTTGATCGCACGCTGTTCACCGCTACGCAGTACCCCGCCGACTACGGGTTCGTTGAGGACACGCTCGGCGCGGACAGCGACCCGCTGGACGCGCTAGTACTGATGCATGAACCCACGTTTCCCGGTTGCCAGATCAAAAGTCGCGCCATTGGCATGTTCCGTATGACCGATGAGAAAGGCGGCGACGATAAAGTAATCTGCGTGCC
>Ga0136627_1000682_pt1 | contig 13055 bp, 14 predicted proteins | sample AntDrymUQ4892206_2_FD_104652 | JGI IMG/M metagenome (GOLD analysis project Ga0136627, IMG submission 104652) | Polar desert sand microbial communities from Dry Valleys, Antarctica - metaG UQ489 (22.06) | ecosystem: Environmental > Terrestrial > Soil > Desert | place: Antarctica: Dry Valley... | reverse complement strand
CGCTCGGGGCGTTGGATCTCCTCGGGCGACCCCATGCGCGAGCTCGAATCCGGACACAAACATCTCCCCGACGGCTCCACCCTGGAGATCTCCGGCCCGCCGGCGGCCGTCGGGGAGAAGCTTCCGGCGGGCCTCGGCTCCGTGGATGTCGTCTTCCCCGTCCTGCACGGGCCCTACGGCGAGGACGGGACCATCCAGGGCATGCTCGAGCTCGCCGGCGTGCCATACGTCGGCAGCGGGGTCCTCGGCAGCGCCGTCGGGATGGACAAGATCACCATGAAAAAAATCTTCGCCCACCACGGCCTCCCGCAGGTCGAATGGGTCGGCCTCACCCGCAAGGAGTGGAGGGACGAGCCAGAGGCGAAGATCTGGGAGATCGAAAACTCGTTGGGATACCCGTGCTTCGTCAAGCCGGCGAACCTCGGCTCCAGCGTCGGCATCGAGAAGGCCGTGGACGCGGAAGGGCTGCGCGCAGCCCTCGACGCGGCGGCGGAGCTCGACCGGCGCATCATCGTCGAGAGGGGCGTGGACGCGCGCGAGATAGAGGTCTCGGTCCTGGGCAACGAGGACCCGGACGTCTCCGTTCCGGGTGAGATCTTCCTCCGGGGCGATGGCTTCTACGACTACGACGCCAAGTACGTCGAGGGCGGCATGGAGCTCGGCGTCCCGGCGAAGATCCCGGACGCGACCGCAGAAGAGATACGCCGCGTGGCCCGCACCGCCTTCGAGGCCGTGGACGCCGCCGGCATGGCGCGGGTGGACTTCTTTCTGGAGCGCGGCACCGACAGGCTCCTCCTCAACGAGATCAACACCATCCCAGGCTTCACCCCCACGAGCGTCTACGCCGAGCTCTGGGCCGCGAGCGGCCTGCCCTACGAGGATCTTATCGAGCGCCTGATCTCACTCGCCCTCGAACGCCACGGGTAGCTTCAACCGGCCCGAGACGCCACGGTACCCACGACGCCCGGTTCAGCAACGTACTGCGGGCCGCGAGGCGTACGCCCGCGGAGCACCCGGTGCGCTGGTTCGGGAGCCCCGTCGACAACGGGTTGGGCGGGACGGAGGTCTACCAGGTGATGAAAAAGAGACAAAGGTGAGAGGCAAGCACACCCAGACCGCCTTGAAGCCGAAGCCCAGGGGTACTTAAATGCGCGGGATGATCTTCGCGCTTATACAGGAAGAGACAACGAGCAATCTCGCGGACGCCGCCGGAGACGCGGCCAAAGACGTGGCGCGCGAGCCCAGGTCTCTCTTCAATGGCATGAGCGATTTTCTGGAGGCGACCTACGGGTACCTGACGGGGCCGAACTTCATAGGCGATATCCTCGCGTCGGTGATCGTGGTGTTCCTGGGGCTCCTCGCCTACAGGGTGCTGACGCGCGGGGTGCCAAAGGTGCTGAGGTGGAGAAGACGGCAGAGAGATTTTCTCGACGCGGAGGCCGTCGCGCGCATCAAGCGTCAGGACACCGCCATCACCCTGACCCGCAACGCGCTGCGGTACCTGATCTTCACGATCGTCGTCCTCGTCGTGGTCAGCATCTTCATCAAGAACCCGCTTCCCGGCGTCGCGGGGGCCACGATCCTGGCCGCCGTCCTGGGTTTCGGGGCACAGAGCTTCCTGCGAGACGTGATCGCCGGCTTCTCCATCGTCTTCGAGGGGCAGTACAGCGTCGGGGACTTCGTGGAGATCAGCCCGCCCCAGGGCGTGGCCGGCATAGTGGAGGAACTGGGCCTGAGGATGACCAAGGTCCGCTCGCTCTCCGGCGAGGTGAGCTACATCCCAAACGGCGCGATACAGGGCGTGACGAACTACATCTCAGGACGCCAGCGCTTCAACGTCGAGGTCCAGCTCTCCGACGCCGGGGCGGCCGAGAACGTGCTCAAGTCCCTCGACGAGGCGACGGAACTCTACCTGAACCCGCCGCGCCTGGCGGAGCGCAACGAGACCGACGACGGCCGCGTCCGCCTGCGCATCGTCGCCGGCATCCTACCCTCGATGGATTGGCTCGTAGAGGAGCACCTCGTCCAACGTATAAAGGCCGCCGCCGGCGAAGAGTCCCTCGCCGCCGAGCCCCTGGTCTACAAAGTAGATCAGACGAACCTGAGAAGGGTCCGGGACCTCCTGCCGCAGGAGGCCGAGCGAAACCTGCCGAAGGAGGCGGACAAGAAGCTGTAGGGGAGGTTTCAGGCTTCAGGTAACCGCTCTTCTTCGCATGGAGAGTCCGCGCCGCCACAACGAGAAGGTCGTAGACCCTCGCCTGGTGCCACGCTCCCCGTGCCCGCGTGCCGAACCGCGGACCTGAAGCCTGTAGCCTGAAACCTACGTACCTGGTCTCCAGTCGTCGCGGAGGTGGCCGTTGGTCTGGGCCTTTCCGCGAGCCTGGCGTTCGCGTTCCAGACGCTCGGCGGCGGCCGTGAGGAGTTCTTTTACTTTTTCGAGGCGTTCTCTTTCGGAGGTTAGCTCCAATATCTGTTGGCGCGTCTCGGCCTCGAACTCGACGCGCCCGGCGATGGCGAAGGAGAGGTTCCTGTAGGGCGGCTCTATCTCTATGCCGACGGAGCCCTCGGTTGCGGCCTCGACGACACGTTCGAGGAGGGCTATGCATTCCTCGGCGAGGGCCTGGACGTCCGGCTCTTCCGGCTCCTCTTCGAAGTACTCGATCTCCCCGACGTAGTACGGCTTGCCGGTGAGCACGTTGTTGAGCCTGAAGCGTCGGGAGCCTTCTACCAGGATCAGCATCCGCCCGTCGTCGTAGCGCTCGACGAGCTCGACTATCTTCGCCGTGCAGCCGACCTTCCTGGTGCCGGATTCGTCGGCGAAGACCATCCCGAACTCGCTCTCTTGTTGGAGGCACTCGTCCACCATCTGCTTGTAGCGGTCCTCGAAGATGTGCAGCGGCAGCGGGGCCCCGGGCATCAGCACGACGTTCAGGGGGAAAAGCGGTATGTCGGACAAGGTCGCGCTCCTTACGCTAGCTAGACGGGATTTTATATCAACGCCGGATCCCCGCGCCGGGTATAGTGTTACGCGTGGATGGGAGAGCACACGCGGGCCGTGTGGCCCTGGTGACCGGCGGCGGGCGCGGTATCGGCGCGGCGACCGCCCGGCTCCTCGCCGGCCAGGGAGCCGCCGTCGCCGTCGCGTCCCGCACGGAAGCCGAAGTGGCCGCCGTAGCGCGCGGCATCGAGGCCGCCGGCGGCAAGGCCCTGCCCGTGCACCTCGACGTCACCGACGAGGGGTCCGTCGCCGCGGCCTTCGAGAGGACCCGCGCGTCCTTCGGCCCCGTGGACATCCTCATCAACAACGCCGGCACGCCGGGAGTTCCCCTGCCGGTCTCCGAGACCGGGCTCTCCGAATGGCGCCGGGTCTTCGACGTGAACGTGACGGGCGCCTTCCTCTGCGCCAGGGAGGCGATGCCGCACATGGCCTCCGGGGAGTGGGGACGCGTCGTCAACGTCTCCAGCGCCGCCGCCCGGCACCCGATGGCCGGCATGGCCGCCTACGGCGCCTCCAAGGCCGCCCTCGACCAGCTCACCCGGGTCCTCGCCCTCGAAGGGGAGCCCCACAACGTCGTCGTCACCGGCGTCTACCCAGGCGTGATCGACACGAAGATGCAGGAAGAGTCCCGCGCCTTCGGCCCAGACCTCATCGGCAAGCAACTCCACCGCATGTTCCACGGCTACCGCGACTTCGGCATGCTCCGCCCCCCCGAAGAGCCCGCGGAACTCATCAGCTACCTGTGTACGCCTGAGGCCGGGCGACTTAACGGGCACGTGCTGCGTCTGGAGCAACTCGAAGCGCTGAAAGAGTAGGTTTCAGGCTACAGGCATCAGGTAAGTCTTCTGTGGACTGCCCCGGCTTCGCCACACGAAACGGCCGGTTTGCAGCGCTGCTCCGCGTTTCGGTATCCACGAACGGCGAGAGGGCCGCGGTTTGCGCCGCAGCCCTCCCTGATAGCTGAAACCTGATGCCTGAAGCCTACTTACTCGTCCTTGCTGATCCAGTACGTGAACCCGAGAAAGCTGATGAAGAACGTTATGATCAGGGTGAACGCGGCGAAGAAGCGGAAGACGCCGAGGCCGGTCGGGTTGGCGGTGGTTCCCTCCTGCAAGAGGAGCAGCGCGAGGTCGATCATTCGGAGGCCGCCTCGCTGAGGGGTTTGGTCGGACAGCTTTCGGGTGTGATCTCCTGGCTGAGCGTAACGCAGTCGTTAATGAGGTAGCCGGGGTTGTTGTCGACCCGGCGGGCGGTTTCGCGGGTGTAGCCCATCGTGACCATCGTGAGCACCACGAAGAACGCGCACGACATCAGCGCGTACTGGCTCCAGCGGCTCGCCCGGCCCCAGTGGAAGCCCGTGGCCGTCGCGCGCAGGTAGAGGGCTATCACGAAGAACCCGACGAGCATTAGCCCGATCAGGCCGATGTACTTCCACGGGTACATACTGCCGAGCGGTATCGTCGTGCTCTCCCCGCCGAAGGGCGTCAGCCCGATCTGGGGGATCAAGTCCATGTTGACGGGGATGATGTTGAGCACCGTGAAGAGCGCCGTGAACCCGAGCCCGCCGACCGCGAGCTTGCGCAGGGTCTCCATCGGCTTGACGGTGAAGCGTAGCTTGTGGACGAAGTAGGCGGTGGAGGCGATGCTCAAAACCGCGATCCACAAGACCAGCAGGTTGAAGACCCAGGCCTTGCTGCCGAGCATGATAGTGTTGAAGGCATCGGGCGCGCTCTCGCGGATGCCCTTCAGGTAACCGTAGCCGATGACCGGCTGCATGATGAGGAACCCGAAGCCCCAGATCAGGCCGAAGTGGCCCATCCAGTCGTAGTACTCCCGCTCGCTGTCCTGGGTGGTCCTCAGGTAGCGCCAGGCTCCCCAGCCCGCGATCAGGAACCCGGCGTAGGAGAAGTTCCCGATAAAGCGGTGCATGTTGAGCGGCACCATGGTCTGGTTCAGGAAGCTGCGGGCCACGAGCTCGGACTGCGAGGTGACCTCGGCGGGCGTGAGCATGAAGGAGGCGACCGCGTCGATCATGGTCATCGCCATCAGGCCGAAGAAGCCCGCTATAAAACCGAAGACGACGTGCAGGCTCTTGCGGTAGGCGAGCTTGTCCCAGATGTTGTACCAGGCGTAGACGATGATGATCTGGCCGAGGAACATGAACGCCTCGACGAGAAAGACCCAGAAGAAAATGTTCTGGAGTATCGAGAAGAAGACCGGAAACAGCGTCACCAGCGCGAGCACGAAGGTGATCGCTAAAGCCGCCCCGGACGCGAACAGCAACACCACAAAGCGCGCCAAGTTGCGGGCGAAACGCTCGTAGTTCGGTTGCTTGGTGACCATGCCCAGGTACTCGCTCGTCGCCGCGATCAGGACCGCCCCGATGATGAAGGCGGCAAACAGTATGTGCGTCTGGACGAGAACGGCGATAACGACGTTCTTGCCGATTATCGGCACGTCGAGGTTACCTATGGGCATCCTCTACTCCTTCTAGGCCGTCGGGAAGTTCATGATCCGGCTGACGGCCATCAGCATGTTCAGGATCACGATCACGACCACGAGAATACCTATGACCGTCGCGAAGGGCCGGCTGATGGCGCTGTAGTGCTGCGGGCTCCTGTCGAGCCACGGCACGGCGAAGAGCACCATGATAAAGATGGTCGGCACGACCACGGCCCCGAAGCTGATCAGCGCGTAGCCGGGGAAGAACATCAGCATCTGCTCGTAGAAGAAGAAGAACCACTCGGGGCGCGGCACGTACTCCACGGTCGCCGTGTCGGCCGGCGCGGTGAGCGGCGCGGGGGCCGCGTACGAGAGCACGGCGCATGCGACGAGGAGGAACGTAAAGACGTAGGTGTCCTTGAGGACCTGCCCGGGGAAGAAGCTCATCGTCTCGTCCGGACGGTCGTAGACGTTGTCCTCGGTGATGACCTCTTCTTCTACCGGCTTGTTCTTGCCCGTCGCCGGAACGTATACCATGACCCTGCCTCTCTCCTAGTCGACTGGCCGCAATATAACAGCGGCCCGCCCCAGACCTCGGTAAATACTCTTACTCGTCCCTGCCGTTGCTCCGACCGTTCTGTCCATCTTCGTCGTCGTCCATCTCGAACCCGGCGTACTCTTCCAGCCGCTGACGCTCGTGCAGCTTCGCCAACCGCTCGGTGTACTCCATCTGGCTACCGAACACGCCGTGTTTCCTGAAGAGGAACATGTGCAGGCCGATGAATGGCGCTATAGCCGCCGGCAGCAGCCACACGTGCAAGGCGAAGAAGCGCGAGAGCGTCGCAGGCCCGGCCACGTCGCCGCCGAGCAGGAAGTTTATTACGTACCCTCCGACGAACGGCGAGTAGGAGCCGATCTTCATGCCCACGACGCTCGCCCAGAACCCGTCCTGGTCCCACCGGAGCAGGTAGCCCGTGAAGGCCAGCCCGATCACGAGCAGCAGCAGGATGACGCCGACGACCCAGTTCAGCTCGCGCGGCGCCTTGTAGCCGCCGGAGAAGAAGACCTGGGCCATGTGCAGCCCGATCATGGCGAGCAGGAAGTTGGCGGACCAGTAGTGCAGGCCGCGGATGAGCTGGCCGAAGTATGCCTCGTTCATGATGTAGTTGACCGAGTTCCACGCGTGGTCGGTCGATGGCACGTAGTAGAAGAGCAGCAAGATGCCGGTCAAAAACTGCACCGTTATCAGCAGCAACACCGCGCTGCCAAGGGTGTACATCCAGGCGCCACGTTTCGGCACCGGCTCGTAGAGCGCGTGCTCCAGTATCGTGACCACGCCGGTCCGGTGCTCCATCCAGTCCACGACGAACTTGGAAGCCTCTTCGGTCTGGGACCTTATCCTGCCGATCATGCTCTCAGGTCTCCCTCTCTAGACCACGTAGGGCTGCTGCTTGTTCAGCCCCGGCTCGATGTCGTACCCGTGCTTGATGTAAAGGGTACCGTCTTCCCTGATCTCCGCCTGTGTATAGTTGTACATCCCGCGCGGCGGCGGCCCGCCGACGTACCCGCCGTTGATGTCGTAGAGCCCGCCGTGGCACGGGCACAGAAACTCGTGCTTCTCAGGGAACCACCGCACCGGGCAGCCCAGGTGCGCGCACGAGTTCGAGAGGATGTTCAGCTGGCCCAGGATCTCATCCCGCTCGGACTGCGTGAACCCCGAGGTCTTCTGGTCCAGGATGGCCGGTTTCTCCGGCTCGCCCAAAATGTCGCCACCGGAGCCCTGCTGGCCCTGGATCTTGACCGGGGCCTTCCACGAGAGCCAGACGGCGTGCCTCACCGTGAACTCGCTCTCGGACTTCTGGGATCCGGAGAACTTCTCCTGGATCTCCCTGTCGCTGTAGACCTGCTCGATTGGAAATTCGACCTCGAAGACGTCCGGCGTACCCGGTTCGAGGTCCGCGACGGGGCCGACGCGCTGCCAGCCCTGGTCGATGTCCGTCTGGCCGAGCACGTTCGTCTTTATGACCGGGCTCAGGACGAACGCCACCGGCGGTATCGTCAGGATCGCCCCGGAGATGGCGCCAAGCAGGCCAAAGCCCAGGAAGTCGCCGCGGGTGATCGGGTCTTTCTGTAACTCCGCCAAAGCTGTCCCCTTCTAACCCTACTGCCCGAACCCCGTCGGCGGCTGGCCCGGTTCCACGGTGTACCCTGGCTCATTATAGACGGTGAAAGGCACCCTGGAGTTGGACTTCATGAGGCCCATGTTGAGCGCCAGCACCGCCGCCAGCACTCCCGCCGCCATCAGCACGACCCGGTAACTCCTGCCCGGGCTGCCGTACCGGAAGCGCAGCCGGGCGCGCAGGTACGTCACGAACGCGGCCAGCGTGGCGAGCAGCATGACCAGCAGCATGATGTAGCGCATGTACAGGAACGGGAAGTCGGCCAGCGGCGAGACGGAGTAGAGGCCCGCCACCGCGGCCAGCAGGGCGAAGAACCGGATTGGGACGCGTCCTTCCTGGTCCGGGTGCCGCTCGGACCCGAAGTACATCGCGAGGTTGCCGAGCACGAAGAGGACCACCACGAAGATCAGGTTCATCACCAGCAGGTTGGAGGAATCCCCGGCGGTGAGCCGCTCGTAGGACCCGCCAGAGGCCGCGCCGGAGCCGCCTGGCGCCGACATCTTTAGCGAGTACATCATCGCGAACCCGACTATCGGCTGCAGGAGCAGGAACCCGACACCCCAGGTAAGTCCAACGGCGGAGCTCCAGTCGTAGAAGGCTTTATCCTCGGCGGTCTTGGCGCGGATGTACATAAAGGAGGCCCACGCGGCGAGGGCGAAGGCCGGCCAGGAGAGGTTGGCGAAGGTCCGGTGGAGGACCATCTCGGTGAACATGGGGTTGAAGATCCCCTGCAATGCCGCCCCGAAGCTGGCGACGTTCTGGCTGATGGCCGGGGCTCCCGGCCCGCCGGTGGTCATAAAGGTGTCTATCCCGGTCATGATGACCATCCAGATCCAGATGAAAAAGCCCATCGTGAACCCGAGCGCGATGTGGCGCTTCTTGTTGAGGACGCTGTAGCGGTCCCACTTGTAGTAGTACGAGTACATCCCCCACAGCGCGAGCCCCATCGAGAGCATAGCCAGGGCTATGAAGTAGAAGAAGTGCGTAAAGAGCGAGGTCGTGACCGCCGGGTAGAGCCCGACGAGCAGCACCACGAAGAGCACCGCGAAGGTCGCGCCCGTCGAGAAAGTGAGCACGTTGAACCGGGCCATCGAGTGGGCGAGACGGTCCATCCTCGGGCTACCCGTCCGCGCGCCCCACGCCTGCAGAACAGGTGCCGCCACCGCGAAGCCCACGAAGATCTCCGCGAAGAACATGTGGATGAGCATGGACGCGCCCGTGATAAAGCGGGCGCCCCCGACCTGCTCGAAGCCGTCGGTGACGTTCAACTGGGCCAGAAGGTGCAAGCCCGACAGAGTTACCTCTCCCACGTTCTAAACTCCTCCTAGGCTCCGCTGGTACGGTCCAGGACCGTTTCCCCCGCGGGCGGCCCGCTGGTTGGCCCCCCGGCCCGGCGCAGGAGCGCCTGGTGGACGGCCCGCGGCTCCAGCCGCCGGTCCACTATGTAATACATCGCGTCCCCACGCTGCATCGCCTCCCGGATGGGGCGCAACAGGCGCCGCTCGCGGGTCGAGGCGAAGACGAGGACCTTTCCCATCTCGAAGGCCTGGTTCCAGGCGCCCGCCTCCTCCTGCGGGGCCGCCATTTCCATGAGAATAGGGTCAACCCCCACCCGGCTCATGGAGCCGGCCACGAGGATACCGGCGAGCGAGATAAAGACCATGAGCGTCGGTATGCCTATGGCCGGCGCGGTGATCGCGAAAAAGGTGCCGATGATGATGAAAGAGGCGGCGAAGCCGAGCACCACCTCGAGCCCGCGCTTGTCCCCCGGAACCACGATGTAGCGCGTGCCCTCTGGAAAAGGCTCGGGGTCGCTGAAGTCTTCGCGCTTGAGGACGACGGTCAAATCGTCCCGGTCCACGCCCAGCTCCCTGACCTCGGTCACGGCCTGGTTGAGCTGCGAGCCGTCGTCGATCACACCGACCACGGTGTACCAGGGGGCCTGCTCCGGCACCTCCCGCCCTTCCGCCAAAATGCTACCTCCAGCTACCCCCGAAGAGGGACGTAGAACCGCGCTTTTCGAGCCGCCCGACAGCATAACACCGTCGCGGCCCTCCATACTAGTCCGTCCCCAACACCCCGCGGGAATCTCTTTCACACTTGGCATGCCTCGGCATTGTGAAGGCTTACCTATCCCGCCCGGCGCGCTGGGTTAGACTGTCGGTCGTGGATACGCGCGACACCAGCCGGCTCACGGGCCCCGGCAGGCAGGACGAAGAGCTCCGGGAACGGGGCCTCGGAGCCTGGATCCGCCGCAACCCCTCCCTGCTGTTGCGCCTGTTTATCGTGATGGTCTTCTCCTTCGCCGCCTCCACCGTCGCCTCGAACTTCTCTTACGGTCTGGAAGGCGCGCCGACGGTCTTGAGCGTCGAGCAGCTCAACTCCGGCAGGCTCCCAGCCGGCACCGAACTCGGCGATTACGTCCAGGTGCGCGGCACGGCCACCGTCGGCGAGAACCTCGACCGCGTCGGCCTGGAGGACTCCGAGATAGCCATCTCCTCGCGCTACAGCACCAGCTACTTCTATTTCCGGCTCCAGGATACGCAGGACAACCTCCTCATCCAGACCACGGAGACCCTTCCCCAGGACCTCAAAGACCCGACCGAGCGCGTCTGGTCCGGCAAGCTCGAGAACGTCGGCACCGTCATCTTCCACGACACCACCCAGCAGGGCCTCCAGCGGGCGGGCCTACCCACAGGCGACAGCATCCCCGTCATAAACACCGGCGAGACGCCGCAGTACCTGCGCCAGATCTTCCCCGCCTACTCGGCCATCATCGGGCTCTGGCTCCTCTCCGTCGCGTGGCTCGTCTGGAAGAAGAACTCACCGTTTATCGGGTTGTAGGTTCTTAAAGGTTTCAGGCTATAGGCATCAGGCTTCAGGATGGTAAGACCGGGCCGCTTGTGATTGCGACGCTCTCTGAAACTGAGCGAGCGCAGGCAGAAGAGCGATATCGGCGCGGTTCAGCAGTGCTCTTTCTTGCTGATGCCTGAAACCTGATGCCTGTAGCCTTCCTTGTTATATTGGCGACGCACATAGCGGACGGCCTAACGAGGGGAGGCGGTACTTTGGGAGCGTTCTTCAGATTCTCCGAGCGGGGGACGAACTTTCGTACGGAGGTGCTCGCGGGCCTCACGACCTTTATGACGATGGCCTACATCATCTTCGTCAACCCGGCGATCCTCGGCACGGAGGGTACGGGTCTTCCGGTATCGGGCGTCTTCTTCGCGACGTGCGTGGCGGCGGCGGTGGCGTGCATCGCGATGGGGCTCGTCGCGAACTACCCGCTGGCGCTCGCCTCGGGGCTCGGCCTCAACGCCATCGTGGCGTTCACCCTCATTCTGGGGCTCGGGCTCTCCTGGCAGGAGGCGATGGCGGTCGTGGTCGTCGAGGGGGTGCTCGTCACGGTGCTCGTGCTGACGAACCTGCGGGAGGCGGTCCTGAACGCGATCCCGAACTCGCTCAAATTCGCCATCGCGGTGGGCATCGGGCTGTTTATCGCGTTTATCGGGTTGAAGAATGCCGGGTTGATCGTGCAGGACCCGGCGACGTACCTGAAGCTCGGGGATCTGACTCAGGGGCCTGTCCTGCTCGCGGTCTTCGGGCTCGTGGTGACGCTCGCGCTCGTGGCGCGGGGGTTGCGGGGTGGGATCTTGATCGGCATCCTCGTCACCGGGGTCGTCGGCATGATCGCGGGCATCGTCCCGCCGCCGAGCGGGATAGTGGACTTCAGCTTCGACACCTCGACCATCGGCGGCGGGGTGCTCGCCGTGCCGCAGGTCCTGCAGATCTCCCTGATACCCGTGATCTTCGCGCTCTTCATGACCGACTTCTTCGACACGATGGGGACCATGATCGCGGTCGGCCAGGAGGGCGACCTGCTCGACGAGGAGGGCCGGGTGCCACAGGCCAAGCGCGTCCTCCTCGTAGACTCGCTGGCGGCGACGCTCGGGGGGGCTACGGGCGCCAGCTCCGTGACGAGCTACATAGAGAGCGGCTCCGGGGTGGCCGAGGGCGGGAGGACGGGGATGACCAGCGTGGTCGTAGGGCTCCTGTTCCTGGTCGCGCTGCCGTTCTCGCCGCTCATCTCGGTCTTCGGCGGTTCCGTGCCGGTGCCCGGCCCCGCAGAAGGCGAGATCTTCGTCTCCCCGGTCACGGCCCCCGCCCTGATAGTGGTCGGCTTCCTGATGATGACCGCCGTCCGGCTCATACCGTGGGACCGCTACGACGAGGCGATACCGGCGTTCCTGACGATCCTGACGTTGCCGCTGACCTTCAACATCTCCTACGGGATAGGTTTCGGCTTTATCTCCTACGTCCTGATCAAGCTCGCAAAGGGCAGGCCCGGCGAGGTCCACCCTCTCCTCTACGTCGCGGCGCTCCTCTTCGCACTCGCGTTCGTGTGGCCCTCCCTGCAGTCGTTGCTCTCCTGAGCCCCGGAGAAGGGTTTATTTAGGGCGTTTCGGGGGTACCTACGAGGCTGGACATAGCCCGAGGCGTGGCACCTGCTGTATATTGCCTGAAAGGGTGCCGCCGCAGAGGGCAGATTACGCGAGGGGGAGGTGAAGGCGTATAGGTATCTTGGCGTTGATAGTGGTGGGGCTCATAGCGGGCGTGCTGGCGAAGTGGATCATGCCGGGCCCTGACCCCGGTGGGATCATAATCACCATCTTGATCGGCATCGCCGGGGCTTTTATCGGCGGTTTCATCGTCCAGAGCTTGTTCGGAGGGCCGCCGCTGACCAGCATAGGCATAAGCTCCATCCTGATCTCGACCCTCGGCGCGGTGCTCTTGCTGGCCGTCTACCGGCTCATTACGCGCCGGGCGGTGTAACGGAGTTTTCAAGCAGAGAGTCATGAACTATCGAGAGGAGAAAAGATGACCGAGCAGAGTGGAACGGGCAGCACGGGTTCCGGTAGCGGGCCGCTTCAGACGGACCGTGGGAACACCACCATCGCGGACAGCGTGGTCTCCAAGGTCGCTGGCATCGCGGCGCAGGAGGTGGACGGCATCCGGATGGGCAGCGGCGCTTCGCAGACGGCGAGCAACCTGCTCGGCTCCATAACCGGCGGCGGTGGTAGCAGCAGCCAGACGCAGGGCGTCTCCGTCGAGGTCGGCCAGGAAGAGGCCGCGCTAGACCTGACGCTGACGGCCGAGTACGGCAAGTCCATCCCACAGCTCGCCGAGGCGGTGCGGCGCAACGTCTCCAACCGGGTCGAGAGCCTGGTCGGGCTGCGGGTGACCGAGGTCAACATCACGGTCCAGAACATCTTCTTCCCGCAGCAGGAGCAGGAGCAGGAGCGCCAGCGCCAGATCGAGCAGCAGCAGCGGGAGCAGCAGGCGCAGGAACAGCAGCGGGTCCAGTAGGCAAGCGGCCGAAGAGGAGCCTGGCAGATCTTGGCAACAGAGATACAGCTTGCGAGGGCCGCCTCCGT
>Ga0136627_1000680_pt1 | contig 13066 bp, 13 predicted proteins | sample AntDrymUQ4892206_2_FD_104652 | JGI IMG/M metagenome (GOLD analysis project Ga0136627, IMG submission 104652) | Polar desert sand microbial communities from Dry Valleys, Antarctica - metaG UQ489 (22.06) | ecosystem: Environmental > Terrestrial > Soil > Desert | place: Antarctica: Dry Valley... | reverse complement strand
TGATCGTGCGTGGCGGCGTGTGGTCGAAGGCGTAGTCCTCGCGCACGAAGACCTGGTTGAACGTCGGCCAGTCCGTCGTGCCCTTGCGGATCATCTGTTTGCCGTAGACGGGATCGGACACGACCATCGCCTGGTCGAGTGTGAACCCGCCGTGACGGATCGCCGCCGCGGTGCGTGACCACGGCCGCTGCTCGACGAGGTCGTCGAGGCGACGACGAGCGCGTCGAACGAGTGATTTCGGGGCTTTCGTGGCGGCGCGGCGCCAGCCGTACCTGCGAACGGCGCGGTCGAGCACCGTGGGCATCATCACCTGGTGGAGGCTATCAATGGCCTTCGTCGGCAGGGACGTACGGGATCAGCAGCCCGTCGAGGTTGTCGACCTCTCGGAGGCGCGCCTCGAGTTCCGGTGTGGTCGTCACGACGTTCTGCGGCGTGCGGCGGGTCTCGTTCACGCGCGGGATCTCGCGCACGAGCTCGGGCCGCTCGAACCCGACGTCGCGCAGCAGCCACTCGAGGTCGCGCGACAGGTGCTCGCTACGCAGCGCGTGCGTCGTGCCGTTGAGGAAATCGCAGTACATCGAGCGCACGAAACCGTTGGGGAACTCGGCGAGCATCTTCTGCACGAAGCGTGGGAACGTGCGCGCACCACCCGTCACGTCGAGGCGGTGCGTCGGATGAAACCGGTCGCCGCCTGCCCACACGGGCCACGCTGCCTGGTGGCGGATCGTTGCTCGCGCCCATGCCCAGTACGACTTGTACCAGGACACCGGATCGCGCACGACGAACACGCGGTGACCGACGTCGCAAGGTGGTGGCGCGACGCGGTACGTGGCGTGGCGTTTCCCGATCTGCTCGCCGCCCATGTGCTCGACGAGCACCGAGCTGACGAACATCCCGCCCGTCTTCGGGACGTGCGTGAAGAACAGGTCGTAGTTCTCACACAGGATCGGCATGGCGGGAGACGATACCTGCCGGCCCGCTTCAGGCCCGCTGCGGCTCCGGTGTCAGTCCGACGTCGTGGCGTCGCCCCAGATGCGGCGCGCGGCCTCGTACACGCCCTGGTCGAAGGAGAACTCGACGAGGTTGCCATCGGGGTCGCGCGCCATGCAGACATACCCGACGGGGTCAGGGAGTTGCTGGGGTGCCATGACGAGGCAGCTGTCGGCGTCGGCGCGGTCCGAAGCCGCGTCCACGTCGCTGCGGGCGGGGAGCTCGATGCCGATGTGGGAGAAGGGCGCCAGCACGTCGGTCGGCACGCCGGCGAACGGGTCGGTGGCGGGGAAGAAGTGGGCGAGCACGAGGATGAACGGGCTCGAGGCCGACTCGGGCTGACCGAGCCACGCGCCGTACCCCTGGTCGTCCTCTCGCCGCTCGAGCAGGCGCAGCGGGGTGTGGCGCTCGTACCAGGAGATCGAGGCGTCGATGTCGGCGACCCGCAGTGCGAGGTGCGTCCAGCGCGCAGTCTGCGGCCGCAGCGAGTGGCGGGGGGACGTGGAATCGCCGTCGGCACTCATCGGCACCCAGCATGGCCGCGTTCTTCCTCGGTCGCGCTGCCAGCGCGCCATTCGGCGCGCGAGATGCCGGCGCGCGAGGCGGGCGGGGCAGCGGCACGCGAGAGGCGGGGCCGGCCTCGGTGCGCCGCCGCAACTGCACCCTCGGGCGTCACGCCGTCGGCGTGGCCGTCGTGAGCCCGATCGGGTTGCCGAAGGGGTCGACGACGGTGGCGTACCGGCCGTAGTCGCCACCGATGGACGTTCGCTCGTCGCGCACGTCGCCGCCGGCGCTACGAACCTGATCGAGCACCGCTTCAAGATCGTCGGTGCCGAGGTAGATCCGTAGCCGCGGCGGTGACGAGTCGGCCGCGACACCTCGGCGCGCTCGAGACCGCCGACCATCGCGCCGTCGTGGTCGGTCAGCATCCTGAAGTCCTCACCGAACGGAGTCGACGCCCATCCGAACGGCCTCGTAGAACGCCGTCGCGGCGTCGAGGTCGGGGACGAGGATCTCCCACCAGCTGGCGCTGCCCAACGGCATGTACCTCATCGATCTCTCCACCTCGTCGTTCTGCTCTGTCCCAGCATGACGAGTGAGCATCGGCGGTTTCGACACGCAGCGTCGGATTCGTCACACGTTCGACAGCTCGGCACGGTGGTCGGCACGGTCGTCGACGTCCAGCACGAGGTAGGGCGAGGGCGTCGTCAACGCCGCCAAGGCTGTGAAGAAGCAGCGCCGCCACCCACTGACCGATCCATCTCGAGCCCCATCCGGGGATCTCACGGGGATCTCCGGACGGGTCGGGTGTGCGTCGTTGGGCAGGTGGCCGCCGTGCCGCCTCCAGAACGACGGCCACCTGCGATCTCGTCAGTGAGGACGGTCAGGCGCCGCCTGCCTCCAACGTGACCTCGATCGGCTCGAAGCCGTCCCCGGTGGTGTCCACGTCGCCAAGCAGCTCGTAGGCCGCCGTCACGATGTCGGTCGTGTAGGCACCCTCGCTCGGCGCTTGCGTCAACACGGTCGCGCCTTCCAGGTTGGACGTTTCCTGGGCGATGCCGACGGTGCGATCCCACGCCGCCTCGTCCATCACGCCAATGCCACCCTCGGCGGGCCAGATGAGCTTGTTCGTCTCGTTCATCTGCCACAGCTGGTGACTGTTGCCGAGCTGAGAGCCTGCTTCGACGACGATGTCGCGGCACGACTCGGCGTCGTCACGGCAGTACGCCCAGCCCTCGATCGACGCCGCGACGAACCGCGTGGCGATGTCCTGGTAGTCCTCATCGGACTCGAGCTTGGCACCGTCGGCCCAGATCGCGTCCTGCAACATGCCGACCCCGGCGTCCTCGTACGACACGACGTTGAAGTCGTCCGGTGTGTACAGCTCGCCCGTCTCGGGATTCTCGGCCTCGAGCACCTGTGCGTACTCGTTGTACGTCATTGCCTCTGCGGCGTCGATGTCACGCGACAGCAGACCCTCCATGTCGAACTGTTGCTGCACGAGCTGCACGTCCTCCGCCGGATCGAGATCCGCCTCGCTGAGGGCGGCGAAGATCTCGTACTCGTTGCCAAAGCCCCAGTTGCCGATCTTCTTGCCCTCGAAGTCGGCGGGCTCGGTGATCTCGGCGTCCTTGAACGACACCTGCAACGTGCCGGAACGTTGGAAGATCTGGGCGATGTTGACGATCTCGGCTCCCTGCTCGCGCGTCTGGAGCGCCTTCGGCACCCAGGCGATGGCGAAGTCGACCTCACCGTCGGCGAGCCGCTGCTGGGGCACGATGTCGACGCCGCCCTCTTCGATCGAGACGTCGAGGCAGTATTTCTCGTAGATGCCCTGGTCGACGGCGGCGAGGTAGCCGCCGAACTGCGCCTGGATGAACCACTGCAGCTGCAGCGACACGGCGTCGGGCTGGTCGCACTCGATCGCTGCTGCGGTCCCCGACGACGCCGTGGTGCTCGAAGAGGCAGTGGTACCCGACGAGGCAGTGGTACCCGACGAGGCGGTGGTGCCTGACGAGGCGGTGGTGTCGCCCGCCGCCGTGTCCTCTGCCTCCTCGTCGTCGCCGCACGCGGCGACCACCAACGACAGGGCGCAGAGCCCCGCCGTCATCATCCTGAGTCGATGTCTCATGTGTTTTCTCCCCTCGGGGCGCCGCCCCGCAGCTGTTGGGTGATGCTCTCCATACTGATGGAGACCAGGTAGAACGCCAGGCCGAGCAGGCAGGCGCCGATGACGTAGGCCCACGCAGCGGGCGTGTTGGCCGTGAGGTTGGCGGTGATGCGGCTTCCGAGGCCGTTCTGGGAGCCACCGAAGTACTCCGCCACGAATGCCGTGATGACCGACGCCGGCGCGGCGATCTTGAGCGCCGTGAACAGGTACGGCACGGCGTGCGGGATGCGCGCCTTGACGAGCACCTGCGACGGTGCGGCGGCGTAGGAGCGGAGCAGCTCGAGGTGAGTCGGCGTCACCTGGCGCAGACCCTTCGCGACGTTGACGAGCACGATGAAATAGACGACGAGCGTCACCATCAGCCGCCGCGGCACCTCCGACGTGATCGCGAACATGTTGTTGAAGACGGCGACGAGCACGAAGATCGGGACGGCGTTGAGCGCGACTGCGAGGGGCGTCACCATGTCGTTGAGCAGGCGGAAGCGCATCAGGAGGAACGCCATCGCGACGCCGAGCAGCGTGCCGATCACGAGGCCGAACACGGCGTTGCCACCCGACACCCGCGCGGCGTCCCAGATGCCCGACACGTTGTCACTGAACTCGCCCCAGATTGCGGACGGCTTCGGCAAGAAGTACGGCTTCCAGTCGAAGACGTTGACCGCCAGCTCCCACAGCCCGAGGAAGGCGACGCCGAACACCACGGGCGGCCACACCGCTCGCACCAGCTTGTCGAACTCGCTGCGCTCGTTCATCGGTCCTCCACCGATGCGGGGAGGTCGTCGCCGACGAGGTCGACGTCGAGGCCGCGCAGCGCCTCGCGGACCTCGGTGATCTTCTTGAAGAACGCCGCGTCCTCGCGGGTGTCGAGATCGCGGCGGGTTCCGAGCTCGACGTCGACGACGTGGGTGATGCGGCCCGGGCGCGGCGACATGACGACGACGCGGTCTGACAGGTACACGGCCTCGGGGATCGAGTGCGTCACGAAGACGACGCTCGTGCCCGTCTCGGCGCAGATGCGCAGCAGTTCGGCCTGCATGTGCTCGCGGGTCATCTCGTCGAGCGCCCCGAACGGCTCGTCCATGAGCAGCAACTGCGGGCTCGTCGCCAGCGCCCTGGCGATTGCGACGCGCTGCTGCATGCCGCCCGAGAGCTGCCATGGTCGGTGCTCGGCGAAGTCGCCGAGCTTGACGAGCTGCAGCATCTCCATCGCCCGCTGGCGCCGGCGGGTGCGGTCCCAGCCCTTCAGCTCCAGCGGCAGCTCGACGTTCTTGACCACACTGCGCCAGTCGAACAGCCCGGCCTGTTGGAACGCCATGCCGTAGTCCTGGTCGAGACGGGCCTTCGACGCCGGCTTGTCGTTGACGAGCACCTCGCCGTGCGACGGTTCGATGAGGTTGGCGATCAACCGCAGCAGCGTCGACTTCCCACAACCGGACGGGCCGATGAGGCTGACGAACTCGCCGAGCGACACGGCGAGGTCGATCTCGACGAGCGCGTCGACCTGCTTCGTGGAGCCCGGGTTGAACACCTTCGACAGCTCGTGCACCTCGACCGCCTGGCTCAAGCCGCATCTCCCGCCGGGGCGCGGTGCCGCATCACGAGGAACTCGAACGCACCGACGACCGCCGCCATCATCAAGCCGAGCAGGGCTGCGCCGAACACGGCCGTGTACACCTTGGGCGGATCACCCGATGCCTGTCGGGCGTACTCGATGATCAGCCTGCCGATGCCACCCCGCAGTCCGGTGGAGATCTCGGCGACGACGACACCGATCACCGAAGCTGCCGCGGCGAGGCGCAGCGCGGGCACCATGAACGACATCGCCGCCGGGAAGCGCAACTTCCACATCGTCTGGCGACCGCTGGCGGCAAAGCTGCGCATCAGCTCCAACGAGGTCGCCGGCGCCGACTCGAGACCACGCAGCGTGCCGACGGCAACCGGGAAGAAGGCGAGGAACGCGCCGAGCACGGCGACCGACAGCCACTTCGGCCACTCCCATCCGGCGAGCTGCAGCTTGCCGCCCCAGCTGGCGACGAGCGGGGCGAGCGCGATCATCGGCACGGTCTGGGAGAGGACGAGGTAGGGCAGCAGGCCCCGCCGGGCGACATCGAAACGTGCCATCAACGCAGCGAGGCCGACTCCGATGCTCGTGCCGATCGCGAACCCGACGAACGCCACCCGCAGCGAGAACCACACGCCAGCGAGCACGACTCGCCAGATGGGCGAGTCCTTGACCCTGCTCTCGGGATCGAAGAGGCGGCTCACCATGTCCCACACGTGGGGCATCGCCGTGTCCTTCGTCCGCGGGAGGATGTTCCAGCCGAGCACGGCGCCGCCGTCCTCTGGCCCGAGCGTCTTGTACAGCTCCCACACCGCAGCGACGACCAACAACGAGCCGATGAACAGCGCCGCTCGACGGATCATGCGGGAGCGTAACCCTCGCCGGGGGGCGCGTGCTCGGTCACTGTGACACCACGGGGGCTGCGCCCCCGAACCCCATCACCGACCGGCTCCCTGGGGTCGCACGGCCGGCAGCGACCTCGCTCCGCCCGGTCACTGGCGCGCCAGGCGCTGCTCGTGGATGCGCGGGATCACGTGCTCGCCGTAGGCCTCGAGCGTCGACTCCTTTGCGTCGTGCTGGAGGTACACGGCGAACTGGTCGACGCCGAGCTGGCGCAGCTCCTCCAACCGTGCGAGGTGTTCGTCTGGTGTGCCGAGGATGCAGAACCGCTCGACGATCTCGTCGGGCACGAACGAGGTGTGCGTGTTGCCGGCCTGGCCGTGCTGGTTGTAGTCGTATCCCTGGCGGCCTGCGATGTACTCCGTGAGCGCCTCGGGTACGGCGCCGGTGTCGCCGTAGCGGCTGACGAGGTCGGCGACATGGTTGCCAACCATCCCACCGAACCAGCGGCACTGGTCGCGCATGTGGACGCGGTCGTCTCCGACGTAGGCGGGAGCTGCGACGCAGATCGTGATCGCGTCGGGGTCCCGTCCTACGTCGGCCGCCGCCTGACGAACTGCCTTCACCGTCCACTCGACGATCTGAGGATCGGCGAGCTGGAGGATGAACCCGTCGCCGACCTCTCCGGTGAGTGTCAGCGCCTTCGGGCCGTACGCCGCCACCCACACCTCGAGCTCGCTACGCGATGCCCAGGGCAGGGTGAGTGTGGAATCGCGGTAGTCGACGCTGCGGCCGTTGGCGAGCTCGCGGATCACGTGCACCGATTCGCGCAGCGTGTCGAGCGTCGTCGGCTTGCCGTTCGTGATGCGCACCGCCGAGTCGCCGCGCCCGATGCCGCACACCGTGCGGTTGCCGTACATCTCATTGAGGGTGGCGAACAGGCTCGCCGTCACGGTCCAGTCCCGCGTCGCCGGGTTGGTCACCATCGGGCCGACGACGACATTGCGCGTCTGCTCGAGGATCTGGCTGTAGATCACGAACGGCTCCTGCCAGAGGATGTGGCTGTCGAACGTCCAGACGTGGCTGAACCCGTAGGAGTCCGCCCGCCGCGCGAGCTCGATCACCCTCGCCGAAGGCGGCGTCGTCTGAAGAACTAACCCGAGATCCAATGCAATCCGCCTGTCTGAGCATGAGAGCCAGGGGCGCAAAGGTTCGGCCCCCGGGATGTGAACGGCACGACGTCGCGCGGCGAGGGAAGCGCCAGCGACGAGCCGCAATCGAGCGAGATCGAAGCGCAGCGGAGATCGAGCGAGATCATCGTCAACGGTTTTGCGGGAAGCCCAAGTCGACCGCGCTCGTTCTCGGGTCGGGCCAGCGGGAGGTGACGACCTTTGCTCGCGTGTAGAAGTTGATTCCCTCCGGGCCGTACATGTGGTTGTCGCCGAACAGGCTCGCCTTCCAGCCACCGAAGCTGTAATAGCTGACCGGCACCGGGATCGGCACGTTGATGCCGACCATGCCGACGTTGACGTCGAACTGGAACTCCCTGGCGACGCCGCCGTCGCGGGTGAACAGCGCGACGCCGTTGCCATACGGGTTGGCGTTGATCAGCTCGAGGCCGTCGTCATAGCTCTCGACGCGCACCACCGAGAGCACCGGTCCGAAGATCTCGTCGTCGTACGCCTCCATCCCCGGCGCGACCTTGTCGAGCAGCGACGGGTTGAGGAAGAAGCCGTCCCCATTGTCGCCGTCGCCGCCACGTCCGTCGACGACGACTTCTGCGCCGGCATCGCCCGCCCGCTCGACGTAGCCGGCAACCCTGTCACGGTGTTCGCCCGTGATCAGCGGGCCCATCTCGTTGTCCGGCTCGGAACCGGGTCCGACCTTGATCGTCGCGATCCGGTCGCTGATCTTGCCGACGAGCTCGTCGGCGATACTCTCGACGGCGACGAGCACGCTCACCGCCATGCAGCGCTCGCCGGCCGAGCCGTAGCCTGCCGACACCGCGGCGTCGGCGGCCATGTCGAGATCGGCGTCGGGCAGCACGAGCATGTGGTTCTTCGCTCCACCGAGTGCCTGGACCCGCTTGCCCGCAGACGTGCCGCGTTCGTACACGTACTTCGCGATCGGCGTCGAACCGACGAAGCTCACCGCCGCGATGTCGGGGTGGTCGAGGATGCGGTCGACGGCGACCTTGTCGCCCTGGACGACGTTGAAGCACCCGGCCGGGAGACCTGCCGTGGCGAGCAGCTCGGCCATCAGCAGTGACGCCGACGGATCCTTCTCGCTCGGCTTGAGCACGAACGTGTTGCCGCAGGCGAGCGCGTTGGCGAACATCCACATCGGCACCATCGCCGGGAAGTTGAACGGTGTGATGCCGGCGACGACGCCGAGCGGCTGGCGGATCGAGTACACGTCGACGCCGGTCGCCGCCTGCTCGCTATAGCCACCCTTCAGGAGGTGCGGGATGCCGCAAGCGAACTCGATGTTCTCGAGCCCGCGGGCGACCTCGCCCAGCGCGTCCGACATCACCTTGCCGTGCTCGGCGGTGAGCAGCGAGGCGATCTCCTTGCGGTTGGCGTCGACCAGCTCGCGCGTGTGGAACATCACCTCGGCGCGGCGCGAGAGGCTCGTCGCCCGCCACTCGGGCAGCGCCGTCAGCGCCGTCGCGACAGCGGAGTCGACCTCGTCGTCGGAGGCGAGATCGACGTCCGCACTCTGCTCACCCGTCGCGGGGTTGAACACCGGCGCCGTGCGTCCCGAGGTGCCCTCCCGGACAGCCCCGTCGATCCAGTGTGAGATTCGGTTCATGAGAGCCCTCCAGGGTTCGTGAAGTCAGCTTCGACTGTTTCGGCCGGTGACGCAGTGAGCATGGAAACCTGGTCGGCCGGATGCGCCGCCAGGCGCCGGCCGACACGCCGAGTGAGCGAAGCGACCGAGGCCAGCATCACGGCCCAACCTTTACGCCCATGGCTCTCACCTTCATTGCAGATACTGGGACAAGCCGCGCTGGAGGTAGCGGCCGTGGCCGGGGCGGCCGTGGAACTGATCGTCGGCGACGACGACGGTGCCGCGGCTGAGGACGGTGTCGACCTTGCCGTCGACCTCGAAGCCCTCGTACGCAGAGTGGTCCATGTTCATGTGGTGCTTGTGGTCGACGCCGATCGTGGTGTGGCCGTTGGGGTCCCAGACGACGACGTCGGCGTCGGCGCCGGGGACGATCACGCCCTTCCTCGGATGCAGGCCGAACATCCGCGCCGGCGTGGTGCAGCACGTCTCGACCCAACGCTCGAGGCTCAGCTCACCGTTGACGACGCCCTGGTAGAGCAGCTCAATGCGGTGCTCGACGCCGCCGATGCCGTTGGGGATCTTGGAGAAGTCGCCGAGTCCGAGCTCCTTCTGCTCCTTCATGCAGAACGGGCAGTGGTCGGTCGACACGACGGCGAGCTCGTCCATCCGCAGGCCCTTCCACAGGTCGGCCTGGTGGTGCTCGTGCTTCGTGCGCAGTGGTGTCGAGCACACCCATTTCGCGCCCTCGAAACCGGGCTGGGCGAGCTGGTCCTCGATCGAGAGGTAGAGGTACTGCGGGCACGTCTCGGCGAACACGTTGTGGCCCTGATGTCGCGCGGCGGCGACCTCCTCGAGCGCCTCAGAGGCCGACATGTGGACGATGTAGAGCGGCACGTTGCCGGCGACCTTCGACAGCGAGATCGCACGGTGCGTCGCCTCCGCCTCGAGCTCGGCCGGGCGTGTGAACGAGTGGAACTTCGGGTCGGTCTCGCCGCGAGCGAGCGCCTGGGCGACGAGCACGTCGATGGCGATGCCGTTCTCGGCGTGCATCATGATCATCGCCCCGGACTCGCCGGCGTTCTGCATCGCCCGCAGGATCTGACCGTCGTCGGCGTAGAACACGCCCGGATAGGCCATGAACAGCTTGAAGCTGGTGATGCCCTCGTGGTCGACGAGGTAGGTCATCGCCTTGAGCGACTCCTCGTCGACTCCACCGATGATCTGGTGGAAGCCGTAGTCGATGGCGCAGTTGCCCTCCGCCTTGCGGTGCCACTCGGCGAGCCCGTCCTGCACCGATTCGCCGGTGCGTTGCACGGCGAAGTCGACGATCGTCGTCACCCCGCCCCATGCAGCGGCGATCGTGCCGGTCTCGAACGTGTCCGAGGCGGCCGTCCCGCCGAAGGGCAGCTCCATGTGGGTGTGCACGTCGACGCCACCGGGGATCACGTACTTGCCGCTTGCGTCGATGACCGTGACGTCGCCGCCCTCGCCGGTCAGACCGCCCTGCTCCGGGGGCTGCGCCCCCGAACCCCATCGCCGTTCGGCTCCCTGGCGGTCGCTCGACCGGTCGGCATCGCGAACGATGCCGAGCGCGTCGGCCTGGCCCGGGGCGAGCACGGCGGCGATCACCTCGCCGTCGATGAGCACGTCCGCATCCGAGCGCCCGCTGGCGCTGACGACCGTCCCTCCGGAGATGAGGATGCGGGTCATGAGCCTCGCCTCGGATGACAGCCGAAACCGACGAGGGAAGCGCCAGCGACGAGTCGGAGCTGAGTGAGGAGAACCGAAGGGCCGACGAGCGAAGCCATCAGCACGTTCACGCCTCTACCAGCTCGTCGTAGGCGTCGGGTCGACGGTCGCGGTAGAACGCCCAGCGGTCGCGGACCTCCTTGATCTTGTCGAAGTCGAGGTCGCGCACGATCAAATCGGGCTTGTAGGCGTCGCCGACGTCACCGACGAACTTGCCCTCCGGGTCGACGAAGTAGCTCTGCCCGTAAAAGTCGTTGTCGCCGATGTCGGCCTCGATGCCGACGCGGTTGATCGCGCCGACGTAGTACATGTTCGCCACCGCTGCCGCCGGCTGCTCGACGCGCCAGATGTACTCGGACAGGCCGCGGTGCGTGGCCGAGGGGTTGAAGACGATCTCGGCACCGTTCAACCCGAGTGCCCGCCAGCCCTCGGGGAAGTGACGGTCGTAGCAGATGTACACGCCGACCTTGCCGATCGCCGTGTCGAAGATCGGGTACCCGCCGTTGCCGGGACGGAAGTAGAACTTCTCCCAGAAGCCCTTCACCTGCGGGATGTGCTGCTTGCGGAACTTGCCGAGGTAGGTGCCATCGGCGTCGATGACCGCTGCCGTGTTGTAGTACAGCCCTGCCTGCTCGACCTCGTACATCGGCAGCACCATCACCATGCCGAGTTCCTTGGCGAGCGCGCAGAAGCGCTGCGTCGTCGGGCCGTCAGGGATCGGTTCGGTGTAGTCGTAGTACTGCGTCTCCTGGACCTGGCAGAAGTACGGCCCGTAGAAGAGCTCCTGGAAGCAGATCACCTGCGCGCCGTCGGCAGCCGCTTCGCGGGCGGCTTCCTCGTGCTTGTCGGTCATCGCCTCCTTGGTGCCGGCCCAGTCGGTCTGCAGCACGGCCGCACGCACGATGTTCGCCATCTCGGTCTCCCCCGATCGTGGAGTCGCATCCGAAGGACCTCGGAGCACGCCTGATCGTAATGTCACCGCGAACGCTGGACAATAGGCGCATTGTGACCGTACATTCGCCGCCGAGAGGCTGACGCGTGACGGTCGACGAGCAACCACCGACGGCACTGAGCCGGATCGTCGGCGAGATCGCGCGCGGCACCGACCGACCGCAGTCGCGTGCCATCGCCTCGGCGATCGGCCGCCTGATCCACGATGGGTCGCTGCCGGTCGATTCACACCTGCCAACCGTGCGGGCGTTGTCCGAGGCGTTGTCCGTCTCACCGACCACCGTCAGCGAGGCGTGGAACACGCTCGCCGGCGTCGGGGCGATCACCGCCCAGGGTCGTCGAGGCACGCTCGTGCGCCGCCCGTCGGGACCGGGGACACCGTTGCGCTACCGCCAGATCACGGAGGCACCCGGTCACTTCGACCTCGACCTCTCCACCGGCACGCCCGATCCTGCGCTGCTGCCAGATCTCGGGCCCGTCATCGCTCGCGTGTCGCGCCAGAACCTGACGTCGAGCTACCTCGACAACCCGGTGCTGCCGGAGCTCGAGGACGAGCTCGTGTCGTCATGGCCGTTCCAGCCCGAGGCACTGACGGTGGTCAACGGTGCGCTCGACGCGCTCGATCGTACGTGCGAGACCGTCCTGCGCCTCGGCGACCGGGTCGTCGTCACGCACCCGGCGTTCCCCCCGATGCTCGACCTGCTCGATCACATCGGCTGCGAGGTCATCGCCGTCGATCTCGACGAGGAGGGTCCCGCCGTCGACTCGATGCAGTCGGCGATGACCACGTCGCCACGGGCGATCATCCTCCAGCCACGCGCTCACAACCCCACCGGGACGTCGATGTCGCAGCGCCGCTGTGACGAGCTGGCCTCACTCCTCGCCGCCAGCCCCGGCACGATGATCATCGAGGACGACCACACGAACTCCATCGCCATCTCGCCGCTCGTCTCGTTCGGCGCCGTGTTCCCCGAGCGAACCGTGCACATCCGCAGCTTCTCGAAGAGCCACGGGCCCGACCTGCGGCTGGCCGCGCTCGGCGGCGCCGGCGACGTCGTCCGAGCCGTCATGAACCGCCGACTGCTGGGTCCCGGATGGTCGAGTCGCATCCTGCAGGCGCTGCTGCTGGAGCTGCTGGCCGACCCTGCGATGAGCGACGTCCTCGCCCACGCCACAGCAACGTACGCCCGGCGCAGGGCCGTCGTCGCCCACGTGCTGCGTGAGCACGGCGTCGATGTCGGCCACGGCGACGGCATCAACCTGTGGGTGCCGGTTCGCAACGAGCGGGCGGCGCTGATCGCGCTCGCATCACAGGGCATCGGCGTCGCGCCCGGTGCGCCGTTCCTCGTCCGCCCCGACGCCGAGCACATCCGGGTGACCGTCGGCCTGGTCACCGGCGACGACCGCCGTGTTGCCGAGGTCGCCGAGCGACTCGCCGCCGCTGCGACGCACGAGCAACTCCGCACCAGCCGAGGCTGATCCCGTTCTGGAGGTTGAGTTCGCCGGATCGGGCG
>Ga0136627_1000679_pt1 | contig 13070 bp, 11 predicted proteins | sample AntDrymUQ4892206_2_FD_104652 | JGI IMG/M metagenome (GOLD analysis project Ga0136627, IMG submission 104652) | Polar desert sand microbial communities from Dry Valleys, Antarctica - metaG UQ489 (22.06) | ecosystem: Environmental > Terrestrial > Soil > Desert | place: Antarctica: Dry Valley... | reverse complement strand
CCAGACCATCGTGCGCGTGGTGGTCGATCGCAAGGGTGGGGTTGACGTCGGCACCTGCCAGCAGCTGTCGCGCGAGCTGTCCGAACAGCTGGAGGCCTTCGATCCCATCAGCGGTCGCTATTCCCTGGAGGTGACCTCGCCGGGAACCGACCGCCCGCTGCGCACCCAGCGCGACTTCGACCGCGTCGAGGGCCGGCTGGTGCAGCTGCGACGGCAGGAGGCCGACCGCGTCGCCGAGCTTCGGGGCACCGTGCGCGAGGCTCGCGACGACGCCGTCGTGCTGGTCGTGGACGGCGCCACGGTGGCGGTGCCCTACGTCGAAGTGGACTCGGCGCGACAGGCATTGCCGTGGTGAGGGCGACGCGCCAGACACTGGCCAGGCACGGGGCGACCAAGGAGCCGAGATGATGAAGCCCGTCGACATCAACGCCCTGCGCAGCATCGAGCGCGAGAAGGGCATCGCCTTCGACACCATCATCGAGGCGCTGGAGGGTGCGCTGGCCAGCGCCTACAAGCGGTCGCAGGCCGACGCCGAGGAGGCTCGGGTCGTCATCGACCGCGGCTCAGGCGCGGTCACCGTCTTCGCGCAGGAGCTCGACGACGACGGCAACATCGTGGCGGAGTGGGAGGACGACCCCCACGACTTCGGGCGGATCGTGGCGCAGACCGCCAAGCAGGTGTTGATGCAGCGCCTGCGCGAGGCCGAACGCGAGATGACCTATGGCGAGTACTCAGGAAAAGAGGGTGACCTCGTCACCGGCACGCTGCAGATCCACGACCGCGGGCTGACCGTGCTGGACCTGGGCAACGCCGAGGCCGTCCTGCCCTACGCCGAACAGGTGCCCACCGAACGCTACGAGCACGGTACCCGCCTGCGCGCCTACATCGTCGAGGTGCGCCGCTCCTTCAAGGGCCCGCAGATCATCTGCAGCCGCAGTCACCCCAACCTGATCAAGGAGCTGTTCCGCCTGGAGGTGCCCGAGATCGCCGACGGGCTGGTGCAGATCCGAGGCATTGCCCGGGAGGCGGGCCACCGCACCAAGATCGCGGTGGAGACCACGGACCCCAACGTCGATCCCGTCGGCGCCTGCGTCGGCACGCGCGGCACCCGTGTCATGGCGGTGGTCGAGGAGCTGTCCGGCGAGAAGGTGGACATCATCCCGTTCTCCGACGAGCCGGCTCAGCTGGTCGCCAACGCCCTGTCGCCCGCGAAGGTCAGCGAGGTCTACCTGTATCCCGATGACGCGACCGCCCTGGTCGTGGTCCCCGATTACCAGTTGTCGCTGGCCATCGGGCGGGAGGGGCAGAACGCCCGCCTGGCGGCCAGACTGACCGGCTGGCGCGTCGACATCAAAAGCGAGACCCAGTTCGCCGAGGAGCAGGCCGCCTTCCAGGCCGCCTACGAGCGAGGGGAGATCGACGAGCACGGCAATCCGATCGCCGGCAGCACGCCGGTGGCGGTGGAGGCTTCCGGAGAGCCGGAGGGCTAGACTGGATGGCAACCCCCATCCGCTCCTGCCTGGTCTGCCGGCGACGCGCCGACAAAGCCGCGCTGCTTCGGCTGGTGGCCGTTGACGGCACCGTGACGGTCGATCCGGCAGCGGTGAAGCCCGGACGCGGCGCCTACCTGTGTGACCGGTCCGCATGCCTGCGCCGGGCACGTGACAACAACGGCGCCATGGTCGCCCGAGCGCTGCGACTGCCGCATGGGACGGCCACGGTGGACACCGACGCCCTCGGGGCAGCACGACACACTTCGGCCGATGGTGCACGCACCACGGTAGGAGCAGGAGCAGGCAATCGTTCCAGGAGACAGTGAGTGAGCAAGGTCCGAATCTATGAGCTGGCCAAGGAGACGGGACTTCCGAACAAGGAAGTCATCCGTCGCCTGACGGAGCTCGGCGTTGACGCCCGGTCGCATTCGTCGACCGTGGAGGCGCCTGACGCTGCGCGCTTCCGCGACAGCCTCGGCAAGCTGCGCGAGGCCCGCCGCAAGCAACAGGAGGAGCGCGAGCAGCGCGAGGCCGAGGAGTATGACGTGTCGGCGCTGCAGGCTCCCGCCAGCGGGGCCAAGGCCCGTCGCGTCCTGCCTCCGCACCTGCGCCGCTCGGCCGAGGAGCCGGACGGGCAGGCCGAGGCGCAGCCCGCGGCCCCACGCTTCCGCCCTCCCGCGACGCCGTTCAAGCCCGGCGCGCCCACCGGCGTCAGCGTCGGCGGCGCCGACGAGTCGCCCACCGCTCCAGCGGCTCCTCCGGCGCCGGGCGACGCCGAGCCGGCCGAGGTGCCGGCCGCCGCAGCGCAACCCGGTGTCCAGCCTGTGTTCCAGCCGGCAGCAGAGCGTCCCGCCACCGCGGCCGAGGCCGCCCGCGCCGGCATCGTTCGTCCACCGCGGCCACCTGCCCCGCCGCGCGCGCCCGTTCAACCCGCTGAGGATGAGGGTCCGCGTGGTGTTCCGGGTGTGCCACGCCCTGGCACCCCACCCCGCCCTGGTCAGCCGACGGTTCCCCCGCGCCTGCCGCTGGGTCCCGCAGCGACCGGCGCCCCTGTGGAACCGCGCCGCCGCGTCGAGCCCAACCTCCCCAGGGAGGGCAGCGGGCGGCGGTACATCCCACCGCCGCTGCGCCCCGCGCCCAAGGACGCCCCGGTTGGCGGCCCGGGCCGCAGCGGTGTCCCGGGTCGTCCCGGCAGCCCCGGCCGCCCTGGCGCGCCCGCTCGTCCGGCTCCAGGTGGCGGGCCCGGCCGTCCCGCCGGCGGGCCCGGCCGCCCAGGCGGTCCGGGTGGTCCCGGCGCCCCCGGCGGTGGCCCCGGTCGTCCCGGCGCGCTGCCCGGCAAGAAAGGCAAGAAGGGCAAGCGCCGCAAGGAACCGACGCTGCAGGAGCAGTTCGAGGCCGAGGCGCAGCCTCGCGGTCGCCGTGGCGGGCCCGTCAAGGCGACGGTCACCGGCCCCGTCGACGTGGTGCCCGGCATCACCGTCGGCGAGTTCGCCAAGCTGGTCGGGGTTAGCCCGACCGACATCGTGCGTCTGCTGTTCGGCCTCGGCGAGATGATCACCGTCACCCAGTCCATGTCGACCGACCTCATCGAGATCGTCGCCGCCGAGCTGGAGGCGGAGGTCAACTTCGTCACGCCCGAGGACCTGGAGTTCGGAGCAGATGAAGCCGACGACCCTGCGCAGCTGCGGAGCCGGGCACCGGTCGTCACGGTCATGGGGCACGTCGACCACGGCAAGACCCTGCTGCTCGACGCCATCCGCGAGGCCGACGTGGTTTCGGGGGAGGCCGGCGGCATCACCCAGCACATCGGCGCTTACCAGGTCACCAAGGACGGCCGCAAGATCACCTTCATCGACACCCCTGGGCACGAGGCGTTCACGCAGATGCGAGCCCGCGGTGCCGAGGTGACCGACGTGGCGATCCTGGTGGTCGCGGCCGACGACGGCGTCAAACCGCAGACCGTCGAGGCGATCAACCACATCAAGGCGGCCGAGGTGCCGATCATCGTCGCGGTCAACAAGATTGACAAGGAAGGTGCCGACCCGACGCGGGTGCGCACGCAGTTGACCGAGTACGACCTGGTCGCCGAGGAGTTCGGCGGTCAGACGACGATGGTGAACGTCTCGGCGAAGACCAAGCAGAACCTCGACGACCTGCTCGAGATGGTGCTGCTGCAGGCCGACGTCGCCGAGCTGCAGGCCGACCCCGACCGCCGGGCCCGAGGCGCGGTCATCGAGGCCCACCTCGACCGCGGCCGAGGGGCCGTGGCCACAGTGCTGGTCCAGGCCGGCACGCTGCACACCGGTGACAACCTCGTCGCGGGCATCGCCGACTGCAAGGTCAGGGCGATGTTCGACGACGAGGGCAAGCCTCTGGAGGAGGCTGGGCCGTCCACGCCCGTGCAGGTGCTCGGGTGGAACGAGGTGCCCGACGCCGGTGACGAGTTCCGTGTGGTCGACGACGAGCGCACCGCCCGCGACATCGCCTCTGGTCGCCAGAACCGCCAGCGGCGCCTCGAGCTGGCGAACCGCCGGACCCTGTCGCTGGAGGACCTGTCCGGTGCGATCGCCCAGGGCCGGCTGCAGACGCTGAACCTGATCGTCAAGGGCGACGTGGCCGGCTCGGTCGAGGCTGTCGCCGACGCCATGAACAAGTTGGAGCTGCCTGAGGTCAAGGTTCGCATCATCCACAAGGCCGTGGGTGCGGTGACCCAGGACGATGTGCGTCTCGCCGAGACGTCCGACGCGATCATCATCGCCTTCAACGTCCGACCTGAGGCCAACGCCCGCCAGGCCATCGAGGAATCAGGCGTCGACCTGCGCCAGTACTCGATCATCTACCAGGCGACCGAGGACATCGAGCAGGCCGTCAAGGGCATGCTCGCCCCCGAGTTCGAAGAGGTGGTCACCGGCCGGGCCCAGGTCCGAGAGGTCTTCCGGGTCCCGCGCGCCGGCTTCGTCTTCGGCTGCTACGTCACCGAAGGAGAGCTGCGGCGCAACGCGACGATCCGGGTGATCCGCGACGGCGTCGTCGTCGCTGACGACACCATCGCGTCGCTGCGCCGCTTCAAAGAGGACGTGACCGAGGTGGCGACGGGGTTCGAGTGCGGTGCTGGCCTGGAGCGGTTCCAGGATGTGAAGGTGGAGGACGAGTTCGAGGTGTATGAGTCTCGTGAAGTAGCGCGTTCTTGATCATCCAGGTCGTCGCCGCGTCTCCTCCGGGGCGCTGAACCCGCCCGCCCTCCAAGCCCCTCCGGCGACGCGGCGACGACCACAAACCCCCGCCTCGCGCGCGAATCCCTGAGTGTGAGCGCAAAGAGCGGAAAGGCAAAGGCGTGTTTGCTGCGCTTGTTGCGGTTGAGTTGCACATTCCGATGGCGGGGTCGTTGAAGGCGAAGCGATCGGTGGTCAAGTCGTTGGTGGTGCGGTTGCGGCAGGACTTGAACTGTTCGGTTGCTGAGGTGGGGTATCAGGATCTTTGGCAGCGGGCGGTGCTCGGGGTGGCGGTGGTCAGTGGCACCGTGTCAGGGGCGCGCAAGGTGGCCCAGCAGGTGGAGCAGGTTGTGTACCGGGAGCCGCGGGTGGAAGTGGTCAGGGTGCACGTCGAGCTGGTGACGCCGGAGGCATGACATGAGTCAGCAACCGAGTCCGCGGATGCGCCGGATCAACGAAGCCGTCAAGGAGGTGCTGGCCACACAGTTGGTGGACCTGAAGGACCCGAGGCTCGGGTTCGTCACGGTCACCGAGGTGCGGACCACCCCTGACCTGCGCAACGCCGACGTCTACTACACCGTCCTGCCCGACGACGACGAGTCCCGCTTGGCGACGGCGGAGGGCCTGCGCAGCGCCTCGTCGCTGCTGCGCCGGGAGCTTGGCAGCCACCTGCGGACGCGGCGAGTGCCCGACCTACACTTCGTCAGCGACCCATTGCCAGCCCAGGGTCGGCGCATCGACACGTTGCTGCGCGGCGAGCAGGTACAGGAGGGCAACACCTGATGGGCAGCCCGCAGCGTGGCCTCGACGGCGTCATCGTCGTGGACAAGCCGGCCGGCATGACCTCCCACGACGTGGTCGCCGCCGTCCGTCGGGCGGTCGGCGGTCCCCGGCGGGGTCGGGCCGCGACCAAGGTGGGGCACGCCGGCACGCTGGACCCGGACGCCACTGGCGTGCTGGTGGTCTGCCTCGGCCGGGCCACCCGGCTGGTGCCCTACATCCAGGCCTCGGCCAAGACCTACGACGCGCGACTGCGCCTTGGCGCCACCACCGACACCCTGGATGCCTCGGGTACGGTGCTCGAGCAGCGCGATGCCTCCGCGGTGGACGAGGCCACCCTGTGCGAAGCCTTCAAGGCCTTTGTGGGCGAGATCCGCCAGATCCCGCCGATGGTCTCGGCGCTCAAGGTTGGCGGGGAGCGACTCCACGTCAAGGCCCGCCGTGGCGAGCAGGTGGCCCGCGACGCCCGCCCGGTGACGATCAATGACATCGTGCTGGAGGACTTCGATCCCGGCCCCGAGGCCGAGGCCGGGTTCTTGGTGCGCTGCTCCGCAGGCACGTATATCCGCACGCTGGCCGCCGACGTGGGAGAACGGCTCGGCGTCGGCGCCCACCTCGTGGCCTTGCGCCGCCTGGGGTCGGGACGCTTCTCCCTTGACGACGCTGTGGACCTGGAGAAGGTCGCCGATCTGGCCTCGGCCGGGCGACTGGCCGAGGCGCTCGTGACGCCAGCCGAGGCAATGGCCGACTATCCCGCCGTCGTCGTCGATGAGTCGCAGGCGAGGTCGATCGGTCATGGGCGGCCGTTGCCGGCCACGGGGCATGGCGGTCCGGTGGCGGTGCTCGACGGCCAACGACGACTGCTGGCGGTGGTGCATGACGACGACGGGATGGCGCGGCCGACGGTGGTGTTGGCGCCGGCTGGGGCGGGGGAGTGACCTCCGGCCGGATCGTCGAGGGCCTGCAGGACATCGAGCCGGCGCCCTCGGTGGTGAGCATCGGCTTCTTCGACGGTGTGCACCGAGGGCACCAGTCGATCATCCGGCGAGCCGTGGACGCTGCCAGAACGCAGGAGTTGCGCAGCGTCGTCGTGACCTTCGACCGGCATCCCATGGAGGTGGTCAACCCCGGCAGTCAGCCGCAGCTGCTCATGACGCTGGCCCGGCGTGCCCGCACCCTGGCCGAGCAGGACGTCGACCTCGTCGTCGTGCTGCCCTTCGACGACGACGTCCGCCACTGGTCTGCCGATGCCTTCGTCGACCATGTGCTGGTCGATGCTCTGCAGGCCCGCAACGTGGTGGTGGGTGACAACTTCCGCTTCGGGCACAAGGCCGCCGGCAACCTCGCCACGCTGAACGAGCTCGGGCCGGGGCGCGGATTCACGGCGGAGGGCGTCGCGCTGCTCAAGGTCGACGGGGCCGCGGTGTCGTCCACCGAGGTGCGAGCTGCGGTCGACGCCGGGGCGGTCGAGGTCGCGGCGCGCATGCTCGGCCGGCCGCATATGGTCGACGGGGTGGTGGTGCGAGGCGACCAACGGGGTGCCGGCCTCGGCTATCCGACGGCCAACCTGCAAGTCAGCCGACGGGTCGCGGTGCCGGCCAGGGGCATCTACGCCGGCGCCTTCTCCTCGCCCGACGGTCACCAGAACCCGTGCGTCACGAGCGTGGGGGTGAATCCGACGTTCGGGGGTCAGCAGCTGCGCATCGAGGCCTACTTGCTGGACTTTTCCGGTGACTTGTACGGCGACCTCGTCGCCGTCGACTTCCGTCACCGTCTGCGCGCCGAGGAGCGCTTCGGAAGCGTCGCAGCACTCGTCACCCAGATCGATGCCGACGTCGCGGAGGCCCGACGCCTGCTCGCCCCCTGAGTGCCGGCGCGGCGGCTCCGACAGGGGTGCTCGGGGAGGGCGGCTATCGAGAAGCGATCACGTCGACCTTGACGTCGACGACGCCGGCACCAAGGTCGGCAATCGCCTCGAACGTGGCTCGGGACAGGTCGAAGCGACGCCCGGTCCACTCGGCGGGGCCCCAGTCGGTGACCACCGCCTGGACGCTGCGGCCCGTCGGCCCGGTGATCAGGACCTGCGTGCCGCAATCGAGCTCGCGGCTGGCCAGGGTGAGCTGCTCCGGATCGAAGGTTCCGCCGCAGGCGGTGGTCCGCCCGGCGAAACCAGGCCCGTACCAGGAGGCGCGTCCAGGAAGCGTCTCCCCGCTTCTCGAGGAGCCCCCGCCGTGGGGGTCGTTGGGCTGTGGCGATGGCGCGGGTGACGGCGCCGCCGGCTGCGCTGCGCTCTGGCGTTCGCGGTCGGCAAGGCGCGGCGCCGGCTCGGCATCCGCGGGCGGGTTGGGCGAGCGCGCGGGCGGCGAGGGCGCCGGCGCCGTGGTGCCCGCCGGGGAGGGGAGAGGCGTTGAGGCGGCGGCGGGCGTCGGGGAGGCGATGGGCGTCGGGCTGGCCGCTGTCGCGGGCGCGGTGGTGGCAGCGGCGGTCGGTTCGGCGGCGGAAGGTGCCGGTGGTGACGGCGGGCGCCCGCGCCACACCACGACGGCGTCCTTCTCGGGCAACGGGGCTCCGGCTTCCGGCCACTGCGCGCTGACTCGCCGCGCTCCCGGTTGCAGCGCCACGACGTGGACTCGCAGCCCACGGCGGGCCAGCGCAGCCCTCGCCCGCCCGACCCCAAGACCGGTGACGGCCGGAGTACTGGCGGCCGCTTCGGCGACCAGCCGGTCCAACAGCTGGATCGACGCGGGCGTCTGGACCGTCACCGCGGCGGCCGGCACGGGGGCAGCGGCTGGCGCGCAGGCCAGCGGCGCCAGCATCAGCAGTACGGCCGGCAGCGCACGGAGGGCGAACGCGACGGGGACAGTCATCCGTCAACGAATCGACGGATCCAAGCGCGTCCTGAACCAGCGCCGCCGGACCACGCTGCGTGCGGCCGGTTGAGCCGCCGCCTCGCACGTGGCAGACTCGACAGTGCCGTCAAACTGCGACGGCAGACCGTCGTGCCCGGATCCGGGTGACCCGCGGCCAACGCCGCGACAGGAGAACCGACGAGGACCGGTCAGGCCATCAGGCCCGACGCCTCGGGTTCCCGACGCCCGCGAGAAGCGAGCGTCCATCCGCCGGGACCGATCCATTGGAGTAGCTCGTGAGCAAAGCCGTCATCCCGGACAAGGATGCGCTGATCAATCAGTACGCCACCGCCGAGGGCGACACCGGTTCGCCCGAGGTGCAGGTGGCGCTGTTGACGGCTCGGATCAACCATCTGACCGATCATCTGCGCGGCCACGCCAAGGACCATCACTCCCGGCGGGGACTGCTACAGCTGGTCGGCCGTCGCCGGCGGCTGCTGGCCTACCTGCAGCGCACCGATGTCGAGCGCTACCGCTCACTGATCGGGCGACTGGGTCTGCGCCGCTAGCACTCCAACGACAAGCGCATAGAGAAGACACACAAATCGCCCCACCGTGTTGGTGATCGGGGCAGACAGTTGTCAGTGGAGGCGGCCGGACCAAGCGCCCGGCCCCCTCCACTGGGAACTGCCCGCCCGCACCGACGCCCCGGGGTCACACGCCGGCTAGCGCCGGCAGGAGGTTCCCATCCCATGGGCAAACTCGGTACCGCCGAGGCGTCTGCCAAGATCGGCGACGCAGAAATCCGTTTCGAGACCGGCAAGCTTGCCGGCCAAGCCGGGGGCAGCGTCGTCGCCCACCTCGGGGAGACCATCTTGTTGGTCGCCTCGACCGCGTCCAGCCGCCCCAAGGAACACCTGGACTTTTTTCCCCTGACGGTCGACTACGAAGAGCGCATGTACGCCGCGGGCAAGATTCCTGGCGGGTTCTTCAAGCGTGAGGGGCGTCCCAGCGAGAACGCCATCCTCACCTGCCGCCTCGTCGACCGACCGATGCGCCCGACGTTCGCCGACGGGCTGCGCAACGAGATCCAGATCCTCATCACCACCCTGTCCGCTGACCAGATCCACACGCCGGACGTGCTGGCCATCAATGGTGCGTCAATGGCGACGATGCTGGCCGGCATTCCCTTCGACGGGCCGGTCGCGGGCGTCCGCATGGCCATGGACAGCGACGGCCGCTGGCGTGCCTTCCCCACGTTTCCCGAGCTGGACGACGCCGTCTTCGACCTCGTCGTGGCCGGTCGGCTGAACCCCGACACCAACGACATCGACATCCTGATGGTGGAGGCCGAGGCCACCGAAGGCGCCGTCGCCAAGATCGAGATGGGCGCCACCAAGCCCACCGAGGAGGTCCTCGGCGCGGCGTTGGAGGAGGCCAAGTCCCACCTGCGCGCCCTGTGCGACCTGCAGGTGTCGTTCCTCGCCGAGGTCGGCGCCCAGGCCACGCGCGAGTTTCCCCGCTACCCCTCGTACGCGCCCAAGGTCTACGAGGTGGTGGAAGGCGCGGTCAGTACTGACCTGCAGGCTGTGCTCACCGACGACAGCATCGACAAGGCGACGCGCAACCAGCGCACCGCCGACCTTCGCGAGCGGGCGCTGGACGCCGCCTTCGACCAGGCCGGCGACGTCGAGGTCAGCGACGAGGAGCTGGAGCGCCAGGCCAAGAACGCGTTCAAGTCGCTGGAGAAGAAGCTGATCCGCCGCCGCGTCGTCAACGATGGCGTGCGCATCGACGGGCGCCGGCCCACCGACCTCCGCGAGCTGTCCGCCGAGGTCGGCGTGCTGCCCCGGGCGCACGGATCCGGGCTGTTCAAGCGCGGCGAGACCCAGGTGCTCAACATCACCACGCTGGGCATGCTGCGTGACGCCCAGCGCCTGGACACCGTCGACCCCGGCACCGAGAAGCGCTACATCCACCACTACAACTTCCCGCCGTTCTCCACGGGCGAGACCGGGTTCATGCGCGGTCCAAAGCGCCGCGAGATCGGCCACGGTGCCCTCGCCGAGCGGGCGCTGCTGCCGGTGGTGCCCTCGGCGGAGGACTTCCCCTACGCCCTGCGGCTGGTCAGCGAGGTCCTGTCGTCCAACGGCTCGACGTCGATGGGCTCGGTGTGCGCCTCGACGCTGGCGTTGATGGACGCCGGTGTTCCGATCACGGCGCCCGTCGGCGGCATCGCGATGGGTCTGATCGCCGAGGACGGCAAGTACACGACCCTGACCGACATCCTCGGAGCCGAGGACGCCTTCGGCGACATGGACTTCAAGGTCGCTGGTACCGCCGACTTCGTCACCGCGCTGCAGCTTGACACCAAGCTGTCGGGCATCCCCGCCGACGTGCTGGCGGCCGCGCTGAGTCAGGCGCGCGACGCCCGCACCCAGATTCTGCAGGTCATCACCGACTGCATCGCCGAGCCGCGCGCGGAGATGAACCCGCACGCCCCCCGCGTGCTGACCGAGTACATCCCCGGCGACAAGATCGGTGAGGTGATCGGGCCGAAGGGCAAGATCATCCGCGAGATCACCGAGGAGACCGGCGCCGACATCAACATCGACGACGTCGATGGTCGCGGTGTCGTGCACATCTACTCCAGCGACGGCGACAAGGCGCAGATGGCGCTGGACCGCATCCGCGCCATCGCCAACCCGGTGGTGCCCAAGGCCGGCGAGCGCTACTACGGCTCGGTGGTCAAGACCGCCGACTTCGGGGCGTTCATCTCCCTGACGCCTGGCAGTGACGGACTGCTGCACATCTCCAAGCTGCCCAAGACCGAGGGTCGCCGGCTCAACCACGCCGACGAGGCCGTGACGGTCGGTCAGAAGCTGTGGGTGGAGGTTGTCGAGGTCAAGGACGGGCGCAAGTTCAGCCTGGCCATGGTCGACGGTCCTGATGGCGGCGGTAGTTCGGCAGCGGCTCCGGCTGCCGCCGCGGCTCCGGCGGCTGCGGCTCCGGCCGCCGGACCGACGGCAGCCCCGGTTGCCTCCGTGCCATCCGCGCCGGCTGCTGGATCCGCCAGCACGCCAGAGCCCCACCGCGACCGCGGTGATGCTGATGCCCAGCGCACCCGTGAGCGCACCCGCACCGACGGCGGCGAGGACGACGGCAACGTGCGCCGTCGCCGCCGCCGGCGTTGATCGCTCCGCGGTCGGCCACGCTGCGGGCAGACAGCGTCACGGAGGGCGTGCGCGTCACCACGCTCGACTCGGGTCTCCGGGTCATCACCGAGACGATGCCGGATGTCCGCTCGGCGGCCGTCGGATTCTGGATCGGTGTCGGCTCCCGCGATGAGCGAGGAGCCGTCACCGGTGCCAGTCACTTCCTGGAGCACCTGCTGTTCAAGGGCACCAAGCGGCGCACCGCGCAGCAGATCGCCGAGGTCATGGACGCGGTAGGCGGGGACATGAACGCCTTCACATCCAAGGAGTACACCTGCTTCTACGCCCGCTGCCTGGACCGCGACCTGCCGCTGGCCGTCGATGTGCTCGCCGACATGATGACGGGCTCGGTGGTGCGCAGCGGCGACGTGGACGCGGAGCGCGACGTCGTGCTCGAAGAGATCCGCATGCACCTGGACACGCCCGACGACCTCGTGCACAGCGTGTTCAGCGAAGCCCACTACGGCGATCACCCCCTCGGGCGAGAGGTCCTCGGCGACCAGGCCACGATCACCGCGATGGCACGCGACCAGGTCCACCGCTACTACCGGCGTCACTACGTACCCGGCAACGTCGTCGTTGCCGTCGCGGGCAACGTCGATCACGACGCCGTGGTGGCGCAGGTCGCTGAGGCTGTCGACGGGTGGTCCGGACCCACCGATCGGACCGTCAAGCGCAGCGCGCCGCGGTTGCCTCGCGACGCCCGTGCCGCGCTGCGGAATCGTCCCACCGAGCAGACCCACCTCGTGCTCGGCAGCCCTGGGCTGGTGCGTGGCGACGACCGGCGGTTCGCGGCGGGCGTACTCAACCAGGCGCTGGGTGGTGGCATGGCCAGCCGGCTGTTCCAGGAGGTGCGGGAGCGCCGTGGCCTGGTCTACACCGTCTACAGCTTCACGGGCATGCACGCCGACGCGGGCACCTTCGCGGTGTACGCGGGCACCACACCCTCCAAGGCCTCCGAGGTGCTAGCCGTCACGCGCGCGGAGTTGGACAAGGCGCTGCGCGACGGCCTGGATGAAGCAGAGCTCGCCCGCGCCAAGGGCCACCTGGCCGGGTCGACCATCCTTTCGCTGGAGGACACGGGTAGCCGGATGAGCCGCCTCGGCAAGGCCCTGACCACGGGCGGCCCGCTGCTGACCCTCGACGAGACGCTGGCCGCCATCGAGGCCGTGACCGGCGACGACGTGCTGGAGGTCGCCCGGGCCATGCTGGGCGGCCCGTGGACGCTGGCCATGGTCGGTCCGCTGGACGGCGCCGACCCCGGCGACTACGACGAGTTCATCCAGCGCGTTGCATGAGCGCTGCTTGAGCGCGAGGCGTAACGTGTTGCGTGTCGCGGTGGTCGGCGCCTCGGGGCGCATGGGTTCGGCGGTGTGCCGGGCCGTGGCCGACGATCCAGATACCGAGTTGGTGGCCGAGGTCAGGTCCCGCGACGGCCTGGACCTCGTCTTGGACGCCGGTGCCGACGTTGCGGTCGAGTTCACCCTGCCATCCAGCGTGCGACGCAACACCGCCTGGCTG
>Ga0136627_1000677_pt1 | contig 13077 bp, 11 predicted proteins | sample AntDrymUQ4892206_2_FD_104652 | JGI IMG/M metagenome (GOLD analysis project Ga0136627, IMG submission 104652) | Polar desert sand microbial communities from Dry Valleys, Antarctica - metaG UQ489 (22.06) | ecosystem: Environmental > Terrestrial > Soil > Desert | place: Antarctica: Dry Valley... | reverse complement strand
TGACTATGTCAGCAAGCCGTTCCGCTCCGACGAGCTGCTGGCGCGTATCCGCGCCGTGACCCGACGCGCTTCAGCTGCCACGGCCGCGGCCGCGGCCGACGGGAGTGACTGGCAGCTCGACCTCCGGCGGCACGAGATCCGCTGGCGCGGGCAGGTCCTGGAAGCCACCGCCATCGAGTTCCGCCTCCTGCGACGCATGATCGAGCACCTTGGTGAGGTCGTGCCGCACGCCGATCTGCTGGCCGCGGGCTGGCCCGGCGTGCCGGACCCGGATCCGCTTTGGCTCAAGCCGCACCTCGCGCGACTGCGCGACAAGCTCGACCGGCTCGACGCCGCCAAGCCATCCGCGGTGCGTGCCGTGGGCTATCGCCTGGACCCGGCTGGCCGGCCGATCACGGCCACGGCCACGGCCAGGGCCGATGACGCGTAACCGACTCGCAACCGAAGTGGCACCACTCCGCCGCTGACCCGGTGCGTGCGTGCACCTAGTCTCGGACCATGATCGACACCCGCTCCTCCTTCATCCCCCCGCCGGAACCGTACGGACCGGTCAGCTGCCGCACCTGCGGCTGCCGCCTCGTCGAGGTCGACCACGCCGAGGGTCCCGCCTGGCGCCACTTCCCTTCCCTGCACCCCGACCAGGATGCTCGCGGAGACCGAACGGCCTGCGTCCACGCGCTGCACGGCCGAGATGGCCGCGTCCTCGGCGCTCGACCGGCCATCGGCCTGCTCCTCGGCGACGACGAACGTGAGCTGATGGACGAGGGACTGCTCCCGACAGAGGACGTGGCCGCCGCCTGATACCGACCGCCGCCTGATAGCGGTGGATACGTCTAGTGATCAGGCTGCTCGTTGATCGCGTCTTGTGCCTGTTTCCTGTGTGACTCCAATCGTCCGGTGTCAAAGGTCGCCAGAACCTCACCCTCTCGACCTATGGCATTTGCGCTGCGCGCTGCACCGTCTGCGGTGGCGATGACCGAGAGCCCGCCGTCGAGCGATCGAACACGCCGGGTCCCCGCAGCGTCCGCGATGTCGACACCGTCAAGCCGACGCTGCGGATCGACCACGACGAGGAGAGTGCCACCTCGGCCATCGGCCCCGCTGTAAAGCATCGGTTCGGTCGCTGACCGGACAGTGCAAGCCTGACCGTCCTGGGTCTCAACGCAAATCGCGGCGTCCGGCCGATCGGAGCGCTCCTGCGTTATGGACCGCCCTCCAAACTGAGACACCAGCAACGAGTACACATTCTGATGGCGTCCAGATACGTCCGTGACACCGGGGCTGGGCGCGGGTGGGGTGCGATCGGCACCGGGTAGGAAGCGAGAGCCCTCGCTACGCTGGGTTGTGTCAGCAACCAGCCGGGAGGACTCTCGATTATCAAGTCTAGCCGTCAGCGCGGCCATCCCCAGGGCACGAGTGCCCGCAACCGGCTGGTCCACCGTCCCAGACGGGCGGCGCGGGAGGCCGCTCCCGACCTGTCGCGCGACGCTCGGCGACGCCTGGCCATGATCGACTGGCACCGGGCCCACGACGAGAACGTGAGCCTGACCGCACGCCGCTTCGGGGTCGCTCGGCCGACCGTCTACCGCTGGCTCGGTCGCTATGATCGCTTCCGCCTGGAGAGCCTCGAGGACCGCGGCTCCGCCCCGCGCCGGCGACGTCGGCCGACCTGGACGATGGAGCAGCTGCGCGCCGTCCGAGCCATCCGCGAGCGCTATCCGCGCTGGGGCAAGGACAAGCTCGTGATCCTGCTCGCTCGAGCGGGTCTGGCCCTCTCGAGCTCGATGGTCGGGCGCATCCTGGCACGGCTTCGGCGAGCCGGTGACCTGCCTGAGCCCCGACGTCGCGGCATGAGCGTCGGCAAGCGGTTGTGGCAGCGGTCCTACGCCATCCGCAAGCCGGCCGGCTGGACGGTCGAGCGGCCGGGCGACCTGGTCGAGCTCGACACCCTCGACATCCGGCCCCTGCCCGGTCTGGTCTGGAAGCAGTTCACCGCTCGCGACGTGGTCAGCCGCTGGGATGTCGTCGAGCTGGGCCGACGAGCCACCGCCCAGGCGGCCGCCGCGATGCTCGATCGCCTGGCCGAGCGGATGCCCTTCGAGATCCGGGCCATCAGCATCGACAACGGCTCTGAGTTCATGGCCGAGTTCGAGACCGCCTGTCAGACGCGGGGCATCGCCTTGTTCGTCCTGCCGCCCCGCTCGCCCAAGCTGCACGGTGCCGTGGAGCGCGCCAACCGGACGCACACCGAGGAGTTCTACGAGGTGACCACGGCCGAGCCCGAGCTGGCCTTCCAAGCCGAGCTGCGGACCTGGGAGACGACCTACAACACCATCCGGCCGCACCAGGCTCTGGCCTATCTCACGCCTGCCGAGTTCCTGGCCTCGGTCGGGGTCGAGGTGCAACGGAGGTACCGAACGAGTACACATTCTTGACATGATCGCACCCCGTGGTGCAAAATACGCACCAATGGTGCGCAACGTAAGCACGACGCTCGTCAAGGCGCTCGATCTCCTGATGCTCATCGCTCGGGCGAAGCCCGGCGGCGTTCGGCTCGTCGACTTGCAGCGACAGCTTAACGCTGACAATGCGGTCCTCCTGCGCCTCCTCAACGGCTTCCAACTGCGCGATTTCGTCCGCCGCGACGACGTGGCCCGATATCACCTGGGCCCCGCCGCGATGGAGCTCGCACACAGCTTCCTTGCCGGTATCGACGTTCGAGATGCGGCGCGATCGACGATGCACCGACTGGTCGCCGAGTCGCGAGAGACCGTCCACCTCGGTGCTTTGCGCGACGTCGGGGTGATCTATCTCGACAAGATCGAGGCCGAGCAGACCATCCGCATGCACTCCCAGATCGGCAGGCTCATGCCGGCGTACTCGACCGCGTTGGGAAAGGCAATGCTCGCTGCCGGTCCTCCCGAGGTCGTCGAGCGTGTCATCGGGGCGGGGATGTCGTCCCGCACCCCGCGCACCATCACGACGCGCCGGGCGCTGCGGCGCGAGCTCGATATGGTCCGCCAGCAGGGGTTTGCGATTGATGACCTGGAGAACGAGGACGGCGTCCGATGCGTCGGCGCGGCCATCCTCGACCACCAGAACGCGGTGGTCGCCGCGTTGAGTATCTCGGCGCCGGCGTTTCGCTTCTCGCTGGACGATGCCCACCGCGTGGGACCCACGATCGCGCGCGCCGCGCGCGAGGTGTCCACCCGGCTCGGCGCTCCGGCGGCGCTGGCCGAGCGATCAACGGACGTCACAGGCGTCGCCACTTCGGCAGCGACGACGGCCAGCGCTGAGTAGCCGCATTAGAAGGAGGAGGACCCCCCGTATGATGCATATACCCGATCAGAGCGGCGGCCCGGCATGCACGACAGGAGGACGGAAGTGATTCGCATCATCCGACGCGGCGCCCCACGACGAATGGCGGCAGTGGTCGCTCTGGGATTGTTCGCCGCTGCATGCAGTCCACCGTCGACGCCAGGCGCCAGCGGGCCGGCAGGCAGCGGGCCGGCCGGAAGCGAGCCTGCGTCGGGCGGTGAAGCCGTGACGCTCAACGTCATCGACGTGGCGGGGAATCTCCAGCTCACTCAGTCGATGATCGACGCCTTCGTCGCCGCCAACCCCGACCGGGTCGCGGCGGTCAACTATGACAAGGCACCCTCGCCGGAGCTGGCGGGCCGAATCCAGGCGCAGCAGGAGGGCAACAACCTGCAGACCGACCTCGTTCTGACCGGCACCGATGCGCTCGCCGCCGGCATCGAACTCGACCTCTGGGAAGAGATCGCCCCGATGTACGAGGAGCGCGGCGGCACGACGCTCGACCAAATCCTGCTGGGTCCGGCGTACGACATGCAGGCGCTGGCCGAGGGCTTCGGGGTCGTCATCACCTATTACCCGTCGGGGCCGCTACTCGAATACGATCCAGCGCGGGTGAGCGACCCGCCCTCCACGCCCGAGGAGCTGCTCGAGTACGCCAAGGCGAACCCAGGGCGCTTCATGTATGCCCGCCCGGCGAACTCAGGCCCGGGTCGCACGTTCATCATGGGGCTGCCGTACCTGCTCGGGGACGAAGACCCCATGGACCCCGAAAATGGCTGGGACAACACGTGGGCGTACCTCGAGGAGCTGGGTCAGTACATCGAGTACTACCCGACCGGCACGGGGCAGACGATGACCGAGCTCGGTCAGGGCACCAGGGCGATGATCGCCTCGACCACCGGCTGGGACATCAACCCGCGGGCGCTTGGAACGGTGCCGAAGGAGGCGCAGGTCGCGTTCTTCGATGACTTCACGTGGGTGGCAGACGCCCATTACTTCGTCGTCCCGAAGGGCGTGGACGAGGCGAAGTTGGACGTGCTGCTCGATCTCCTGGCATGGATCCACAAGCCGGAGGAGAACGCGAAGGCGTATGACGCCGGCTACTTCTATCCGGGCCCGGCGGTGCAGGGGGCGGAACTGTCCATGGCACCGGATGATTCTCAGGCGATCATCGCCGAGTTCGGGCGGCCGGAGTATGACCAGGTGATCGCCGACAATCCGGTCGTCGTCCCGCTGGGGGCAGCGGCGCTCGTCAGGGCGTTCGAGATCTGGGACGAGCGGATCGGCGGGGACCAGATCAAGGAGTTCTGATGCCGCAACCGCAGCTGGAGCGCCTGGCGATCGAAAACGTCACCAAGGCGTACGGCGACCACGTCGCGCTGCGGGATTTCAGTCTCGATGTAGCCGGGGGCGAGTTCGTTGCGCTCCTCGGCCCATCGGGCTGCGGCAAGTCTACGATGCTCAACTGCCTGGCCGGCCTGATTCCGCTCACCAGCGGCCGGATCTCCATCGACGAAGACCGCATCGATGCGCTGCCGCCCGAGCGCCGGCACTTCGGCATGGTCTTCCAGAACTACGCCCTCTTCCCGCATATGAGCGTCGGTCGGAACGTCGCCTTCGGCCTCGAGTCGCGGCGCGTGCCGCGAGGCGAGATCGCCTCGAGGGTGGCCCGCGCGCTGCGCCAGGTTCGCCTCGAGGGGTTCGAGGATCGCTATCCAGCTCAGCTGTCGGGCGGGCAGCAGCAGCGGGTGGCGATGGCGCGCGCCATCGTCCTCGAGCCCCGGTTGATCCTCATGGACGAGCCCCTGTCCAACCTCGATGCGCAGCTGCGCACGGAGCTCCGCACGGAGCTGCGCCGTCTCCATCAGGAACTCGGGCTGACCACGATCTACGTCACGCACGATCAGTCAGAGGCGCTCTCGCTCGCCGATCGACTCGTCGTGATGCGCAACGGCGTGCACCTCCAGATCGGCACCCCGGCGATGGTCTACACCGAGCCGGCGGACGCGTTCGTCGCCGCGTTCATGGGCTATCGGAACGTGATTCCGGCGCGGCGCCGATCGTCGTCTGATGGTGAGGTCATCGTGGAGCTGGCGGACGGCGTCAGCCTCCGCGGCGTCGACCGGAGCGCAACCACGGACGAGCGGGTCGTCGTGGCCGTCCGGCCGTCCGATTTCACGCTCGTCTCGAAGGGTGATACGGCCGACGGCCCGACCGCCGACAACGCGATCGGCTGCACCGTCCGCGTCGTCGAGTACCAGGGCGAGGAGAGCGCGGTCGAGGCCGAGGCGCCCGATGGGCTGCGGCTGCACCTTCGGACGCGTGAGCACGTCGCCGTGGACGAGCCGGTCCGGATTCGCGTTGACCCTGCGCGGCTGCTCGTCTTTGCCGCCGATGGCTGAGCACGCCCGCTCACTGCGCGAGCGCCTCGCCGACCGAGGCATCGATCGCGTCCTCTGGCTGCTGTTTCCTGCCGCCGCCTTGCTCGGCTTGCTGTTCGTCTATCCCTTCGTGTATGGCCTGGGGCTGTCGCTGCAACCGAACGAGGGCGCTCCGGTGATCGGCAACTACGTCCGCTTCTTCGCCAGTGACTTCGAGCGCTCCACCATCTGGAAGACGCTCGCGCTCGCCATCCCGGCCGCCGCCATCAATGTCGGCCTCAGCATCCCGGTCGCCTACAAGCTCCGCGGTCCGGTGCGCTTCAAGCGCCTGATCACCACCCTGCTGGTGATGCCGGCGACGCTCGGAACGGTGCTGGTGGCGGAGGGGCTCATCCGGTACTTCGGCCCGATCGGCTGGTTCAACCAGGTCCTCATGACGCTCGGGCTCGTCGACGCCCCGCTTCGGCTGACCCACAACTATGTCGGCGTCTTGGCTTCGCTGATCATCACCGGCTTCCCGCTCAGCCTGCTCCTGATCCTCGGCCATGCGTCCGGCATCGATCCCGATCTCGAGCGCGCGGCGGCGACCCTCGGCGCCGAGCCTCGTGAGCGGTTTCGGCGCGTGGTGCTGCCACTCATGATGCCGGGAATCACCATCGCCGCCGTCCTGGCATTCGTGGCTGCCTTCTCCGTCTTTCCATCCGCCGTGATGGTCGGCAATCCGGCCGGTGAGACGCGTGTGATCTCGATCGCCGCGTACCAGGCGGCGTTCGAACGGTTCGACTACCCCATGGCGTCCGCGATCGCGATGATCATGGCCGCCGTGCAGTTCGCGATCGTGGGATTCGTCTTCGTGATCCGAGGGCGTCTCTATCGCGGGACCACGAGCGGCGCGAAAGGATGAGCGTCATCAGCACCACCGATCGGCCGCTTCGCCGGGGCGCAGGCGTCTCGGCGACCGGCCTCATTCTGATCGTGGTGTTGGGTATCTTCTTCCTCAACCTCGCCGCACTGATCCTGGGCGTGGTGCTCAACTCGTTCGCCACCTCCTGGTTCGCCACGCCCGTGCCCGCCGGGCTGACCACGCGGTGGTACGAGTACGCGGGCGAGCTCTTCCAGCTGCTGCGCGTCCTCCAGACCACGTTCGTCATCGGCGCTGCCGTCGTCTTCATGAGCCTGCTCATCGGCGCGCCGGCAGCCTACGCGCTGGCCCGCCGTCAGTTTCCCGGCAAACGGCTGCTCATGCTGCTGTTCCTCCTGCCGATGCTGGTTGCGCCCATCACCTACGGCCTGCCATTGGCGACCGCCCTCTATCAGTTCGATCTCGCGGGCACCATGGCGGGCGTCATCCTCGCCAACCTCGTCCCGTCGATCCCGTTCGTGATCGTGCTGCTCACGCCGTTCATCGAGCAGATCGACGAGAACCTCGAGCGCGCGGCCCGAATGTGCGGGGCGTCGACGCTCCGTGTCTTCGTGAAGGTGCTGATCCCGCTGATGGTGCCGGGCCTGCTGGCCGCCGGCCTGCTGGTGCTCATCCGCGTGCTCGCCATGTTCGAGCTCACCTTCCTGACCGCCGGCCCGGGTGAGCAGACGCTGGTCGTCGCGCTCTACTACACCGTCTTCGCAGCGGGCATCCGTCCGTCGCAGGCGATCGACGCGATGGCCGTCATCTACATGCTCACCGCCTTCATCCCGCTCGTCGTCGCGCTCCGGTTCGTGGATCCGACCCAGATCGTGGCGCGGATCAAGCAGGAGAACGTTCGATGAAGATCACCGGCGGCCGGGTCATCGTATGCTCTCCCGGCCGCAACTTCGTGACGCTGAAGCTGGAGACCAGCGATGGGATCTTCGGCCTGGGCGACGCGACGCTGAACGGCCGGGAGCTCGCCGTGGCTGCGTATCTCGACGAGCACGTGCTGCCCCTTCTCGTCGGCCGCGACCCGCTCGCGATCGAGGACATGTGGCACTACCTGTACAAGGGGGCATATTGGCGCCGGGGCCCGGTCACCATGACGGCGATCGCCGCGGTCGACACGGCACTGTGGGACATCAAGGGCAAGAGCCTCGGCACACCGGTCTACAACCTGCTGGGAGGCAGGTCACGCAAGGGCGTGCTCGTCTACGGGCATGCGAACGGCGACAGCATCGAGAGCGCCATCGAGGCCGTGCGCCGCTACCGCGAGATGGGGTACCGCGCCATCCGCGTCCAGTGCGCTGTGCCGGGCGTGCCGAGCGCCTACGGCGTGGGGAAGGGTGATCTCTACTACGAGCCGGCGGCTCGCGGCCTGCCCGAGGAGCAGATCTGGTCGACCGATGAGTACCTCGGCTTCGTCCCGGCCCTCTTCGAGCGGCTGCGGAGCGAGTTCGGCTTCGAGCTGCGGCTGCTGCACGATGCCCATCACCGCCTCACGCCGATCCAGGCCGGCTGGCTCGGAAAGCGGCTCGAGGATTACCGCCTTTTCTGGCTGGAGGATCCGGTGCCGGCCGAGCTGCAGGAGGGCTTCCGCATCATCCGTCAGCACACCACCGTGCCGATCGCGGTCGGCGAGGTCTTCAACAGCCTGTACGACTGCCTCCAGCTGATCACCGAGCAGCTCATCGACTACGTTCGCACCACCGTCGTCCGCGCGGGGGGCATCACCCATCTGCGCAAGATCGCCGCGATCGCCGAGCCGTACCACGTGCTCACCGGGTCGCACGGCGCGACCGACCTGTCGCCGGTCAGCATGGCCGCGGCGCTGCATTTCGACATCTCGGTGCATAACTTCGGCATCCAGGAGTACATGCGCCATACGCCGGAGACCGATGCGGTCTTTCCCCATGCCTACTCGTTCTCGGACGGCTATCTCGATCCCGGCGAAGAGCCGGGCCTCGGCGTCGACATCGACGAGCGCCTCGCCGAGCGTTACCCGTACCGGGCGGCGTACCTGCCGGTCAGCCGGCGCGTCGACGGGACGGTCCACAGCTGGTGACCGCTCGCCATCCCGGCGAATCGAAGCGGCCGGTCGGTGCTGGGCTGGCGCCGGACGACGACCGCCTGCTGCCGGCGGAGCCAACGCTGCGCGCCATCGCGCGCGAGCTGTACCAGCAGATCCGCGAGCTACCGCTCGTTTCGCCGCATGGCCATATCGAGGCATCCGTGCTGGCCCGCAACGAGCGCCTTCCCGATCCGGCGACGCTCTTCGTCAGCCGCGACCACTACGTCACGCGCATCCTTCACTCCCAGGGTGTTCCGCTGGAAGAGCTCGGGGTGATGCCCGCCGACGCTGGCGACGACGCCCCCGGACCACCGTCGCGCGAGATCTGGCGGCGGCTGGCCGAGCATTGGCACGTGCTGCGTGGCATGCCGAGCCGATTGTGGCTGGAGCAGACGCTGGAGTCGGTGTTCGCCATCCGGACGCCGCTGTCGTCGGCGACCTGCGACGCGATCCACGACGAGCTCGAGGACCGCCTGGGTCGGGACGAGTTTCGCGCCGGGGCGCTGTTCGATCGGTTCGGGCTGGAGGTCATGGTCACCACTGATTCGCCGCTCGACGACCTGGAGCACCATCGAGCCCTGGCGGAGAGTCGATCGGTCGGTCGAGTTCTTCCGGGATTTCGCCCGGATGGGGTGGTGGACGCCGAGCGACGCGGATGGAAAGACGCCGTTGAGCGGCTCGGCGAGATCACGTCGGAGGATATCCAGACCTATCCCGGTTACCTCAGGGCGATCGAGAGCCGTCGCGCCTTCTTCGTCTCGCAGGGCGGGACATCCACCGACCACGGGCATGCCACCCCGCGCGCCGAAGCGCTCGACGCGGCGGATGCCGAGCGCCTCTACGCGCAGCTCCGCGCGGGCGCCGGGAACGCGGCTGACGCCGAGCGCTTCCGCGCCCACATGCTGATGGAGTTCGCGCGGATGAGCTGCGAGGACGGGCTCGTCATGCAGCTGCACGCCGGGGCGGTCCGTGGCCACGACCGCCGGGCGACGGCCAGGTTCGGCGCCGATATCGGCGCGGACATCCCGGCCGCTGCCGAGTATGTGCGCTCGCTTCGGCCGCTGCTCGAGCGCCACGGCCACGACCGGGGATTTCGGTTGATCGTGTTCACGCTCGACGAGGCGGCGTACGCCCGCGAGCTGGCGCCCATGGCGGGCTACTACCCGGCCCTGCTCCTGGGCGCGCCATGGTGGTTCCACGACAGCCCGGAGGGACTGCGTCGCTTTCGGGCGTGGACACTCGAGAGCGCGGGCTTCTACAACACCGTCGGCTTCACCGATGATGCGCGCTCATTCCCGACGATCCCGGCGCGCCACGACGTCGCTCGTCGCATCGACTCCGCCTTTCTGGCCTCGCTGGTGGCCGAGCGGAGGCTGACCCTCGAGGAGGCGCAGGAGACGGCGATCGATCTCGCCTATCGGCTGCCCAAGGCCGCCTACCGCCTGTGACGCACCGTCTCAGCCTCGCCACACTTGCCGGCGTGCCGGCGGAGCTCCGGCCATCTTTCGATCCCGGCTCACTCCGCATCGGCATCGTGCATCTCGGCCTGGGGGCCTTCCATCGCGCCCACCAGGCCGTCTTCACCGATGATGCACTCGCCGCCGAGTGGGGCGACTGGGGCATCTACGGCTTGAGCGAGCGGAGCCGGACGGTACCCGATCAGCTGGAGGCGCAGGACGGCCTCTACAGCGTCATCGAACGCGCGCCAAGCCACCGCCGCTGCCGCGTCGTCGGCAGCATCCGCAAGGTCGGGCTTGCGTCGGACCGGAGGAGCGGCCTGGAAGCGTGGATCGCCACCTCGAGGACACACATCGTCTCCCTGACCGTCACCGAGAAGGGTTATCGGTACGATCCGGCCACGGGACGGTTGCGCGTCGACGATCCGGCCATCCAGGCCGACGCCGCGGGTGGCGACCCGGTGACCGTCGTCGGTCAACTGGTCCGCGGACTTCAGGCGCGTATGGCCGAAGGTGGGCCGCTCACCGTGCTGAGCTGCGACAACATCCCCGGCAACGGCCGCCTGCTCCGCGGCTTGGTCGACGAGTTTTTCACCCTGCTGGAGCCGTCGCAGGCGGCGGCGCTGCGGGCATGGATCAGCGACAACGTCACCTTCCCGAGCACGGTGGTCGACCGGATCGTCCCGGCAACGTCGGCGGCTGACCTCGAGGAGGCGCGGCAGCTCCTCGGTGTGGAGGATCGCGGCGCCGTCGTGGCAGAGCCGTTCCGGCAGTGGGTGATCGAGGACGACTTTGCGGCAGGCCGCCCCGCATGGGACGCGGCCGGCGCGATCGTGACCGCTGATGTGCTGCCATACGAGGTGGCGAAGCTGCGGATCCTCAACGGCAGCCACTCGACCCTCGCATATCTGGGAGCGGTGGCGGGGCACGAGACGATCGCCGAAGCGATCGGCGAGCCCGCGTTGGACCGCCTCGTCCGGCGCATGGTCCACGACGAGGTCATCCCGACTCTCCAGCCGCCGCCCGGCATCGACCTCGCGCGCTACGCCGACGAGGTGCTCGAGCGGTTCACCAATCCCGCACTGGGCCATCGAACGCATCAGGTCGCGATGGATGGCTCATACAAGCTCCCGCAGCGGCTGCTCGCAACGGCGCGTGACACGCTGGCCAGCGGACGTCAGCCGCGTCTCGTCGCACTCGCCGTGGCCGGGTGGATCCGTTATCTCGGCGGCTTGAACGAGGCGGGCGATCGCTACGACGTGCTCGATCCGATGGCTGACCGGCTGGTGTCGATCGCCACTTCCGCCGCGCCCAGCGAAGCGGTCGCCGCCCGGCTGCTGGCGATCCGAGAGGTCTTCGGCGACGACCTTGCCGGAGCCGCACCATTTCGAGCGAGCGTGGGCGCCTGGCTGCGGCGGCTGCACGAAGACGGCGTGGTCCGCACCGTCGCCCATGCCGTCTCGGAGCCCGCATGACGCGCGTTGCGGCCGTCGGCGAGTGCATGCTCGAGCTGCGTCATGTCAATCATGAAACGCTCGCGCTCGGCTTCGGGGGCGACACGCTCAACACGGCCGTCTACCTAGCCCGCTGCGGTCGCCGCGACGGTATCCAGGTCGACTATGTCACCGCGCTCGGCGATGACCCCTACAGCGAGGCGATGATCGAGGCATGGCGCCGCGAAGGGATCGGCACCGATCGGGTGGTGCGCCTGCGCGGTCGACATCCGGGGCTGTATCTGATCCGCACCGATGAGGCCGGGGAGCGGTCATTTACGTATTACCGATCGGAGTCGGCGGCGCGGGACATGTTTCGCGTCGCCGGCGCGAGGCTGGACGAGAGCCTCTCCGAGTACGATCTCGTCTACCTGTCCGGTATCACGCTCTCGATCCTGGATGCACCGTCCCGGGAGCGACTGTGGACGGCGCTTGACGCCGTGCGGGATGCCGGCGGGCGCGTCGCCTTCGACACGAACTATCGGCCCTGGGGATGGCCCGACGCGGAGGCTTCGCGGCTCGCGGTGAGGCGCACGCTGGAGCGGACGGACATCGCGCTCCCCACCCTCGACGACGAACGCCAGCTCTTCGGTGACGATGACGAGGATGCCTGTGTCGAGCGTCTCCTGTCCGTCGGGTGTCAGGAGGTTGCGGTAAAGCTGGGCGCGGATGGCACGTTCGTCGCCACGCGCGGGGGGCGCTGGCGCGTGCCGGCGGCGACGCCGGACCGCGTCGTCGACACCACCGCCGCCGGAGATGCCTTCAACGGCGCCTATCTCGCCGTCCGGATGGCCAACGGTGATCCCGAGTCGGCGGCGATCGTGGGGAACCGCCTGGCGGCGGTCGTCATCGGCCATGCCGGCGCCGTCATTCCTGCCGCCGCGATGCCGCACGCGGCACCGCCCTCGCCGTCGCGATGACGCCCGAAGATCCCGCGGCTGCGCGCTTCCCGTTCGAGCTGCGAGATGCGCCGCCGATCCTGCCGCTGGTCACTGCCGCGGCCAGTGATCCGATCGAGGGCGTCGTCGAGGCCCTCAGCTCGGCCGGCGTCGCGGCGGTCGAGGTGACGCTCCGGCGCGATGGCGCCCTCGATGCGCTGCGGCGGGCCGTTGATGCCGCCGGAGCGCGCACGGTCGTGGGCGCCGGAACGGTCCGGACCGTCCCTCAGCTGGATGAGGCGGTGGCGGGGGGTGCCGCCTTCGTGGTGTCGCCGGGGTTCGACACGATGCTCGCGGCACGAGCCGCCCGGCACGGCGTGCCGTACGTGCCCGGCGTGGCTACAGCGACCGAGGTGATGGCCGCCGTCCGCGTCGGCCTTCGCGTTCTGCGCGGCCGGCTCGCAGCTTGCGAAGCTCTATCTGCATGGAGGCATCTTCCACGGCGACGCCGAGATGTCCGAATGGTGGGACCGCATCGGACCAAACAACCGGCAGATGATCCAGTACGAGTT
>Ga0136627_1000675_pt1 | contig 13104 bp, 11 predicted proteins | sample AntDrymUQ4892206_2_FD_104652 | JGI IMG/M metagenome (GOLD analysis project Ga0136627, IMG submission 104652) | Polar desert sand microbial communities from Dry Valleys, Antarctica - metaG UQ489 (22.06) | ecosystem: Environmental > Terrestrial > Soil > Desert | place: Antarctica: Dry Valley... | reverse complement strand
TCCGCGGGCCCTGTGGTTACTGAGGTGGCCGGATACCATCCGTTGGCGTCCGTCGTTGCCAACAACTCGGGACGGTTCTGGCCAGGAGTGAGGGAAGCGTTATAATCGGCGTCGCATGGACGTTCCGGAGCATCTCTCGTATCTGAATGCTCGGCAGACCCGGAATGACTCGCCAGGGAATACGTTGAAACAGCAGCGTGGAACGAATGGCCAGTGGACGCCACGGCGAGGCTGTGGCTGAGAAACGTGAGGACAAGCACGAGACTGGCCAAAATCAATCTGCGTTGTAGCCTCTTCTCATTCGTTTCGCCTGATAGCGTCATGTCGCCTCCATCCGCGTCACATGGATTGCTTCCAAGATGGTACCAGCTAAGTCGGCACTATTCTAAGCAATCTCGCTTTGCTCGCTTCGTCAGGTACGCATTCTGTAAAGTCGGTGATTCCCGCCCGGCACGATCAGGGTGGCCACGCCAACGCTGACGTGCGTGCGCGTCGGAAACGGCATTGGGCATGGCGAGAATTCAGTAGTCGTACCAAGACAATTGATGCCAAGGATCACACAGAGACGATGGACGCGATGGGCAAACTCATGACGGGCATATTGCGGCACATCTTTGCGGAATCAGCGTGATCATTCTGGATATACCCGAAAAACTGATCCGCATTGCCGTGCTGGACGTGCCAGGCACGGATTCGTCAGCAACGCCGCGCGTCTTTCTCCACGGCCTCGGCTCTTCCGCCATCGACATCTTTCCGGAGATCATCGACCGGCCATCGATGCATTCCGCCCGCTCGGTGCTGATCGACCTGCCCGGCTTCGGCCACTCGACTTCTCCCGAAAACTGGTCCTTCAGCATGGAAGACCAGGCGACGATCATGACCCGTGTCATTGATGCGTTGGGTCTGGCACAGATCGACATCATCGGGCACAGCATGAGCGGCTCGATCTCGATTGCCCTCACCTCCAGGCGTCCCAATATGGTCCACCGGCTGATCGTGGCAGAGCCGAATCTCGATCCCGGCGTCGGCGATCTCAGCGTCCACATCGCGAGGCAGACGGAAATCGGGTTTACCAGCCGGGGCTTCGACACACTGGTCGCTCAGATACGGCGGCAGGCTACTCGCGGCGATCTGCTCGCCACCCGTTTTCTGGAAACCGTCACTCGCACCACTCCAGCCGCGCTGCATCGCAGTTCGGTCTCCCTGCTGGCCGACCGCGATCCAACGTTCCGGGAGCAATTCGAATCGCTCTCGATGCCCCGTGCTACCATCACCGGCGACAGAACCCCGCCGCTCGATCCTCCCCTCGCCGACCCGGCAATCGTCCACTACATCGTCGAGGATGCGGGCCATGTGATGATGCTCGACAACCCGGGCGGTTTCGCCAACGCCATCGACCGCACGCTGCGTACCTGATGTCCTGAAACAGCAAACGCCCCTTCGGTCACATGACCGAAGGGGCGCACATCTCGACGGACGCTTGGTGGGCCCGCCTCATGCCAGGTCCGCCTGATCAGGGCGCGGAACACCGTAGGGGCGAGTTCCGTCAGGATACTCGCCTTGTCCGGCGCAAGCGGCGGACGAGGCGCATGCTTCGCGCACGCCGGGCGACTATCCCTGCGGGGAAGTCGCCCCTACGCGTCAAACCGCATTGGCGGCGGTACCTCATTGATTATTCAGACTCGGTATTATTTGCCTTTGGCGGCCGGTTCGACAATCACGCCATCCTCGTCGGCGTCGCCTTCCTGGCCGTCGTAGGACAACCGTCCCGACAACTCCGGCGACTGCGCCTTGATGCGGTCCCGGATGGTTTCCAGCACGTCCGGATTCGCCTTCAGGTAGGTCTTGGCGTTCTCTCGTCCTTGGCCCAGACGTTCTTCCTCCAGATAGAACCACGCGCCGCTCTTGCGGACGAGCCCGAGGTCAGTCGCGACATCCAGCACGCTGCCGGCGACGGAGATGCCCTCGTTGTACATGATGTCGAACTCGGCCTGACGGAACGGCGGCGCCACCTTGTTCTTGATCACCTTGACCCGTGCCCGGATGCCGACGGCGTCGGTTCCGTTCTTGATCGTCTCGATCCGCCGGATATCCATGCGCACCGACGAGTAAAACTTCAGCGCATTGCCGCCGGTAGTGGTTTCAGGGCTACCGAACATCACGCCGATCTTCATCCGAAGCTGGTTGATGAAGATCACGCACGTCTTGGACCGGCTGATCGCGCCGGTCAGCTTGCGCAGCGCCTGGCTCATCAGCCGCGCCTGCAGGCCGACGTGCGAATCGCCCATGTCGCCCTCGATCTCGGCCTTCGGCACCAGCGCCGCCACCGAGTCGATCACGATCACGTCGAGCGCGCCGGAGCGCACCAGCGTCTCGGTGATCTCCAGCGCCTGCTCGCCGGTATCCGGCTGGCTTATCAGCAACTCGTCGAGATCGACCCCGAGCCGACCGGCGTACAGCGGGTCCAGGGCGTGCTCGGCGTCGATGATCGCCGCCAGCCCGCCCGCCTTCTGCGCCTCGGCGATGATGTGCAGCGCGAGCGTGGTCTTGCCGGAGGATTCCGGTCCGTAGATCTCCACGATCCGGCCCCGTGGCACGCCACCGATGCCGAGCGCCAGGTCCAGCGCAATGCTGCCCGTCTCGATCGAGTCGATTTGCATCGGGTTGACTTCGCCTGGCTTCATCTTCATGATCGAGCCTTGGCCGAAGTTTCGCTCGATTTGGGCGATCGCCATGTCGACTGCGCGGTTGCGTTCTTCCGTCTGGGTTGCCATCGTCTGTTGACCTTTCGCCTGACTGGCTTGCGGATGGAATCCGGACGATCCCTGTGGCGCTTCTGCGCTCTGACGTGGAGTCGTTCCCATGGCGCGTCCCTGCGCCTCACGACCAGAAAGGAGTATACCGATCTTCGGATTCTAGCGTGTTTTCGCGTGATTTGCCGGAGTTCGCCGGAGCCGTTTCTGCATTCGCTGGCGGCTTTGGCGCACGCACTAAATACGAACACATGTTCGCATTCGGCTCATCCTATTGTACGATACCAGACGCCCCCCAACAACGCGCCAACACGGGTAGGGAGCCCGCGGAGCAGCGACGCTGGCAGCCTCCTGAACAGAGCAATTGGCCAGGAACAATGACCACATGTGCCAGTGGTATGGAACTTGCCATTTGAGAAAGCAGAATCGATTCGTCAGATTCCGCGAGAGGAGGTTTTCAATGTTTATCGGTGGTGGATTTCTGGTACTTATCCTCATTATCATCATTCTGTTCCTGATCTTCTAAACCGCAACCGCACACGCTCGAAGCCTCCAGACGGAAACGCTGGTGGTGAGCACGCGTCTGACATGCGTGGAAGAAGCCGGTTCACAGTAGGCGACACCGCTGACCGACACTTGCGTCGTCAGGCAGCGGTGTCGCCTTGCGTCTGCAAGGCTGTGTTACGTCGCATCCGCCGCGACGCGAAACCCCATGTTGCCGGTGGAGCTATCCGGCGTATTGGCGATCCGCGCGCCCACACGATACCGATTGCAGTAGGACTTGTGGCAGAGGTAGCTGCCACCGCGCATCACCCTGGCGTCTCCGGATTCCGGTCCGGTGGGATCAACGAGTCCGTCAGTCGGGTGCGGGACCGAATCCCTCCAGTCCGCGCACCACTCCCAGACATTGCCGCTGACATTGTAGAGCCCGAAGCCGTTTGGCTCATAGGTATCGACCGGCGCGGTCGACAACCAGCCATCGGCCTTGCTGTTGCGCTCAGGAAAGTTCCCCTGCCAGATATTGCAGCGGTGCTTGCCATTCGGCATCAGCTCATCCCCCCAGGCATAGCGCTTCTGGTCAAGACCGCCCCGAGCCGCACACTCCCACTCCGCCTCGGTCGCAAGCCGGGCTCCAGACCAGGCGCAAAAGGCCACCGCGTCGTGCCAGGAAATGTGAACCGCGGGATGATCCAGCCGACGCACGACCGACGATCCCGGCCCCTCGGGATGCCGCCAGGACGCGCCGTCGACACCGAGCCACCACTGCGCCGCGCCTGATGACCCCCTCACCGTCACGCCCCGCGTCGGCGCCAGAAGGTGAAAGACGAACGACCAGCCGAACCGCTCCGCCTCGGTGACGTAACCCGTGGCGTCAGCGAATGCGCCGAACTGGCGATTGGTGACCGCATACCGGCTGATCCGGAACGGATTCAACGTCACCCGACGCACCGGTCCCTCGCCATCCTCCGGGATGCCCGCCAGATCGTCGGTGCCCATCCGAAACGTGCCGCCATCGAGCTCGACAAGGTCGCCAGCGACAACCTCATGGACGTTCCGAAATGCCCATGAGGCATCAAGCTCCGGGGATATGTCGCGTTTCGCCGCCGCCGGTTCGCGCTCCGGCGCGCAGCAATGCGCCTGCTCCATCTGTCTCCTCAATCTCCTACTGCAACCGTCCCCGCGCCAGCGTCGGCCAGACCGCCTCGATCCGCTCGCCATTCACCACGACGTGCTGCTCGTGCAGGTGCACGACCTGGTCGCTGTATCCGACGTTGAGCCGCAACCGCTCCCCCACCCGCACCGCATCATTCGGACCGTCCAGCCGGATGATCCCATGCTCCGCCGAAAACGCGAGCCCGGCGACACCATCCAGCCCAACCACCTCCGGCGCCATGCTCGACGGGTCGATCGACTTGCGACCGGCGTCGATGATGATCCGGTCCGGAGTGGGACGGCTCGTCACGGTCACCAGCAGCGACAGGGCAGGCTTCACCGGTACATCGAGATGGCGATACAGTCCATCTCCGAACATGCCGCCTCCCGCCTGCACCTCCGTCACGCCTCTCATCGCAGCGGTCGTCAGGAACGTCCCTGTCCCGCCGCACGAGACGATCGGCGCCTCGATGCCAGCCGCCCGGATCGCGTCGACCGTCTCCAGCACTGGCTTCAGCGATGCCTGGATCGCCGCCTCACGCGCCGCCGGATCAGCGATCGCCATCGTGTGCCCTTCCCACGCCATCACCCCACCAAAGCGTATGTGACGCATCGCCGCGATCTGTCTCGCCAGCTCGATGCCCGCCTCCCCGGTCGCGATCCCGGCCCGGTCCATGCCGCAGTTGAACTCGATCACCAGGCGTATCGACGTTCCCGCCTCGGCTGCGGCGGCGTCATGCTCGCGGGCGTTCTCCAGCGAATCAACGGCGACCGCGATATCCGCCTGCCGGGCGAGATGCGCCAGTCGCCGGGTCTTGATCGGACTCACCACCTGGTTGGCAATCAGGATGTCGCGGATCCCCGAGGCCACGTAGACCTCCGCCTCGCTGGTTTTGGCGCAAGTGATGCCGAGCGCTCCTGCCTCGAGCTGTAGGTGCGCGACCGCGGGCGACTTGTGCGCCTTGCTGTGGGGCCGCCAGCCGACGCCGCGCTCCTCCAGCGCCGATGCCATGAAGGCGATATTGGCATGGAACCGGTCCCGTTCGATCAAAAGCGCGGGTGTGTCGAGGGCATCGAGCGTCTGCCCGACGAGCAAAGTGATCACAGTGAAGCAACTCCCAGGAAGGTGAAAGGACATGGCCGCAAAGATCAGGCGACCGTTACGCCCGGCATTGTACCGGGCAATCGCATTGCCGCCATCCAGCAGACGCGGCAGGCGCGGCCGAATCTCATGAATCGGCCGCGCCTGCCCGGTGTCACACATTGAGTTTCTTGAGACGGCGCCTTACCCCGAGATAATATCCCGCCGCTTGAAGACGATAAACGTGGCGGCAACGATCACGACCATGTACACCGTCAATACCGCCGTCGATTGCCACGCCTGCGATGCCGACACCGGGTCGAAGAAGCTCTCCTCGGGCTGCGTCGAGATGCTGACGAGTTGCTCGGCATTCCACGAGATGCCAAACTGCTGGACCGTGTCAAAGATGTCGCTCACGAACGTCAACAGCGGGAAGATCAGCGACTCGACGAAGCTGATGCCGATGCCGATCGCGATCCCCGCCGCATTGGAACGCGCCAGCAGGGCGGCGGCGAACCCGATCGCCGCGTACGGCAGCGAAGCGACGATCCAGCGCCCGGTGCCCACTACCACGTCCATCCAGAAACCTCCGGGCAATGATGACAAACCGCCTTCGGTGAAGACCGAAAAAATGGCCGCCAGCGACAGCGACCCAACGATGCCGACGATCACCATGAACACCGTGTACAGTGCCACTACGATCCACTTGGCCGAGAGCAGGCCAACGCGGCTTTGCGCTCTCGCCACAAGCGGGCGTATCGTGTTCCAGCCGTATTCGCTGCCGATCAGGCTGGCGGTGACGATGACCACCAAAATGCTGCCGAAAAACCCGAAGATCTGCATGCCGTTTTCGAAGATGTTTCCAACCTCGATTGAATCGCGCAGGCCGGGCTGATCGTCCTCGCTGCCGAACTGGTAGACCAGATAGAGGATCGCGTAAAAGAAGGCGATGAACGCGACCGACAGGATCGGCATGATCCAGGTCTGGGGCCGTCTTCGCAACCGAAAGAGTTCGCTTTTCAATGCGTTATTCATAGTGAGACTCGGCTCCTTCCCGACAATCGGGAATGTTTCAATCTGGGACCCATTCGGGTTGGTGTTCGTTGTTGTCCGTCTACACCGACTTTGCCATTCCGACACATTGTCCGCCGCAAGCGGCGAACCAGGCGGACGACCTTTCGGGGTCAGCCCCTACGCAGCCTTCAGAACCGGTCATCTACTACAAAGCTGCTTCTTCGCCGTCGTCTGCTGTCAGCTCCAGGAACAGGTCCTCGAGGCTGCTGCGCTTGACCGTTATCTGACTGGCGTAGATGCCCGACTCCGCCAGCGCCCGGTTGATCGCCGCGCTGCGGTCCTCCTCGGCGATCACGATCATTCGATTCTGCTCAGCCGTCACCTGCTCAACGCCAGTGACACCGCGCACAACCTTGATCGCCGGTTCGTAATCGGCGTCGTCCAGCCGCACATCGATGAATCCACCGCGGCGAAGCAGATCGTCGACCGATCCTTCCGTGATCTTCTTGCCCTTGCGGATGATGACGACCCGATCCGAGACCTGTTCGACCTCGTGCAGCAGGTGGCTCGCCAGCAGCACGCTGTGGCCCTGCTCCGCCATCCGGGGGATGATCGACCGGATCTCCCGCTGCCCGGCGGGGTCGAGACCATTGGTCGGCTCGTCGAGGATAACCAGCGCCGGGTTCGTCAGCAGGGTCGAGGCAATGCCGATGCGCTGCTTCATGCCGAGCGAGAACGTCTTGTACTTGCCGTCGGCGCGGTCGTGCATGTTGACCAGCTTCAGCAACTCGTCAATGCGCGCGTCATCGACCCCGCAGACCATCAACGCTTGAGCTCGGAGGTTGTCTCGCCCCGTCAGATAGGGATAGAACGCCGGGTTCTCGATAATCGCGCCGACATGGTCCGATACCAGCGACGGGTCATCCGCCAGTGGCTGTCCCATGATGTGGACGCTGCCGTCAGTTGGCCCGACCAGCCCCAGCGCCATGCTGACCGTCGTCGATTTGCCGGAGCCGTTCGGTCCCAGGAATCCCAGCACCTCGCCCTGATGGACGGTCAGGTCCAGATCGTCGACGGCGGTGACGTTGCCGAACCGCTTGGTGAGTCCTCGAGTCTCGAGGATGACGCTCCCTCGTGCGGGTGTCGTCACCTGTTGCCTTGGCGGCGCCTCGATCATGGTTGTAGCCATTGTTTCCTCCTGCTTTTATCGGAACGATCATGTAGCCCCGCACCAGGGAGCTTGCCCTGAGTCTGCCGAAGGGTGTGCGGGGTCGGAAGTCGTTGGTTGCAGTCGTTACCCTGTGGGGCCGCACTATCCTGCCAGTTAAAGATACGTTCCTGCTGCGACACAGCCGCGAACCGTGTGTGTCAAAACTGTGGCGGCTTCACCGTTCTGGCACCCCCACGTAGGGACCGACCTGGAGCCTGCCCTGAGCCTGTCGAACGGGTCGGTCCGAATCCTCATGGCACTAACTCCGGACATGCACGAAGCCTATCTGTGCGAGGCGGGACGACACGAGGTCGTCCCCTACCTAGAACAGGTTGCTACCTCCTACCTCGCCGCGGCGACCCTGTCGCGGCTGAAGATCACCCGCAGGCTCGGATTCTGCCCGTACATCAGCACGCCCATGCGGTAGATCCTGGCCGCCAGCAACACCGCGAACACCGCCGCTGCCGCCAGCAGCCCGATGCTGAGGACGATTTCCCACGGCGCCGGATCTCCCAGCAGGATGCGCGGCACCATCGTCATCGGCGAGGTCACCGGCACGATCGCAACGACTTGCGCAAAGGTGCTGTTCGGAGCGCCCAGCGTGAATATCGCGCCAAAGAAGCCAAGCACCGCCGCCATGGTCATCGGCGTCTGCACGGTCTGCACGTCTTCCTGGCGGCTGACCAGCGATCCAACCCCCGCGTAGAGCGCGGCGTAGAGCAGGAATCCAAGCAGGAAGTAGATCAGGAAGTAGACGATCCACTCCAGTGAGATCGCGCCGAAGTCGATGCCAGTGAAGTCGATTCCCGTCGCACCGAGCGTATCTGCCAGCCACTGCTGAGACAGCAACCCGACCGCCACCACGATCAGCAACGGTAGCATCTGGGTCAGGCCGGCCAGACCGATTCCGATCACCTTGCCGAACATCAACTCATTCGGCGTGGCGGCGTTGATCATGATTTCCATGATCCGGGAGCTCTTCTCCTCGACGACGCCCTGGGAAACCCACATGCCGTAGATCAGCACCACCATGTACATGATCAGCGCGGAACCATAGGCGATCGCGTATCGGAAATTATCCTCATTGATGTCGCTGCTCGCTGTGTCCCCTTCCGCCGACACCATGGTCACCTGCGCCACGGTCTGCACCTGATCCGCCTGCCCGGCATCCAGGCCAGCCTGCGCCAGGCTGTCTCGCAGCGTAAGCTCGTTCGCGGCAGAGTAGACCAGAGCCGCGGATTGATCGACCACGCCGTCGTCATTGGTGTACGCGAACGCCAGCGCGTCTCCCTCGTCACGCGTCACGGTGAGCACGCCATCGGCGTCGCCATCCTGCACCAGTGCCTCGGCCCCGACATCAACGGGGCTTTCCTCAAAGCGCACCTGATCATCCAGGCCACCGTCCTCGGCGAAGGTGTTGAGATCAGCGACGGCATCCTGAAGGTCGGCCTGGTTCATCACCAGCACCTGCGCCGCGCTTGAGCCGCCATCGTCGTCACCCAGGATCGCGGAGATCGTGACCGGCGCCAGCACCAGCGCGATGATTGCCACCATCATGACGGCCGTCGTGACCAAAAAGCTGCGTTGCTTGATCCGTTGTGACCACTCGCGCGAGGCGACCAGCCGGATTCGTTGCAGATCGATACTCATGCGAGCACCTCCTCTCTGGCGGTTGCCTGGTTCTGTTCGATGTCGCTCATGCTGTCGCCAGCGCCCTGCACCTCGCTCAGGAAGATGTCATTGAGTGAGGGGACGGTGACCTCGTACAGCGTCACCTGAGCCCGCCGTTGCAGGGCATCCTGCAGGATGCGTTCGGCCACCGATTCATCGGGAATCTGCATCTCGACGTACTCCCGCCGTCGATGCCGGATCTGCGCATCCGGGTGGGATGACAGCCAGTCGAGCTCGCTGTCGCCCGCCACGCCCAACCGCAGGATTTTCTGCCCGCCGCTCTCGCGCACCGACTGGACATCGCCGGTGATCTCCATCTTGCCCCGATGGATGATCGCGACGTCCTCGCACATCTCCTGCGCCTGGTCCAGCTGGTGCGTCGAGAAGATCACGATCTTGCCCTGATCGCGCATGTCCTGGAAGGCATCCTTCATCTGGACGGCATTGACCGGGTCGAGCCCGCTGAACGGCTCGTCCAGCACCAATACCCGGGGATCGTGCAGCACCGCCGCCAGAAACTGGATCTTCTGCTGATTCCCCTTGGAAAGCTGGTCGACCTGCTTATCCCGGTTCTCCTCGATCTCGAGCCGCTTGAACCACTGATCCAGGGATCGCTTCGCCGCATGCTTGTCCGCGCCATAGAGTTGCGCCAAAAAGAGGAGCTGCTCCTCCACCTTCATCTTCGGATACAAGCCCCGCTCTTCAGGCAGGTACCCGAATTCGTTGCGCGGAATCTCCTGATTCGACCTGCCGTCGAGCGTGATTTGCCCGGAGTCGGGCCGGATGATGTCGAGCACCATCCGCATCGTCGTCGTCTTGCCCGCGCCGTTGGTCCCAAGGAAACCGAACATCCTGCCCGGTTGCACTTCGAAGGAAACGTCATCGACCGCGCGGAACTCGCCGAAGTTTTTGCGTATCCTGTCTATCGACAAGGACATCGTTTGGGCCCCTTCTCGCAAAACGCGTTGGCACACCATCGTGCCGTGCTAGTCTCAGAGAGTGTGGATGGCAAATGTCACAGCCTCAGGAGCGAATTATCACAAAACTGTGTCGTTCCTGGCCCGAACATAACGACTCAGGCAAAAATACAGGAGTACGATCATGCCGAATTCAACCAAAGCGACCTCCATTCCCTGCGGCGCATGGCCGTCACCGATCACCCCTGACATGCTGACCGGCCAAACGACTGGCCTCGGAGAGCCCGGCAGCGACGGCGATACGCGCTACTGGCTCGAATCCCGCGCGTCCGAAGGCGGACGCACCCGCCTGATCCGCGAGCTTCCCGACGGCACGCGGGAACCGATCACGCCGTCAGACTGCAACATCCGCTCTGGCGTCCATGAGTACGGCGGAGGCGTCTGGAACGCCCGCGACGGTTTCGTCGTCGTATGCGACTACACGCATTATCAGGTTTGTCGAGCCGACAACGGGAACCTGAGTCCGATCACGCCGCCCGACTCCGGTTTTCGCTATGCCGATATGTTGGTCGATCCTGACCACAACCGGGTCATCGCTGTGCGGGAGGATCACCGGTTCGAGGATGCCGAGCCGGTCAACACCATCGTCGTGCTCGATCTCGACGGACCCAACGAGGATGGCGGCGTGGTGATCGTCTCCGGGTCGGACTTCGTCTCCTCCCCGACCCTCTCCGCCGACGGCAGTCTGCTCGCCTTCCTCTCCTGGGACCATCCCCTCATGCCATGGGATGGCTCCGAGCTGTGGAAGGCTGATATCTCCCCCGACAACACGCTCACCAATCTCCGCCACGTCGCCGGCACCGCGAAGGAGTCCATCTTCCAGCCCAGGTGGGATCCGAGTGGCGACCTCGTCTTTGTCTCGGACCGCTCGGGCTGGTGGAACCTCTACCGCGCCCGGCCAGGCACTGACAGGATCATGCCGCTCTGTCCGATGGAGGCCGAGTTCGGCCTGCCGCAATGGGTGTTCGGCATGTCCACCTGGGACTTCGCTCCCAACGGCGACATCGTCTGCGCCTGGACCCAGAACGGAACCTGGTCGGTTGGTCGCGTTCCCGCCGGGGGTGGCGATGCCGTGCCGTTCGACGTGCCGTTCGATGTCATCGGCGGTGTACAGGTCCAGCAAGAGACGAACCAGGCGATCATGCTCGCAGCCTCATCCACCCTGCCGGTTCAGTTGATCGCCATCGACCTCGCCGACGGATCCTGGCGCGCACTGCGGCGATCAATGGACGTCGACCTTCCGGAGGGATCGATCTCGGTGGCGGAAGCGATCAGTTGGCCAACGCCCGACGACGCAACGGCTCACGGTTTCTACTACCCACCCACCTCGCCCTTCGTCACCGCGCCCGAGGGAGAGCGCCCGCCCTTGATCGTCAAGAGTCATGGCGGCCCCACCTCGGCCACCGATGCGTCACTCGACCTCCGTATCCAGTTCTGGACCAACCGTGGTTTCGCGGTGCTGGATGTCAACTACGGCGGCAGCACTGGCTTTGGCCGCGCCTATCGCGAGCGGCTCAACGGCAGATGGGGCATCGTCGACGTCGACGATTGCATCTCCGGCGCCGAGCATCTTGGCGCGATCGGCAAGGTCGACCGCGACCGGCTGGTGATCAAGGGAGGCAGCGCCGGTGGCTACACCACACTCGCCGCCCTCACCTTCCACAACGTGTTCCGCTCCGGTGTCAGCTCCTATGGCATCGGTGACCTGGAGACGATGGCCGCCGACACGCACAAGTTCGAGTCGCGCTATCTCGACAACCTCGTCGGCCCCTACCCGAAGGACAAGGCGACCTACGAGGAGCGCAGCCCGATCCATCACACTGACCTGTTGAACTGCGCCATGCTGTTGTTCCAGGGGCTTGACGACAAGGTTGTGCCGCCGGACCAGTCCGAGCAGATGGCGGACGCTGTGCGAGCCAAGGGCCTACCGGTGGCGCTGATGATGTTTGAGGGCGAGGGACACGGCTTCCGCCGCGAGGAGACGATCCACCGGACGCTGGAAGCCGAGCTCTCGTTCCACAGCCAGATTCTCGGCTTCCCCCACCCGCAGGACATTCCACCACTCACCGTTGAGAACCTGACTCCCGACAATCCGTAGGGCGCGGATTCCGAAGGATATCCGCCCGTCGTCGAGGAAACGACTCATGCACACCACCAACTACCACCATACCTTCATCGAGGTCGCCGAGGATTGCCCCGTCAGCATCGCCGAGCCGCCGCCCCGCAAGGGGGGTAAGGCGACGGTCGCCAACATCGAATACGACACAATTTCTGCGCAGCCCTATCGACACACCTCCGACGATGTTGTGTTCAATGTCTACGCCACCCGCAATGACATCGCCGATGCGGACCTCACCGCCCAACGAGACGCGTTCTTCTCGAAGGGTCGGCCCTGCCTGCGCTCGTCGGCACTTGCAAAACGATACGGCTGGGGCATTCACAGCGACGCGCAAGACAGGGTCGCCCTGATCGCGGTCGAGTCGACCGAGTACCAGCAACTCGCCTCGAACCCAACGCTCAAGCATCTCAAGGCAATGCGCTCGAAGCGAGCATAGCGTCGTGATCGCAGGTAACGCTCACGCGCGCGAGACAACGACACTCACCTCGCCGGGCGCTCCCCAACTCGCAAAACGCCACAGGACTGACGAACGACGAGTTCCGCCTGGAACGCCCGTTTGTTCTCGCGCAGTGAGCCTTTGGTAATCAGCTCGATGATCATCTCGCCGCAAGTGGCTGCCATGTCCG
>Ga0136627_1000674_pt1 | contig 13107 bp, 11 predicted proteins | sample AntDrymUQ4892206_2_FD_104652 | JGI IMG/M metagenome (GOLD analysis project Ga0136627, IMG submission 104652) | Polar desert sand microbial communities from Dry Valleys, Antarctica - metaG UQ489 (22.06) | ecosystem: Environmental > Terrestrial > Soil > Desert | place: Antarctica: Dry Valley... | reverse complement strand
TCCGTCACCCTCACCGATTCAAACCGGGTTGAACTCAACGTTGGCATTTGCGACGTCACCTGGCTCTATCCAAGTGGTGAACAGAAGAGCATCCGGGTGAACATCCAGGCCGGCGAAACGACCTGGGTTCGTGGCTCCTTGCTTAAGTTCCCGCAAGGCGCCGGTGAGATCTATGAGATCCGTGATCAGGCCGGGGTCGTGGTGTGGCAGGACCAGTTCGAGCAGGGCGGATTTGTCTGGGTCTTGCCCGGGATCTACCGGATGGAGCTGCTGGAGCGAGTCGGCAACCCGATCCTGATCTCAGCCGAAGTGCAGTGCCTGCCGGGCACCGCGACGCAACTGGAGATTTTCACCGCCGGATCATAGACGATTGGTGTCTCACTCGAATAGAGAGTGGCAATCCATGGGGTGAGCGTCGGCATCCGCAACGCTCGCTCCAGCGATTCGCGGTGAGGGCGTTGATGATGTTGGTACCCAATCCCCGAACTGGTTACACTTGAAGCGCGAACCAGTTCGGGCCTGTAGCTCAGCGGTAGAGCACGGGGCTCATAACCCTTTGGTCGCAGGTTCGATCCCTGCCGGGCCCACTGTTTCGGCTACGTTGATTTCATCGTTTCACTAAAAAATGTACGAGGTGCAAGTGACGCAACGATCCCAGGCAATTTCCACGACCACCGAAGAGGACATTCGCGATTTTGCGATTACGATCGCTGACGTGCTTGCCGATACGCCAGCGAACCATACGCGAGTGATGGATATTCGGAGCATTTCAACGCTGGCCGACTTCTTCGTGATCAGTTCCGGCGAAAACGAGCGTCAGCTTCGGGCAATCACCCGCCAACTGACTGAAGAACTCGCATCGCACCAGGCTCGACCTAGCAAGATCGAAGGCCATGCCGCATCCGGTTGGATTTTGATCGACTATGGCGATGTCGTGGTCCACGTCTTCAGCGATGAGCTTCGCAGCTTCTACAATCTTGAAGAACTTTGGCAGGATGCCCCAGTCGTGCTCGATATCCAGTAGGGTTACCTCCATCATCCCGAACATGTGCCGCGAGGAAAGGTGCGCCAATGAAATCAAATACGAGCATTCTCACCCTGATATTGGCGACAATTGGGGCGGCGACGGCCGGTTTTGTGCTGGGCGCATTGCTAGGTCGATATATTCTCCAAGTGTTCTCGATGATTTGGGCATTGGTGGATCGTCGAGACCGCAGCGACGAAGAGCGACTCAGATTCGAGTTGCTTCTCCAATAGGCAATTTTGCTGTGCGAACAGGACACACACATCAGGCGGTCGGACAATTCAAGTTCGACCGCCTGATTCATTTTTCGGGACAATGTGCTACCTGGAAACTGGCACCTCTGACGGGGTCGTTCCCGGCACCGGAAACTCGGCGGTAAGCTCGAGCACGTCGGCGCGAACGCGCTCCAGCACTGTGGCATCCTCCGGCGCATCAAGCACCCGCGCGATCATATCCGCCACCGCAACGCTCTCCCGCTCTGAGAAGCCTCGCGTGGTCATCGCTGGCGTACCGATCCGCAGACCGCTCGCCTGAGTTGGTGGACGCGTATCCCCCGGAATCGTGTTGCGATTCGCGGAGATGCCCACGGTGTCGAGAATACGCTCTGCCTTGCGCCCGCTGATGTCCCTGGAGCCAACATCAATTAGGAACAGGTGATTGTCCGTGCCGCCGGAGATTACGGGAAAGCCGCGTTCCTGCAGTGCAGCGGCCATGGCTCGCGCGTTTGCGATCACTTGTCGTGCATAGGACTTGAACGACGGTTGCATCGCTTCGAGGAACGCCACCGCCTTGCCAGCGATGACGTGCATCAGCGGACCACCCTGCATCCCTGGGAACACGGTTTTATCTACGGCCTTGGCGTGATCCTCACCGCAGAGAATAAGTCCTGCGCGCGGACCGCGTAGCGTCTTGTGAGTCGTCGTGGTGGTGATGTGCGCGTGCCCAATCGAGGTCGGATGCTCGCCAGCCACAACGAGCCCCGCAATATGCGCGATGTCGGCAAAGAGGTATGCGCCCACTTCATCGGCGATCGCCCGAAACCGTTGGAAGTCGATCATCCGGCTATAGGCGCTGGCACCGCAGATAATGCCGCGTGGCCGTACCTCCTTCGCTTTGGAGAGAATCGCATCGTAGTCTAGCAAGCCTGTTTCTGCGTTCACGCCATACATCGAGGCGGTGAAGAACCGACCGGAGAAGTTCACTTTTGTTCCGTGGGTGAGGTGACCACCTTCCGACAGGCTCAATCCCAGGATCGTGTCACCAGGATCCATGAGCGAAAAATAGGCCGCCAGATTCGCGTTGGCCCCGGAGTGTGGCTGGACATTAGCATGATCAGCGCCGAACAGGGCCTTCGCGCGGTCAATGGCCAGCTCTTCAACGACATCGACAAACTCGCAACCACCGTAGTACCGCTTGCCCGGCAGACCTTCGGCATACTTGTTTGTGAGTACTGAGCCAACGGCTGCGAGAACGGCCTCACTGACGTAGTTCTCGGAAGCGATCAGTTCGACGCCTTCGCGCTGTCGCTGCTCTTCCCGCCCGACCGCGGCAGAAACTTCTGGGTCGAACGCAGCGAGTGACTCAGACGCGGTCATGGCAGATTCTCCCTGGATCAAATGTGGAGGTAATGCGCGATGGAGTCTTGGGGCCGGGCACCGTCCATAGTGCGTCGCCGAGCGCAAATAATTGCCGAAGTGTACCATGGAAGTTGTGCGCTCCAGCGCTCACCTGGGGTCGTGTTTTTGCGGTTTTGTGCCGCTCGGTCAGGGATTTCTCCATGCGTGTGATCGTAACCGGTGGCGGTGGCTATATCGGCAGCGTCGCGGTTGAACGGCTCATGGAAGCCGGGCATGCCGTCACCGTCCTCGACAACTTCGCACGGGGGCACCGTGCGTCCGTCCATCCTTCGGCGAAAATTGTGGAATGCGATCTGCGAGACGGCGCCGCAACCTCGAAGGCCGTTCAGGGCGCCGAAGCGGATGCCGTGATGCATTTCGCGGCGTTGACGCTTGTTCCGGAGAGTGTAAGGGAGCCGGGAGCGTATTTCGAGACCAACACCGGCGGTGGATTGCATCTTCTCGAAGCGGCGCGCGCGGCGGGGATCACGCGCTTCGTCTTCTCGTCCACCGCCTCCGTCTATGGCGAACCCGAGTCGCTCCCCATCAGGGAAGACTCGCCCAAGCGACCGATCAACCCATACGGGCAGTCCAAATGGATGACCGAGCAAATGCTGTCTACATATGCCGATCGCTATGACATCAACCACGCGATCTTCCGGTACTTCAACGTGGCTGGCGCGACAGAACTCCGTGGCGAGGATCACGACCCGGAAACCCATCTCATTCCTGTGGCGCTCAAGACGCTCCTGGACGAGCAAGGCCAGTTCACCATCTTTGGCGCCGATTTCGATACCGAAGATGGGACTGCCGTGCGCGACTACGTGCATGTAATCGACCTCGTCGACGCTCACATCGCCGCTATTGAACAGCTGGACCAGCCATTGGGCGCCATGAACCTTGGTACGGACAGCGGCTTCTCGGTGCAGCAGATCGTCGACGCGGTCGAACGCGTCACCGGGCAATCGCTGCCAATCACCCATGGTCCCAGGCGAGAAGGAGACCCGGCCGCATTGATCGCTGATTCATCCAAGGCACGCGAGACACTGGGATGGTCGCCTGGAAACTCATCGCTTGACCAGATGATCGGGTCCGCGTGGGATTGGTTTCAGGCCAACCCGAGGGGCTATGTTGACTAGGCGGCGTCACCAGGAATCTCGGACGCGCCGAACCGTCGCTCCTCGCCAGCTCTGAGCCGAGCGATGTTGCCTCGGTGCTTGCCAATGACGATCACCGCGATGCAAAGAACCGCACCCGCATGGCTCCATGGAAAGTCGGTGGTCGCCGCGAAGGCAAACGCCATCGTCGTTCCGGTGACGGCGACAATCAGGGATGCCAATGATACATAGCGGGTAATGGCGACGATCACGATCATCAACGGCAGCATCAGGAACAAGATCGGAAGCATTCCGATTGCCGCTCCGCCTCCTGTTGCCATTCCCTTGCCGCCTCGGAACTTCAAGAACGGGCACCAGCAATGCCCGATTGTCGCCGCTACCGCCATGACGGCGACCAACCAGTGAGGGGCGTCCAGCCACCGTGCGATCACGATTGGCAAAAGTCCCTTGAATACATCGAGAATACCGACGGAAACGGCAATCTTCCATCCAAGATAGCGAAGTGAGTTGGTAGCGCCGGTATTTCCACTGCCAAGCTCGCGAATGTCGATGCCCTTGAGCATGCGCCCAAGCACGACGCCCCACGGCACACTGCCGGAGCCGTACGCTGCGACGATCGCGACAGCGGCAATCACCAGCCCGGTCACTACGGCGTGTCGTGGCGCCCGCGGAAAGAGATCCGCAGTGGAGTGCCGGTGTAACCAAACGATTCTCGAAGCTCATTCTCAATGTAGCGACGATAGGAGAAGTGGATCATCTTCGGCTCGTTGCAAAAGAAGATGAAGGTTGGGGGCGCGACATCAGCCTGTGTCGCGTAAAAGAACCTCACCCACTTGCCCGGCTTTGACGGTGGTGGATGCTTGGCTACGGCGTCCTTGAGCAGGCGATTGAGCGCAGCGGTGCTGACGCGTTTATTTCGCTCCTCGACGACTTCCAGCGCTGTTTCAAGCGCCTGTGACACACGCTGGCCCCGAATGGCCGAAATGAACGTGATCGGAGCATACGGCATGAAATCAAGCTGACGTTGGGCCCGCAACCGGTATTCGTCCATCGTCCTGGAGTCCTTGTCGATTAGGTCCCACTTGTTGACGACGACGACCATACCCTTCTTCTGCTCTTCGACATAGCCCGCGATATGAAGGTCCTGAGCGGTGAAATCCTCAGTCGCGTCGATCACCAGCAGCACGACATCGGCGCGATCGATCGCGCGCATGGAGCGCATGACGCTGAAACGCTCGATCCCCGCCTCCACCCGACCCCTGCGGCGAATGCCCGCGGTATCGATAAGCATAACCTGCTGGCCTTCCCACTCGATCACCGTGTCCAGGCTATCGCGTGTGGTGCCCGGCTCGTCGCTGACGATCGCCCGTTCCTGACCCAGCAATGCGTTCAACAGTCGACTCTTGCCGACGTTGGGACGTCCGACAATGGCGATCTTGGGACCGTCGATCTCGATTTCCGTCTCGCCTTCGGGCAATTCCTCAATGATGCGATCAAGCAAATCACCGGTTCCGTTGCCATGATAGGCAGAGATGGCGACTGGCTCCCCCAAACCGAGATCGTAAAATTCGTACGCTCCAATGCGGAGGTCACTGCGCTCGGCCTTGTTTGCCGCAAGCAGGGTCGGCTTGTTCGACCTCCGGAGCATCTCCGAGATTTCGATGTCCTGCGGAGTCGGCCCCGTTCTGGAGTCGACCATCATGACGATGACGTCGGCTTCGCTGATCGCGATAGCGGCCTGATTTCGTGTTTGTCGAGCGATCAGCCGTCGCAGCTCGGTTTCGTCTGGAGGTATATCGGTCTCTTCCAGCAATCCTCCGGTGTCGATGACTGTGAAATCAACGCCGTTCCAGTCAGACGAGCCGTACACGCGATCGCGAGTGGTGCCTGGCTCATTCTGCACGATGGCCCGCCGTTCACCGATCAAGCGGTTGAACAGCGTGGACTTGCCGACATTGGGTCGCCCCACCAGGGCAACAATTGGTTTTGACACAGGTATCCCGTCAATTCAATGCACTACGACGCGGCAGCGCCAGAGTCATGCACGCACCAGAGCTTGCCGCTCATCGCACGGACACAGAGCAGTATATCAGCAGGATTTTCGACACACGAGATCGCTACAGGGCCTCGACGAAGCGATCGATTGACGAACGTGAGTGGAGCTCCGTGGCGCAAACCAGCATGTACTCCGCCATGCCGGAGTCGACAGTGCCCAGATCAAGGCCGCCCACGATCCCCTGATCGAGCAACGCCCGGTTTGTGGCGGCCGCGGATTCGGGACAGCCAATCACGAATTCGTGGAAGAACTCGCCAGTGTTTGCCACCGAATAGCCACGCTTCGCGTTGACCTCACGCGCTAGGTAGTGCGCATTGGCATAGCTGCGCTGAGCCACCTCGCGGAACCCCTCCGGGCCCATGGTCGACATGTACACCGTGGCGGCGGTCGCCATCAGCCCCTGGTTCGTGCAGATGTTGCTTGTCGCCTTTTCGCGCCGGATGTGCTGTTCTCGCGTCTGGAGCGTCAACACGTAGCCGCGCTTGCCGGTTGCGTCGGTGGTGATGCCGGCCAGTCTGCCTGGCATCTGTCGAACGTGACTCTTTCCGGTTGCCAACAGGCCAACGTACGGGCCGCCATACCCGACAGGCACGCCGAGCGGCTGCCCTTCCGCGGACGCGATATCCGCGCCGAGAGAACCGGGCGAGCGCAGCATAGCCAGTGGCACCGGGGTCGTGTTCACCACCAGCAGCGCTCCCGCTTCATGGACGATACCGGCAATCTGCTCGATGTCCTCAATCGTTCCAAAGAAGTTCGGATATTGCACTACCACGCAGGCAACGCCATCATCCAGCGCATCTCTCACCGACTCGGGATCGAGACGAAAGGGATCTGCACCCGCCGCAAGCGTCGTGGTGGTGATGGGCGTGCCCTCGACGTAGGTTTCCATCACCTTCCGATAGGCGGGGTTCACGGTCGGAGACATTATGATGCGCTGGCGCTTGCGGCTTGCCGAGACAGCGATCAAGGCGCCCTCCGCCATGGCGGTCGCTCCATCGTACATGGATGCGTTGGCGACCTCGAATCCGAGAAGCTCAGCCACCATGCTCTGAAATTCGTAAATGACTTGAAGTGTCCCCTGGGCGACCTCAGGCTGATAGGGGGTATAGGCAGTGAAGAACTCCCCTCTCGAGATCAGATGGTCTACGGTCGAAGGGATAAAATGGCGATACGATCCCGCGCCCAGATAAACATCCTCCGGGTCCGGGACAAAGTTCTTGTCTGCCAGGCCCGCCATGTGCCGGGCGGCCTCCATCTCTGTCAACGCAGGAGGCAAATCGAGATGAGGATATCGGTACTCGCGAGGGATCGGCGTGAAAAGGTCATCGGTTGCCGCTACGCCGATCGTCGCGAGCATCCGCTCCCGGTCCTCGGCGGTGTGAGGATTGAATGTCATAGACGTCTCTCGTCCTTCAACGTGCCGAAAGTGAACGACCGGATAATTGCCTAACCCATCTGCTCTCCGGCGAACTGGTCGTAAGCGTCGTTGGAAAGCAGCGCATCGAGTTGGGACGGATCAGCAACCTTTACCTTGACCAGCCACGCTTTCTCATAAGGAGACTGGTTGATCAGCTCCGGAGCATCGACTGCCTCATCATTTCGCTCAACCACTTCACCATCGATCGGCGAATAGACATCGGAGGCGGCCTTGACCGATTCCACGACGCCAAAGGGCTCTCCGCTGCTCACGGAGTCACCAGGCTCCGGCAACTCCAGGTAGGTGATATCGCCCAACTCGTTTTGCGCGTTGTCAGTGATGCCGAGAACGGCAGTCTCACCGTCGAGCCGGACCCACTCGTGGGTTTTGGTGTACTTCAAATTCTTGGGTGCCGCCATCTTTTATTATCTCCTGTGCCATTTAATTGGGCGTTCCGCTGTCACCATCACTCTTTCCCTGCTGACGGCGAGAGCAACGCTATCTATTGTCCCGCTTGTAGAAGGGGGTCTTGACCTGCTCCGCCTCAATCAGCTTGCCACGAATGTCAATCTGCAAGGGTTTGCCAACACCGGCGAACTCGCGTTGGATAAGCGCAAGACCAATATTCTTCTGAAGTGTAGGCGAAAACGCCCCGCTCGTGACATATCCGACTTCACTGCCTTCAACGTTCACCGCGCAGTGGCTCCTCGGCGCCGCGGAACGTCCGACTGTCGTGAAACCGATCGCCTTCCGGGATGGCTTCTCCGCTTTCACCTTTGCCATCGGCTCCTTGCCAATGAACTCCTTGGCGTCGAGCTTCACGGCCCAGCCCAAACCAGCTTCGTACGGGCTGATGTCGTCGCCGAGCTCCTGACCATACAACGGCATTCTGGCTTCCAGGCGCAATGTGTCGCGTGCGCCCAGTCCAACGGGCACAAGCCCATCGGGCTTGCCAGCCTTCAAGAGCGCATCCCAGATAGCTCCAATCTGGTCGTCGGCAGCATAAAACTCGAATCCATCTTCCCCGGTGTATCCGGTCCGGGCGATCATGGTCGAGACGCCAGCGACATCCACTCGCCGCCACGAGAAATTGTCGATGGTCGCGAGATCGGCATCGGTAGTGCGCGAAGTGATCGCCTCGGCACCTGGTCCCTGGATCGCGATCATGCCAAGCTCATCGGAGATGTCTCGCGCCTCGACATCGAGATCATCACGGCGTGACCTCAGCTCCTGCCACCAGGCAACATCCCGCTCGCGATTCGAGGCATTGACGACCACCAGGTAGCCGTCTTCCCCCTTGGGCTGGCGATAGACGATGATGTCGTCCACTACTCCTCCAGTTTCGTTAGGAAGCAATGCGTAGTGCGCCTGTCCCGGCTCCAGGGCGCTGACATCATTGGTCGTTGTCCATTGGAGGAACGCCAACGCATCGGGACCGGTAAACGAGACCTGCCCCATATGCCCGAGGTCGAACAACCCGGCGGCGGTCCGCACCGAGCGGTGCTCGGCCAGGATGCCGGTGTACTGGATCGGCATGTTCCAGCCGGCAAAAGACACCATTCGCGCTCCGAGACCGACATGCCGGTCGTGGAGCGCCGTCTGCAGTTCCGTGGATGTATCCTGTGCCATGTGGTCAATCCCCTCGTGACAAAATATCGACTATCCCGCTCGATGTTCAAGCGCCAACTTGTCCAGGCTGGTGAACGCCGGCACCGGGTAGTTCCCTGTGAGGCATCCGGCGCAGAAGTCAGTGCGGCGCTCGCCAATCGCTCGAAAGAGACCATCCAACGAAAGGTACGCAATGGAGTCGGCTCCGATCTCGCGACCGATCTCGGGAACGGTCATTCGCGCCGCGATCAACTCCTCGCGCCGGGCAAGGTCCACCCCGAGATAGCACGGCCACTTGATCGGCGGGGCGTGAACGCGCATGTGAACTTCCCTGGCTCCCGCGTCCCGGATCAGGTTCACGATCGGCTTGCTGGTGGTGCCCCGGACAATCGTGTCGTCAATCAGGATCACCCGTCTGCCCTGGACGACCTCCGGCAGCACGTTGAACTTGAGCGAAACGCCGGACTCTCGCAGACGTTGATCCGGCTGAATGAACGTCCTCCCGATGTAACGATTCTTGATCAGCGCCTCGGCATACGGAATGCCCGACTCCTGCGCGTATCCAATCGCCGCGGGAATGGCAGAATCGGGCAAACCCACCACCACGTCTCCGTGAACTGGGTGTTCACGCGCAAGCTCTCGACCCATATTTTGCCGTGCCTGATGCAAGCGCTGGCCGTGAATCTGGCTATCAGGCCGGGCAAAATAGATCATTTCGAACAGGCAAAGCGCCTGATGATCGGCGGCTGTCGCTCCGTGGCTGACGACTCCCGCTTCGGACAGTTCAACGATTTCACCAGCTTCGATCTCACGCTCGAAGGTCGCGCCGATCGTCATCAGTGCGCAGGTTTCCGACGCCAGCACAGGTTGGTCATGGATCCAGCCGAGGCACAATGGTCGGACCCCAAAGGGGTCGCGAACTCCAAAGACGCTGCCATCGTGGAGGATCGCCAGCGAAAACGCTCCGACCATCTCGTGCATCGCGGACCGGATCCGCTCTACTATCGTGATCCCCGGCGACCGAGCGATATAGCGTGCAAGCACTTCACTGTCGGTCGAGGACTCGAATATCTCTCCGACCGCTTCCATCCGCGCCCGAAGCTCGACGACGTTAGTCAGATTGCCATTGTGAGCGACCGCGATCGGACCAAGGTCACTTTCGGTGACCATCGGGCCGGCATTGATCTGCCGGTTCGAGCCTGCCGTCGAGTAGCGTGTATGGCCTACCGCCATTGTGCCGCCCAGCCGGCTGAGAGCTGCCTCGTCGAACGCCTGAGCAACGAGGCCCATGCCATGGTGGACTCGCATCTGCTCACCATCAAGCGTCGCGATGCCGGCGCTCTCCTGACCTCGGTGCTGCAAGGCGTAGAGCGCAAAGTAGCTGATGCGCGCGACATCTTCGCCCGGCGCGACGATACCAAACACACCGCACTCTTCATGCAGTTTGTCATCGTCGGACCAGACAACTGATTCTGGAAACATTTCGCACCTTTCAGCACGGTGTTGGGATTGGGCGCGGCACTAGTTCGCGACGAGGTTTCCCGCTTCGGTCGGTGCAACGAGCGCACGTTCGGAAGCTGATCGAATCTGCGTGACACTCAGCCAGGAGTCGTCCGGAAACCGGATGGTGTCTCCACCAATCGTCCCCAGTGTGTCACACATAATTCCGACTTCTTCACAAGCGGGGATAATCTCTTCTGCACTTTCAGCGCTTGCCGCGATGAGTACGGCACTGGCCACTTCTCCAAACCAGAGTTGTTGCCGGGGCAAGGACGCAAGTGAGGCGGGAGTGTTGATCGCAACGCCGGATCCGGACACCTGCGAACACTCTGCAATGGTAACAGCTATTCCCCCCAAGGAGACGTCATGGATCGCATGGACTCCATCCTCGCGGGCCATCCGTTGCAGGAGGTCCTGGAGTTGAGCCTCGATCGCCAGATCAATCGCGGGAGGACTCCCTGCCGTCGATCCCCGTATTGCCGCCAGCCACGCGCTCCCGCCCAGGGTGGGTTCGCCCGTCCGCACGAGCGTTAGCTGGTCGCCATCCTGCCAGCTGAGCCCCTTGGCTCTGGACACATCGGCAATCGATCCCACGCATCCGATCATTGGCGTGGGCTGGATTGCGGTGCCGCCGCTCTCGTTGTACAGGCTCACGTTGCCGCTTACGACTGGAACGCCCAACTCCCGGCAGGCGTCTGCGATACCGCGAACACTCTCCTGGAGGTGCCAGCTACCCGGCTCTCGCTCCGGGTTGCCCATGTTGAGACAGTTCGTGATCCCAAGCGGTCGCGCGCCGACGCAGGCGACGTTCCTGGTTGCCTCCGCCACCGCGAGCCGCGCGCCGTTGTACGGATCGAGGTCGCAGTATCTGGAGTTGCAGTCCATCGAAATGGCGATCCCTCCCTCGGTCCCCTTCACCCGCATCACCGCCGCATCAGCAGCGCCTGGCCCCATAACGGTGTTCGTCAGGATCGTGTGGTCGTATTGCTCCCAGATCGGTCGCCGGCTGCCAACGTTGGGATCGGCAAGGAGCGTCAACACGTCCTCAGCAATCGACGCTGCTGATCCGGATTCCACCTCAACGACCGCCTCCCGTCGCTCCCTCTGTGAAACCGATTCAGTCGCGGCGACGTGGTATGTCGGGCAGGCGTCGATGAACAGCTCGACCGGTACCGAGCATGCGATCTCGTCCCGTTCCCGGATCGTGATCATGCCATCGTCGGTAATTTCGCCGATGTCCTGTGCAGACAGCGACCAGCGTCCGAGCAATTCCACCACGTCCGGCACATGTTCAGGAGCGCACACCAGCACCATTCGCTCCTGACTCTCAGACAGCATGATTTCGTAGGCGGACATGCCCTCCTCACGCCGGGGAACTTCGGTCACGTCGATGTCCACCCCCACCCCTCCCCTGCTCGCGCATTCGATGATCGAGCTGGTCAAGCCGGCGGCCCCGAGGTCCTGCATGGCGACAACGGCGTCGGTCTGCAACAGGGCCAGGCACGCCTCCATCAACTGCTTTTCGAGAAACGGGTTCCCCACCTGGATCACGCCCCGGTGTGATGCCTCGGGATCCTCGACCGACGCAAACGTCGCCCCGTGCATCCCATCCCGGCCCGTCCTCGCCCCGATGAGCACAATTCTGTTGCCAACACCGCTCGCCCTGGCCCGCACGATCCCGTCATGCGGGATGATGCCGACGCACATCGCGTTGACGATCGGGTTGCCATCAAATTTCGCGTCAAATGCAGTGTCGCCGCCTACCGTGGGGATTCCCAGGCAATTACCGTAGCCGCCGATACCGGCAACGACGTGAGAAAAGAGGTACTGGTTTCTCGCCAAGTCGAGCGAGCCGAACCGGAGTCCGTCGAGGATGGCGATCGGGCGTGCGCCCATGGTGAAGATGTCACGGACTATTCCGCCTACGCCAGTTGCGGCTCCTTCGTATGGTTCGACGGCGCTGGGATGATTGTGCGACTCGACCTTGAACACCGCGGCAAGGCCATGGCCGATGTCGACCGCGCCGGCATTCTCACCTGGGCCCTGCAGCACCCATGGCGCTTCGGTCGGAAGTTGCCGCAGATGCGGTCTGGAGTGCTTGTATCCGCAGTGCTCGCTCCACATCGCGCCGAACATGCCAAGCTCGACCAGCGTTGGATCCCGCCCGAGCAGTGACAGGATCGACGCATACTCGGTGTCGCTCAGCGCGACTTCTCTCCACGGTTTCTCCGCAGTTGGCAATACAGTTCTCCAGGTCATCGGCTTGGCGCTTGTTGGCCGCGAACTAACGATCAGGTCGCGCCTTCGTCAGTCACACAATAACGCAAACTCCCTGGCTGAAGTGCGCTCAGGATTCGCGCTGTGGTTCGGCAACTGACCAGAGAAACTCGACCGCCTGTGCATATCCGTCGATGCGGTTGTCGCGCTTGGAAAGTCCATGACCTTCGTTGTCATAGACCAGCGATTGCACCGGCTGAGCGCGGGCCTCTAGCAAGGCAACCAGTTGCTGCGCCTCGTAGAGCGGCACCCGCGGGTCATTCTTCCCGTGTATCACGAGCAGCGGCGCGGTGATCTGATCGACCTTCCGGATTGGCGAAATGGCCGTCAACAACACTCGATCGCGGTCAAGCGATCCATACTCCGCCTCCCGATGCCGGCGACGGTATGCCCCGGTGCGTTCCAGGAAGGTCACGAAGTTGCAGATACCGACAACATCGACGGCGGCGAACCACAGATCGGGATACTCGGTGATAGCGGAGAGCGTCATG
>Ga0136627_1000673_pt1 | contig 13112 bp, 13 predicted proteins | sample AntDrymUQ4892206_2_FD_104652 | JGI IMG/M metagenome (GOLD analysis project Ga0136627, IMG submission 104652) | Polar desert sand microbial communities from Dry Valleys, Antarctica - metaG UQ489 (22.06) | ecosystem: Environmental > Terrestrial > Soil > Desert | place: Antarctica: Dry Valley... | reverse complement strand
CAGACCGGTCTGACGGCTCGGACCATTCGCTCGTACCAGACCCAGGGGCTGCTACCGGTTCCCGAACGTCATGGCCGGGTCGCGTACTACGACTACTCGCACGTCGAGCGCCTCGAAGAGATTGCCGAGCTCAAGGAAGACGGTCTGAGTCTGGCGAGCATCCAGGATCTGCTCACGCGTCGAGAAGCCGAGACCCGCACAAAGGCGTCCAGGGCGCGGGCAAGAACCAAGGCCGAACCATCCCCGCCCTCACCCGTCCCCGAGGTGGCGGACCCGGGCGAGGTCGCGGAGTCTGCGCCCGCCACCCGCACTGGAGCCTTCACGCCGGAGACCCGCTTCGTCGGGACAACCCGAGTGCCCTTGCTCGGCGTCGACTCCGAAGCCAAGACCCAGGCCAAGTCCGGTGACAGCAAGCTTGGCGAGGACACGAATGCCGAGCCGACGAGGCGCCGGGGCCTGATCGCGGCGATGATCCTCGGACTGCTTCTCACGGTCGCAGCAGTGAGCTCCGTCGTCGCCGTCCTGAGCCTCAGCGACGCCGACAACGACAGGGAGAAGCTGGGTCGGCAGGTGTCCGACCTCCAGAGTGACCTCTCCCGGCTCGACGGCAACCAGGCCCCGCCGGTCACCGTTGTGGTTCCGGGCCCGGTTCAACAGGTCCCCGTCCCCGGGACACCACCTACCACTGTCGCTCCGAGCACCAGGACGGTCGTCGTCACGACGCCGCGCCAGGCGCCGGCCGCACCCGCGGCGACCCCGCCCGCCGCCGCCCCTGCCTCTCCTCCGACGCCGCCGCCCTGCACCCTCGACTTGCTCGGTCTCTGCGTTCCCTGACCTGCTCGGCGTGGTCTTACACTCGCGGCATGGGACGGCGCGCTGTCGCCGAGCACGTCGTTCGGGTAGACCGGAACAGCCCTGAGATGCACTTCCGCGTGGACCTGCACGGAGTCTCGGTGTTCGGGCCAGGTGAAGAGCGCACACTCATCCGCTGGGAATGGATGGAGAGCATCGTCGCCGGCGAGGGCGTCGAGGTGTCCTCGAGCCGGGAGCGCGTCCATCTCCCTGCCGGCACCTTCGGCTTCCTGCCGGACCGGCTCTGTGCCCTCCTTCAGGAAGGGCGTGGCATCGAGAGGCGATCCGATGTGATCGCCACGCTCGGCAGTCGCTGTAGCTGAGTCAGGTCTGCTCCGGAACTGTGGCGATGAAAGACGCCGGCGGGCGGAGCTTCGATGGTCCGGTTGTCTTCTTCCACGCTCACCCTGACGACGAAGCCATTTTCACCGGTGGCACGATCGCTCTCCTTGCAGCCGGCGGATATCGCGTCGTCCTGGTCACCGCCACCGGGGGGGAGCATGGGGCGCGGACGCCCTCGGCTGTCGCCGACGAGGCTGACCTCGCGAGCCAACGGGCGGGCGAGACCCGTCGGGCGGCCGAGGTGCTCGGCCTGGCCCGGGTGGAGTTCCTCGGTTACCGCGATTCCGGCATGCTCGGCGACGCGGCCAACAGCGCCCCCGGCGCGTTCTGGTCCGTCGAGGAGTCAGCAGCAGCGGAACGCCTTTCGCGGATCCTGCTCGAGGAACGGGCGACGACCCTCGTCGTCTATGACCCGGTCGGCATCTACGGACACCCCGACCATGTCCAAGTGCACCGCGTCGGCCTCAGAGCCGCCGAGCAGTGCGGGGTCCACTCGGTCTACGAGGTGACCGTGGACCGTGAGTACCTCCACTTCGTCGAGACCCACCTGGTCGTGGAAGCCGGCGTTCCGGGTGCGGTCGGCGCCCGTCCCGACCAGCTCGGACTGGCCGCCTCCTCGCTCGGGGTACCGACCGTCGCCGTCACCACGACCGTCGACGTCCGTACGGTCCTCGACACCAAGCGCGCTGCCATGGCGGCCCACGCGAGCCAGATCCCCGAGACCGCTTCAGCCATGCGACTCCCGACCGAAGCGTTCGCCGCCGTGTACGGCTTCGAATGGTTCGTCCGCCGGGGCCCGCCCGGAGCGCTCGACCAGCTCTAGCCGCCGAACGGCGCTGAGCCACCTGTGGCGCGAGACTCTGGGGATCATGGATCGCAGTCCCCTGGCCCGCGCCTGCCGCATCGTGGTTCTGCTGGCAGCCCTTGCTCCCCTCCTCGTGACCCTCATCGTCTGGATGGTGTGGCGCTACGGAGGGGGCTCCGGCGAGTTCCCGCCGCCCGTGGCCCTGGAAGGCGGGCAGGTGAGCCGAGTCTTCGACGTCAACGGGCAGCAGATCGGCCAGTTCCAGCAGTTCGACCAGAACATTCCCGTCAGCGAGGAAGACATCCCACTCCGCCTGAAGCAGGCGGTCGTCGCCGCCGAGGACAAGTCCTTCTACTCTCACGGCGGGGTGGACCCTCGCGGCCTGGCCAGGGCGGCTCGAGCCGACATCCTCTCGCAGGAGATCATCCAGGGCGGCTCCACCATCACCCAGCAGTACGTCCGGAGCGCGTACACGGGCAGGGAGCGAACGTCGGGGCGCAAGCTGCGCGAGGTGGTGCTTGCCGGGCGGCTCGACCGGTTGATGGCCAAGGACGAGATCCTCTTCAAATACCTCTCCACGCTCTACCTGGGCGAGGGCTCCTACGGCGTGGGCGCCGCGTCCGAGAACTACTTCCGCAAACCCGTGAGCCAGCTCAACCTGTCCGAAGCCGCCTTGCTGGCAGGGCTGATACCGGCCCCGAGCCGTTACGAGCCGCGCGGTGACCCCGGCGCGGCCGAGGACAAGCGCCGGATCGTCCTCGACAAGATGCTCGAGGAGGGCTACATCACGTCGGAGGAGCACGCGGAGGCCTCGGCCCAGAGCATCTGGACCGCACCCAACGTAATGCCCAGCCGACCGGCCACGGTGATCTTCCCGCCGCAGCAGGCGGTTCCCAAGTACCCCTACTTCTTCGACTACCTGCGCCGCTACCTGGTGAACGAGTACGGGCCCGAGGCCCTCTTCAAGGGTGGCCTCGAGATCCACACGACGCTCGACCCCAAGCGGCAGGCGGCGGCCGAGAAGGCCGTCGCCGACTCCCTGTCGGGCACAGCCCCTCCCCTGGAGATGGCACTCACCGCCGTCGAGCCTGAAACGGGCTTCGTGCGCGCCATGGTGGGTGGGCGGGACTTCTTCGCTGCCGGCGGCCAGGCCAACCTCGCCCTCGGTGGCTGCAGCCGGCCGCCCGAGAAACTCAAGGAAAAGGTGGACGTGGCCGCCACCTGTTGGGACCCGAAGTCCAATGCCGTGGTGGGAGGGGGCACCGGGCGCCAGGCGGGCTCCTCGTGGAAGCCCATGGTCCTGGCCGCTGCCCTCGCCAAGGGCATTCCCGAGACAAAGGTGTACCCCGCTCCGAGCTCATACCGCTTCAAGGGGTGCAAGGGCGATCAGGGCTGCACCATCCAGAACTACGAGGGCAGCGGCGGCGGGAGCGCCAACCTGCGGACGGCCACGGCGCGTTCGATCAACACCGTCTACGCCCAGCTGATTGGCGACGTGGGAGTCAAGGAGACAGCGGAGATGGCCAAGAAGCTGGGCATCACGTCGGCCTGGGTGGCCACTCCCGAGATCCAGGGCCCGAGCTATGCCATCGGAACCCAGGAGGTGGCTCCGCTCGACATGGCCTCCGCCTTCGGCGTCTTCGCCAATCAGGGCAGGCGCGCCCCGGCCACACCCGTGGAGTGGATCCGAAGTCCCGATGGCAGCTCGCGAGAGGACAATCGTCGTCGCAGCCCTGAGCGGGTTCTCGACGCCGGGGTCGCCAACCAGGTCACGGACATCTTGAAAGGCGTCATCTCGGGCGGCACCGGCACGAATGCCGACATCGGGCGCCCCGCCGCAGGCAAGACCGGCACCGCACAGGAGTGGAGAGATGCCTGGTTCGTGGGGTACACGCCCCAGCTCTCGACAGCGGTGTGGATCGGGAACCGAGACCGGCCCACCTCACTCTTCGGGATCAAGGGCGTTGCCCGAGTCACCGGCGGCTCCATCCCCGCCGAGACATGGAAGGCCTTCATGACCGAGGCGCTGAGAGACGTTCCCCCCACCGACTTCACCGGTGCTCCGGCCGTCGTCACGCCAGCCTTCCCCGCCCCCACGGTTCCCCGCTCTCGACCTTCCACGCCCTACTCGCTACCGCCCACCCGCGATCCCTCGCAGCCATACTCCCCCGACGTGACCTTCGGGCCCTTCGGCCCCTATGGCCCGCCCGGCGGCAACGACCCAAGTCCGACGACGACCACCCCTCCTGCGCCAGGGTTCCCCATCCCATGACCGGCAACGACCTCCCGGGATGATCGTCGTCGTCATAGTCATCGTCTGTGTCCTGTTCGCCGTGGCCACCTGCTTCATCCTCTACCAGCTTGGCGTCGTACCCGGCGGCCCGGACGCCACCGAGCAGCACTCGTGGGCCACGCCGCGCCTCGGGGCCCGCACCCCCCTCCAAGATGCTTCCCGTGGTGATCGGGAGTGGCCACGAGGCTGTCTCATCGCGGTCCTGGTGGGCGCAGGAATCTGGTTCTTGCTCTGGGGCCTCGTACTGATTCTTGCCCTTAGCGTGCTGAGCAACCCGTTCGCCTGACCCTCCGCCAGGAGGGTGGCAACCGTCGCAGCACCTGTACCTAGGCGAGCAGGGGACGCAGCTCGTTCTGCCAGAAACGTAGAAATCCGGCCTGATCATCCCCGCATTGCACGATGGCCACATGGTCGAACCCGGCGTCGATGAACTTGCGGATGGCGGCAACGTGGCGGTCGGGGTCGGGACCGCAGGGAACCATCTCGGCTACGTCGTCTTCCGTCACTCCTGCCGTCGCGGCCTCGAAGTTCGAGGGGCTGGGTAGCTCTGACATCACAGGCCAACCCGGCACACCGAAGCGCCAGAGCTCGCGTGCCGTGGCGCGCGCCGCTGCCTCGTCCTTCGCCCAGCAAACCGGGATCTGTCCGTATCGGGGTCCGGCACCCCCGGCCTCGGCGTACTTGGACACGAGCTCCGCTTCCGGATCCACTGCGATGATGCCGTCGGCGTGTTCGGCCGCCAGCGCGGTGGAGAGTCCCCCACTCACGGCCACACAGAGCTTCGGGGGCGAATCGGGGAGCGTGTAGAGGCGGGCGTCATCGACTCGGAAGTGCCGGCCTCTGTACCGCTGTGTGCCGCCGCCCCAGAGGAGACGAATGACCTCGATGGCCTCACGCAGCATGTCCAGCCGGATGTCGGCGGGCGGCCAGCCCTGACCGACGACGTGCTCGTTGAGATTCTCACCGGAGCCGAGGCCGAGGCTGAACCTTCCCTCGGACATCACCGCCACCGTTGCTGCGGCCTGGGCCACCACGGCCGGGTGATAGCGGATGGTGGGACAGGTCACCGCGGTCATGAGGCCGATGCGCTCCGTGCGGTCGGCCACCGCCCCCAGAACGCTCCACGCGAATGGACTGTTGCCTTGGGACTCCAGCCAGGGATGGAAGTGGTCGGACATGACCGCGAAGTCGAAGCCGGCCTCCTCTGCGAGCTGCGCCTCTCGGACGAGGTCGTGCGGGGACCGCTGCTCGGTCATGAGCGTGTAACCGAACGCCGTCATGAGCTCCCCCTCCGAACTCCGTGACTCAGACTCGCTCGTCCTTGCGGATGGCCGCCTTCTCCATGACGCTCACGACATCGTCAATGGTGGTGTCCGGGTGGTCGTTGAAGCGGGAGACCCCAACGCCACCTGTGCGCTCGGGGAACTGAGCCGAGATGACCTCGTTGACGAGTCGCACGTCGTCCGCCATCGCGCTGGTCAACGGCAGTGCGATCTGGCGCCCGTCGAAGGGGCAAAGGCCGTAGGCCTCGTACAGCGCGCCCTGGATGCAGTGGCGGCCGGACGCGTCGGTGAAGGCATCCTTGGCCCAGCCGGCCCGGCTCAGAACCCTGATCGCTTCCCGGATGGTGTTGGTCATGTGGCCCTCCCGCTTCGAAGCCGTGAACGTAAGGGGACCATAACCCAGGCCGAGGCGAGCGACGCCGCACCGTGCCGTAACGTCGCCTCACCTATGGACGACACTGAGCACGCGGTCCCCGTGGAGGACGGACCGAAGCGGGTACGTGCCTACTTCGGTGGCCAACTGATCGCCGACACCGTTGCGCCCAAGCTGGTGTGGGAGGACCGGCCGTACCCCGGCTACTACTTCCCCCGCGAGGACGTGCGCATGGAGCTCCTCACCCCGAGCGGGCGGGGAGCGACCTCCGAAGCGCTGGGCGAAGCCTCGTGCTTCGACGTCGCCGGCGGCGGACGGGTGGCCGAGGCCGCGGCCTGGCAGTACCCCGATGCGCCCGTCGAAGGGCTGCGCCGGCTGATCCGGTTCGATTGGGGAGCCATGGATGCATGGTTCGAGGAAGACGAGGAGGTCTTCGTGCATCCACGCAACCCCTATGTCCGGGTGGACATCCTCGCCAGCTCCCGCCACGTGGAGGTCGTGCTCGGCGGCGTGACGGTGGCCGACTCCCACCAGCCCCGTTTGCTCTTCGAGACCGGTCTCCCCACCCGCTACTACATGCCCCAGGTAGACCTGCGCATGGACCTTCTGCTTCCGTCGGACACCAGCACCCCCTGTCCGTACAAGGGCAACGCCAAGTACTGGTCGGTGGCCGCCGGGAACGAAGTGTTCGAGGACGTGGTGTGGACCTACCCGACGCCGGCCCCGGAGAGCGTGAAGATCGCCGGGCTGGCCTGCTTCCTCAACGAGAAGGTGGACCTCTACGTCGACGGCGTCCTCCAGGAACGCCCGGACAGCCCGTTCTCCTGAGGTCCCGTTTCCTGAAGTCTCAGCCCCTCAGCAGGGGCTGAAGGCGATGTCGGCAGAAGGATGTCGCAGCTTCGACATGGCCTTCGCCTCGATCTGGCGGATCCGCTCTCGGGTGAGGAGGAAGTGTTCCCCCACGTCCTCGAGCGTGCGAGGTTCGCCCCCGCCGAGCCCGTAGCGCAGCCGAAGGATGGTGCGCTCGCGATCGTCGAGCGGGGCCAGGACGTGCTCGACCTCGTCGACGAGCGCCGCTTCCAGCATCGCCTCCTCGGGGGACACGGCCGACTGGTCGCCAACGGTGTCACCGAGCTCGGCATCGGAGTCCTCACGAAGCGGCGCTGACAGGGAGAGCGGCTCCGACAGGTGGAACAACAAGGTGCGCACCTTGTCGAACGGCTCCCCCATAGCGGCGGCGATCTCGCTGGTGGTGGGCCCGCGGCCCAACGTGTCCTCCAGCTCGGCCCGCGTGCGCTGGAGCTGCTTGACCGTGTCCCCCGCCTGGACGGGCAGGCGGATGCTGCGGCCGGTATTGGCGATGCCACGAGTGATGGACTGGCGGATCCACCATGTGGCGTAGGTCGAGAACTTGAAGCCCTTGCGATGGTCGAACTTCTCGACGGCGTGCATCAAGCCGAGGTTTCCCTCTTGGACGAGGTCGAGCAGCGGCACGCCGGAGCCCTGGTAGCGCTTGGCGATGGAGACGACCAGGCGCAGGTTGGACTGGACGAAACGCAGCTCTGCGGCTTCACCCTGCTGTGCAAGGCGCCGGAGCTGGCGCTTCCGGGAAGGTGATGGGGTGGTGTTGTCGAGCTCGTCGCGGGCCTCGATGCCGACAAGGCGCTGCTCGGCGAGCGTGGCCTCGTCTTCCTTCGACAACAGAGGGTGCTGTCCGATGTCGCTCAGGTACAGCCGAACCAGATCTTCTTCGGGGGCCGCTAGGTCGCGCTTCGCCACAGGTGATGACCTCCAGGTGCCCCGCCGGGCTGCGGGGAAGGGCCATCTTACGCCAGCTCGGACCACCCCACGAACCAGACCACTACGCAGAGGAGGCGTGAGGCGTCAGATGGACCGAGATTCGTCGCTCTCGGCCAGAAGGCCGGCTGCGGCGGCAAGCGCCGTGGCCAGGCCGGCAGCCCTCTCCACCACTGCCGCCAAGTGGTGCTCGGCCACCGCACCTTGTCCCTGAAGTGGCACGTCTCCCAAAGAGCGCAGGAGCGCCCCGGGGTCGCCGGCGGGCCTGATCGGCTCCGGCTCGCCCAGCTGGGGCACGGTCCGCCACAGGTCGACCGGCTTCGGCTTGTGCCCTCGCCGGCGCCGGCCCGGAGGCTGATCTCGACGGGCCTGGTCTCGACGGGCCTGATTTCGTCTCGGGGGGCTCATCTCAGATCTCCTCCTCGGTGAGGACGGTGTCGGTGCGAAGACCGAGGGCGAGCTGCAGCTGATCGGTGTCGAGGTCGGCAAGGGAGCTCGACTTCGGCAGCACGACGTCGGCAATGTGGCGCTTGCCGGCCACCACCTCCTCGACACGCTCGTCAACGGTCCCCGGGCACACCAGCCGGTGCGACACGACTGTTCGGTTCTGGCCGATCCGCCACGCCCGGTCCCGTGCCTGGTCCTCCACGGCGGGATTCCACCACCGGTCGTACAACACCACATGGCTGGCGGCGGTGAGGTTGAGGCCGGTTCCGCCGGCCTTCAGCGACAGCACGAGGGCGCCCGGCCCGTCGCCCTGCTGGAACTCCGACACCAGGCGGTCTCGGGCGCCGCGGGCCAGGCCGCCGTGGTAGCAGGAGATCGGTGCTCCGGTGACGTCGGTGAGGTGGTCGGCCAGACGCTTGCCCCATTCGGCGAAGTGGGTGAACACGAGGATTCGCTCGCCGGCGGCGAACACCGACTCCACGATCTGCTCGAGGCGCGCCAGCTTGCCCGACCGTCCGGCCAGGGGCCGTCCGTCGTCCTGGTAGGCCGCCGGGTGGTTGCAGATCTGCTTGAGAGCGGTGATGGCGGCGAGAATGGCGCCCTGCTTTGGAGGCGTCCCCGGCTCGGCGGGGCCGGCCACGAGCCCGTCCAGCACCGCCTGGTAGAGGCCGATCTGCTCCGAGGTCATGGTGCAGCGGTTCAACTCGTCGATGCGATCAGGCAGCTCGGCGGCCACGATGGGCTCGCTCTTGGTCCGGCGGAACACCAGGATCCCGTTGAGGGCGCGCAGGGCCGCCTCACCTTCACCAGACAGCTGGGCGACGAAGGTCGGTCGGGCGCCCACCAGCCCCGGGTTGGTGAAGTCGAGGATGGCCCAGAGGTCACCGAGTCCGTTCTCGATCGGGGTCCCGGTGAGGGCGACGCGGGTCCTGGCAGGGATGCGACGGAGCTGTTGGGCGGTCTCGCTGGCCGGGTTCTTGATGGCCTGGGCCTCGTCGAGGACGAGGCGGTCCCACCCCTGCTCGATGAGAGCTTCCACGTCTCGCACGGCCGTCCCATAGGTGGTGATGACCACGTCGGCACCGGCGATCTCGGCCTCCAGCTCGTGCGCCGCTGCCCTGGATGCGCCGTGGTGGACGACGACCCGCAGTCCAGGGGTGAACCGTTCCGCCTCGGCCGCCCAGTTGCCCACGACTGCCGGTGGGGCGATCACCAGAGCGGGGCCGCTGCCGGGGGTTCGGGCCAGATGGGCCAGCACCGTCGGTGTCTTGCCCAGTCCCATGTCGAGCGCGAGGCAGCCTCCGAGCTCGGCGGCATGGAGGAAGCCGAGCCAGGCCAGTGCGTCGGCCTGGTAGCTCCGCAGCTCACCGCGGAAACCCTCAGGGCGGATCTCCGGTTCGGCAGGAGCTGCCCGCGCCCGGTCGAGCAGGGCGCTGGCCCAACCGCTGCCCTCGACGCTGAGCCCACCCCCGAGAGGCGAGCCTTCCAGGCCGACGGCGTGGCGCAGGATCTCGGCGCCGGTCAACCGGGTCGTCGACGCCCGCTCGGCCAGCGCCGCCGCCGCCTCCTTGAGGTCGACCCTGTCCAGCTCGACCCACTGGCCCCGAGATCGCACGAGCGGTCGAGCCTCGGCGGCCAGGCGCGTGATGTCGGCCGGGGTCAGCTCCACGTCGTCGAACACCGCCGACCACCGCACATTGCTCAGCTGGTGGGCTCCGACCACGCTCTCCCCGGCCGGCTCGGTGAACAGCCGCAGACCCGGAGCGACCTTGCGCCGGGACATGGCCGGCACCCGCACCTCGAACCCTGCCGCCTGGAGCGAGGCGCCGGTTGTGGTCATCAGCTCCCAGGCTTCCTCCTGGCTCAGGTACACCTGGCCTCGGCGCATGGCTCCGGGCCGGAGCAGCACGGGAAGTATGCGTTCGAGGCGCGCCAGCTCGTCGGCGACCGGCTTGGTGGCCCGGCTGTCGGCGAGGGCCACCTCTACGGGCAGCAGGCCGTCGGCGCCGGGGCCGAAGACCGAGAGGAACCAGGCATCGCCCTTGTCAGGCGGGTCGAGCTGCACCACCAGGCGCGTGCGAGCGCGTTCGATCACGGGCTTGGCCCAACGCTCCAGCCGCTTCGAGACCTCGGCCCCCGCGGCCACGGGTGCCTCGAACGTCGAGCCGTCCAGGCGGGTGACGACGGCCTCGGCGACCGCTGCTGCCGTGCGCGTGTTGGGCGGAGGCGCGGGTAGCTCGATCCTGCCGGCGGCGTCGGTGGCGATGGCATCGACCACCGCTCCGAGTACGTCGAGGGTAAGCGCTCGGGCGTCGGCCGGGGCCAGCGCCGCAACCGGTCCGGGCATGGCACCGGCCAGCTCGGTGATCTCGGCTTCGTCCACCAGCGCAGGCAGCCAACGCACCCGGAGGTCGAAGGTCTTGCCCTCCCGCCGCCTGTCGCTGCGCAGCGTAGGCACGATGCGGCCCTGCGCCACGAGCCGAACCGCGGCCACGGAGACGCGGCCGAGCCAGGTGATGCTCGAACCCACGCCATCGGCGCTCGGCCCTCCGCCCACGGCCGCCAGCCATCCCAGCGCCTCGGCCATGGGGATCGACAGCGCCGCAGCGCGGGCGCCGTTCGGCAGGCGCACGCCCGGGTGGACGCTCCAGCCCTCGGGCGGTCCGCCGGTGGCTTCCAGCCGGTCCGAGAGCTCGTCGCTGCTCGCCGGCTCGCTCCCCTGCCCTCCCGCCCACACGACGATCTCCCCGCCCGACCAGGAGGCGTGCAGCTCGATCCCGGCGGGGGGTATCACTGTCACGCTGCCTGTCTCAGCGGCTGTCGCATCCACTGCCATATCGGCTGTCGTAGCGGGCTCGGGGGTGCCCATCAGCCGGTCGTAGGCGGCCTCCAGGGCAGCCAGCTCGTCCTCGAAGTCACTGATCACCTGATCGCGCTCGGGTCCCCGGATCTGGTCAGCGTCATCGAGCCGCTGCTCACTCTCGGCCAGCATCCGCTCGAGCGTGCGCCGATGGGCGCCCGGGTCGGCCTCGAGCAGCTTCAGCTGGTCGGCGGTGGCGCTGCCCTCGGCTGCCGCCCAGGCGGCGGCCTCGAGGGCTCGTGTGGTGTCATCCATATGTGTTGTTCGGCGTTCCTCTGCCGTCCGCCCGGCGCCGACACGGCGGGGGCACGTCGTTCCGTGCTCGGATTGCGCCCGCTCCCCTGGCTTCCAAGGGTGGGTCACCGAGCACGGCAGGCACTGCCTCCCATTGGCGATCGACGCACGAGCATGCGTCCCATCTCAATCGCCGTGTCGGGGTGGGCCTGCACCCGTGACAGAAGTGTACCGGCCCGGCGCCGACTTGCTGTTGATGATGGGCCGATCAGCCCTCGGTCAGACGCCGCAGCTCGGTGGCCAGCTCCTCGATTCCGTGACTGCCGGCGGCGACATCGACGACGAACCGGAAGACCTCGTCATCGGGGACGGCCGTCACCGCCGCTCCATTGATCTCGAGGAACGTGGCCGTGGAGAGCCAGCCGAGTCGCTTGTTGCCGTCGACCAGGGCATGGTTCTTCACGATCGACTGGAGCAGCGCCGCCGCCTTTGTCCAGAGGTCGGGATAGGCGTCCTCTCCGAACACCATCGTCTGTGGCCGAGCCGCAGCGGAACCCAGCAGGCCAGCATCGCGGATCGGCGGCGGGTCGCCGAGCAGCCTCGTCGCCAGGTAGATCAGGTCGTCAAGGTCGAGGTACTCGGCGTCCGCTTCACCGGCCAAGGCGATCGAGGGCCTCGCCGTGGGCTTCGATGACCCGCTTCGCAGCTGCAGAGACGCGGTCTCGGTGGTGCCCCCGAGCGACGTAATCCCTCACCGCCCGCCGGGCTGCCTCCTGCATCGAGACCCCCTCCATGTCCGCCCGCTCACGCAAGGCGAATTGCTCGTCCTCGGTGAGCCGCAGCGTCATCGCCATCGCCGCATGGTATCGCTTTGGTATCATCGGCCGCTGCGGGCCGCAGAGGACAAAACCGCTCTCACGAGCGAGCCCGTTACAGCCAGTGCACTCTGTCGGCGAATGTGTCATCGCCGACAGAGTGCATCGAGCGGAGCAAGGGTCCCGCCAAGCGGGGTGCGGCTACGGACCGTTACTTGACAGTGATCTCGCCGTACATCCCCTGAGTGAGATGGGGCGGGCCACCCGGGACTTGGGGCGGGCCTCCTGCCGAGGCCTGCGCGGCCTTCAGGTAGGCCGCCGGGTCCGCACCGGTCGGGATGGAGCAGACGACAAAGTACCGACCCTTCTCCGTAAGCTTGCCGTCCCCCACCGCATTGATCTGCTCGCCATCACCAGGCGGCTTCAGTAGGACCGCGGCCGGAGGACCGGTGTTGAGTTGTCCCTCAGGAAGCTTCACCAGCTCGGCGGCCGACCGCTGCTCGCCTTCCGGCAGTCGAACGAAGACCATCTCATGGAGCTCCTTGGTCGAGTCGTTCTTCAGTTTGAACGTCGTCCCGGCGTTCACCGACTTGGGCAGGCCCTCGAAGCGATAGTCGGTTGCGGTGACTGTCTTGGTGTCGTCGCCACCGCCGCACGCTGTCGTGAGCACGGCCAGGGCGGTCCCGGCGCCGACGATGGCCCAGCGGTAATGCAGTCTCCTCATGTCAATCCTCTCTTGCCCGGCCGCCTCTTCTTCAGCGGTGCTCGACCATACGGCCGGAGCCTGCGCCGGCCAATGGTGTCAGCCTGCGTCAGCACCTACGGCTGGCACACCTTGACGGGGTGGTGCCTGTACTAGGCGGTTGACGCTGCGGACCGCGTGCTGCTGGAGGCACGCTTCCGAGCCTCCCGCTGCGGCCAGCTCGCCAGCGCTGACCTTCGCCGTCGCGGACAAGTCCGCTGTGTCGGAGGGGGGACTTGAACCCGTGGTCTTGGCGTGTCGGCTCGGGT
>Ga0136627_1000672_pt1 | contig 13119 bp, 23 predicted proteins | sample AntDrymUQ4892206_2_FD_104652 | JGI IMG/M metagenome (GOLD analysis project Ga0136627, IMG submission 104652) | Polar desert sand microbial communities from Dry Valleys, Antarctica - metaG UQ489 (22.06) | ecosystem: Environmental > Terrestrial > Soil > Desert | place: Antarctica: Dry Valley... | reverse complement strand
CGTCTCGTAGCTCGCGGCGTTTGGCGACCTCCGCCGGGCTCATGCCGGCCGTGAGCGCCTCCTGCTCCCGGTCGGGCGGTCGCTGACTCGCGGGGTGCCCTCCTGTTCGCTTGTCTCTGCGAGTCATCAGCGGCTCCCCTCGCCGATAGGGGCAGGTACGAGCCGGAGAGTCGGTGGTTCTTGCTGAAAGCTCGGCTCGCTTCGTGCCAACGATCTGGCCGACCCGCGCTGGATCTCGAGGAAGGCGTGGCGGACCTGCGGCCCGCGCGGCAGGTCTGCCCGGCCTCGCGAGGCCGGTTCGAACAGCTCTTGTACGACCCCACGCTCGTTAGTGCTCAGGGCGGCCATCACGTCGCTGGGCATGTCGCCTCCTCTGGTGGGGCACCGCAGGGAGCATCTGCGACTAGGCACAGGTGGCCTCGGCTCACAGCCGCGCCACCGCCTCGTACAAGACGCGCGAGCAGCACCCAGATTATCCGACGACCGTCGGACGACTCTCGGCCCTGCTCAGTCCGACCAACAATCCTGCCATTTTCAGAGTTTGCCCTCGATGATCCCACCGCTACACGTGCGCGCGCCAGTTGTGCGCCAGCAGACACGGGATTCGAGCGGTTTCCAGCGTCCTCGAGCGGCGCGTATCTCGCTCTAACAAGCGCCACCGCCTCTAGATGTAGTACATCGCAACCGTTCCGCGCTACTAAGCGGGAACCAGAGGGTGCGCGCCAGAACGCGCGCCAGTAACCCCGACCTACGGCGTGAGATGAAGCACTTCGAGACCGTGCGCGAGGGCGCGATCGAGGACGTGAGCGAGCGGCCGCCACGCTTGCGCCGGCGCATCTTGATGCTCAAGCAGGTCCGCTTCGGTCGGCGCCATCAGTTCGATGACCCCCGTGACATGCTCGAGCGTCGGGTCGGCGGTCAGAAGCTCCCACCAGGTTCGGGCATCAGCGTCGCACTGTTCGACGAACGCGGCGGTTTGCTCGGGGCTACCCATCCTTCGGTCGAGCCAGGGGCGGTAGACGGCCGTGAGGATCACACACCGTGGAGCGAGAGTCCGTATGCCGCCAAGGTCTCGCTCCACGCGGAAAAGAGACCCCCAGGGCCCGTGCAACCGGCCAACCTGAGGCCCGTACGTAGCGGTGACAAGGCGGGCAGCAGCGAGGTTCCCGTCCCGCACGGGAGGCAGCAGGTTATGGACGACGCCACCGCCCGCCAGGCCTGCGTGGGCCTCTGATACGCCCGCGTCCATGACAGTCCAAGCGAACCTCCAGGCAGCCGGTGCGCCCTCGTTCTGCCGCGCTGCGTCAAGCCCCCACCGGACGAGGGCCAGTAACAGGGCGGCATCGGTTTTTCCACTCACGGCTAAGCGATGGGGCCTGCGAGAGCGTTTGAGCGTCTCGGCTTGCTCTCCCGTCAGGGTGAGGTCGCCCGGAATCGGAGTGCCTCTCGGGATGTACCGCACGGGCTGACCCGTCGGGTCCGGCTCTTCATCGAGAGCGGCTAGGTCGACGTCCTCGCGCGCGATACGCGCGTCTTCGAGGGCTCTCTCGAAGACTTCGTCGAGCTCGGGATTGACCCTATCCATGCACCAACGATGGCACGTTTGGAGACACATCCATTGCCCCGGGCCCGGGGACGACCCGACAGCGGGCTTAGGCGGCGGCTCGGTTGAGGTAGGCGTCGAGCAACCCCGCAGCCTCCGCCTCGTTGCCCGGCATGAGGTGCCCGTAACGGTCGAGCGTGATCGAGATGTTCGCGTGCCCCATATAGGTCGACAGCGCCTTCGCGTTGACGCCGGCGGCGATCATGAGGCTGGCGAAGGTGTGTCGGGCCTCATGCAACGTGATCGGCTCGAGCTCGGCCTTCGTCCAAGCCTTCGAGGCTCGCACGCGCACCCGCGTCGGCGAGAAGGGCTGCGACCCGGTGCCGAAGACACGCCCCTCCGGGTCTGCCGCCCGGATGCGCTGTTCGACGAGGTGATGGCGGAGGACTGTGGCGATCGGCACGGTCCGGCGACCCACCGCGCTCTTCGGCTCGATCTCGCCCTCCTTCGAGTCCCACGAGCGCTCGACCCGGATCACGCCAGCGGCGAGGTCGACATCCTCCCAGCGCAGCGCCATGAGCTCGCCACGCCGTAGGCCGGCGTACATGGCGGTCGCCCAGAGCGGGCGATCCTCGGCGGGTAGCGCACCGATGAGCTGACACGCCTCCTTCGGTGAGGCGATCCGGTCGCGCTTCCCGCGCACCGCCGGCAGGGACAGGCCGGTCGTGGGGTTGACGCCCACCTGGCCCTTCGCCACCGCTCGCTTGTAGATGGCCCGCAGCGGCATGAGCGTCGTCTGGATCGTGCTCGGGTCGAGGCCCTTCGCCTGGAGGCGGTCGACGAACTCCTGGAGGTCCGCACGCGACACGTCGGAGACTCGAGTAGCCCCGAACTCCGGCAGGACCCTCAGCCTGAGCGCCGCCTCGTACCCGCGGATCGCGCTCGGCTTGTAGGCGTCGCCCGACCGGTTGCGGATCGTTCCCTTCCTCGCGCCCACGAGCAGCTCGTCGGCCGCCTCCGAGACCGTGACCTTCGTCGGCGCGCGAAGCCTCCGCTGGCGAACAGACGACTCGGCGTCCGAGCGCCAGCTCTTCGCGGAGGCCGCATCGGGGAAGGTCTTGCGGATCTTCTTGCCGTCCCGCTTCGAGTAGACCCACGCTTCGAAGGAGGGGCCGTTCTTGCAGTCGCAGCGACCGCCGTCCGCAGACCGGCAGCGGCGACCGTGGCGGGTGCGGATGCCGGCGGCCATCAGCCCCCTCCCTCCAGCGCCCGCGTGAACGTACCCCGTCGCGGCCCTCGGCGCATCTCGGCGACTCGCGGCATCGGATCGACATCGCGGCGCGGAGTGTGCTCGCGCTCGGCCAGGAAGGCGTCGAGAGCGGTCTCCGGCACCCGCCACTGGCCGCCGACGTCGTGCAGGTGGTAGCCGCGCAGGCGCCCGTCCTCGAGCATCCGGTAGACCGTCGAGCGGCCGAGGGAGAGGCGGGCCGCGACCTGGGGGATGGTCAACAAGGGCGTGCTCATGCGGGCTCCCCTGCTGGACGAGAGGGATCAGCCGCGAGGTCCAACGGCACACCGATGGGTGAGTCTTCGCCGGCAAGCGCCCGCTCGACGACATACCGGATCTGGTCGTCGCTCAGCCGCCTCCTCGCCGCGTCCGCCACGAGATGGAGCGTGAGCGCCGACTGTTCCTGGATGCCCTCGTCGTGGCCCTGCATCAAGCTCTTACAGAGGGGACAGAACGCCGACCGCACGTCTTCGGCCTTCACCTCCGCGAGCGAGAGCGCACCCGGCGCCGGCTCGCCGCACGAGGCGCACCTGGGGGTCTCGTTGATCGAGGTGGTCATCAGCGCACCCCCGCCAGGTAGAGCTCGTCGATCTTCTGGTAGAGCTCCTTCTGCGTGCCTCCCATGGGGGAGGGGCCGGCGCGCAACTCCTCCTCGACGAGCGCGCGGACGTCTTCCGGGTGCGCGTTGCCCTCCAGGGCCACGCGAAGGGTCGCGCTGAGGATCCCCAGCGACACCTCGGCGGCCTCGGAGCGCACGTGCGCCCGGAGCTTCTGACACATCGGGCAAAGGCCCTCGTGGTCCAGGGGACGTTCCGGCGCCCCGCACTGGTCGCAGCGTGTCACTCCGAGACCGCTGGGGTTGCCTTCATGGGACCCGTCGACCGGGTTAGTCTGATCCTGCATCAGGACAGTCCTCCTGTTGCCGGCCCCGGGGTGTTTGCGCACCGCCGGGGCGTTTTCTGTTGTGCTGCCCATCCTACCGCCTGCGGCACCGCAAAGCAACACCCCGCCGGGTGTGTACCGCTGGGCCTCAGGCGCCACTTGCACGCTTTCTTCGCCGCCTGTCGTAAGCGGCGATGTTCGGGTAGCCCGAGTCGGATTCACCGCGCAGAAGGCGCGAGAGCCGGTGGTGCTCGCGGCGGCACGCGGGCCCGCAGAAGCGGGCATGGCGCCGGCGGCTGGCTAGAGACCGCCCGCACACTCCGCAGGCGCGGTCGGGCCTCTCGATCTCGCCCGTCTGCGCCGCGATCGCCACGCTCGCATCATCGCCTGCGGAGCGGATAGAGCCGCGGGGCCGCTGCGGCTCTCAGGCGGCGTCCAGGGCGAGGTCCAGCGTCACCTGCTCGAGCTCCCGGACGATCGCCTTGACGGCGGCGGGCGAGATGCCCAACTGCCGGCTGATCTCCCGGTGGTTGTGGCCCCCAGCCACCAGGATCGCGACCTTCATCTTGCGGTTGATCTCGGCCTCGGCCTGTTCCAGGAGGCCATCGTGAAGGGTGCGAAGCAGGGGGTGTTGGTAGGTGCGGCGCACGCGCGACATGTTCGTGGCTCGCCAGGGCGGTTAGCCGGCGACCGGCCAGTCGGGCGGCTCTTCGTTGAAGCCGGCGATGAGCCATTCGCCATAGCTGTCGCGGCGCATGTAGAACAAGGCTGCGCTCGTCACGTAGCTCTGCGCTGGCGAGTCTGTCTCGACCGGTGAGCGAACCTCGAAGGAAGGCCTGGGGACTAGACCCGGGGGCATCTCCGCAGCGCCGCGCATGCCCCCCTCGTCGACCAGGAGCACCAGCTCGCAGTCGAGCGCGACCGGCATCGGTTGGGTGATCCACGCTCGGCTGTCGAGCGTCATCAGAGCCTTCAGGAACAAGAGGCATTGCTCCTCGCCGAAGTCGCCATCGAGAGCGGCTATCGCTCCCGGTGGCGGGGCTCGCGCACGCCTCACGCGGCGAGAGAAAGAGAAGTTGGCGAGCCGGGGAGAGCTCGCCCCCTGAGCCTCGGAGGTGCGCTAACGCACGGCCGACGGTTCGTTGACCCGGCGGCTCCGGCGGCTCTCCAGCCGGCCCTCGGCGCGGCGGTCAAGCCCCGCCTCGATCGCCTCTGCTCGCATCTTGGCCTCGGTCTTCTGGGCGGTGCGGACGTGGTACTCGCTCCGTCCCTCGAGCTCCGCGACGTGGTCGGCGCGCGCCTTCTCGGCCCGCTCAGGGACCAGGTCCTCGCCCTTCTCGGCTGCGACCTCCCACTCGATGCGCTGGAGGGAGACGTTCCCGGCCGCGGCGCGGCGCTTGTCGCGCTCCCAGTCCTCGTCGGACCACGGGCGCGGAGGCGTGCTCAGCGGGCGCGTGTCGAGCCACGGGGCGTCGGTCGGCTCGGGCTCCTTCCTTGCCTCGGCGAGCTCCTTCGTGTGCCGGACCAGCTGGACGGCGTCCAGGTAGCCGATTGCGTAGCTGAGCATCAGCGCCGCGGCGAGCTGCTCCTCCGCCTCGTCCTCCGTGTCACTCGAGGTGCTAGCGGGGTCGACGACCATGCGGGGCGGGGTGAACTCGCGGGCTCCGGTGACCTTGGCGAACGCGGTGAACCAGTCGACCCTCTCGTCCTGGGCGCGCTTCTCGACGCGCTCGTAGAGCGCACGGCCCTCCTTGTCGAGCGCTGCCGGCGTCTCAGGCGCCGGCACGGTCGGACCCTTCGGCGCAGGCGCCTGACGCGGCGCGAGCGGGTTCTCCTTGATGCTCGTCATCAGCTGGGCGAACTCGGCGATCGACTTGAGGCCCTCCTCGGAACCGCGCAGCTGAGGGTTCATCGACCAGTGCGAGAGAAAGACCTCGTGGTGCGACTCGTCGATGCCGTGCAGGGCAGCCGCGGCCCCGAAGTCGCTCTCGAAAGCGGCGATCGTCTCGTCGTCGAAGGTCATGGTTGCCATCAGGCTTGCCTCCAGGTCTGCGCGAGGAACTCCCGCGCTCGGTCGGGGTTGTCGTAGAACTGCTCTCGCCAGAAGTCGCGCTCGGCGGGATCGACCTGGCCGGTGAGCGTCGCGAGCCGGAACGTCGTCGAGAAGCCGAGATCGAGGGCGGCCTTGACCACGTCCACTTGGGTCGCGACCTTTCGCCGGATCTCGTCGTCACCGGCCTCGTCCGAGAGCTCGAGCAGGCGCCGGATCTGCGCGGCGGCGGCCGGAGCGATGGCGCGCGGGGCGGCGGATGAGGTCTCGTCTGCCATTCGGGTCCGGCTATCGGCCGCCGCCACGGCGCGGCGGCGCATCACATCTCCCGCGTCTGCACGCCGGCCATCTCGCCCGGCCGCCGCCTGCGGTTGTGGGGAACGTAGGGCGCCGTGGCGTAGCGGGACTGCTGCCAGACGGCCAGTGCGGTTGCCTGGGCGAGGTCGCCATGAGAGCGGCCGACCCGGGGGTTGACGACAGCGGCCGCGCCGGCGGTGAAGCGCGTTCGCAGCCGCCGAAGCTCGGCCAGGAGGTCCGGGTGTTCGTAGAGCTCGAGCGAGCCGTCGTACAGGCGGGCACGCAGCTCGGAGAAGATCGCTGTCTTCGAGCTGGCGGTCATCGCCTCGGTCTTGACCGCCAGGCCGTGGCGCTGGAGGCGCTCGACGACGGCCTTCGCAGCGAACTGGTCGGTCACGACTCGAGCGCGGTAGCGCTTGCACACCTCCGCCACGCCGTCGAGCAGCTGGTCCTCGATCGCGCGGCGTTCTTCGAAGCTCGCCCCCTTCTTCTTCGGAGGCAGCCAGGCGTGCGCGAGGCCAAGGAGGAGCCGGCCGTGTTCCTTCGGGTCCTTTGGCCGCCCGACGAGGGCGAGCCCGAACGGGTCTGAGGAGAACGCCGGGTCGAGGGCGGCCACCCAGTTCGTCGCACCATCGGGGGCGATCTCGCCGCGATCGGCCACGCTGAAGCGCTCAAAGTCGAGGTACGCCGCGCCGCTGCCCGAGAACTCGGCCAGGTACTCGGAACGGAAGCTGTCGGGGTCGCGCGCCTCCTCGCGCTCGAGGAACGCGGCGTCGATGGTGGGGTTGACCTGCGCCGTGGGAGCGTGATGCGCGCGAGCGTCGGGGAGCTCGCCCGACGAGGCCTGCTGATAGAGCTGGGCGAAGAGGCCATCCTGGCCGTAGGGCGTGCTGGAGACGATCACGAGGCCGCCGTCCCCGAACTGCGCGGTCGAGGGCACGAGCGCCTCCCAGACCCGCTCCGCCGTCTGGAAGCCCTCGGTCTCAGTGAGGAAGTGGGCCGTCTCGTCCATGACGAGGCAGGAGATCGGCCAGCCACGGCCACCGCGCGACGAGCAGGGGAAGGCGCGCACGGCGGTCCGTGCGCCGGAGGGCAGCTCGAAGCTGAGCTCGTCCTCGGTCGCCGACTTGAGCAGCGGGGCGAGGAGAGGACTCCGTTCGGCGATCGCCCGCGCCTGGTTGACGAGCAGCCGCGACTGGCTGAGGTTCGTGGCCACGCCGACGGCGTAGCGACGCTCGCCCAGGCGCACCCGCTGATCGAGGTCGGGACGGAAGAGGGCGTTGTGCAGGCAGGTGACCGCGGCCAGGGTCGTCTTGCCGGATCGGCGGCCGAGCGCCCAGACGTGAACGCGCGGGCCCTCCTCTGCGGCCGCGAGCAGCTCCCGCTGGCGGGGCCAGAGGGCGAAGTTGAAGAGCTGCGGGTCCTCGCACGCCTCGACGAGTCCCACGCGCCGGTCGCTCATCACGCCCCCCTCGGACCGGAACGACTCCGGCGCGCCCGGAACCGACGACCGTCGCGGCCGAGAACTCGCTCGGGGTCGGGCACGCCCGCCGCGTCGAGGTCGCGGCTCACCGTCTTGTCGGCGAGGTTGAGCTCGCAGGCGATCCGGTGGATGGCCCAGTCGCGCCGGCGCAGCGCCGCTACGGCCGCCCTCCGGCGCTCGCGGGCCTTCAGGTCCATGCCCGGGGGCGCACCTTTATACGTGGTGCTCAGCGGCTTCACGAGTCCCGGCTCCCGTAGCGCTGGTTCAGATGGTCGTCGAGCGCCTCGCCGGCGGTGAGCGTGCGCGTCAGGTCCAGGCCGAGCTTCGCCCTCGAGCGCGGTGTCATGCCCAAGCTCTCGGCGAGGTCGAGCGCCTCGCCGCGGAGGCGCCGCGCAAGCTCGACCACGGGGCGCGGGTCGCCGGACTCGCGGTCCTTCCAGCCGTGGTCGGCCATGTCGGCCTCGACGCGCTCGAGCTGCACGAGGCAGCGGGCAAAGAGCGACACGACCGCCGTGTCCGCGGCAGGCAGTCCGCCGGCGCCGTCGCGCAGCGGAGCGTCGGCGGCCAGAGCCTCGAAGATGTCACGCGCCTTGCGGTCGCGCTCGAGGGGCGAGACGGCCGCGTAGCCGCCATGGGTGACTGCGCGCCGATGCCCGCGCGGGGCCGGCGGAGCGGCCCTGAGGTTTGCGAGCTGCCTCGCGCGCTTGTCGGGGTCGCGGCTCAGCGGCATCAGACCTCCCGCGCCTTTCGGTCAAGGGTCTTGGCGAGCTCGGCGAGGGCGTCCGCGACATCCCGGTACTGGGTCGCCGCCGCGGCAAGCCCCTGCCCGCAGCTCCAGTCTGAGATCCCCGCGTGCCCAGCGCGCATCGTCTCGGCGAACATGCGCTCTCCGCGTTTCAGGGATTCGCGAACCTGGCGCACCGTGGTGGCCTCGACCCCAGCTCGGGGAAACCTCTCTCTGGTGCGCAGGGCATCTTCCCTGCCCAACGCCTCGGCGGCCTCGTGGAGACCGCCCGCGGTGCGGATCAGATCGACGACATCGGGGCCTCCCGCAGAAGGCGCCGGCTCGGGCACGGGCTCGGCGTCCACGACCTCGAGCTCCTCTTCCTCCTCCGCGTGGGGCTCAGCGATCGCCGCCAGGGCTGCACGAACCCCGACCGTGGCGACCGGTCGCCGTTCTCGTGCGAGCTGCATGTAGCCGCGGGCGGTTCGGTGCGACCCGGCGAAGTTCGCAGCGAGCCATGAGCCCCACTCCCCGTACGCGACCAGGGGCTTTGCCTCGAGCAACAGCTCGCCAGCTCGGGAGGCGTGGCCGAGGGCGTCGCTCAGCGCGCTCTCGCACGCGGCGTGCTGCCCGCTGAGCTCCGTCGCGATCTGTGCGAGGCGGGACGATTCGGGAAGCCCGGTCACGCCTGCTCCTTCCAGGCCAGTAGCTCGAGCAGGTCCTCGAAAGGGAGCGTCGCCTGCCAGCGCTCACCGTCGCGGCGGTGGGCGACGACGGGCACGTCCCGCTCGCCGGCGTCCTCCTCGGCCTGGCGGATCGCCCTCGCCAGGTCGAGCCGACCGCGGTGGCGCTTGACCTCGAGCGACACGCCCTCCGGACCCCGCGCGATGTCCCCGCCGCCGGCCGAGCCGCTCCCAAAGTTTCGATGCGCTCGCGGCCAGGCTGCCGCCTTCAGCAGCTCGACCACCTCGAGCTCTCCGCGAGCACCCTTGTTCCGCTGCGAGGCGCTCACGCCGCCTGCTCCTGCTCCTGCTCGCGCTCCGCCTTCGTCCTGAGCTGGGCGCGCAGTGCCCGGGCCCGCTCGAGTCGGACGTGACCGCGCCCGCCGCACCACGGGCAAGGGAGCGTGCGGGCGAGGATCGCGCTGCTCCGCTGGCCGGAGCCCGCGCACATCGGGCAGGGGTGACGCCATCGAGGAGGCGAGATCAACCGGCCCTGGCTCATGCTCGAGGTCCGCGTTCTGGCGCACTACTGGCGCGCACCCCGAGGATTCCGCTCTGCGAACGGCCTGCGAGAGCGGCGCAGATGTGCCTAATCCGCTCGGGCGTCATGCCGCCCCGTCCCTGAGGGTCCGTTCGGACTTCCCGGCCACGAGCCGCTCAAGCTCGTCGAGCGCGACCAGGCGGATCGAGCCGAGTCGCCAGAGCTTCACGTCACCCGCGACGCCGTGGCGCTGGAGTGTGTCGGCGCTGACCCCGAGAGAGGCGGCTGCTTCCTCAGGCCAGCGAAGAGCCACCCGAGGCACCCCGGCGTTCATGTACTTCCCGCCCCCGAGTTCTAGGGAGGCAGGGGGAGCGGTGCGCGGGCTCATCGCGCCCCCCTCCCCAGACCCGTCCGGGACCGATGGACCGATGTGGACGCCAGGTTCGTAAAACCTCGCCCATATTGCGTACGCGAGGGAGACTTACCGAAACTGCAGTCCCGATCGGTCATCGGTCCCGACCTCCCAAGGCGATGCCTCTCCAGCCACGCTCGCCGTTGACCTTCACGCGCTCGCATCCGCGCCCGCGCAGGGCATGGCCGAGCGCCTTCGCTGAGATCGGCCGGTCGCCGTTCTGCTCCGTCCACTTCTCGTAGGAGGCGCGCAGCTCGCCGGCCGTCGTGGTCGCTGCCGGCTCGAGCTCGCAGCGCGCCTCGAGCCACTCGGCCACGGGGTCGTTCTCCGCGCGGTAGTCGGCGGTGTAGTCACGCACGCGCTCGGGCACGCGCAGCCCGTCCCGCTGCCACTCGAGGCAGCCCCGGACCGCCCAGGCGAGGATCGCGCTCCGGGCGCCGGCGTCGGTCTTCAAGTGAGCCTTCAGCCTCGGGTCGCGTTCGTGCTCCGGCACCTGCTCGGTGAAGGGCACCTGCACGATGCGGCGCCAGATCGCGCCGTCGTCAGCGCTCACCCGCGGCCGTGCATTCGCTGCGAGCCAGAGCTTGAACGCCGGCCGGAACTCGAACGCCTCGCGGTACAGGAAGCGGGCGGCTACGGTGTCGCCGCCGGTGAGCTGCTTGACGAGGCCCTCGGCCAGGCGCTTGCCCTCGTCGACCTCGAGGCTCACGACGAGGCGCGCACCGGCGAGACGGGCGATGTCGGCTCGGGGCCCCGCGTCGCCATGCTTGGCTACGAACGTCTCGAAGTCGGCGGTCGCCGCGTAGTCGCCCAGCATGGCCTTGAGCGCCTCGAACAGCGTCGACTTCCCGGTCGCCTCTTGCCCGTGGGCGAAGAACAGCTTCTCCTCGCCGGTGTCCCCGGTGAGCGTGTAACCGGCGACACGGCGCAGGAAGGCGGAGAGGTCCGGATCGCCTCCGGTTGTGCGCTCGAGGAAGACGTCCCAGGCCGGGTCGTTCGCCGCGGGGTCGTACCTGACCGGAGCCAGCTTCGTCAGGAGGTCCTCGCGCTGGTGCTCTCGCAGCTCGCCCGTCGAGAGGTCGATCGTGCCGTTCTCGACGTTGAGGAGGTACGGCTTCGCGTCGAGCGCGGCTGGTTCCGCGATGACTTCCCGCTCGGTCCGAGCGAGCGAGATGGCAGCCCTGATCCGGGCCTCGGACTCCGATTTCGCGGCCCACTTCGCGAGCGCGGCTCGCTCATCCGGCGTGTCGAGGATCGCGGTCTCTGGGTAGATCGCGCGCACGGTCGCCTTCATGCGTCGCTCGACCTCGCCATCGGAGTCTCGGCGCCAGCGTCGTCCGCCCCACGCGTGCCATCCGAGCCCGGAGGCATGGCGAAGATCTCTGCCGTGCGCCGCGACCAGCCGCTCAGCGTTGCCGAGGTCGGTGGCCATGAAGGTAGATCGGCCTGCCTTCGGCATCGGCGGCTCAAGGTCTGCGAGCGCGTCCTCCACGAGGTCGACGGTCACGCCGGTTCGCTCCCCGCGAGCGCACGTCGCACCTGGCGCGCGTAGAAGTCCGCCGCCGCGCCGTGAACCATCGCCTCGAGAAGCGGCTCACGGATCGACGGATCGGCCGCCCGGGCCCCGAGCGCGTGAAGCGTGAGGAGGCTCCAGCCCGCGATATCGGCCGGTTCCTCCAGGAGCTCGTCGACCAGGCGCTCGATCCCATGGCCGAGGAAGGCGCTATCCCCATACCGCTCCGCGCCCAGTCGTAGGCGCCGCATGACCGCCTCGGCGTACGGCGTGCAGTCGACGCCGAAGCGAGACGCCGCCGCGCGCACGGTTGTGGCGAGGACCCGCCGCTCGAAGTCGCGATCGCGGCTCATGTCGCGCCGCCGTCGAACCAGCGGATCTCGTGGATTCGGCCACGCGGCCACGAGTACGTGCCGCCGACGCCCCACCGCGTCTCTGCATAGTTCGCGCCGACCGCGTACCTCCAGCGGCCGCTCGCGGTGATGAGGCCGTCGACGATCTCGCACGCGGTGGCGACGAACACGCCCTCTCTGAGACGGACGAACACGTGCGCGACGACCGGCCCGGGCTCAGACCCCTCCGATTCGTGGCGTCGTGATGGCGCGCTATGTTGGGTCATCCCCGCCACCTGCACTGGCGGAAGTCGTGACGAGGCCCGGTTCGTCCGCCGGGTCTTCGTCGTTCAGGTCCGGGAAGAGATCGGTGACCTCGCTGTCGAGCGCGGCCGAGATCGCGGCCGCTTGCCTAGGGTTAGGATCGACGTGGCGGTTCAGCACTCGGCTGAGCAGTGAGTGATGAACACCCGCAGCGCCCGCCACGTCCTCCTGAGTACGGCCATCTACGCGAGCGAGTGCGAGGGCGAGGGCTAGTTCTCTTCGGCGAGATCTGTCCATTCGCGCTCGGCTATCGGACGCTGCACGTTTTTTTTTGCGATCCGCTGAAAGTTTTATGGTCCAGGCCTCGATGCTCCGGTCCGTTGAGTCCAGGCAACCGTTCGTGGTGGCTGTGCGCCGTGCCCTCCACGAAGCGGGCTACTCGGGGCGCGAGCAGGAGCTCGGGATCAAAGTCGCCGTAGCACTCGCGCTCGATCTGCCGAGACACCGGCTACCCGAGCGGATAGGGGCATCGGGTGCCGAGGTGCGCGCCGCCATAGCAGCGCTCGAGCGGGTTGTCCCTCTACTCGAGCGGGAGGAAGAACGACCCCGGGTAACGTGACGGGCGTGAAGGTCGCCCTCATCGCTGTCAGCGTCTTGGCCGGCCTTCTCGCCCTCGCCCTCGTCGCCGTCGTACTGACCAGCAACACCGTGACCGTCGGTGGCTTCCCCGAGTTCGCCAACGAGGGCGATGCACCGCCACCGCGGGAAGACGGCCCGACACGGCGAGTGACCACGGAGATCAACGACGGCAGCGGGTGGAAGGACGTCGACCTCGAGATCACGCTGCTAGAAGCGCGGACGGCAAAGGCGGAGTTCGAGGTCCGCAACCGGGCCGACGACGGCGTCGCCGACAGCCCACGCCTGGTCGCGATCGACACCCAGGGGCAGTCGCACGACGAGGGCCTCAGCTCAACGTGCCTCCCGGCCGAACGCGGAAGGGCTACCTCTCAGTCCAGGTGCCCGACGACGCCCGGATCGAACGCCTTGAGGTCTCGGATCATTGGTGAGCCGATCGGCTGGGACCTCGACCGCGAACTCTGAGGACTCAAGCTGGCGTCCCCTGGGGGG
>Ga0136627_1000671_pt1 | contig 13129 bp, 12 predicted proteins | sample AntDrymUQ4892206_2_FD_104652 | JGI IMG/M metagenome (GOLD analysis project Ga0136627, IMG submission 104652) | Polar desert sand microbial communities from Dry Valleys, Antarctica - metaG UQ489 (22.06) | ecosystem: Environmental > Terrestrial > Soil > Desert | place: Antarctica: Dry Valley... | reverse complement strand
TCTGACAGGCCCAAGTCCGCGACGATCTGGCGGCGTTCGGTGCAGGTGCGAGCTGGCAGAACGAGTGGTGGCAAACCTGGGCGCGTTCCACCGGCCACCGCTTGGTGGCCGGCATTGGGGAGAGTCCTTTGCGGGCGATCGACTCGCCTGGGCCGGGACTGGTGCCTTGCTGAAACCTATCGATGACGAAGCAGTGCATCGACGTCTGGCAATCGCTCGAACCTGGAGAACGTCCCGTCGTCCGCGATTTCTTTTGCGGCTTGCAAGAATCCAGCCCACGCGGCGCGTGCGAGCGTGCCCCCCACGCTGATCCGCCGTACTCCGAGAGTCGCCGCCTCCGCAACAGTCATGAACGGGGCGTTGATCAGCAAGTTCACCGGTTTCGGTGACACCGCTGCGATGATCGCCGCAATGTGCTCGACGGATTCGATCCGCGGAGCGTAGAGGCAGTCGGCGCCAGCGTCAGCGTAGGCGCGCAGCCTGCGGATCGTCTCGTCGATGTCGGGACGTCCGCACACGAACCCCTCGGATCGACCGGTGAGAACGACGCCCGTGCCGCTCTCATCGATCGCCCGTCGCGCGGCCCGAACACGCTCCACGGCCAAGTCGAACTCATGGAGCGGACGTACCTCGTTGCCCGTGGAGTCTTCGATCGAGAGCCCGGCGATCCCCGTGGCCGCGGCGAGCTTCACGTTCGCGCCGACGTGCTGCGGATCGACTGCGAAACCGCCCTCGAAATCTGCGTTCACCGGCACCTTCACGGCGTCCACGACGACCCGCAGATGCTCGAGCGCCTGATCAAGCGTGACGTGGCTGTCCGCGCGACCCAATGTCCATGCGAACCCGCAACTTGTCGTCGCCAACGCCTTGAAGCCGATCTGTTCCAGAGCGCGGGCGCTCCCCGCATCCCACGGGTTCGCCATCACGAAACAACCGGAGGAGTGCAAGCGGTGAAATGCAGCGACACGCTCGTCATGCACGCTCATGCCACACCTCCTCCGGAAGCGCCCGGGTGCCAGCACCCTACTGCGGTCAGCCAGGAATGGTTCGTCGCTCGCCTGCAGGGTTCGCTGCTCAGCGATGCCGTGAGTGTGTGAAGGCGGTCATGTCGTGGCCGCCTTCGGGATTCGAACCCGAGACCTACGATGCCCCACCCACCTGGCCCACCGGGGTTGACGAAGTGTGCCGATCCGCTCTCCCGTCGCCGGCAGCCTCGTCAACGCGAGCGTCCATGTCCGGCTGCTGGACCTCCGGATCGCCGCCCGATGAGGCCTCGTCCTGGGACGAGACCAGACGTGAACTGTCGGCGCACGCACCCGCGGCCAGGAGGGTCACCACCAGCGGCACCGTCCCGCGCCCCCGCCACGACCACATGACCATGGCCGGCTCAGCACTCCAGGCCGTCGTCGGGCACAGTGCCCTCGAGGAAGAAGGCGTCGATGGCTGCGTCGACGCATGCGTTGCCGGCACCGAAGGACGTGTGCCCGTCCCCGTCACGCGAGACGAGCACCCCCGACTCGAGCTGCTCGGCCAGGGCCACCGACCACTCGTACGGGGTGGCCGGGTCACGGGTGGTGCCGATGACGACGATCGGCGCCGCCCCCTCGGCACGGATCTCCAGCGGCTCGTACGACGACTCCACCGGCCAGTCCGTGCAGGTGACCTGGAACCAGGCGAACAGCCGGCCGAACGTCGGCGAGGCCTCGGTGTAGGCCGGGACCGAAGCCTCGATCTCCTCGACCGGTGCAGAGGTGGGGTCGTCGAGGCAGTTGACCGCCGCGATCGCCTCGGCGCTGTTGTCGGTGAACGACCCGTCGTCCTCACGGCTGAAGTAGAAGTCAGAAAGCCGCAGCAGCTCAGCACCGTCGCCCGCGAAGGCGCGCTCCAGCGCCGGAGTGAGCACCGCCCAGTTGGCCCGGTTGTAGAGCATGCCCCCGATGCCGAAGAACCCGAGTGACTCGGTGAGTGGCCGCTGCGGGTCGCCGGTCGGCAGCGGTGACGCGTCGAGCTGGTCGAGGAGGTCGCCGATCCGGCGCGCCCCCTCGTACCGGCCGGGCGGCAACGGGCAGCCCGGACTGGTCTGGCAGTCCTCGATGTAGGCGTACAGCGCGGTCTGGAAGCCGGCGGCCTGGGTCAGGTTCCGCTGCTCGGACGTGAGCGACGGGTCGGTGGCGCCGTCGAGCACCAGGCGTCCGACGTGCTCGGGGAAGAGCTCGGCGTACGTCGAGCCGATGGAGGTGCCGTAGGAGGCGCCGTAATAGGTGAGCTGCTCGTCGCCGACGACGGCACGCAGCACGTCGAGGTCCTGCGCCACCTCGACGGTCGAGACGTGCGCCAGCAGGTCGCCGGTGCGCGCTTCGCAGGCCTGCCCGAACTCGTCCACGGAATCCTCGACCTGCTCGATCTCCTGAGGCGTCGTCGGGTCGGCGTCGGCTGCGAGGAAGACACCGAGCTCGGCGTCGTCGAGGCAGTCGACCGGGTCGCTCTGTCCCACCCCACGCGGATCGAAGCCGACCACGTCGTAGGACTCCAGCACCTCCGAACGCATCAATGTCACGTACGTGTTCGCGAAATCGACCCCGGAGCCGCCCGGCCCACCGGGGTTGACGAAGAGTGTTCCAAGGGGCTCACCGGTGGCCGGGATCCGCTTCAGCGCCAGGGTCACCGTCTCGCCGTCGGGCTCCTCGTAGTCCAGAGGCACCAGGGCCGAGCCGCACTCACCGCCGGTGCAGTCGGTCCACTCGACCTCCTGCTCGTAGTAGTCCTCGAACGCGTCGGCGTCGGGCGTCGGTTCGGAGGTCTCGGGCGGGTCGCTCTGCTGCGTCGTCTCGGACCCGGAGGGCTCTTCACGCAGGTCCCCGGTACCGGTGCATGCGGCAAGGGTCACCAGGGCGAGGACGCAGGCCACAGCACTCTGCTGGACCCGGAACTTCGGTCGTGCGGACATGGACGATCCTCTCGATCCCCGGACTCGATGCGTTCAGCCTAGGTCGACCAAGCCGGCGGTCTCCGGACCGTCCACAGGAGCGGTGTCCTCCGCACGGAGTCTGCCCGTCACAGCCGCAGCGAGAACATCAGCGACTCCAGCGCCAGCAACGGTGCGGCGTTGGCGGTGAGTGCTTCGCGGCACGCCCCAATCGCCTCCATGCGGCGCAGTGTCTGCTCAGCGCCACCACGGCGGGCGACCGCCGCCACATCCGCCCGCAGTTCCTCGTTCACGAGGTGGCCGGCGCTGTGGGTCTGCGCCATCAGTACGTCGCGGTAGAAGCCGAGCATCTCCAGCAGGGCGCCGTCGATGCTGTCGGTGACGACGCGGCGGCGGCGGCGCTTCTGGTCATCCTTGAGCTGGCTGACCGCGCCGAGGTAGCCGCGCGGCGGCCGGCGCCCCCCCGCGTCGGCCCCGTAGACCTCGGCCAGGCCCCGCAGCTCGGTCTCGTCGAGGCGCTGCGAGGTAGCCTCGCCCTCCTCCACCGCCGCCTCGTGCAGGTTGGACGCGGCGGTCATGCACGCCCCCAGGCCCACCAGCCGGGGCGGGATGGAGACGACCTCGTGCCGCCGATTGCGGGTCGCCTCGTCGGTGGCCAGCCGTCGCGCGCGCCCGACGTGGCCGTAGGAGGTCCGCGCCGCGAACGCCGCCATGCCCTCGGGCACGCCGGAGCGCTCGACGAGCAGGCGGGTGATGGCCTCGACCGAGGGGGTACGCAGCGACACCTGACGACAACGCGACTTGACGGTCGGGTACTCCAGGTCCTCCAACGACGGTGTGCACAGCATCCACACCGTGCGCGACGCCGGCTCCTCCAGGCTCTTGAGCAGGGCGTTGGCCGCCTGCTCGTTGATCCGGTCAGCGTCCTCCAGCACGAGGATCTGCCAACGCCGGTTGCCAGGGATCAGGTAGGACTTCGGTACGAGCTCCCGCATCTCCTTCACCGAGATGATGCTGCGGTCGGTGCGGACGAACGTGACGTCGGGGTGCGAGCCGGCCAGGACGGTCCGGCAGGCGTTGCACTCGCCGCAGCCGCCGCGCTCGCACTGCAGTGCCGCGGCGAAGGCGCGGGCGGCGTTGGAGCGGCCGGACCCCGGAGGCCCGGTGAACAGCCAGGCGTGGGTCATGCCGATGCCCGGCCCATCGGCGAGCCGGTCCTGTGCGGCGGTGACCGCACGCCGCAGCAGCTCGACGAGTGCCTCCTGCCCGACCAGGTCGGCCCAGACCCCGCGGGCCGCGGTGGCGTTCATGCCGGTCGCGTTCTCAGCAGGATGTCGACGCGCTCCCGGATCCGGGCGGCCAGGTCGTCGACGTCACCGGAGCCATCGAGGACCAGGTAGTGCTCCGGGTCGGCGGCCGCCAGGTCGAGGAAACCCTGCCGGACCCGGTCGTGGAACTCCAGGGGTTCGGCCTCCAGCCGGTCGCGACCCTCGAAGCGTCCGGTGCCGGTGCGGGGATCGACGTCGAGCAGGACCGTGAGGTGCGGGCGCAGATCACGCGTCGCCCACCGGGCCACCGGCTCGAGCTCGGCCACGTGCAGGCTCCGACCAGCGCCCTGGTAGGCCAGCGTGGAGTCGACGTAGCGGTCGGTGACCACCACCGCTCCGGTCGCCAGCGACGGTACGACGACCGCGTCCACGTGCTCGGCCTTGTCGGCGGCGTAGATCAGCGCCTCGGTGCGCGGAGACAGGTCCCCGGTCGCCGGGTCGAGCACGATGCCGCGCAAGCTTCCGCCGACCGAGGTGCCGCCGGGCTCGCGGGTGAGCAGGACGTCGTGACCGGCGGCGCGCAGCCAGTCGGTGAGCCGGCACGCCTGGGTGGACTTGCCCGCCCCCTCGCCGCCCTCGAGCGCCAGGAACAACCCGCGGTCGGTGAACCAGCCGGGGTGCCGACTCACGCGCTCGCTCCTTCGTCCGGGTGGCCCGGGGCCCGCCGACCCATCTGCCGGTCGGCGCTCACACCGACCACGACCGCCATCAGTGCCGCGATCGCGAAGGTCAGCTGCGCCCCACTGTAGGAGAGGCTGCCGACAGGTCCGAGGGGCACGCTCTGGCGACCGACCAGTCCGGCGATCAGCGGCGCCACCGCCAGCACGGCGGCGAGTACCAAACGGATCGCGGACTGCACGAAGGCGAACGTACGCCCGCGTACCGACTCCTCCACCTCCAGGCCGAGCAGCGTGTAGCCGGTGATCCAGCCGACCCCTGCGCACGCGCCCAACGCCACCGCGAGCACGGCCGACACGATCAGGTGCGGCGATACCGCCACCCCCACCAGCGGCAGCCCGGCGGCAGCGATGGACAGCCCGAACAACCGGTGCCGCGGCACCCTCCGGTTGACCCTGGGACCGAACCACATGCCGCCGGCAAGGCCGAGGAAGACCGCGCCGAACAGCACGCCGTACCCGGGGTCGCCGGCGCCGAGGTCGCTGACGTACACCCGGGCCAGTCCGATGACGACCCCACCAGCAGCGAACGCTCCCACGATGCCACCGACCAGGCCGCGCACCAGCGGTGTCCGGGCGATGTAGCTCCACCCGGCCACGATGGAGCCCAGCACGCTCTGTGCGCCGTCGCCGGCGCTCGCGCTGCGCGGCAGGTCGCGCAGCGTGCTGGCCAGGCCGGCGGCCAGCGCCAACAGGACCGCGTTGACCCACATCGCGAGGTCAGCCGGGTTGCCGTCGAGCCACGCCCAGGTGCCGTCCAGCGCCGTGGCCAGCGACGACAGCCCGGTGAACAGCGCGGCGGCGGGCAGCGCCGCCCCGTAGCTGGTCGCCAAGTTGAGCCGGTTGGCGTCCTCGAGCTGGTCGCGGGGCACCAGGTCCGGGATCAGTGCGTCCTTGGTGGGCAGCCACACCAGGTTGACCGCCTCGACGAGCAGCGTCGCCAGCAGCAGCCACCACAGGGCGCCCACCAGCGGGATCGAGGCGAACAGCACGGCCCGCAGGGCCAGGCCGGTGACCAGTGTCGTGCGCCGGTCCAGCCGGTCCGCGACGTACCCGCCGAGCGGCCCGACCAGCAGTGCGGGCAGCAGCCGTACGAACAGCACACTCGCGATGGCGACGTTGCGCTCGCCGTACCCACCACCGGCCAGTGAGTTCGCGTACGCCGTGACGGCGAGCAGCCCGATCCAGTCGCCCAGCGAGGCGCCGATGAGGCAGTGCCACAGCCGCGCGAACGAGGGGTACGCGAGGACCGCCCGGATGCTGCCGGCGGACGCTGACGGGTTCGAGGGCTCGTCGGGCGGCACGTGCGCAGCGTAGTCAGGGGGCCGGACACGGTGGCTGCATGTGGGGCGCCACTGTGGGTACGGGACCAACGACGAACCCCTCGAGGAGCGCACTGTGCCGACCATTCAGCGAACCGTCCGGACCAACACGCCGCCTGGGGTGGTCTGGGACTACCTCAGCGACTTCACCACGACGGCGGAATGGGACCCGAATGTCGTCCGCACCGTCCGGCTGTCCGGTCAGGGCGGCCCCGGTTCGCAGTACGAGTGCACCAACAACTTCTTCGGCGTGCGGATGACGTTGGTGTTCACGGTGGTGCACGACGACCCGCCACACGTGCTGCGGCTGGAGGGCGAAGGGGCGAACATGCGAGTCACCGACACCATCGAGCTGAGCAGGCAGGGAGACGGGACGCAGGTGGCCTACACGTCCGAGCTGCGCGTGCGCGGCCTGCCCGGACTGGCTGATCCACTGCTCGGCCTGCCCGTGGTCAACCTGCCGTTCAAGAAGCTCGGAGACGACGCCGAGCGGGGCTTGCGCGCCGCCCTGGACCGACTGCCCTCACCAGTGCCGGACCTGCCGAACGGCGTCGGCGACCTGCACGTGGCCACCGTGGCGCTCGACGTGCAGGACATGACACGCGCGGTGGCCTTCTGGTGTGTCGCCCTGGGTTACCGACCGCGCGAGTACGAGCCGGACCCCGACTTCATGATGCTCGACGACCCGCGTGACCGGCACGTGACGATCTCCCTCCAGCGGGCCTCGCAGCCACCGACCGAGCCGGTACGCGTGCACCTGGATCTCTACACCCGCGACCAGGAGGGCCACGTGGACCGCCTGGTGGGCCTGGGTGCGACCCGGGTGCCCGACTGGCCGTACCCCGCGGATCCCGACTTCGTGGTGCTGCGCGACCCCGACGGCAACGAGTTCTGCGTGATCGACAAGTCGTGAGCCGCGACGAGGTCGGGGCTGCCGTGGACGGTTCACCCGCACGGCTGGCCGCGACCATCCTGGTCGATGCCCGCGGCTGGGTCCTGCTGCAGGAGCGCGACGAGCACGCGCCGCGTTCGCCGAACCAGTGGGGACTCGTCGGTGGACATGTCGAGCCGGGGGAGGACTTCGAGGCCGCGGTGCACCGCGAGCTGGCCGAGGAGACCGGGTTGCGCTGCGCCGGGCTCACGCTGTGGTTCGACGGACAGATCCATCGCAGCGGCCGTACGACGCCCGACCACTACCAGGTCTGGGTGGCCCGTACGGACGCGACGGACGACGACGTCGTGGTCGGCGAGGGCCGAAGGATCGTGTTCGTCGACCCGGCCTGCCTCGCCGAGCTCGGCGTGGGCGACTCCGCGGCGTACCTGCTGCCCCGCTTTCTGGCGTCGCCGTCGTACGCAGCCATGACCGCCGACGCGTTCGGCGAGCACCAGCGGGCGTGGGAGTAGTACCGGGCGACGCCGTGGGGAACGTTGCGCTACGCGCTGGTCGAGCAGACCCTGCGGCGACAGCTGGACGGCATGGGTCCCCTGCGCGTGCTGGACGTCGGGGGCGGGGACGCCGCGGACTCGGCCGAGGCACCCCGCGCCGGTGTACCGATCCGCGTGGTCCACGGGTCGTTGGCCGACCTGGAGCCGATCGGGGCGTACGACGTGGTGCTCTGCCACTTCGTGCTGCAGTACCTGGACGACACGGTGTCCGACGTCGCACGGCTCGTCAGTGTCGCGCGCCGCGGCGGTTGGTTCGCGGACCTGCTGCGCCTCGAGCTCGCCCTGCACGACCGGGAGCCGTTCAACCGCATCGGCCCCTACTGGCACCTGCTGGCCACCCGGGGCTGACCGGCGTTTTGACGCGGACAGCAGTCTCACCCGTCTCATCGGTCCCGTGCGTCACGTCGGTCTGGAAAATGCACCTGTTGGTGGCTCGGCGAGGTGTATTTCTCCCGCCCGACGGTGCTGCCGTGACGCATGGGGCGGGTGGGTCAGCCGGTTGGGCGAAAGCGGGCACTGGCCGGGGCCGACGCGCCCGACGTGCCCAGGCACCGCGACTACGGTGGGTAAGACGAACCAGGAGGGACCGAGTGACGGAGCCGGAGGACACCCAGCAGGCTGAGCAACCGACCCGGGTGCGCGTCACCGGCGACGGCCCGGTGGTGCTCGCCCGGGCCGCCGACGTCGCCCACGTCTACCGGGCCGCGTTCTGCGCACCCGGCTCCGATGAGCCGGCCAGTGCCGTGGACCGGTTCCGGGACGAGCAGCTGCCCGCGCATACCCAGCGCGCCGGCTTCCGGTGCGCACTGGCCGATCGCCGCGGGCTGTTGACGGGTTTCGCCTACGGCTACACCGGCGAGCACGGCCAGTGGTGGACCGACCACGTGGCAGCCCGGGTGCCACCTGAGGTGGTGGAGGAGTGGCTCGGTGCCCACTTCGAGCTCGTCGAGCTCGCCGTGGACCCGACCCACCAGCGCCGCGGGCTCGGTGAAGAGCTGATGACCAGACTGCTCGAGGGTCTCCCCCACACGCGGGCGCTGCTGACGACGTACCGTGACGACCGGCCCGCGACCCGGCTGTACCGCCGGCTCGGCTGGAAGCTGCTCGCTGAACACGCCCTCGAGGGCAGTGACCTGTACGGCGTCGACCTCCAGAAGTGAGCGACGTGGACCCCTGTGCTGAACCTATGGGCACGGGGGACCCCGTCGCTCAGTCCGAGCGCCACATCCGACTGAGCCTCAACCTGGCCGGTCCTGGGCCGCGGGAGCCGTAGGGCCGGGCAGTCCACGCACTGTTGTGATTGCGGCGGCTTGTTCAGCTGGGTGGGGCCGGTCGCCTTCGGCGGCGGCGAGGACGCGGGCGAGCCCATCACTCAGGACGCGCAGCTCAGCGTCGGTGAGATGAGCGGTGAACTGTTCAGCGATGCCAGCCAGGTATACGGGAGCGGCCGAGCGAAGGGCCTGGCGGCCGGTATCGGTGAGCACAGCGAACGACCCCCGCCGATCTCGGCGGTCCGGTTCGCGGCAGGCAAATCCCGCGCGCGCGAGTTCGTCGACGACCCGGCTGGCCTGAGAGCGGGAAAGCACGACCCGGCTACCGAGCTCCTGCATACGCAGCCGCCGCCCCGGCGCGGCGTTGAGCTCGAGCAGGACGTCATACCAGCTCAGGGGCAGCCACCGACGCCGGCCGCCCCATCGAGACCGGCGTTCCCAGCCACTCCTGAACCCACCGCACGCGCCACAGACTGTTGACCGGCTTCACCCGCGAGCCCTGCGGCGGGGCTCCTGTGCGGCACCTATGCCGGAACGGGGAATCCCGTCGCTCAGTCAGGACCTCTTCGCGGCCTTCTTGACCGGCGTCTTCCTGGCGGGCGTCTTCTTGACGCCCCGCTTGGCCGGTGCCGGACCCTTGGCCCGCTTGTCGGCCAGCAGCTCTGCCGCCCGCTCGATGGTCATCGACTCCGGGTTGTCGCCCTTGCGCAGGGTCGCGTTGAACTCCCCGTCGGTCACGTAGGCCCCGAAGCGACCGTCCTTGACCACGACCGGCTGACCCGACACCGGGTCGTTGCCCAGCTCCTTCAGCGGGGCCGCCGCCGCCCGCCGACCACGCTGCTTGGGCTGCGCGTAGATCTTCTGCGCCTCCTCCAGGGTGATCGTCAGCAGCTGCTCCTCGTTGTCGATCGAGCGCGAGTCGGTGCCCTTCTTGAGGTACGGGCCGTAGCGGCCGTTCTGGGCGGTGATCTCCTGTCCGGACTCCGGGTCGACGCCCACCACCCGCGGCAGCCGCAGCAGCTGCACGGCCTGCTCCAACGTGATCGTGTCCAGCGACATCGACTCGAACAGTGACGAGGTCCGCGCCTTCTCCTTCTTCGGCGCGTCCTCGGGCAGCTGCTCGGTGACGTAGGAGCCGAACCGGCCGTTCTTGGCCAGGACCGTACGGCCGGTCTCCGGATGCATCCCGAGCTCGTACTCCTCACCGGCCGGGTTGGCCAGCAGCTCATGCGCCTTGGCAAGGGTCAGCTCGTCCGGCGGCAGGTCCTCTGGCACGTTGGCCCGGGTGCCCGAGGGGTCCTCGACGTAGGGCCCGTAGCGGCCGACCCGCAGGGCGATTCCGTCACCACCCTCGATCGGGAACGTCGACAGCCCGCGGGCGTCGATCTCCCCGAGCTCGGACACCAGCGGCTTGAGGCCGGTGTCCTCATCGGAGGACGAGCCGAAGTAGAAGCCGGACAGCACGTCCTGGCGGGCCGTCCGGCCACCGGCGACGTCGTCAAGGATGCTCTCCAGCCGGGCGGTGAAGCTGTAGTCGACGAGCCTGTTGAAGTGGTCCTCCAGCAGGCGTACGACGGAGAACGCCAGCCATGCGGGGACCAGCGCGGTCCCCTTCTTGTAGACGTAGCCGCGGTTCTGGATCGTGCGCAGGATGGACTCGTACGTCGAGGGCCGGCCGATCTCCCGCTCCTCCAGCTCCCGGATCAGCGTGGCCTCGGTGTACCGGGCCGGCGGCCGGGTCTCGTGCCCGGCCGACTCCAGCTCGGCCACCGTGACGCCGTCGCCGCGGCTGAACTCCGGCAACCGGGTCTGCTTGTCGTCGCGGTCGTCCTCGGGGTCGTCGTGGCCCTCCACGTACGCCTTGAGGAAACCGTAGAACGTGATGACCCGACCGGATGCGGAGAACTCGCAGTCCTCGCCCGAGGTGGCCCGTGACCCGATCCGCACCGAGACGCTCTGACCCTGCGCGTCGCGCATCTGCGAGGCGACGGTACGCATCCAGATCAGCTCGTACAGCCGGAACTCGTCACCGTTCAGGCCGGAGTCCGCCGGCGTACGGAAGGCATCGCCGGACGGGCGGATCGCCTCGTGCGCCTCCTGCGCGTTCTTGACCTTGCTGGCGTACGTCCGCGGCGAGTCCGGCAGGTAGTCGGCCCCGTACAGCTCGCGCACCTGGTTGCGGGCCGCGGTGATCGCGGTGCCGGTCAGCGTCGAGGAGTCGGTACGCATGTAGGTGATGTGACCGTTCTCGTACAACCGCTGGGCCACCTGCATGGTGCGTGAGGCGCTGAAGCCGAGCTTGCGCGAGGCCTCCTGCTGCAGCGTGGTCGTACGGAACGGAGCGTAAGGCTTGCGCGTGTACGGCTTTGACTCGACCGATCGAACCTCGAAGACCTGGTCGCGCAGCGCACCGGCGAGGGCAGCGGCGCGCTGCTCATCGAGGTGGACGACGTCGGAGCCCTTGAGCGAACCGACGGAGCTGAAGTCGCGACCGGCCGCGACCCGCACGCCGTCGACGCTGGCCAGCTTGGCCGGGAACTGCCGCGGCTCCTTGCCCGCACCGGCGTCGAAGGAGGCCTCGAGGTCCCAGTACCCCACCGTGCGGAACGCGATCCGCTCGCGCTCCCGCTCGACCACCAGGCGGGTGGCCACCGACTGCACCCGACCGGCCGACAGGCCGGACATGACCTTCTTCCACAGCACCGGGGAGACCTCGTAGCCGTAGAGCCGGTCGAGGATGCGCCGGGTCTCCTGCGCGTCGACAAGGTCCTGGTCGATCTGGCGCGGGTTCTCGATCGCCTCGCGGATGGCCTGCGGCGTGATCTCGTGGAACACCATGCGGTGCACCGGGACCGTGGGCTTGAGCACGTCGAACAGGTGCCACGCGATGGCCTCGCCCTCGCGGTCCTCGTCGGTGGCGAGGTAGAGCTGGTCGGCGTCCTTGAGCAGCTTCCTGAGCTTGGCGATGTGTGACTTCTTGTCGGTGGAGACCACGTAGACGGGCTCGAAACCGGCGTCCACGTTGACGCCGAGGCGACCCCAGGGCTCACCCTTGAACTGCGCCGGGATCTCCGCGGCGTTGTTCGGCAGGTCGCGCACGTGACCGAAGGACGAGTCCACGACGTACCCGTCGCCCAGGTAGCCGGCGATGGTGCGCGCCTTGCTGGGCGACTCCACGATCACCAGGCTGCGCCCGGTCGGTTGCCTGCGTGCTGCCACGTTGCTGTGCCACCCTCATCTGCTGGTGCGCCGGTCCTCCCGGCGTCGGTGCTGACTGTCTCGTAATCCGCCAACACGGTAACCGCCGCCGTCAAGCCGGCGAAGCCGCGGGGCGCACGGACAGGTGGCACCGCGACCGGCCGGCGGACTTCGCGGCCGTCCCCAGAAAGCCGTCCACCACCAGCGCACGCACGCGCGGCAGGTACTCCACACGCAGGTCGGTGGCGTCGACACGGGTCAGCTCGGCGAGCGCGTCCAGCAGCTGGCCCACGGTGAGCTCGCCGTCGCAGGCACCGACGAAACCGGCCTCGACGGTGTCCACCTGACGGGCCGGGCGCGCCCCCCGCTGGAGGCGCAGCAGGATCCGCTCCGGATCGGCAGCGCCAGCGTCACCGATGGTCTCCTGCACCAGTCCGTTTCAGCCTGGGCCAGGCGCAGCCCGAGCAGGTCGTCGTCACTGACCGGCAGCGCATCCGTCCGAGCCGCCCAGGCCGACACCGCCAGACCGACCGGCTGCTCGATCTCGTGCGGCCATTCCTCCAGCAGGCGTACAGGCACGTCCTGTCCGGCCTTTCGCAGCGAGAGCCAGCCGAAGCCGATGGCCTCGATGCCCTGCTCGTCGAACCACGTCAGCCACCGGTCGTAGCGCGGACCGTAGTCGGGCGTACCGTGCGCACCCGCATCGGCCAGCCACATCTCGACGTACGTCGGCAGGTCGACGCACTCGCGTTGCGGCACCCAGCCCCCTCGTTCAGGTGCCGCGAGCACTGCGAGACGAGGCGCCGGACCACCTCATCACCGGGCAGCCCGGAGTCGCGGTAGACCAGCGCGGCGTCGGTGCCCGGCGACACGACGAGGGGCGGGTTGCTGACGATCAGGTCGAAGCGCTCGCCCGCGACCGGCTCGTGCAGGCTGCCGTCGCGGACCTCGTAGGCCACCT